>Ga0302326_10022643_pt1 | contig 12838 bp, 10 predicted proteins | sample Palsa_T0_3_FD_202264 | JGI IMG/M metagenome (GOLD analysis project Ga0302326, IMG submission 202264) | Peat permafrost microbial communities from Stordalen Mire near Abisko, Sweden - Palsa_T0_3 | ecosystem: Environmental > Terrestrial > Soil > Palsa > Peat permafrost | place: Sweden: Abisko... | reverse complement strand
CCTGGTGGCAGAAAGGGCCATGGACGACATCGTCCGCAGTTCCAAGCTCGAAGTGGCCGGCCGGCATGACTTTTCCGATTTCATCTCCAGCAATCCCCAGCAGATGAAGTTCGCTCTGATTGAATCCGAAATCCTGGGCGAGGTGCAGCGCCGCGTTAACGAACAGCATTACGGGGTGGAAATAAAGTTCGTCCAGATTCAGAAGGTCGGCCTGCCTGAAAGCGTCACCCAAAACGTGTTCGATCGCATGACGGCCGAACGACAAAACTACATCTCCGAAATCCAGTCGCAAGGCGAGCTGGAATCGACCCGGATTAAGTCCTCCGCCGACAGCACGGCGGCGAAGATGATTTATGACGCGGATGCCCAGGCTTTCACCATTCGCGGCGAAGGCGAGGCGCAAATGATGACGAACTTGCAAGTCCTGCAACAGAACCCCGACTTGGCGACCTTCAATATGCAAATCTCCGCGATGGAACAATTCTTGAAGAAAAAGACCACCCTCGTGTTGGACATGAGCACATCGCCCTTGCAATGGTTGCAAATGTCCGAGGCTGGCAAAACCAACAAATGAACCCACAGGACCCCAACGTTCCGCCGCCCAACAGCGCGCCGCCCGCAGAAGACGCTGGTTCGCAAGCTCTAGCCGAAGCGCTCAAGAGCAGCTTTGTCATCGTCCAGATCATCATGGTGGTCCTGGTCTTGCTCTTTTTGAGTTCCGGTTTTTTCACGATCGGGCCGGAAGAAAAGGGCATGATTCTTCGCCTGGGCAAGCCCGTGGACGAAGGCCGTTTGCTTGGGCCGGGCGCGCATTGGGCCTGGCCTGCTCCCATTGACGAAGTGGTCAGGCTCCATATTTCGTCTGTGGCCCGCGCCGAGTCTTCCGTGGGCTGGTACCTTACGCCGCAGGAGCGCGCCGCCGGAGCGCCGGAGCCTCCTCCTTTGTCCAAGCTCAATCCCGCCTCTTCCACCTACGCCTTGACGGCCGATACCAACATTATCCACGTCTTGGCGACGGCTCAATATACAATAACCGAACCGGCGGTTTACAATTTCAATTTTACTTATACTCCTTCCTTCATCACCGGCGCGTTGAACAACGCCCTCCTTCGCGCCGCCAGCGAATTTACGGTGGATGGCATCCTCACCAGCAATCGGGCCGCATTCGAGGAGCGAGTTCACCAGCAGGTCAACCAGTTGGTCGAGTCGGAACATTTAGGCGTGGCCATAGGCCAGGTGACCGTTTCGTCCAGCCCGCCCTTGTTCTTGAAGAGCCAATTTGAAGCCGTGAATAAAGCGGTGGAAATCCGCGACAAAACATTGGCCCTGGCCAAAACCTACGCCACCACCAACGTGTCCAGCGCGCGCGGTGAAGCCGACACCCGGGTCAAGGTGGCCGACGCCGCCCGCAAGCGCAAAGTTGACATGATGGCTGCTCAGGCCGATATTTTCCCCAAGCTGCTGGCCCAATATGAGCGCAACCCGGAATTGTTCAAACGCATTCGCCAAATGGCCATCCTGGAGAGTGTTTATACCAACGCCCAGGAGAAGATTGTCATGCCTTCCAATTCGAAGGAGTACCGTTTCAACCTGAATCGCGAACCTCAAGCGCCCACGGTCAGCGACATTCCCACAACGCCCTGATATTTATGCAAGTCACATCTCTCTTAAGCCGTCAAGAAAAAGGGCATGACGAGTCATGCTCCAGTTGCGGCCATGATCATCACGATCATGGTCATGGCCACGATCACCAGCATGCCGTGTTGCCGCTGGCCCAGACTTTGGCCGGTGTCGTCTTCGTCATCAATTCCTTCATCATTACCTGGATTCTCGGCGACCGCAGCAATGCCATTGCCGCCGGCAGCGCCATGATCGGAGCCATCATTCTTGGCTATCCCATTGTCTGGACGGCCATTGACGATTTGCGCCGGGGGTTGTTGACGACCAATGAATTGGTCGCCCTGGCCGTGCTGGCGGCTTTTGGTTCGGCGGCCATTGGCGCGCCGGAATTTCGCGTTGATGGTTACCAGGAAGCCGGTGTCATCGCTTTCTTCATGTTGATGGGGCAGATTATTGAAACACGCACCGCCGAAGGCGCGCGCGCCTCGATTGAATCCCTCATTAAACTCACCCCGCCCAAGGCTCGCCGCGTGACGAAATCCGGGGAGGAAGAAGTGGAGACAAAGCAGCTCGTCGTGGGCGATGTCATCCGTGTCCGCCCCGGCGACAACGTGGCCGCCGACGGCGTCATCATCAGCGGGCAAGGCTCGTTCAACCAGGCCACGATCACGGGCGAATCCCTGCCGGTGGACAAAAAGCCGGGCGATGAAGTCTTTGCCGGCACGCAAAATTTGACCGGCGCGCTCGAGATCAAAGTGACGCGCGCGGGCCAGGACACGACTTTGGGCAAAGTGCGCGAATTGATCTTGGCGGCGGAAAGAACCCGGCTGCCGATTATGCGTATCATCGACCAATACATGGGCTTTTACACGCCGCTGGTGCTGGTCATCGGCGCTCTGGTTTGGGCGTTCACGCACGATCTGAGCCGCGTCATTGCCGTCTTTATCGTGAGTTGCCCTTGCGCTTTCATCCTGGCCACGCCGAGCGCCATGGTGGCCGCGCTTTCGGCTGCGGCCCGCCTGGGAATTCTCATCAAGAACGTGGGCGACATCGAATTGGCCGCGCGCATCAACGCCTTTGTTTTCGATAAGACTGGCACGCTGACCACCGGCAAACTGGCCGTCAGCCGCCTGGCTCCTTTGAACGACACTCCTCCCGCCGAGTTGCTGCGCATCGCCGCTTCCGCCGAGAAATACAGCAACCATCCCACGGCCAAGGCTCTGGCCCAATTGGCGGGCGAGGCTGGTGTTCCGCTGGCCGAGCCGCAGGATTTCGCCGAAACCGCAGGCCGTGGCGTGGCCGCTTCCATCGACGGCACGAAGGTTTTTGTGGGCCGCGCCCAATGGCTCAAAGACCAGGGTGTGCCGGATAATTTCCTCAAGTCGGTCGATCTTAATGAAACCGAGGGCTTTAGTTTGATCTTTGTCGCCCGCGGCGGACAATGCATTGGCTGGATTGGTTTGCAGGACCAAACCCGCCCCGAGGCGCGCGAAGCGCTGGCCGGTTTGAGAGCCACAGGCGTGCGCCGCATTGCCATGATTTCAGGTGACCGCCAGCCCGTCGCGGCCCGGGTCGCCCGCGAAATTGGCTGCGAAGAAGTGCTGGGTGAATGCCTGCCGCAAAACAAAGTCGATTTCGTCCGCCAGGTAAAGGCCAAGGGTTACCGCGTTGCCGTCATCGGCGACGGCGTCAACGACGCGCCCGCTTTGGCGGCTGGAGACCTGGGCATTGCCATGGGCGCAGCCGGGAGCGAAGTCGCCATTCACAGCGCCACGATCGCTTTGATGAATAACGATTTGCGCCGGCTGCCATTCCTGGTTCGCCTCTCACGGCAAACGCGCCTGGTCATCAATCAGAATTTTCTGCTCGGTATTTTGTTTGTTATCGGCGGCTTGATTTTGGCCGCCATCGGCTTCATCAATCCGGTCGTCGCGGCCGTTCTGCATGTGGTAGGCTCCCTGCTGGTGGTCTTTAATAGTGCCCGGTTGGTGCGTCAAGGTGAAGATTTGGAACCTCATCTTGAAACCGCTACACCGCCACCGCCCGCCACGGCCGCGCCGCCCACCCGCCTCGTGCCGGTCGCCGTCAACGCATGAGCGCTGTGGCCGAATCTCCGTCTGTCCAGGACGCCCCCAAAGCGGGACAGACCATCGTCGCCGTTCGCGGGCTGACGAAAATTTTCAAGGATTTCTGGGGCCGCCCCAAAGCCAAAGCCGTCGATAATGTCGATTTCGAAGTGCGCCGAGGCGAAGTCTTCGGTTTGCTGGGGCCCAACGGCTCCGGCAAATCGACCACCGTGAAAATGTTGCTGGGCCTGCTCTATCCCACAAAGGGTCACATTGAGGTTTTTGGACATTCTCCCCGCCACGTGGCCAGCAAAGCGCACATCGGCTATTTGCCTGAGGAATCCTATCTTTATCGTTTTTTGGATTCACACGAGACGCTCGATTTTTTCGGCAATCTTTTCGATCTCCCGCCCGCCAAGCGGAAAGAACGTAATGAGCAGCTTCTGGAAATGGTGGGATTGAGCCAGGTCCGCACCCGCGTCGTGGGCGAGTTCTCCAAAGGCATGCAGCGCCGCATCGGCCTGGCCCAGGCGCTGATCAATGACCCTGATCTTGTTATTCTTGACGAGCCGACCGCCGGCCTCGACCCGATTGGTTGCCGCGAGGTCAAGGACTTGATTCTGGCCCTGGCCCGGCGCGGCAAGACCGTAATTCTCAGCAGCCATCTTTTGGCCGATGTGGAGGATGTTTGCGACCGCGTCGTCATTTATTATGGGGGCCGTATTCATGCCCAGGGCCCGTTGCGCCAATTGCTGGCCAAGCCCGACGCCGTGCGCATCACCATGCCGCCCCTGTCGCGTGAACACATGCAAAGTGTCCTGGACCTCATCCGCCGCGATGTCTCTGCCGACAAGGTGCAAATCGATAACCCGACGCAGAATTTGGAGAGTTATTTTCTGGATGTGGTTCGCAAGGCCAAGGAATCGCTGGCCGAAACTTCCGGTGCGACTTCCGGCAGCCGTGTGGCGGCCTACCTCCGCGGCGATGCCGAATCCGCGCCCGCAGGGGACAAGCTTTTGGAAAGATTGACGGTGTCCAATGCGCCGAGGGTGGAAGAACCGGCGCCCGCAGCCGCACCAGAGTCAAAGATCGATCAGACCAAATTGGCTTCGTTGGCCAATCCGCAAAAATCGGAACCGTCCCCTGCTCCGGCCTCAAAGCCCGCGCCCGCGCCCGCAGATTTGAAACAAGCCAATGAGAAGCTTTCCTCCCTGCTGGGCAAGCCGGATGGGAAATGAACAAAATCGCAACCATCGCCGGCTTGACCTGGAAAGCGGCTTTTCGCTACCGCTTATTTTGGATTCTTCTGGCTTTACTGGTGGCCGCGGTGGTGGGACTGCCCCTCATGCTCGAAAGCGACGGCACCGCCAAAGGGTTGGTCCAAATATTGTTGACATATACCCTAGGCGCCACCGCGACGCTGCTTGGTTTCGCCACGCTTTGGCTCTCCTGCGGCACGCTGGCCAAGGACGTCGAAGAGTGCCAGATGCAAATGGTGGCGGCCAAACCCATCGCCCGCTGGCAAATCTGGCTGGGCAAATGGCTGGGCATTCTTTCCCTGGACGCCGTGTTGCTGGCCTTGGCCGGCGTGGCCATTTTCCTGACCTTGGGATTTCGGGCCGGACGGCTTGCGCCTGATCAGCAAAAAATCCTGCGCGAAGAAATTTTTGTCTCCCGCGGCTCCGCCAGGGAACCGCTCCCGGACTTTAAGAAAATCGTGGATGAGCAAATGAAGCGCGCTGTCAAGGACCCCTCGACGGTTTCCGATTTTGATCTGGCCGAAATCCGAAAGCAAATCACGGCGCGAGTCGAGACTAATTATACTTCACTGTCACCGTTTCATTCGCGGGCCTGGGGCATTGACCTGCATTCCTTGCAGGATCATTTGCGCGACCAGCCCCTGCAACTCCGCGTCAAATTTCATACTTCCTCCGGTAATCCCGATGACCAATACACCACTCTCTGGCGAGTCGGTCCGCCGAATTCCAGCCGTCAAGTCGAATTAAGCCAGAGAATGCCGGCGGACTCTTTTCAGGAATTCGCGGTGCCGCCCAACCTGCTGGATGAAAAAGGACGGCTTTGGGTCCAGGTCGGAAATCCGAATGAAGTTGAGATGAGTTTTCCTTTGGAGGAAGGAATGGAGTTGCTCTACCCGGAAAGCACGTTCGGCGTGAATTTCATCCGCGGACTGCTGGTGATTTTTTGCTGGCTCGCGCTGCTGGCCTCCATCGGCCTGTCCGCCGCCAGCTTCCTGTCATTCCCCGTGGCCGCCTTCATGTCCGTGGCGGTGCTTTTCATCGGCTTGTCCAGCGGCACGGTCTCCACCGTGGTGGAACAAGGCACGATTACCGGTTTTGACGCCTCGTCGGGGGGATACGGCCATTCGATTGTCGATTACGCGGTGGTACCCATTTTCAAGGGAGCGCTCAAAATCATCAATCTCGTGCAGGATTTCTCGCCCATTGATTCTCTGAGTTCCGGACGCAGCATCACTTGGGGGCAATTGGGTCTGGCGCTGTCGCAAATCGTGCTGCTCTTGGGCGGCTTTTTTTGCATCGTGGGCATGATTCTCTTCACCCGGCGCGAACTCGCCTCAGCCCAGGGCAATAACTGATTACGAGATTTCCTGTCCGCTTGGAACTTGACCAGGCAACAAAAACGTCTTGATAAGATCGCCGTCGCCACAGACGCTAAAATCGTCCGTAAAAGCCCTGCACAATCTCTGCCTGCATTTGATCGCCCTCGGCGGGGGTCTTCGCCTCAACCATTTGCTCCGCCAGCTTGCCTAGCTCGGCGGGAGCCAGGGGACGCCGCCCAGCCTTCTGAACAAAATCTATAACCTGATTCTGCTCAGCCCGAGGCAGGCGCTTAATCTCTTCAATAATTTCCACCGCAGTCACGTCATGAGTGTACCCGAATACCCTATGTCTTGCAAGCCAAACCGTTTTTAACATTACTTGACTGACTTCTTATAAACACGCACATAGTCGATCAAATATTTCTGCGGCAGCATCGTGTCGTCGATGGTTCCGCCCCATTCCCCTCCCAAGGCCAGGTTAAGAATCAAGTAATGCGGATGGCGAAACGGGTTGCCTTCGCCCTGCCCGGCCTTATCGAGAAGGACGGTGTGGTATTTGGTGTTGTCGAAGAAAAAATCCATTCGCTCCGGCGACCATTCCACGGCGTAGATATGGAAATCCTTATACGGCTCGGGCGTTTGCATTTTGCCACCATCGGACTGGTGTTCGCCCTTCACGGCGTAATGCAACGTTCCGTAAATGTTGTTCGACTCTTTACCGACAAACTCCATGATGTCGATCTCGCCGCAACCGGGCCAACCACCAGTGGTTCCTAGCGTCCAAAAGGCCGGCCAAACGCCTCGGCCTTGAGGAAGTTTCGCGCGCGCCTCGATCCGCCCGTACTGCCAGCTCTCCTTGTTGCGCGTGACCAGACTCGCCGAAGTGTAAGCTACCGGCGCGTGGTTCTTGGGCGTGAATGATTCTTTTCGTCCTTCAATCACAAGCATGCCGCCCTCAACCCTGGCGTTTTCCAGGCGGTCGCGCGTATAGTATTGACTCTCTTTGTTACGGACGAAGCCTTCCTCGTAGTCCCATTTGGTTTTGTCGGGCAGGCCTTGATAATTAAATTCGTCCGCCCAGACCAGTTTCCAATCCTCGGCGTGAAGCCAGTTGGGGGCGCCTATGACGAGAGCAACTAAAATGATTGAAAATATTCTCATGACATTGGCTCGAATCTCTTGATGTCTTTGAACTTGTCCAAATCGCGGTCAAATGATGCTACATGATGGCCAGAGAGCGCAGCTAGGAAAACCGAACCAACTCGTTCGCGTCGGGCTAAAGTTCTTTTCATGGCTTCTGTCTGGAGATGCGTTGATGTCGGGCGATTGTGGCTTTAGCGAAGGCTCCCGGAGGGCTTTTTGCTTTTGCTTTCGGCGGAACGGACTTCAGGCACCCTGATAATTCGCGGACGGAACGAATGCGGCCTCCCATCGATGTCGTCTTACTCATATGCAGCAATCATACTCCAGATTGATATTCTCACGGAAGTGTAACTACTTGCGAAATATTACCAAACCTCTTTTCGAGCCGCTTGCACTTGTTTCCAAATTTCCACCGGCATTCCGCACTTCCATACGCCTCCAAGCAAACGCTGGAAACGCGCGTTCTGCTGAGCTTCGTGCTCAACCCGATCGATGAAATGCGCTCCATGCATGCTGAGCAAAGACTCCGTCGGGCCAGCCGCCAACAAAGATATCTGCTCTTCCTTCAAGTCCATCGCTAAAATCTGCAGGATAGCACACCAAGCAACTTCCGGTGAATCGTGGATTGCGTCTAGCATCGTATGCTCATCCATGAACCACGCAGCCACCAGCTCCTCGACAGTTTGGTCTGGGAGCTTCGCACCGCATTCGCATCGCGAAAACGCCACGTCATAGACCGCACCTGGTGCAAGTCTTCATAAGATCAAATCGCCGTCGCCTTTGTAAGATGCCGGGCCTGCCGCTTGGGCCCAATGCTCGTAGCCGCAGTTTCCTTGACCTTAACGTCCGTCAAGTATGGTATTAAAAATTCCGGCTTTTCCCGGCGGCCAGCACGACGCCAATCGCGCCACAAAACCTGCGCGACCTCATCGCAAGGTTGGCTTAATTCCTTTGTCAAATATTCGAAGAGCCATTCAGCCAGCCGCGCCAGAGCGATGCCATGGGTTCGACCCGACCGAGCGTGCAGCCAATCGCTCCACTTCATAAAGGCCGCAAATGGCGAAGCTCCGCCGCTCCACAATAGCGGCGTTGTTTCGATGAAATTGCCGCTGTTGCCCACCAAATCCCAATGCCGCGCGAATCGGCGCAACTTTTGCAGCGCGGGAAAATCCAGCAGGCGATTGCGCAATATCTCGTAGGGCGGATGCGCGCTATAAACCATTTGCCAGGGTTGATCGTGGCGGACAATGGGCGTGCCGCGCAGCCGTTTCAGAATGCCCACCTGGATTTCCTGTGGCGCGAGGGCGACCAATCGGTCAAACCCCGCCGCGAAACTTTCCAAAGTCTCCCCTGGCAGGCCGGCGATCAAATCGGCGTGGATGTGAACGCCTGTCTGGCGGCGCAGAAAATGGAAATTATCCTCCAGCCGCGCGTAATCCTGGCGGCGACTGATGTTCCGGGAAACTTCCTCGTTGAAGGTTTGCACACCGACCTCGAATTGCAGTGCACCGGGCGGAAATTGGGCGATCACGCTGCGCAAAGCCTCGGGCAGCCGGTCCGGGATCATTTCAAAATGGACGAACAACCCCGGCCGCCATCGTTCCAGGAAAAATTGCAAAATGGCTTTGCTGGAAGCAATGTTCAGGTTGAAGGTGCGATCCACAAATTTGAATTGACGCACGCCGCGTTCCAGCAGCCGCTCCATTTGCGCCAACAGCAACGCCGGCGGAAATTGCCGCACCGGCACGTCCAACGACGACAGGCAAAATTCGCAGGTGAACGGGCAGCCACGCGACGCCTCCACATAAATGACGCGATGCGCCACATCTTCGTCCGCGTAAAGATCGTAGGGCAGTTTTAATAGCGCCAAATCGGGAAATTCCGCCGTGACAATTTTCCCGGCCGGCGGTGTCCCGCCCAGAATCTGCTGGCAAACCTCGGCGAATTTTAGATCAGCCTCGCCCGTGACGACGTAATCAGCCAGCCGGATAATTTCCTGTTCCTCCACTTCGTAGCTCACTTCCGGCCCGCCGAGAATAACGATGAGTTCAGGACGAACGCGCTTGAGAGTAGCGACGACCTGGGTCGATTCCGCAACATTCCAAATATAAACTCCAAGCCCGACAATTTTTGGCTCTCGCGCCAGGATGGCTTCAACGATGTCGTTAGGCCGCTGTTGAATGTCAAATTCCAGCAGACAGCTTTCAGCGCGCAAAGGGCCAAGATTGGCCAGAAGATAACGCAGCCCGAAGGAGGCGTGGATATACTTTGCGTTCAAGGTAGCGAGGACAATGGTAGCCGTCGCCTTAGATTCGTTCATGGCCGCTCCTCATCCTGCTCTTTTGCCCAATCTTAATCATCGGTAGGTTTAAGATTACGAGCAGGAACTGGATAAGAAAAGCGAAACTCTTAGCTCGCCACGCCCTGCAAAACTACGTTCGGCTCCGGGTGCGGCGAGGATTTTTGGGCGATGCTGCTTAGGAATTCGACTTTCACTTTGTCACCGTCAAAATGGCAAATGGCGATATTCGCATGGGGCGTTTCGTAAAAATGCCAAATCATGGCAAATGTATTCTCGTCCCGCCACGCGCCGCTGGCGGCGATTTTGGCCGGAAGCAAATCGCCCACGGTAATTTTCGGTGGAACGCCGGGCATATTGCACACGCCATCGATCCATTTTCCCAAACCGCACTGCACGGAGTATTCTCCCTTGTCGTCAGTCAAGTGGAAAATGCATTGGTCGCCCTGAAATTGCAGCGAGACGCTTTGAGTGCCGCTTGGGTTCGTTTCGATCTTGAACGATTTTCCGGAAATTTTTGCGGCGAGCGGGGAATCGGTTTTTCCCTCCGGCAAAGGAAGGCCGAGCGAAGCCAGCTTGTGTCGGAGCTTTTCTTGCGCGGCTGCATCAGGGGCCAAGCCGCTGTCGGACATGGCAGGGAGAAGATGGTCCCACACCAGGTTTAATTCCGATTGCATGTCGCTGGTTTCGCAAGTGATCGAAACCACGGCCTCGCGGTCAGGCAGGACAATATCAAATTGACCAAAAGCGCCGTCGCCGCGAAAGGCATTGTGGCGGCAACGCCAAAATTGATAGCAATAACCTTGCAGCCAGTCGCTGGTCTCTTTGGCTTTTTCCAATTCCGTATCGTTCGGCGGCGGTTGCTGAATCTTGAAAGTGGTCGCTTCCTCAACCCAGGCTGCGGGCAGAATCTGGCGTCCGTTCCAAATGCCTTTTTGCAAATAGAACTGGCCGAACTTCGCCAGGCTCTCCGTTTTCACGCTCAAGCCCCAACCGCCGGTGTTGATGCCGCGCGGACAAGTCTCCCAGGTCATACCTTCGATTCCCAAAGGTTTGAACAGGCGCGGGCGCAAATAATCAATCACCTTCTGGCCCGTCACTTTCTGCACGATGGCCGAGCACATATAAGTAGCGCCACTGTTGTAGAGAAAGGCGCTGCCAGGCGGCTTGACGATCGGCAAGGAGAGAAAAGATTTCACCCAATTCTGCTCCTTGGTGATCGTGCCGGTCGAATCCTTTTCGTGGCCAACTCCCATCATCAATAAATGTTTGACCCGCAGCGCGGCCAGATTTTCACTTACGGTCGCGGGCAAATCATCCGGGAAAAAAGAAGTCACTTTGTCGTTGACGGTGAGCTTGCCTTCCGAAACGGCGAAACCAACAGCCGTCGAAGTGAAGCTTTTGCTCAAGGAATAAAGCATGTGCTTGGCTTGGGGGCGGTAAGGCGACCACCAGCCTTCGGCAATCACGTGGCCGTGGCGAACAACCATGAAACTGTGAAACTCGTGTTTGCTTTTTTCGATGGCCTCGAGGAATGCCAGCAGGGCCGCCGAGGAAACGCCCTGCTCTTCCGGCGTGCTGCGGGGAAGTTGCGCAGCCGCAGCCCCGGCCCCGAAGCTCCGCAAAGGCCACGAAGAAATCAGTCCCATGCCAGCCGCGCCGAAAGCCAATTGTTTCAAAAACAATCTGCGTTGAAGATTCATAGTATGCCCGACTCTTGCTGATTGACGGTTTGCTTGCAAGCCGCCAAATTTCTCCTGGGATTGAACTTAGAGCGCACACATCCTGCTCGGAACGATGCCTTCGGCGGGACGCCGAAGGCGGCGGGCGGGGACGCCCGCGCTCCCCAACACAAAAAATGAAAGCGCGAGCGAAACCCATTCTCAAATACACCGCCCTTAACGACCGCCTTTTCCGTTACATTTGTGATTGCGCGGGCCGGCACCACGACTCTGTGCTGGAGGCGTTGCGGGCCGAAACCGCAACCCTGGGGGAAATCGCCGAAATGCAAATCGGGCCGGACCAGGGCACGTTTATGACCATCCTCACGGCGGCGATTGGCGCGCGCGACGCCATCGAAGTCGGGACTTTCACCGGCTACAGTTCCATTTGCATCGCGCGCGGGCTGCCTGCTCAAGGCCGATTACTCTGCCTGGACGCGAGCAAGGAATGGACAGATATCGCCCAACGCTATTGGGCGCGCGCCAAGGTGGCTAAGAAGATTGAATTGCGATTGGGCCCCGCCATCGAAAGTTTGAAAAAACTCAAAAAGGGCCGGCAATTCGATCTCGCCTTCATTGACGCCCACAAGCCGGAGTACGACGATTATTATGAGCTGGTTTTGCCACGTATGAGGGTGAACGGCCTGATTTTATTTGATAACATGCTCTGGGGCGGAAGACTGGGACAAGGCCCCATCAAACATCCCAACGGTCACGCCATCGACTCCCTCAACCGAAAATTGGCGCGCGACCAACGCGTGGAATCGGTGTTACTATCCATAGGCGACGGCGTGGTGATGTGCCGTGTGCTCGGAAAATGATGAAGCAAAAAGCGTTCTTTGAAACGTCGATGACAGTCGTATATAAAACCAAATTAATTATGATGGGGGTGGCTGCGGCTTTGTGGCTGGGCGGTTGCGCCACGCCGCACAGACTGGCCGGCACCGTCCACGGTTCCACTTACTTTTCTGCCGAGGGTGGCTTTTCCGTTCCTTTTCCCGTCAGCCCGGAAGTGGGCGGACGCGTTAAGAATGATGAAGCCGAAACGGTTACCTTTGTGGACAATTGGGGCAGCCGCATCACCTTCTCCGGCCTGGCGATTGCCGCGCACAGTTCCATCGTTTCTGTGCTGGCCAAGGACGGAAAGGAAAAGGCTCTGAGTGAATTCGCCGAACGCCAATATAGCGATTTGATCACAGTCCATTATCATCCCGAATTGCGCGACGGCATGATCTCCTTCATTTATCTCCGCCCGAATTCCCCGAGCACCGCGGTGGCCATCTTTATTCATGATTCCCGGCTTTACGCGGTCGAAACGGACATACTGCCCGGGGTGCAATTGCTGGCGCAAAATGACCAGAAATCCCAAGTTGCGCGCGAGACTTGGCTGGAGGGCCGCGCCACAGCCTTG
>Ga0302326_10022642_pt1 | contig 12838 bp, 13 predicted proteins | sample Palsa_T0_3_FD_202264 | JGI IMG/M metagenome (GOLD analysis project Ga0302326, IMG submission 202264) | Peat permafrost microbial communities from Stordalen Mire near Abisko, Sweden - Palsa_T0_3 | ecosystem: Environmental > Terrestrial > Soil > Palsa > Peat permafrost | place: Sweden: Abisko... | reverse complement strand
AGCCCTCCCGTCAGGTGCGAGCGAGAGGAAGCTGTAAATCAGCCGAGTCGTAAACCTAGCCCAACAACGGGCACACGCCGGCCACGTTCCGGTCACAGAGCTACATCGGAGTGACCAGTCGGCCATCCTGCCGCAGGACGCGAGGTCGTCGGCGCAGTCGGCATTCTCGACCCAACGCGCTATCTGCAGTCGTACGGTAAGGCCATGTCTGACGACGTCTCGGAGCAGTCAACACGGTGGGCCGGGCTGCAATCGGTCGGCGCTTGGCGGTTTTTCCAAGACATGCTCGGCGATATGACCACGGTGGTCGCCGAGGACGCCGAATCGGAACGTGAGTTCGTCGAGGGTGTGCGGGTCATCGCGCGAATCTCAGCGCTGTGCGCACAACTTTCGGTGGAAGCTGATCCCGACCGGCCGTCGTTTTTCGATATGTGTTCGCCGACCCGGATGGTCGGCGGGCCCAACCCGGACGGTAACTACTATCTGGCGATGATCCGCGGCGACCGCAGCTATCGGATCACCGGCGAGCGCGGCACCAGCGCATACCTCGGGTTCCAGATCCTTGCCGGCACCGGGCTCAGTCCGCGACGGATGGCGGGCTATGTCAGTGATGTCGACTTGGATGTGACCGCAGGACAATTCACGCTGGTGCTATCGGCGCAGAAGCCGGCCGATCTTGACGGCGCGCAATGGCTGCAGATCCCCGCAGATGCGTCGTCAGTCGTCGTGCGTGAATACATCGGCGACCGCGCTTCCGAGCAGTTGGTTGTCCTTGATATCGAAACGCTGGACCCCGATCCCGTCGCGGTGCTCACCGACAGCGCTCTGTCGGATCAACTGACTGCCATGGCCTGGACTTTGGTGAAGCTCGCGACGCTGCACCGCACCATCAAGCCCGAGCTACTCGAACACCCCAACAGCCTGCTGACGGCACAGGCGGCCGACCTCGGCGACGCCGACACCACCCCGGACAACCTCTACATGATCGGAACCTTTCGGCTCGAGCCCGACCAAGCCCTGGTACTCGACATCGAGCCGCCGACCACCCGGTATTGGAACGTCACACTGGAAAACATCTGGCATGAGTGTTTGGAGCCGCACCACCGGCATAGCTCGGTGACCAACAAGGGAATCCGCCCCGACGCCGACGGACACGTGCGTATTGCGATTTCTGCGCGAGATTTCGAAGTGGGTCACTGGCTTGACACCGGCGGGCGGCACCGCGGCTTTGTCGTTCTGCGCTGGCTCGACAACCCCGAACCGCCGAGTGTCACCGTCTCGATCCGCCAGGGTTGAAAATGACCATCGACCAACGATTTTCGACCGATCAGCTTCTCGCCACCGCCTGCGCACAGACCGGCTGCGAGGACTTCGGCGACGACGGGTGGCAGCCCGGCTTGCAACGGCTCGTCGACGGCCTCATCCACGAGGCCCGGCTTTCGGCGATCGGGGTCGAGATCGCATATGCCGACATCATGCGCGCATTGTCAAATCGCCTGGGTGTAATCGATTGGCGAAAAAAGCATCCTGAAGTTGCCGCCGAGCAGATTATCCGTCCCATCGTCATCGTCGGCCAACCTCGTACCGGCACCACGATCCTCTACGACCTACTCACGCAAGACCCGCAGCTGCGCCCGCCGCTGACCTGGGAGGTCGACGAGCCATGTCCGGTGCCGCGGCCAGAGACCTACCACGACGACCCGCGTATCTCCCAAATACAGTCGAACATTGACCTTTCCGAACAGATCGTTCCGGGCTTCCTCAAATTCCACCCGATGGGTGCCCTCGTCGGCCAAGAGTGCGTCCGCATCACGGCGGGCGAATTCACCAGCATGATCTATTCGGTGCAGTACCGGCTTCCCGGCTACTACCGCTGGCTACTGTACGACGCTGACCACGCCGGCGCTTACCGCTACCATCGAATCTTCTTGCAGCATTTGCAATCCGGCGTTCCCGGCCAGTGGCTGTTGAAATCGCCGGCGCACTTGTGGAACCTCGACGCCCTGCTGACTGAGTATCCCGACGCTCTGATTGTGCAGACCCATCGTGACCCGCTCAACGTCATCTCCTCGATCGCGGCGCTGACCCACCATCTGCGACGAATGAGCACCGATGAGTCCAGTGTCGCCGAATGCGCAGCTCAGTCCTACGAAGAGGTCGTGGTCGGTCTCGAGCGGGAGATGGCGTTGCGAGACAGCGGTGCCATCCCTGACGGTCGGATCATCGACGTCAAGTTCGCCGATTTCATGGACAACCCCTGGGCCACGATCGGCGGCGTGTACCAAGCATTGGGCCGGGAGCTCCGGCCCGACACCGCGGCGCGGATGCGCGAATTCCTGGCGGCTCATCCCTCGGACGGCGGCCGTGGTCGCTACACCTGGTCGGACACCAACCTCGACGCGGATGAGGTTCGCGACCGGGTCCGCGCTTATCAAGAGCGCTACGCGGTTCCCACCGAGCAACTGCGATAAGCGGTTCGGTCAACAGGCATCATTGAGCTGCGACGATTTTCGCGATTTGCTCGGCGACGGCCGTGCGTATCTCGGTGTCGTCAAGGTCTTGCAAGCCGAACGCCACCCGCAGGGTTGATCCGAGAAGCCCCCATCCGATCTGCAACGCCATCCCGTGGGCAGCCAGCAGACGGGCCGTGCGGTCGTCGCTGTGGTCGGCGCGCACCTGGTCCAGGAAGGCTTCCATACCGGGAAAGCGCTGCTGGAGTTCTTCGACCGGAAAGCCGTCGAGCGTCGAGCGCACCATGACGCGTGCTTGGAGCTCATACGCGGCCTCCAAGTCCGCCGGAGGGGTTCCAGACTCACGAAGCTCCGCGGCAGAGTCGGCGAGATTCTGCAGGGTCGCCGCGAGAAGTTGGCGTTTGCTGCCGAAGTGGCGATGCAGCAGACCGTGGTTTACACCTGCCCGGGCGGCGACTTCACGGATGGACGTCGCGGCCGGACCCTTCTGGGCAAACAGCTCGCCGGCCGCCTGCAGGACCGCAGCGATGACCTCTTCCTTGCCCATTGGCTTCGCGGTGTCCAAAACCGTTGCCTCCGATGTAGCCATCTGTGTACAGTAACTGATAACGAAGTGTAGACAAGCGCCTACACCGGTGAACGTGTCAGGGAGGAAGCAGCAGTGAGCAGTGAATTTCGCGTGGTCAAGCTGGGTGAAAACATCGGGGCGCGCATCGATGGGGTGCAACTCGGTGAGCTCGATACCGAGACTGCGGCCGAGATCAACAAAGCTCTGACTACCCACAAAGTGGTGTTCTTCCGCGGACAAGACCACCTCGACGACGACTCTCACTACTCCTTCGCCGAGAGCCTGGGCGTGCCTACGACACCCCATCCCACGCTGAAGTTCGAGGGAAGCCGGGTCATGAGACTGGAGTCCATCGGGGGCGCCGGCGCCAACCAATGGCACACCGATGTCACCTTTGTCGACCGCCCGCCGAAAGCCTCCATCTTGCGCGCCGTGGAGCTGCCGCGCTATGGCGGGACCACCACCTGGGCCTCCACCGTCGCCGCGTACCAGCAGCTGCCGCAGCCTCTGAAGCGGCTCGCGGAGGGCCTGTGGGCAATGCATAACAACGCATTCGACTATGCCCAAATCGACTCAGCGAAGCTGGCGAGGCTGGAAGCCGATCCGGAAGCGGTATTGAAGTACGCCGACGAGTTTCATTCCGCCCACTACGAGACTCATCACCCGGTGGTGCGGGTGCATCCGGAGACCGGCGAGCGGTCGCTGCTGCTCGGTAACTTCGTCAAACACATTCTGGGTGTCAACAGCGACGAGTCGCGGGCACTGTTCCGCATCTTCCAGGATCGGATCACGTGGCTGGAGAACACGATTCGGTGGAACTGGGAGCTCGGCGACGTCGCGATGTGGGACAACCGGGCGACTCAGCACTACGCCGTCTCGGACTATGGCAATCAAAGTCGGGTTATGCACCGGATCACCCTCGCGGGCGACATTCCGGTGAGTGTGGATGGTGAACGCAGCCGGGTGGTCTCCGGGGACGCCAGCGACTACTCCGTCGTGGACACACCGAAACGCCTTGTGGCCTAACGCATCGCTTCGGTGATCTGCGGGCCGCTAGCCCTTGACGAGGGTGAACTGCCCAACCTCGGAGACGTTCCGCTGGAAGAAGTCAGAACATCCGATCAGGTAGCGCATGTAACGGTCGTAGACCTCTTCGGAAGTCACCGCGATGGCTTTGTCGCGGGCCGCCTCCAGCTCCGATGACCAGATGTCGAGCGTTCGAACGTAGTGGGCGGTCATCTTCTGCAGCGCCTCAACTGAAAACCCTGCGCCAGATGCGTATTCGACGACATCCTCGTCGCACGGCACTGAGCCGCCGGGGAAGATCTCTGCGGCGATGAACCGCATGAACCGAAGGTCGCTCATGGTGATCGGGATGCCCATCTCAGGCCAGCGCTTGAGTGGGTGACCCATGATCGTCTGCAGGACCATCCGGCCGTCGCCGGGCATGATGCGGTAGCACAGATCGAAGAAGGCCTTGTAGCGCGATTTGGGGAATGCTTCGAACGCCTCGATGCTGACGATGCGGTCGACGGGCTCCTCGAACTCCTCCCAGCCGAGCAGATGGATCTGGCGGGAGCGATCGGTGTCGATCTGGTCGAGCTTCTGTTGGCCCAGAGCGCGTTGGTTCTTACTCAGGGTGAGCCCGACGACGTTGACGTCGTAGGTTTCGACGGCGCGCTTCATCACCGAGGCCCAGCCGCAGCCGACGTCGAGGAGGGTCATTCCGGGCTGCAGACCAAGCTTGCCGAGCGCGAGGTCGATCTTGGCGATCTGGGCCTCTTCGAGGGTCATGTCGTCGCGTTCGTAGAACGCACAGCTGTACGTCCGCGTCGGATCCTGGAACAGCCCGAAGAACTCATTGGAGATGTCGTAGTGGGCTTGAACATCCTCATAGGCCGGCCGCATTGTCGGCGAGCCACCGGACCCGCTGTCCGTCATAAGAAGTTGACCTTCCGGGTCGATCTTTTCGGTCGCCAGACTGCGTTGTTGCACACGCACTTTATAGCGTATCCGGTCCCACTTAAGCGGGAGCCTTCTCGCAGGTGTACTGAACGACATCGGTGTAACCCTGGCGGAACAGGTCGGCGCAGCCGGTCAGGTACTTCAAAAAGCGCTCGTAGATCACTTCGGACGTGATGGCGATGGCCTCGTCCTTCTTGGATTCGAGATTGGCCGCCCAAGTGTCGAGGGTGCGGGCGTAGTGGGGCCGTAGCGCTTGCTTACGGGTCACTGTGTAGCCCGCATTGACCGCGTGCTCTTCGACCTGTGCGCTCAGCGGTAGCCGACCACCGGGGTAGATCTCGTCCATGATGAACTTGATGAACCGCACGCGCGACATCGTCAGCGGCAGTTTCCGCGCTTTGATCTCTTCATCGCTGGGGATGATGATGGTGTGCAGCATCATCACACCGTCGTCGGGCATCAAGTTGAACGTCTTCTTGAAGTAGTCGTCGTACTTGTTGAAGCCGAAGTGCTCGAAAGCGCCGATTGACACCACCCGGTCGACGGGTTCGTCGAATTCCTCCCAGGGCTGCAGGCGTACTTCCATGCTGCGCTTGCTGGTCGAATTCGCGAACCAGTGGTCCTCGATGTGTTGCTTCTGGTTTTCAGACAGCGTCAGTCCGATGACATTGACGTCGTATTTTTCGACTGCGCGCATGATCGTGGCGCCCCACCCGCATCCGATGTCGAGCAGCGTCATCCCGGGCTTCAAGCCCAGCTTGCCCAGGGACAGATCCACCTTGGCTCGCTGCGCCTGCTCGAGTGTGTACTCGTCCTTCTCGAAGTACGCGCAGCTGTAGGTCTGGGAGGGGTCTTGCCACAGTCTGAAGAATTCGTTGGAGATGTCGTAGTGGAACTGGACTTCCCCGGCGTCCGACCCGCGGGTTTGCGCTGCGGACTTCGCCAGCCACTTCGACTCGGCGCGGGGCGTCGAGGTGGGCGTTGCGTTTGAGGTATCTGCCACGTTTGGTCCTAACGGATATAAATCGGAGTTGTGCGCGCCGATCCGCAGTAGCTGCTTACTGGCGTCCCGGGGGCCACCTGGCTTGCCCGTCACTTTGGTAAGCCAGGTGATCGCTGAGTTGGGAGTTTACCCGCCTCGTGGCCCGCTACACCAAACGACGTGCCCGGCGCCGCGCACGGGTCTGCTATTGCGCGAGCAGATTCACGATCCGAGCAAAGGCGGTGGGCATAGCCACCGCGGCCGGCACGATGCGCGATCGGGCGGGAGCGTAGCCGCTTGCCTGGAGCAACGCCGCAGTCAGCACGCGATAACGGCGAGTCAGTTGGCGCCAGCGGCGGTCGTAATCTTCTGTTCGGTTGGCCAGTACGCAGTCCACCAGCAGCTCGGCCGCGCCGAAAGCCAAGCCAAGGCCTTCGCCGGTGAGCGCGTCGACATAACCCGCGGCGTCGCCGACCAGCAGCGCGCGCCCGCCCGTCCGGCTCGACACCTTCTGTCTTAATGGCCCGGCGGCGCGGTCCGGTTCGTGCGGATGCCCAGCGATCCGGTCGCATAGAGCGGGAAATTTCTGCAGGTGGCGATCGAATCCGCCGCGCTGCGAGGTGAGCAGGGCGATACCCACGCAGTCGTCGGCCAGGGGTGTCACGTACGCCTCGACGCCGGGCGCCCAGTGCACCTCGACGTGGTCCGACCACGGCGCGGTGTGCACGTGACGGCGGATACCCCAGCGCCGCGGGCCGGGACTCGGTTGCTCCAGGCCAAGGGATCGGCGGATGGGGGAGTGCAGCCCATCGGCCGCGGCAAGGTAGCGCGCCCGCCAGCGCCCGGCGTTAACGCTGTCCGCGTCCTGGCTTATCCCGCGTATCTCGTCGTGCTGGATTTCGATGCCGGCCTCGACGGCAGCGTCGATCAATGCGCTGTGCAGCACGGTCCTGCGCACACCGCGCCCGGTGCCCGGTCGGAACGGCGCGTCGACGTGCCGCTCGCCGTCCCAGTAGCTGATGCCGCGGATAGGTTTGCCGTGCGGATGCACCCCAAGGCGCTGCAGATGACGCAGGGTATGCGGCATCAGGCCCTCACCGCACGCCTTGTCGATCGCTCCGCGGCGCCGTTCGACGACGGCCACGTCCAGGCCGGCGCGCGCCCCGTGGATTGCGGTCGCCAGTCCGGCCGGGCCGCCGCCGACGACGAGAAGGTCGATCACGTCAGGCTCGCGAGTGCCGCATTCTCGACCTTGACACGCGCGCCCAACAGGCCCGCGTTGAGTATCGAGAACACCAACGCGGTGACCCATGCGGTGTGCACCAGCGGCAGCGCCACGCCTTCGGCGATCACCGCGACGTAGTTCGGATGGGGCACCAGCCGGTATGGGCCGCCGGTGATGCGGCTCGCGCCCGGGATGACGACGACGCGGGTGTTCCACTGGTAGTCCAAGGTGGTGATGCACCACCAGCGCAACGCCTGCGCCGCCAGCACCACGCCGAACATGGGCCAACCCAGTGCGGGAATGAAGTTGCGGTGCAGCATGATTGCCTCGGCGAGGCATCCCACCAGCAGGCCGATGTGCAAGGTCACCATCACCGGGTAGTGTCCGGCACCGAATTCCACGCCGCCGTGTGTCTTGCTGACGGCACGGTTACGTTCGGCGACACGCACTTCGATCAGCCGCTCGATGGCGACTGCGCCGATCAATAACGCATACCAGGTCATGGCCGTCTCACCGCCAGCGCAGCATGACGAGTTCGGAGCAGAACCCGGGACCCATGGCCAGCATGATTCCCGGGCTGCCGGCTGGTGGTTGCTTGGCGATCGTGTCACGAAGGACGTGCAGCACCGACGACGACGAGAGGTTACCGACTTCACTCAACGAGCGCCACGTCAATTCCAATGCGTCGGAGGGTAATCCGAGCGACGAGACGATCGCCTCGATGACCTTGGGGCCACCCGGATGGCTGACCCATGCACCAACGTCCGGGATATCAACCCCGTAAGCAGCCAGCAGACCTGCTAGGTCGTCGGACAAATACTTCTCGACGACGTCGGCGACGTCTGGGGAAAGGATGAGACCGAAACCGGTCGAACCGATTCTCCATCCCATCGTGTCCTGCGAGTCCGGGTACAGGTGACTGCGCGAACCGAGTACCTCAGGTCCGCGGGCGCCAATCTGCTCGGCGCGACGTGCACCGACTGCAACGACTGCCGCGGCGCCGTCGCCGAAAAGCGATGTACCGACAAGGGACGCCAACGACGGGGTTGTCGCGGGGAAGGTGAGCGAGCACAGCTCCACCGACAGCAGCACCGCGACGTCATCGGGCGCACCACGCAGATAGTCGTTGAGCCGGCCCACCCCGGCGGCACCGGCGACACAGCCGAGGCCGAACATCGGCACCCGTCGGACGTCGGGGCGAAGTCCCAGGCGCGTCGCGATGCGGGCTTCGAGCGATGGCACTGCAAGACCCGTGACGGTCGTAGACATCACCACGTCGACATCCTGCGGCCGCAACCCCGCCTCATCGAGCGCGGCGGAGATTGCCGCGCAGCCGAGCTCCACCGCGTTTTCAATCCAGATGTCGTTCGCCTTGCCGAAGTCGGTCAGCGAGGCGTACTCCTCGAGCGGCAGCACCAGGTAACGACCGTCGACTTTGGAACTCGCGTGGAACTTGCGGAGCAGATCCCCGTGATCCCTGAACGCGGGAAGCCCGGCGAGCATGTCGGTGATTTCATTCTGCGGATAGTGATGCTCTGGCAGGACGCCTTGCACGCCCGCTATGACGCTGCCGGCCTTGTGGGCCTGAAATGCATTGCTGCTCATAGGTACTCTCATTTGACTCACCTGTCCTGGACGACGTGGGTTGCCGGCACCGTTGCCGCTGCTGGAATCTGTGACCGACCGCGAATGGGCCTATCTGTTACACGTCTCGCGGTTGACAGACGTTCAATAGGACCAGCCGCTTTTTCGATCTCAACAACTGATGACTTTTGTCAACAGCTGATGACTTGAACATACGCGTGGCGGTGTACCTAGTCAACGGCTGATGACATAGAGTTGGTGAACGATGACAAAACGGCCGCGCAACGCCGCTCAGACCAGGGCGGACATCCTGGCTGCAGCGCGCCGCCGGTTCGCGGAGGAAGGTTTCGATCGCACCACTCTGCGCGCGATCGCGGCGGACGTCGGAGTGGATGCGGCGCTGGTCATCCGGTACTTCGGTAGCAAGCAGGACCTGTTCGCGACGGCCACCGAATTCACCATCAAGCTGCCCGATCTGACCGGAGCGAGCCCTGACGAGATCGCGGACATGTTGCTGCCGCAGTATTTCGCCGTGTGGGAAGAGGACCACTCGTTCATGGCTTTGTTGCAGGCCGCCATGACCAGCCGAGTGGCTGCCGACATCCTCAACGAGACCCTGGCCGTGCACGTCGCGCCGACCCTGAGGTCTGCGACCCCCGACCATGACCAGCAGCGGATTGCGCTGACGGACGCGTTCGTCATCGGCCTGGCCGCCACCCGGTCGGTGCTGGGTAATCTCCCGGCGGCCGAGCTCAGCCGCGAGGAACTGCGGCGGTGGGCGGGACCGGTGTTTCGGCAACTACTGGTAGGACCGGCGCCGTCGTAATTTCGCGGTTCGGCCGAAGTGAACAACGGGTGCCATATGGTCGTCTTGTGACTGTCACGCGGCCTCGTAACGCTGCCCAGACGCGCGCGGACATTCTGTCGGCGGCGCGTCGCCGCTTCGGGGCCGAGGGATACGAGCGGACAACCTTGCGGGCCGTCGCCGCCGACGTGGGAGTGGACGCGGCACTGGTCTTCCGGTACTTCGGCAGCAAGCAGGATTTGTTCGCCGCGGCGGCGGACTTCGAGATCGACCTGCCTGACTTGTCGAGTGTCGAACCCGACGACGTGGCCGGCATTCTGCTGCCCCGGTTCTTCGCGGTATGGGAAGAGGACGAAACGTTCTTGGCCTTGCTGCGGGCCGCGATGACCAGCCCGCTTGCAGCCGACGCGTTACGCAACGTGTTCGCCCAGCAGGTGGCGCCCAAACTGCTCACCGCCACCCCGGATAACCCCGTGCAACGGATCGGGTTGATGGGCGCGTTCGTCATCGGGCTTGCGATCACACGGTATGTGTTGGTGAATCCGCCGGTGGCCAGCCTCAGCCGCGAAGAACTCAGCCGTTGGGCAGCGCCGGTCATCAAGCAACTACTGATCGGGCCCGCGCCGACGTAGTTCCACAACCTCAACACACCGTGTTTTATCTATCCGCGTCGGTGTAGCAGATGACACCCCGAATATTGCGCCCCTCCAACATGTCCGAATAGCCCTCGTTGATCTGTTCGAGGCTGTAGCGGCGAGTCACCATGTCGTCAAGGTTGAGCCGGCCCGATTGGTACATCGACAAAAGCAACGGGATGTCGTGTTGGGGGTTGCCGCCGCCGAAGATGGTTCCTTGCAACCTCTTTTGCAGCAGTGTGAACAACGAGAGGTTCAAAGTGACGTCGGTTTCCACGACGCTGCCCATTGCCGTCATGACGCACGTTCCACCCTTGGACGTGACGGACATGTACTTATCGAGGTCCGCGCCGTTGGACCTGCCGACGGTGACGATCACCTTGCGCGCCATCCGGCCGGCAGTAATTTGTGCGATAGCCATGAGTGCGGTATCGATGTCGGCATAAGCATGCGTAGCACCGAATTTGAGCGCCTGATCGCGCTTCCATTGGACAGGATCGACGGTAAAGATGCGGTGCGCACCGCAATTCACCGCACCTAGCAAAGCTGCTATGCCTACGCCGCCCAGGCCGACGACGACAACATCGTCACCAGGTCGAACCTCAGCTGCTCGCGTCGCCGACCCGAATCCGGTTGTCACACCGCAACTTACGAGTGCCGCGATCTCAAATGGTATGGCGGGGTCGATCTTCACCAGTGAAGTCTGATGAACCACGACGTATGGTGCGAAAGTGCCTAGTAACGCATATGGGTAGACATTCTGCCCCTTGGCTTGGACTCGAAACGTTCCGTCGGAGACAGCTGTTCCGGCCATCAGACCCATGCCGAGGTCGCACAGATTGGTCTCGCCCGAACGGCAGGAGGGGCATTTGCCGCACGACGGTATGAACGAAGCTGCGACATGGTCGCCGACGAAGAGCCCGTCGACGCCTTCGCCCACCTCGACGATGACGCCTGCGCCTTCATGACCACCGAGCATGGGGAACGCTGCCATCGGGATGTCGCCGGATACCACGTGGTGATCGGAATGGCATAGCCCTGCGGCTTCCATCCGAACCTTCACCTCGCCTTTTCGGGGCTCGCCGATGTCAATTTCCTCGACCGACCATGGCTGATTGAAGTCCCAGATCAGGGCTCCCTTGGTCTTCACTGGCTTGCCTCTTTCTCGTGCTCATCTGCGTCTTCCACTCTGCTGGGCCGATAAGTCGTCTTCGTCGAGAATGCGGTGCGTTGGTCTGCGGAACGATGTGAAATCGGCTGGACAGGAGTCGATTTCGATCAATCCGCAGTCCGTTTCAGGCGGACCGTGGGGAACTGTCGCGGCTGCGGTCACCGGAAGCCCATTGTCTGATCCATGTCACCTAACTTACTGTAACTACTACAGTAGAAGGGACGTTACGTGGACATACGAGGAGCGCCCGTGGGTGATTGACATGACGCTGATCGCCGTGGCATAGGCTTCATCCACACCACGGCGAAGGGTCAGCCCATGCGAATCAGCCTGATCACCGGCCTTAACAACGAATCGCCAGTCGAGTCCTGTATCCGTGACTTGACCCAGGTGCGCGACGAGGGCTTCGCGAGGCTGTGGGTAACCCAGATGCCCTACGACGTCGACTTGCTCACCGTTTTGGCTGTCGCGCTACGCGAAGTTCCGGATGTCGAAGTGGCCACCGGGGTAGTACCCATCCAGAACCAGCATCCGACGCTGCTTGCGCAACGGGCGTTGACCCTCAACATCATTGGCGACGGACGGTTCACACTCGGCATCGGAGTGACCCACCGGGCCGTAACCGAGGGAATGTGGGGTATCTCCTGGGACAGGTCGGTGAAGCGGCTCTCCGAATACCTCGACGGTTTGCTGCCCTTGCTCGCCAAGGAACCGGTCGATGTGTCCGGCGAGCTCGTGACGACAAGGGGAGCGTTGCAGATCCCCCACGCGCCGACCCCGCAGGTGTACGTCGCTGCGCTGGGTCCGCAGATGCTGAGGGTCGCCGGCCGACGCACGTCGGGCACCATCACCTGGATGACCGGGCCGAAGACGCTGCGAGAACATATCGGACCCACACTTCGCGGCGCGGCTTCCGATGCCGGACGCGCGGACGGGTCGGTCGCGGTCGCGGCGGCGCTGCCGGTCAGCGTGACCGACGACGTCGACAAGGCCCGGTCACGCGCCGCCCAACAGTTCGCGATGTACGGCCACCTGCCGTCGTACCGGGCGATGCTCGACCGAGAGGGCTATTCCGGCCCGGAAGACGCCGCGTTGATCGGCGACGAGTCGACGGTGTCCCAGCAGCTCGACTTGCTCCGCGACGCCGGTGTGGACGAGTTCGTCTGCATCCCGTTCGACCCGTCGTCCGAGGGAGGGCAACGGACACGAGCATGTTTGCGGATGTGGAGTACCGCCGCATACCCCGCGTCGCATTAGTGACCGACTTGAGCCCCTGAGGCCCCGCCCGCCCAAAAATCGGTAGAAATCCTATCGAACAAGCCATTGCGATCAGGCTGATTTGCACGGCTGTGTAGCTGTGGACCGCTCGCTAAGCTGCGAATCCCACGCTTGGTGACAACAACCAGCGCGTACAGCAGTCAGTCGGCGGTGC
>Ga0302326_10022640_pt1 | contig 12838 bp, 12 predicted proteins | sample Palsa_T0_3_FD_202264 | JGI IMG/M metagenome (GOLD analysis project Ga0302326, IMG submission 202264) | Peat permafrost microbial communities from Stordalen Mire near Abisko, Sweden - Palsa_T0_3 | ecosystem: Environmental > Terrestrial > Soil > Palsa > Peat permafrost | place: Sweden: Abisko... | reverse complement strand
TTGGCGCTGTCGCCGCGTTCACCGGCGGCGCCTCGGCGCAATCGATCAACCTCACTGGCACTTACAGGTGTATCCAGGATTGCCGTGATGGTTATCTCGGCGCTCCAGCCTTCGTCACCCAGAACGGAGAGAACCTCAACCTGGTGACCGAGACCGGAGACTCTTTCCGCGCCTGGCCCGATGTGACGGCGCCGAGCAGCCGGATCTGGATCGACGCGCGTAACGAGAGCGCGGTCTATTCGCCCGACGGAATGCGGATTCAGTTCGACGACGGCAGGGTCTGGCAGCGAGATGTCGGGCCTCCCCCACCGCCCGTCGTCTGGCGGAGAGCGCCGGTCGTCTCGGGAAGATAATTCGTTTGAGCCTGCTCAGATGATACATCGTCCCGGCGCGAGTGCCGGGGCGATGCGGTTATGCTTGCTGTCGTCGCAGCGACGAAGCAATCCATCTTGGCATCCGATAGATGGATTGCTTCGCGGAGTCTGTCATCGGGCGCGCATTCGCGCGACCCGTTGGCTCGCAATGACGAGAATGGTTTCCGTTAACCTCGCTCCTCATCATGGGGACCAAGATACTTCAACGCTCCCCTCCCCGCCGTGGCTCCCGTCGCGAACGCGGCTTGCAGCAAATAACCGCCGGTCGGCGCTTCCCAATCCAGCATCTCACCGGCGGCGAATACGCCCGGCAGGCGGCGGATCATGAAATCGGCGTCGATTTCGTCGAAGCAAATGCCGCCCGCGGTCGAAATCGCGCGCGCGATCGGCGCGATACCGTTGAGCTCAAGGGGGATGGCGTTGATCAATCCCGCAAGGTTTCCCGCCGGCAGCGAGGAGAGCGAAACACCCGATCGCATCGCCGCCTCCTGCAACAGGCCGATGCCGACCGGCGAAAGATGCGCTGTTTTGCGCAGCCAGTTGGAGAAAGGCTGTTTGCCGCGCGGGGACGACAGCCGCGCGACGAGCTCGCCGGTGTCGAGATCGGGCCGTAACGCGATGCGCAGCGTCGCTGTTCCAAACTTTATGATGGCCTCGCGCATATCCGCCGACAGCGCATAGATCGCGCCGCCCTCCAGACCCGCGCGCGTGATCATGGCTTCGCCGCGCAGCGTGTGCCGGCCAAACGACAGCGCGATGCCCTTGAGCGGATGGCCTTCGAAGCGATCGCGGAAGATATCGGACCAGGCGACCGTGAATCCGCAATTGGCCGGCCTTAGAGGCGAGATCGCCACATCCCTTGCGGCGAGCAAGTCGACCCATCCGCCGTCGGACCCGAGCCGCGGCCAGCTGGCGCCGCCAAGCGCCAGTACGGTCGCGCGCGCCTCGACCAGGTGTTTTCCGTCTGATGTGGCGAACGACATCCGACCATCATCCTCCCAACCGGTCCAGCGGTGGCGCAGCGCAAATTGCACGCCCGTCATATCGAGCCGCCGCAACCAGGCCCGCAGCAACGGCGAGGCCTTGAACGTTTGCGGAAAAACCCGGCCGCTGGAGCCGACAAAGGTCGGCTGCCCCAGGGCATGGCTCCATTCGCGCAAAGCATCCGGCGGAAACGCCGTGATCGCGGCCGCAAGCCGCGGTGTCGCCGCGCCGTAACGCGCGAGAAAGGCCGGCGGCGCCTCGCCATGCGTGAGGTTGAGCCCGCCACGCCCGGCCATCAGAAACTTGCGGCCGGCGGACGGCATCGCATCATAGACCGTGACGCCAGCGCCGCCGCGTGCCGCGACTTCGGCGGCCATAAGTCCGGCGGGACCGGCGCCGATGATGGCGATCTGGGTTTTGGAAGAGCGCATGGACAGGGTGTACGTCATTCCGGAACGCGCGTCTTCGCGCGTATCTGGAATCCAGAGGTTGTCGATCGAGATTCCGGTTTCGATGCTTCGTATCGCTCCGGAATGACAGGTTAGCTTCTACAGCTTCACGCCCGCCCGCGCCGCGGCCTGGGCGACGTATTTCTGGGTCTGCTGGAATGCCCCTTCCAGCGCCTTCGCGCTCGACATGTCGCTGATCTCGGCGAAATGCGCGGCAATGGCGTCAGGGGTCCAGTCGGATGGCGCCAGATTGATCCCCTCGGTTTCCATGATCTTGATCACCGCGAACGAGCCCGCGCCGGCGCCCATGATGGTGCGGGTCGGCGCGTCCTCGGCCAAGAGATAAAGCACCGCCGGGGTGATCGATTCCGGTTTCATCAATGTCAGTGCCTGCGGCGGCAGCAGCTCTTCCGTCATTCGCGTCGCGGCGGTCGGCGAGATCGTGTTGACGCGGATATTTGTCTTGCGGCCCTCTTCCGCCAGCACATTCATCAGTCCGACCATGCCGGTTTTGGCCGCGCCGTAATTGGCCTGGCCGAAATTGCCGTAGAGGCCCGACGAGGATGTGGTGAGGACGATGCGGCCGTAATTGCGCGCGCGCATGCCCTCCCACACCGCCTTGCAGCAGTAGAACGTGCCGGTGAGATGCACGTCCAACACCCTGGCGAAATCGGCGACCTCCATTTTCGCAAAGGATTTGTCGCGCAGGATGCCGGCATTGGCGCAGAGCAGATCGACGCTGCCCCACTCTTTGGTGGCGCGATCCACCATCGCCTTGACCTGTTCGAAGTTGGAGACATCGGCGCCGTCGGCGATCGCCACACCGCCGGCTTTGCGAATTTCCTCGACCACGCTTTCCGCCGGGGTCAGCGATCCGCCGGTGCCGTCGCGGGCGCCGCCGAAATCATTGACCACGACCCTGGCGCCGCGGCTCGCCAGCCCCAGCGCATGCGCCCGCCCAAGACCATTGCCCGCGCCGGTGACGATAGCGACGCGTCCGTCAAACCTGATTGTCATGGATAAAATTCCCGGAAGTAGGTTCTTTCGTCATGCCCGGACTTGATCCGGGCATCCATCAAAAGAAATGATGTCGACGAAGATGCCATTTTTGATCAGTGATGGATTGCCGGGTCAAGCCCGGCAATGACGGGTGAGTTTTAAGCGAAATAGATCAGGCCGATCCAGTCGGCCACCAGCGCAGGCTTGTCCTCGCCCTCGATCTCGACGGTGACATTGGTGCGCGATTGTAATTCCCTGGGCTTGCGCAATCTGGCTTCCATCAGGGTGAAGCGGCCCCGCACCCGCGAGCCCGAACGCACCGGCGAGATGAACCGCAACTTGTCGAAGCCGTAATTGACCCCCATGGTGGTGCCCTCGATCACCGGCATCACCTCGTAGGACATGATGCTGAGCAGCGACATCGTCAGGAACCCGTGCGCCACCGTCGCGCCAAAAGACGTCTCGCGTCTGGCGCGCTCGGGGTCGACATGGATGAATTGATGATCTTCGATCACATCGGCATAGACGTCGATCCGGTTTTGATCGACCAGATGCCAGGACGACACCCCGACTTCATGGCCGACCATGCCCTGATAGGCCTCCAGCGAGATCGGGGGCTTCTTCCAGACTTCATTCATTCGCTAACTCTCCGCTGATCCCGCTGACCGGACCTTCTGCAATTCAGGGAAATCCTCTTCGCGAAATTCCTGACCGCGCAAGGGATCGTCGCGATTGTTGTCGTGCTCGAGACGGCGCAACTGCACGCGGCGGATTTTGCCGGAGATCGTCTTCGGCAGTTCGGTCACGAGTTCGATCCGCCGGATGCGTTTGAAGGGCGCCAGGCGGACGTGCAAATGCTGAAAGATCGACAGCGCGGTTTGCGGCGAGCGCGCCGCGCCCGCTACCAGCAGCACATAGGCCTTGGGGATCGCCAGCCTGATCGGATCGGGACTGGGAACCACCGCGGCCTCGGCCACCCATTCATGTTCGAGCAGGATGCTCTCGAGTTCGAATGGGCTGATCCGGTAGTCCGACGATTTGAAGACGTCGTCGGAGCGGCCGACGAAGGTCAGATAGCCCTCGTCATCGGCGAACACGACGTCGCCGCTGCGATAGAGATCGCCGTCGGCGCCGCTCAACGTGCCGTCGTCACCCTGGTAGCCCTGCATCAGGCCGGCGGGCCTGTCGGCGCCGAGCACCAGACTGACCTCACCCTCCCCGGTCGGGTGCCCGTCGCTGTCGGTGATCCTGACTTGAAACCCCGGCAGCGGACGGCCCATCGATCCGATCTTCACCTTCTGGCCCGGCGAATTGCCGGCCAGTGCCGTGGTTTCGGTCTGGCCATAGCCGTCGCGGATCGTCAGCCCCCAGGCCGCGCGCACCTGATCGATCACTTCGGGATTGAGCGGCTCGCCGGCGCCGCAAACCTCGCGCAAGCTGACCTTGAAGGTTGCAAGCTTCTCCTGAATGAACAGCCGCCACACCGTCGGCGGCGCGCACAGCGTGGTGACGCCGCAGCGGCCGATGGTCGCGAGCAATCCCTTGGCATCGAAGCGCGGCTGATTGACCACAAACACCGTGGCACCGGCATTCCACGGCGCGAAGAAGCAGCTCCAGGCGTGCTTGGCCCAGCCCGGCGAGGAAATGTTCAGGTGGACATCGCCCGGCTGCAGCCCGAGCCAGTACATCGTCGACAGCCCGCCGACGGGATAGCTGCGCTGGCTGTGCCGCACCAGCTTGGGTTTTGCTGTCGTGCCCGAGGTGAAATACAACAGCACCGGATCTTCCGGTCCGGTCGGACCATCCGGCTTGAAGGCTTCCGGAAAATCCGCGGCGGCTTCATAAGCCAGCCAGCCCTCATGCTTCGACGACGCGCCGACCACGATGCGCACCAGAGCGTCGCCGCCGAGGCCGGCGAATTTGGCGACCTGGTCCTGCGATGCCACCACAACCCTGGCGCGGCCGCGGTCGAGCCGGTCGCGCAGCTCGTCCGGCGTCAGCAGCGTGGTCGCGGGGATCACCACCACGCCGAGCTTCATCGCCGCCAGCATGGTCTCCCACAGCGGAATGACGTTGCCGAGCAGCAGCAGCAGATGATCGCCGCGCTGGAGGCCCTGCGCGCGCAGGAAATTCGCCACCTGATTGGAACGGCTGGACAATGCTGCGAACGACAATTTGGTTTCGCGATTGCTGCCGGCGTCGACGATCCACAGCGCCGGGCGATTCCTGCTGTCGGCGTTGCGCGCCAGCTCGGCATCGAACCAGTCCAGCGCCCAGTTGAACGGCACTGGGTCGGGCCAACGGAAATCCGCAACAGCCTTGTCGTACTCCGTGCGATGCCGGAGCAGGAACGCGCGGGCTTCCTGAAATGTTGTCATCGGCTCTCGGCTATTTCCCGGCGAGGCCGCGAACGTGCTGGATGATCCCGGAGAAATCCACCCCGCCATGTCCCGCCGCGTCGAACGCCTTGTAAATCTCCTGCGCATGCTTGCCGAGCGGCGTCGCCGCGCCGGCGGTCCTGGCCGCGTCCTGCGCCAGCGTCAGGTCCTTGACCATCAGCGCCGATGCAAAGCCGGGTTTGTACTCATTGTTGGCCGGCGATGTCGGCACCGGACCCGGCACCGGACAATAGGATGTCAGCGACCAGCATTGCCCCGACGAGGTCGAGGCCACATCGAACAGCGCCTGATGCGACAGCCCGAGCTTTTCGGCTAGCGCAAAGGCCTCGCTGACCGCGATCATGGAAATCCCCAGGATCATGTTGTTGCAGATCTTGGCCGCCTGGCCGGCGCCGGCGCCGCCGCAATGCACGATCTTCTTGCCCATGTTTTCCAGCACCGGCTTCGCCGCGGCGAAGGCTTTCGCTTCGCCGCCGGCCATGAAGGTCAGCGTCGCGCCCTTGGCGCCGCCGGTGCCGCCGGACACCGGCGCATCGACCGAGGCGACGGCGTGCCTGGCCGCCAGACCATGAGCCTGCACCGCGCTTTCGACATCGATGGTCGAACAATCGATGATCAGCGCGCCCTTGGCGATCGCGGGCAATATCTCGGCCCAGACCGCCAGCACATGCTTGCCGGCCGGCAGCATGGTAATCACCACATCGGCCCCTTTGACGGAGGCCACCGAGCTGTCGGCAATCCCGGCCCCATCCGCCTTGGCCTGCTCGCGCGCGGCGCCGACCAGATCAAACGCGACCACTCTGTGGCCGGCCTTGACCAGATTGGCCGCCATCGGGCCGCCCATATTGCCGAGACCAATGAATGCGATGTTGGACATCTCTAATTCCCTCCGCTCAGACGTTTCTATTTTATTGGGTCGAACACCAGTTCGTCGGCACCGATATCCGCCAAATAAGGCGCCAGCATCGCCGGCGTGACATCTTCAATCCGCGGCGGCGACCAGCGCGGATTGCGGTCCTTCTCGATCACGGCGGCGCGCACGCCTTCGCGAAAATCATCGCTCCGGAACACTTCCAGCGCGGCACGATATTCCCGCACCAGGCATTGTTCCAGCGAAGACGACGATCGCGCCAGCCGCAGCAGCTTCAGGGTCACGACCATCCCGCGCGGCGATTTCTCGTTCAACGTCTTCAACGTCGCCAGCGCCAGTTCCGAGCCGTCGCGCTGGAGCGATGCGAAGATATCTTCCATCCGATCGCCAGCGAACCAATTGTCTATTTTCGACTGCATCGCGGCGACCGGGCCGGAAGTCTCTCCGGTTGAAAACCCCGCGATCAGGGTCCTGACCTCGCTTGAGGTCGTGCCGGGATGGATTTTGGTCAGAGCTTCGCGCAAGGCGGGCAGCTGTTGGGACAGCACCACGGTATCGGCAAATCCGGCATGGATCGCGTCCGGACCATTCATGGTCTGGCCGGTCAATCCAAAATAAGTGCCGATCTCGCCGGACGAGCGCGACAACAGCCAGGTGCCGCCGACATCCGGAAAGAAGCCGAGACCGACTTCCGGCATCGCCAGTTTTGTCTTTTCGGTAACGACGCGATGGCGGGCGTGGGCCGACAGACCGACGCCGCCGCCCATCACCAGTCCGTCCATGAATGCGACATAGGGTTTTGGGAATTTCGCGATGCGCGCGTTCATGATGTATTCCTGGCGCCAGAATACCTTGCCGAGATCGCCGCCCGCGCGTGAGCTGTCATAGAGGCTGCGAATATCGCCGCCCGCGCACAGCCCGCGCTCGCCCGCCCCCTCCAGGATCACTACCGCAATCGCGGGATCGGATTCGAAGCGGTCGAGCGCCGCGTCGATCCCGACAGACATTTCCAGCGTCATGGCGTTGAGCGCCTTGGGCCGGTTCAGCCTGATAATGCCGGCCGAACCTTCGCGCCGAACGATCAGGTCACCTTCGGATTCCACGACCGCGGCCGGCGCCGTCATCGTGCGCCCTCGATTAGCTTGCGCGCCACGATCAGCCGCATGATCTCGTTGGTGCCTTCGAGAATCTGATGCACGCGCAGATCGCGCACGATTTTTTCGATGCCGTATTCGCTGAGATAGCCGTAACCGCCATGCAGTTGCAGCGCCTGGTTGGCGACCTCGAAGCCGACATCGGTGCCGAAGCGCTTGGCCATCGCGCACAGCATGGTGGCGTCGGCGTCCTTGCGATCGAGCGCCGCGGCCGCGCGCCACACAAAAGTCCGCGCCGCCTCGAGTTCGGTCGCCATATCGGCCAGCCGAAATTGCAGCGCCTGGAATTCGTCGAGGCGTTTGCCAAAAGCTTTCCGCTCTTTCATATAGGCCAGCGACTTGTCGAGCGCGCATTGCGCGCCGCCGAGCGAACAGGCCGCGATGTTGATACGGCCGCCGTCGAGCCCGGCCATCGCGATCTTGAAGCCGATACCCTCGTCGCCGAGCCGGTTGGCGACCGGCACCCGCGCATTCTCGAAGATCACCGCGCGGGTCGGTTGCGCATTCCAGCCCATCTTGCGTTCGTTGGCGCCGAGCGAGAGCCCCGGCGTGTCGCCCTCGATCACCAATGTCGAGATGCCGCCGGGTCCATCGTTGCCGGTCCGCACCATCACCACATAGATGTCGCCCTTGCCGGCGCCGGAAATGAACTGCTTCTGGCCGTTGAGGATGTAATGGTCGCCGTCACGCACCGCGCGGGTGCGCAGCGCCGCCGCGTCCGATCCGGAGCCCGGCTCGGTCAGGCAGTAGCTCGCCAGAAATTCCATGGTGCAGAGTTTCGGCAACCACTTGTGGCGCTGGGTGTCGTTGCCGAAGGCATCGATCATCCACGACGCCATATTGTGGATCGAGATGAACGCCGACACCGTCGGGCAGCCCTGCGCCAGCGCCTCGAAGATCAGCGCCGCATCGAACCGGGTCAGCGCCGAGCCGCCGACATCGTCGCGGATATAGATGCCGCCGATGCCGAGCGCGGCGGCCTGCCGCATCACATCGACCGGAAAATGCTTTTCCTCGTCCCACCGAATCGCGTGCGGCGCGATTTTTTCCGCGGCGAAATCCCGCGCCATGTCGCGAACGGCAATCTGGTCCTCGTTGAGAGCGAACTGCATCATTTCAAGCCCGCCACTCGGAAAGCGAGATAACGAATTTGGCGAGATCGGTACCTTTAACCCTGGCAAGGAATCTTTGGTCTGCGGTCAACATCCGCGTGTTCCGCCGACGCGCGGTCTCGAGATAGACGAAATCGTAAATTGGATGCATGTAGCTGCACGCGTTCTGCAAAGCAGGCTCGATCAAATCCTCTACATCAATCAGCCCAGCCAGGAATTGCGGCAAAGTTCTTACGTATTCCGCGGCTTCGAGCGGAGTGATCAATTTTTGCATCGCTTTGCGGGCCAAGGCGTTGGCGACCTCAGTCATGATCAACCGAGGCGCCAGTAAGGTATGATCACTTGCCGAAACCTCATCCGCCTTGTCGGAAGCCTCCTCCGACACAAACCATTTCACCGCCACGCTCGCGTCGATGACGAGGTCGCTCACTCCAGACCTTCCCTGATCTCATCCAGGGTAAGCGAGGGCTGAACGCTGTCATGTCTCGCCCGGAAAGACCGCGATAGAGCGACCCTCTCTTCGGGCGTAAAGGGCTGATTGCGCTCAAGCAGCTCACGCAATTCCTGTTCAAGCGAGCGGCCGTTCAGTTCCGCTTTCTGCTTGAATGTGGCGATTGTTTCGTCCGGTACATTGCGAATAAGCAGCTGTCCCATTGGCACTTTCCTTACGCTATCATTTATGATAGCATATTGCCGACTGGATTTCAATTCATCGTGGGAATCGAGAACTCCGCGCCTTCCTTGACGCCGGAGGGCCAGCGCGCCGTCACGGTCTTGGTCTTGGTATAGAAGCGGATCGAATCCGGCCCGTGCTGGTTGAGATCGCCGAAGCCGGATTTCTTCCAGCCGCCGAAGGTGTAATAGGCGATCGGCACCGGGATCGGCACGTTGATGCCGACCATGCCGACATTGACCTTGGCGGCGAAATCGCGCGCGGCGTCGCCGTCGCGGGTAAAGATCGCAACGCCGTTGCCGTAATCATGGTCGGACGGCAGCGCCAGCGCTTCCTTGTAGTCATGGGCGCGCACCACCGAGAGCACCGGACCGAAGATCTCTTCCTTGTAGATCCGCATGTCCTTGGTCACATTGTCGAACAGGCAGCCGCCCATGTAGAAGCCATTTTCATAGCCCTGCATCTTGAAGCCGCGGCCGTCGACCGCGAGCGTGGCGCCTTCCTTGATCCCGATCTCGACATACTCCTTGACCCGTTCGAGCGCGGCCTTGGTCACCAGCGGACCATAATCCGCCGACGGATCGATCGAGGTGCCGATCTTCAAGGACTCGACCCGCGGAATCAGTTTTTCCATCAGGCGGTCGGCGGTGGTCTTGCCGACGGGAACCGCGACCGAAATCGCCATGCAGCGTTCACCGGCCGAGCCATAGCCGGCGCCGATCAGGGCATCGACGGTCTGGTCCATGTCGGCATCCGGCATCACGATGGCGTGGTTCTTGGCGCCGCCGAAGCATTGCGCGCGCTTGCCGGTGGCCGCGGCGCGCTCGTAGATATATTGCGCGATCGGCGAGGAGCCGACAAAGCCGACGGCGCGGATGTCGGGATCGTCGAGGATGGCGTCGACCGCCTCCTTGTCGCCGTTGACGACATTGAGGATGCCCGGCGGCAATCCCGCCTCGATCATCAGCGCCGCCAATGCCATCGGCACGCCGGGATCGCGCTCCGACGGCTTGAGGATGAAGGCATTGCCGCAGGCGATCGCGGGGGCAAACTTCCACATCGGAATCATCGCCGGGAAATTGAACGGGGTGATGCCGGCGACGACGCCCAGGGGTTGCCGCATCGAATAGATATCGATGCCGGGACCGGCACCTTCGGTGTATTCGCCCTTCATCAGATGCGGAATGCCGCAGGCGAACTCGACCACTTCGAGACCGCGCTGAATGTCGCCGCGGGCGTCGGGAACGGTCTTGCCATGCTCGCGTGCCAGCAGCTCGGCGAGCTTGTCGTAATCGCGCTGCGCCAGTTCGAGGAACTTCATCATCACGCGGGCGCGGCGCTGCGGATTGGTCGCGCCCCACTCCGGCTGTGCCGCACCGGCATTCTCGACCGCGGCGCGCAGTTCGGCCTTGGAGGCCAGCGCCACCCTGGCCTGGACGTCGCCGGTCATCGGTTCAAATACGTCCGCGAACCTGCCCGATGTGCCCTTGACCTCGCGGCCGCCGATGAAATGTCCGATGCTACGCATGCGTTCCTCCAAGAGCCTGGCTAGCAAGAGCCCGGCAAGTGCCGATTTTGGCGGCATCTTGCAGTCTTTGCAGCGTTTGGAAAGGTTTTTCAGCGCGCAGCGGATTTGCGAAATTGCCGGCTTTGCGGCGTTTCCGGCGCTCTACGACCAACGTCGAATGCGCCTGCACAAGAACCTCAGCGCGCTACCGTCGGGGCGGCCTTCTTGGCCCTGGGTTTCCCGGCTTTGGCTGCCGGCGATGTCGCCCGGCCCAGCACGGCCTCGCGCCCGGCGCCGAGGATATCGTCGGAAAAATCGCTGCTGCCGGCGATGCGCGCCAGCACCAGCGCTCCCATCATGGTCGAAAGGGTCGCCATTGCCTGCTTGCGCGCGGCCTTGCGCGGGAGATCCGGAATCTGCGCGGCGAGCATGTCGATCATCTGCTCCAGCTTCGCCGCAAACGCCTTTCGGGTTTTCGGGCTCTCGCGGGCGATTTCGGCGCCCAGCGTCGGTACCGCGCAGCCGTGGCCGGGATCGTCGCGGTGAACCGGCGTCAGATAGGAATTGACGATGGTGGCGAGGCGCTTCTGGGGCGGGGTCTGTTCCGCCAGTTTGCGCCAGCGCTCGGTCGAGCGGTCCATGGCATGGGCAAACGCCTCGATCACCAGCGCTTCCCGGGAATCGAAATGGGCGTAGAACCCGCCATGGGTCAATCCCGCATCCTTCATCAGGTCGGCGACGCCGACGCCATGCGCGCCCTTCTCGCGAAGCCGCACCGAGGCCTTCTTCACGATCCGCGCGTGGGTCTCGAGCTTGTGTTCCCTGGAGTATCGCATCGGCGGTCCCATAAGATGTTTGAGGTCATATAATAACATCCGCCGCCGCGGAAAGCTGCCTTTTATTTCGTTGATGCGTGTCCCCGTCGGGAGATCGCATGTTCCACAGGCCTTGACAAGACCGGGGTTTTATCCGGGATGTGGTACAACCACCCCGACGTGGTGCACCCTGACTTTTGGCGAGACCCTCCATGCACATGCTCAATCCCTTTTGCGGCGTCGACCGCGACCCGCGCGGCGTCGTCCGCCTGACGATCTGCAACGCCGGCTCGCTCAACATCCTCGGATCGGCCGTGATCAAGGGGGTGCGCGAAGGGCTGGAGGCGCTGGCGACCGAGCGGCATATCCGCGTGCTTGTCATCGCCGGCCAGAGTGAAAAGAGCATGATCGGCGGCGCCGACATCAAGGAAATGGTCGGGCTCGACCAGGCCTCGGCCGAGACATTCATCACCGGCCTGCGCGATCTCTGCGAGGCGGTGCGCGCGTTTCCGGGGCCGGTGATCGCCCGGATGCCGGGCTGGTGCCTCGGCGGCGGGCTCGAAGTGGCCGCCGCCTGCGACTTCCGGGTCGCGGCGCACGATGCCAAATTCGGCATGCCGGAAGTTCGCGTCGGCATTCCCAGCGTGATCCATGCCGCGCTGTTGCCGCGGCTGATCGGCTGGGGCCGGGCCCGCTGGCTGTTGATGACCGCCGAGAATATCGACGCCGCCACCGCGCTGGCCTGGGGGCTGGTCGACGTGGTCGCGCCGCAAGGCGGCCTCGATGCCGCGGTCGAGAAGACTATAACGGCCCTTCTCGAATGCGCGCCGGAAGCCCTGCGTGCGCAGAAAGACCTGATCCGGCAATGGGAAGAACTGCCGCTGAAGGAATCCGTCAACCTCAGCATCGGCGTGTTCGGGCGGTCGTTCCTGACCGGCGAACCGCAGCGGCTGATGCAGGGCTTTGTCGACCGCAAGCGGTCGTGAAACCGCAGGCGGTTTGATCTAGCCTCCCGTCGCCGACATGTGCCGCGCGAGCGAGGGACGTCCGCCGGGCCCGATCTGGAAATCGTGGCCGTGCGGCTTACCGCGGACCGCAAGCTCGATCGCCTGCATCACGGCGACATCGCCGCCACCTCCGCGCAATACCCGCTTGAGATCGACCGCATTCGCTTGCCCAAGGCACGGGTGCAGCACGCCGGAGGCCGTCACGCGCACGCGGTTACAGTCCTCGCAGAAATTGTGAGTCATGGGCGTGATGAAACCGACCTTCCCGTCGGTTTCGATCACGCGGACGTAACGCGCCGGCCCGCCGGTTCGCTCGGCCAGATCGACCAACGTCCAGCGCTGCTCGATCTGGCGACGCAGCGAGGAGAGCGGGAGGAACTGATCGGTGCGGTCAGCGCCGATCTCGCCCAGCGGCATGGTTTCGATCAAGGTGAGCGTCATCCCGCCGGCATGGGCAAAGCCGATCAGATCGTCGATCCCGTCTTCCGTGAAGC
>Ga0302326_10022633_pt1 | contig 12840 bp, 10 predicted proteins | sample Palsa_T0_3_FD_202264 | JGI IMG/M metagenome (GOLD analysis project Ga0302326, IMG submission 202264) | Peat permafrost microbial communities from Stordalen Mire near Abisko, Sweden - Palsa_T0_3 | ecosystem: Environmental > Terrestrial > Soil > Palsa > Peat permafrost | place: Sweden: Abisko... | reverse complement strand
GGCACCTTGTAGGCCGCCATGTTCTGCCGGCACCAGTCGATGATTGCTTTGCCCTCTATCTTGCCGCGATATTCAGTTCGCAGCACGATCACGGCCTTGACCGTCTCGCCGCGATGCGCATCCTTGGCGCCGATGATGCAGGCCTCTTGGACGGCCGGATGCTGGTACATCAAAGATTCAATCTCCGTCGGCCACACCTTGAATCCGGATGCATTGATCATGCGTTTCAAACGGTCGACCATGAAGAAGTAGCCGTCTTCGTCGATCTTGCCAAGATCGCCGCTGCGAAAGAATTTCTTGCCGTCGATTTCGATGAAGACCTGTGCGGTGTCGGCGGGCTTTTTCCAATACCCCAGGAATACTTGCGGACCATGGATGATGATCTCGCCGACTTCGCCGGGCGGCAGCTCGCGCAACGTCGCAGGATCGATGATCCGCGAATCAACGCCGTAGATCGGAATCCCCAAACACTGTTTCTTCGGGTGATCGGCGGGGTTGATGTGCGTGGCTCCGATGGTCTCGGTCAATCCGTAGCCCTCGACGTAGGTGACGCCGACATCCGCGAGCCGCTGGGCCACCGCGGCCGGCATGGCGGCGCCGCCGCCGCTCAAGCGGCGAATGGACGACAAATCGTACTGATCGATCTTCGGATTCAAGAAAAAATCTTGAATCATCGTTGGTATGGCGGTCCAGCTTGCAACCTGGTAGCGCTCGACGCATTGCGCGGCGACATCGCGGTCCCAGCGCGGCAGCAGTACCATGGTGTTGCCGATGAATAGCGGTCCATTCATGCCGCCTTGCATGCCGGTCACATGAAACATGGGAGCCACGGCCAATAGCGTCGTTTCGGGCTGCAGTGAGAACCACTGCATGCTGCCCACGGTGGTATGCATCACCGTGCGGTGGGTATGCATGCATCCCTTCGGCGTTCCGGTGGTGCCGGACGTGTAAGGCATCACACAAAGATCATCCGGTCCCGCGGTCAGCGGCCCTGGCTTAAGATCACTCGCCAGCACATCCTTCCACAGGCTTAGGCCGGACGCTTTATGCTCCACGCGCGGCGCGGCGATAAAATCGGGCACCGTGAGAGTCGTTGGTTCCTTCAAGTAATCGGAGTAGGCCGCGACGACCACGTGCTTGAGATCTCCATTCTTCAGCAATGGCTCAACGCGCGGATACAGCTCCTGCGAAACCAGCATCGTGGCCGCCTCGGCGTCGTTGGCGTAGCGCAGAATTTCCTGCGTCAGGTTCATCGGATTCAAGGGCACGACCACCGCGTTGGCGCGCAGGATGCCGTAATAGCCGATAATGAACTGCGGACTGTTCTGCATGAGCAGCAGTACTCGGTCGCCCGTGCGTACGCCGCATTCTTGCTCGAGAAAGCCGGCCACACGCTGCGCTTCATCGGCGAAAGCGGAGAAGCTGACCGGCGTATCGTAGAACACCAGGTAGGGTTTGTTGGGATATCGGCGCGCCGAAACTTCAGCGTTGTAGAACAAATTGGTGGCCGGCGCGATCAAATTGTGCATCGCGTGATCCGGCCAAAATTTGAAGTGCGCGTTCGACATCAGTGCGTCGCAGCGGCAGCGGTGTCCTTCGGCCGGTACCGCGACAGCTCCAACTTGGCGATTTGCTCGCGATGCACTTCGTCCGGGCCATCCGCGAAGCGCAGTGTTCGCATGCCGGCCCACAATGAGGCCAGCGGGAAGTCATCGCTGACGCCGCCGCCGCCGTGCATCTGAATGGCCCAATCGAGAACCTGCAGAGCCATGTTCGGCGCCGCCACCTTGATCATGGCGATTTCCGCCTTGGCGGCGCGATTACCGACGGTATCCATCATGTAGGCCGCATTCAGGACCAACCAGCGCACCTGATCGATCATGATGCGCGACTCCGCGATCCGCTCGAGCGAAACGCCTTGCTCCGAGAGTCGTTTGCCGAACGCGACCCTTGTCTGCGAACGTTTGCACATGAGCTCCAGAGCCCGCTCGGCCACGCCGATGGTGCGCATGCAATGGTGAATCCGGCCTGGCCCGAGCCGGCCCTGCGCAATTTCAAAACCTCGGCCCTCGCCGAGCAGCAGATTCTCTGCCGGCACGCGCACGTTCTCGAAATTCACTTCGCCGTGCCCATGAGGCGCGTGATCGTATCCAAAGACGGTCAAGGTACGCAGGATTTTCACGCCCGGCGTTTTCATCGGCACCAATATCATGGATTGCTGACTGTGCCGGCTTGCATCCGGATTGGTCTTGCCCATGAAAATCAGAATCTCGCAGCGCGGATCGCCGGCCCCGGAGGTCCACCATTTGCGCCCGTTGATCACGTAGCTGTCTCCATCGCGAACGATCGAGGCCTGGATGTTGGTGGCATCGCTCGATGCAACATTCGGCTCGGTCATCGCGAAGGCCGAGCGGATTTTGCCCTCGAGCAGCGGCGCGAGCCAGCGCTGTTGCTGCGCCGGGGTCGCGTAGCGGGCCAGCACCTCCATGTTGCCGGTGTCGGGCGCCGAGCAGTTGAAAACCTCGGGCGCAATATGCGAGCGCCCCATGATTTCGCACAGCGGCGCATATTCGAGATTGGTGAGTCCCGCACCGTGCGCAGAGTGCGGAAGAAACAAGTTCCACAGGTTCTCCGCCTTGGCCTTCTTTTTCAGCTCCTCGATGACCCGGGTCACCTGCCAGGGATTTCCGGCGCGCCGGTTCTCTTCCATTTCCTTGTGATAGAGCGGCTCCGCCGGATAAATGTGCTTATCCATGAACTGGGAAATGCGCTCCTGCAGATCGCGAACCTTCTCACTGTGCGAAAAATCCATGGGATTCCTTATTTATTCATGCGTCGAATGATTGTTGTACCAGCCGCCAGCCCATCTCGGCGAGCGGCCGCGTCCTGCGGCCTGCCTGCAGCGCGGTTGCGCTCGAAGCATTGCCCTGAAGCGCGCGCGCGAGAACGCCCTGCAGAATCCCCGCCAGCCGGAACATGCAGAATGCCTGATAATAGGTCCAATCCTGAGGCGTGACCGGCGCGATGGCGCGCAGCCGGCAGTAATCGGCGACGCACTCGGCTTCGGTGGGGATGCCCTGCGCCTTTGCATTGACTCCACCAAGTCCGCGAAACTCCGCGGACGGCAGGTGATAGCGGATGCAAAAGTAGGCGAAATCGACCAACGGATGACCCAGCGTCGAGAGCTCCCAATCGAGCACCGCCAGTATGCGCGGCTCGGTGGGATGAAAAATCGTGTTATCGAGCCGGAAGTCGCCATGCACGATGGAAGTTTGCTCGCCGGCAGGAATATGTTTCGGCAGCCACTCGATGAGACGCTCCATGCCGTCGATCTTCTCTGTCTCCGACGCGCGGTATTGTTGAGTCCAGCGCGCCACCTGGCGCTCGACGTACTGGCCGGGCCTGCCGAAATCAGCAAGTCCCAGGGCCGCGTAGTCGAACGAGTGCAACGCTGCGAGTACCCGGACCATTTCACCGTAAATGGCGGCACGGTTCGCGGCCGCGACTTCCGGAAGCAAGGCATCCCAAAAAATGCGGCCCTCGACATAATCCATCACGTAGAACGCACTACCGATGACGTCCGGGTCCTCGCACAGCGCGTGCACGCGCGCCACCGGCACCGGGGTATCCTTCAGCGCGGCCAGGACTCGAAACTCGCGCTCCACCGCGTGCGCGGAGGGCAGCAGTTTGCCGGGAGGCTTGCGCCGCAACACGTAGCGGCGGCCGGGCGCTTGAACCAGGTAAGTGGGATTGGATTGACCGCCGGCGAATTGCTGCACATCGACGGGACCCGAGAAGCCCTGGATGTGCGCGCGCATCCAGGCGGCCAGCCGTAGCGGATCGACCGTGTGCTGCGCGGGCTCTTCCCGCAGACCCGCGGCTGGCGAATTCGTCGTCATGTACCCGATGCGCCGCCATCCACGGCGATGTACTGCCCCGTGACATGCCGCGATGCATCTGATGCCAGGTACGCGGCGGCGCCCTGCAGATCGGTCTCGCCGCCGATTCGACCGAGCGGTGTTCGCGCAATCACGTCGGATTTCATGGACTCGAGCAGACCGCTCGCCATCTTCGATGGGAAGAAGCCTGGGCAGATCGCGTTGACGCGGATGTTGTACCGGCCCCATTCGGCGGCAAGCGCCCGCGTGAGATGCAGGGCGGCGGCCTTGGAAGAATAGTAAGCGACCGCGTTCATCTGCATCCCGGCGCGCAGCGCCGCGGTTGAGGCGATGACGATGATGTTTCCCGATTTTTGCGGTATGAAACAGCGGTTCGCGACCGCCTGGCTCAGGGCAAATACGCTGCCGGCATTGAGCGTCATCACCTTGTTCCAGGCTTCGAGCGGGTGGGCTTCGGCCTTCGCTCCCCAGGTCGCGCCGGCATTGTTGACGAGAATGTTGATCCCGCCATGTTGTTTGACCACGGCCTCGACCAGCGCGGGTATTTGATCCACTTTCGACAGATCGTTGGTGACCGCGAAGGCATCGATGCCGTGATTTTTAAGGTCCGCCTTTGCCTCTTCGAGCTCGGCGGATTTGCGCGCGCTGATGGCGATCTTCGCGCCCATCTCGCCCAAGCCCTTGGCGATCTGCAGACCCAGGCCACGCGAGCCGCCGGTGATGAGCGCAACCCTGCCGCCCAGCTCGAATAGATCGCGCAATCCCATCTAAACCACCTCGAACAAACCCGCCGCACCCTGGCCCCCGCCAATGCACATGGTGACCACGACGAGCTTCGCGCCGCGGCGTTTTCCTTCGATCAGCGCATGCCCGGTCAGGCGCGCGCCGCTGACGCCATATGGATGACCCACGGCAATGGCGCCGCCATTGACGTTCAAGCGCTCGTCGGGAATTCCCAGCTTGTCGCGGCAATACAGAACCTGGCACGCGAACGCCTCATTCAGCTCCCAAAGATCGATGTCGCTCACCGTCACGCCGGCCCGCTTGAGCAGCCGCGGTACCGCGTAGATCGGACCGATGCCCATTTCGTCAGGCTCACAGCCGGCCACCGCAAAGCCGCGAAATATTCCCAATGGCTTGATGCCGCGCTTTTCCGCAAGAGCTGCATCCATGACCACGCAGGCGCTGCTGCCGTCGGAAAATTGGCTGGCATTGCCCGCCGTGATCACCCCGCCGGGCATAGCCGAGCGGATTTTGGCGACGCCCTCCAGAGTGGTGTCGGCACGAATTCCCTCGTCGCTGGATATCGTGACTTGCTTGGTCGATACCGCGCCGGTATTTTTGTCCACCACCCCCATGAGGGTCGTCATCGGCACGATCTCATCCTTGAACTTGCCTGCAGCCTGCGCGGCCGCGGCGCGCTGCTGACTGCGAACGCCGTATTCGTCCTGGGCTTCTTTGGAAATGTTGTAGCGCTTGGCCACCATCTCGGCGGTTTGCAGCATGCTCCAGAAAAGCGTGGGCTTGTGCTCGTCGATCCATGGATCGCGGCGCATGTGCGTATTGGTTTCGTTCTGAACACAAGAGATGCTTTCCAGTCCTCCGGCCACGATGACTGAAGCGCCCTCCGTCATCACGCGCTGCGCGGCCAAGGCGATGGACTGCAATCCGGAACTGCAAAAGCGGTTGATGCTCATGCCCGCCGTGGTGATCGGCAGTCCTGCCCGCAACGCAATTTGGCGCGCGATGTTTCCGCCGGTGGTGCCTTCGCCGAAAGTGGATCCCATGATCACATCCTCGACTTCGGCGGGCTCGATGCCGGCGCGAGCCACTGCGTGCTGCACGGAGTGCGCACCCAAGGTCGCTCCATAAGTCATGTTGAATGCGCCCTTCCAGCTCTTGCCGAGACCGGTGCGCGCGGTGGACACGATGACGGCTTCTGTCATTTCTCTGATCCTTTATATGCGCTGAATGTTTTGCCTTCCTGCGCGAGGCGCGCAAGCAAAGGTGCGGGAGTCCAGAAGGCCTTGTCGGCGTTCGGCTGCGTGGATATGTGCTGCAGGCTGCGCGCCACCTCGCTCAAACCGATCTGATCTGCATAGAACATCGGGCCGCCGCGCCACGCCGGAAAGCCGTAGCCATTGAGATAGACCACATCGATATCTGAACTGCGCTGCGCGATGCCCTCCTCGACGATGCGCGCGCCCTCATTGACGAGCGCATAGATGCAGCGTTCGACGATCTCCTGGTTGCTGACCTTGCGCGGCGTAATGCCCTTTTTCTGGCGGTACTTTTCGATGATGGCCGTGACCGCGGGATCTGGAATGGCATTTCGCGAACCCGCTTCGTAGCGATACCAGCCGGCGCCGGTTTTTTGGCCGAATCGGCCTGCTTCGCACAATTCGTCCGCCACGTTGGACAAGTCCAGGCCAGGCGATGCGGCGGCGCGGCGCTTGCGTCCCGCCCAGCCGATATCGAGGCCTGCGAGATCGCCCATGCGAAACGGCCCCATCGCCATGCCGAAATCCTGCAGTGCGCCATCCACCTGGGCGGGCAGCGCTCCTGCCAAAATCAAATCGTAGGCGGCGGCGCCGTAGCGCGCCACCATGCGATTGCCAATGAAGCCGTCGCAGACTCCCGAAATCACGGCGATCTTGCCGATTTTCTTGGCCAGCTCCATGGCGGTCGCCAGCACGTCTTTTGCCGTCTTCGCGCCGCGGACGATTTCGAGCAGGCGCATCACGTTGGCAGGGCTGAAAAAATGCAGGCCGATGACATCCTGCGGGCGCTTGGTGAATTGGGCAATCTGATCGAGGTTCAGAGCCGACGTATTGGAAGCGAGGATGGCTCCCGGCTTCACGACCTGGTCGAGCTTTTCAAACACCTGCTTCTTGACATCCATGCTCTCGAACACGGCCTCGATGACCAGATCGACGTCCTTGAGGGCGGCGTAATCCAATGTCGGCGTGACCTGCGCCATGCGCTGCTCGAGCGCGGCTTCGGTCAAGGTGCCTTTTTTCAGAGCTCCCTGGTAGTTGCGGCGCATGGTCGAGAGCCCCTTGTCGAGCGCTTCCTGCTTCATCTCCAGCAGCACGACAGGGATTCCGGCATTGATCAGGCTCATGCTGATGCCGCCGCCCATGGTGCCCGCACCGATGATGCCGACCTTGCGAATGGGCCGCGTCGGGGTGTCCTTCGGAACATCGAGGATATGCGACGCGGCGCGCTCGGCTTGAAACACATGGCGCAATGCCGCCGATTCGGGCGACATCATCAAGCCGGCGAACAACTCGCGCTCGCGCTTCAAACCCGCCTCGAACGGTCTGTCGAACGCGGCGGCAACGGCCTCTACGCAGGCCACGGGTGCCGGATAGCGGCCCGCCACCGCCTTGACGGTATTGCGGGCGAATTGAAAGAAGGCCTCATGGTTGGGCATGGCCACCTTCAGATCGCGTACCCGCTTGAGGCCGAGTTTTTCCGCAACTACGCGCCGCGCGAAGGAGAGCGCAGCCTCGAGCAAGTCCCCGTCGGTGAAGGCATCGAACAATGGCGTGCCCTTGAGCTTCTCGGAAGGGACGGTTGTTCCGGATGCGATCATGTTGACCGCGGCCTCGGCTCCGATGAGCCGCGGCAATCGTTGAGTGCCGCCCGCGCCCGGCAAGAGCCCGAGCTTTACTTCAGGCAAAGCAATTTTGGCGCCGGCAGCAGCCACTCGATAATGGCAACCCAGGGCGAGTTCCAGACCCCCGCCCATGCAGACGCCGCTGATGGCGGCGATGACCGGCTTGGGACTGTCTTCAATGGTGCTGATCAGCGTGTGCAGATTCGGTTGTGCGCCGGCTTTGGGGGTTCCGAATTCGCGGATGTCGGCCCCTCCTGAAAAACCGGCGCCAGAGCCTATCAACACCAGGGCCGAAACGCCGGGGTTCGCGTTGGCAGCGTCGATCCCCTGGATCAGCCCTTGGCGCAGTTCCAGCCCCAGACTGTTGACCGGGGGATTCTCCAGCCTGAGTACCGCAATACCGTCTTTGATTTCCAAACCAGCCTTACTCGTGTTCATTCTTTGTTCCACTGTGCAGAACTTGGTTCCGTCTTAGGACGGCTAATGTATCAGCGTGGAGTATGCATTGAAAGGTCGGAAAAGCCGCTAAAAATTAGGTGTTCCGAGGCCTGCGCAAAGTCAAATTCGACCGGTGCCTTCTTTAAGGTTGTGCCGTAAATGCGATGAACCGGCCTGCAATGATGACTCCCAGCCACAAGCCCAACGACAGCGCCGCAATCATCTTTGCAAGAGCTGACTCCATCCTCGATTGCTGCAGGCGAAACCAAATCGCATTGAGCCCAGCGGCGCCGATCAGGAACAGCTTCAGACGAAAACTTAGGTTGAAGGCGTATTGAAACGGGTCGTGCGCGAAGAACAGTGCTCCGGAGAGCAAGTTGATGCCGAATCCCACCAGAGCCAACGGCAAGAGACGCATCACGGAATCGATCGGTAAGGGGCGCCCCACGCCGAGCACGCGCAGATCGATCGTTCCCACAGCGCCGATCAGAAGCGCCATGCCGATGAAGTGCAGACACTGCAGTGCGGGAAACGCCCATGGGGAATCGCGCACAAAGGCTGCCGCCGGCGTGTACTTGATCCAATAAAGAATCGGGTGCGCGATTGCCTGCGCCGCAGCGCTCATTCGGCACCGACATCGCCGAAAGTTGAATAGGCCAGCAACCGGCCGCTGACGATTGCGCCAGTCCAACACAGCAACGATGCAAGAGCCAAGAGTTTTGCTCGCGCCGTCGGCTCAATCGCAGCCGGGGCGTCTGAGACCGAGAGCACATTCGAATCGATCACCTTGGCGAGAATCACTCCGGCGGCGATGACCGTCAGCTTGACGCGGAACAAGCCGCTGTAAAAATCCTTTTTGGCGTCGATGGAGAAGAGCACGGCACCCGAGGCGGCGTTGATCCAGAAACCGATCCAGGCGCCGTTCATGAACTGCCGCAGCGCTGGAAGCGGCAGTTGCCTGGCAAATCCCAACACGCGCAAGTCGATCACGGTGAGTAATCCAACCAACATCGCCAAACCGATTGCGTGCAGGGTGACGACAATCGGGTACAGGGAGGATTGCGCCCAATGCGAAAAAGCGCTGCCCTGAATCGATTGCAGCAGGTAGTCCATCAGCTGCAATCGAAGGCGCCCTTCCATCCCCAATGATCGGAAGTGCGTTCTATCGCGCTCATTCTCAGACGATGCTCAGCGGCGATGCGTCCCGGACTACCGGTGATCCTCACTTTGTCGCCGGGCTTGAGTGTTTCACTGTTGATGTTGTCGTGAGCCAACAAGATGCCGGGTCCCCACTCCACGGACCATTCTTGAATGACGCCCTGGTTGTCGGGCACCGCCACGTGAATGAACGAATGGGGATTGCGCAACAGGAACTGTATCACCGTGCCTTCAATGGCGATTTTCTGATCCAGAAAATAACTGGTCGGAGCCGAATGGTGCGCTTGCGCCGGCAAACACGCGTCGCATCCGAGCACGAACACGCCCAGCGCCGCGAGCTTTGTGCGAACCGGCCGGAGCGCACTCATGAATTTGATGGCGCGTTGCGAATGATCAGGGCATCCACCGCAATCATGTTCGAGCCTGCGCAGATGATCGGGTTGATGTCGGCTTCGGCGATGAAGGCGGCTTGATCCGCCGCGAATTCCGAAACCCGCACGACGATGTCGGCCAGGCGCGGAAGATCCACAGAGGCGCCGCCGCGAAAACCATCGAACAAGGCGGCGCCTTTCAATCTGCGCAGCATGCGCGAAGCTTCGCCGGCATCGATAGGCGCCAGGTCGACGGCGGAATCGCGCAGCAGTTCCAACAGCACGCCGCCGAAGCCAACCACAATCAGGGCTCCGAGCAAAGGATCGACGCGCACCCCCGCGACCACCTCGATCCCGGCGTGCACCATGGGCTGAAGCAGCACGCCGTTGATTCTAGCCGCTGGCGAAATCAGCCGTGCATTGGCCGTGATGCGATCGTAGGCGGCATGCAGATCGGCCAGGCAGCTCACGTTGAGCGCAACCACCCCGGCTTCCGTCTTGTGCACGATGTCGGGCGATTCAATCTTGAGGGCGAGCGGAAATCCCAGTTGCGCCGCCGCCGCCGCGGCCGACTCAACCGAGTCCGCTCTGATTTCCCGCACTGTGGGAATCCCGTAAAGACTCAAGATCTGCTTCGATTCCCGCTCGGTGAGGCGATCGCTGGATGCGGCGGCGATCAATCGGGCCGCCCGCTCCGCCGCCTCCGGATCCGAAACGCGAACCAGCCGACGCTCGCCGCGAGCCTTGAGGTCGGCGTGATGGTGCCACGCTGCCAAGGTGCGGAAACACCGGTCCATCGAGCGAAATAACGCGATATGCGGATCCGTTTCCGCTTCGAGCGTACCCGGTCCCTGCAACCACCCGGAAATCAGCACGCTGCAGGTAATCTTACCGTATTGCTTCGATTGGCTCGCCAATGAGGCCAACCGCATCTTGTACATGTCGAACACGAGCGTTTGCGGCATGACCAGCGTCCCATACGCCGCATCCGACAGCAATGCATCGCTGCACGCCGGCATCGATAGAGGATTGTTGACGACCTGTCCGGTAACATCGCACGGGTTTCGCGCAGAGCCGAAATCGGGAATGTTGGCTTCAAGAATTCGTCGCACCGCATCGCTGGGTTGCGGCAGCGAAACGCCATGAAGCTCTGCCTTGTCGGCGGCCATGATGGCGGCGCCGCCCGAGGCCGCGATGACGGCAACCCCGCGCGCCTTCGGCGCCGGCGCCTTGGCGAAGAATGCGGCCGCTTCCATGAGACCTTCGAACTCCTCGACCACGATGGCGCCGCCGCGTTCGAACGCGGCGCGATATGCGTCATCGGAGCCCGCCAAGCTGCCGGTGTGAGAAATCGCCGCCTCCGCGCCCAGCGTGCCGGTCGCAATCTTGCTGATCAGCAAAGGTTTGCCGTTCGACCAGGCAATTTGCGCAGCCTCCAACAAGCGCCGCGGGTGTGCCATCCCCTCGAAGCCGCAGGCGATGACACGACAGCTCGGTTCGTCGGCGAGATACGCTACCAGGTCGGCTACGTCCACATCAGCCTGGTTGCCGGCGGAAAAAACATGGCTGACCGAAACGCCGCATTCGACGGCTTGTGCCAGTGCCTGCGACAGTGCACCGGACTGACTGGCGATGCCGATGGAGTCATCGCGCATGCCGCGCGGCGGCGGATACTCGGAGAACGTAATGCGCGCTCGACGGCAGTAGTTGGCAATTCCAAGACAATTGGGGCCGATGATCTTCAATCCGGATTCGAGCCCAATATTGCGCAGGCGACGCTGCAGTTCGATCCGTTCCGGCAGCCGTGTTTCCGCATAGCCGGAGGCGTATAAAATTACGCCGCCCACCTTGAGCTGCGCCGCCTCCAAGACAATCTCTTCCACGGCATCGCGCGGCGCGACCACGGCTACGCAATCCGGATTTTCAGGCAGCGATGCGATGGACGGATAGCAGCGCCGGTCGCCGATCTTGTCGTATCTGGAGTTCACCAAGTAAACATTGCCTTCGAAGCCGTTCAGATTGGCGAGCACGCGCTCGCCGAAGGATCCGCTCTTGGGAGAGGCGCCAACGATGCAAACGTGCCTCGGATTGAGCACACGGTCGAGTTCGGCGTGCCGGTACACGGGTCGGCTGATTACGGGGAATCTAGGTGTCAATGCGCGGACCCCGCTGCGGTTGCCTCAATCTGATCATAGGGCGATACTCAAAAAATCAAACACGAGGACGGTATGGACATACTAAAGGGCAAGACCGCCATCGTCACCGGCGCGGCCAGCGGCATCGGCCGCGCGAGTGCGATGTTGTTTGCCGCCGAAGGCGCCGCGGTGGTGGCGTTGGACCGCGCTCCGCAAGTCGAAGCGACGGCGGCGGCGATTCGCGCCGCGGGAGGCCGGGGCATTGCATTGATCAAGGATTCCTCCGCAGAAGAAGAGGTCGCCGGCGCAGTGGCCGCGGCGATCAAGGAGTTCGGCGGCCTGGATGTTTGCTACGCGAATGCCGGCATCAGCGGCGGCCTGGTGCCTTTCTTCGAGGAAACCGCCGAGCATTGGACTGAGGTTCTGAAGATCAATTTGATCGGCACGTTTCTCTTGGTCAAGCATGCGGCGATTGAAATGATCAAGCAAAAGCGCGGTTCGATCATCTGCACCGCCTCGGTTGCCGGACTGCGCTCCGGCGCAGGCGGAGTTCCTTATAGTGCCAGCAAAGCCGGAGTCGTCAGCCTGGTGCAAACGATGGCCAATCAACTCACCGGGACCGGCGTGCGCATCAATGCCATTTGCCCCGGGCTGATCGAAACCGGCATGACTCGCCCGATATTCGAGCGGGCCCGCGAGCGCGGCAGCGAAGGAAAGATCGGCCAACTCAATCCGTTGCAGCGCCATGGTGTCCCGGAAGAAATCGCCCAGGCCGCCTTATTTCTTGCATCGGACGGAGCTTCCTACGTCAACGGTCAGGCAATTGCCGTGGACGGAGGCTTGTCCTCGTCTCATCCTGTGGTGATGACGCGAAAAGGCCCCTCGCAAACGTAAGCCGCGCCCATGTGGCGGGTTGATCGCAAAACGTCCCGCAATTCCTATTGCTTCTTGGTACCCACGGCCGGTGGCGGCGTCACAGCGGCTGTCTTGTTGGCGGCAGCCTCCTTGGCCTTCTCCGCCGCCGCCGCATCATCAGCGCGAGCTCCGGAGAGAATGCCTTCGAGCGCGTAGTTGCCCTCGTGACAGGCGTATTCAAAGATCCGCCCCTTGGAAGCCGTGAATTCATACTCGCCGCCCCATGGCCGGTCCCAGGTGCTCGGATCCTCGACCTTGAACTGGTACAGAATGCGATGCGGTCCCACTCGCGTGAATCGTTC
>Ga0302326_10022632_pt1 | contig 12840 bp, 9 predicted proteins | sample Palsa_T0_3_FD_202264 | JGI IMG/M metagenome (GOLD analysis project Ga0302326, IMG submission 202264) | Peat permafrost microbial communities from Stordalen Mire near Abisko, Sweden - Palsa_T0_3 | ecosystem: Environmental > Terrestrial > Soil > Palsa > Peat permafrost | place: Sweden: Abisko... | reverse complement strand
CGGATGATGGCCGTCCGCATCTCGTTCCTGATCTCGATCCCGTTCTCCAGATGGGTCACTTCAGCCGAGCGCTGCTGGATCACTTTTGGCTAGCGCCGAAGCCTATGGAGCCATTCACGCAAACCTAATGGCGTGGACCGGAACTGTCAAGAAAATACATGACGAACTCGGTGCCGAGATTCCCTCTAACCTCAAGGACGAGATCTGCCAAGTTATTGTGGACGAGCTGGACGAATCACACTACGGCGGCAAGTGGTATTCCAACACTCAGGTTCCGTCCGGGTATTGGGTCAACATGGGAGCATACTCGCCAGCCTTCAAGAGGACTGATAAAGTCTTTTGTCTGCCAGCGCCATATTTCAGAGCGCTGTCTTCTCTATTTGCGGAACCCGCCGGGCAATCCGGCTAGCAACCTAAGAAACCGGATAGTACCAGCAGTTAACTCGTACGATGTCCAGGTCAGAAGGCGTGTCGTGTGCATCCACAAATGTCAGGCTAAGGTTATTATGGGAGACGGTCTGATAAACTTCTTCAATGTCGTTGGATTGAGGTCCGCTCATGATGAACTCGTCCAGGGCAGCAAGCCGGTTTAGTATCGAGCAAATGATGCTTTTCAGTTCTCGCTCCGTAAGAACAGACAACGGACCTGGGCCATGCCAGCACAGCGAATTGTTGGCAGAAACGTCCCAAGGCTTCCTTCCTAACACTTTCAGCTGAGGCTCGTAGTCGATCATGCAGGCTTTGGCCAACCTGTCAACTTCGGGAAATGTCATCGTGATTCCTCTTTTCAGGTTTTCAGTATTCGAGCCGGTCGGCCACCGATCCTCAACTATACACTGAGCCTCCTGGGAGCATTATCCCACAATCGGCTCCAGGAGATAGAGGCGACTCGCTGCGCTTTGGCGGCTCGCCGTGCGTTCGGTTGGATCCGGGCCGAGGTCTCCCCGACGGCGGCTCCGGGCGTCTGCGTGACCGGTGCAGGGCCGGGCGGGTCTCGGGTCGAGCAGGCTTGCACTGCGACACTGCAGCATGCGCGCCCCCTCAGGCCGCCCTCACCTCCACCCTGTCCACCACCGTGCTGGGCTCCGGCACCTCCTCCCCGTGCAGCCGCATTCCCTCAATATGAAACTCAATGGCCTCCGCAATCAGCCTGCGGGTATCTTCCAGCGTCGGGCCGGTGGTCACACATCCCGGAAGGTCTGGGACATACGCGGCCCAGTTGTGGGGCGCCTTCTCAAACACGACGGCGTATGTCATTTTAGTCCTGCCCTCTTCAAGATTGAGTTTAGCGTACCTACAGGCATGTCATCACCTTCATGTCCCGGCACCGTGACCGTTCCCGGCTTCGTGGGGTGAACGTATTGCCGATGGCTGCCCCGCGTACGGTCCAGTACCCATCCGTCCTTCTCGACTCGCTTTATGACATCACGAACCTTCATACGTTGGAGAAGCCTTCCGGAGAACCTGCGCGCCTCTGCCAGGGCCCGCAGCTTTCAGGCACACCAGACGAAATGGCGCAACGTCGGCCGCTCCGATCGCCGCCAGCGCCCTGACGACATCTTAATCCTCCTCGACCAGGACCGGACCTGGGAGACCGAAATGCCGTTCATCGCGCAAGCACCAACTCCTGCTCGCCGTCCCGGAGACGGCGCGAAAATCTCCCCCTTACCCGCACCGCCGGCTTGAGCGGGATCTGCGTGGAGCGTCCTTCGTTGTAGTCCCGTTCGGCTTCGGAGGGCTCCCATGCCACGCCAAGTTTGGTAAGAGCCTGCCGTGCGGCGCCTGAGAATCCGCTCTGGCTGTAAAGGATGGGATCGCCGGAAAGACGCGAGACAACCGCGCGGCCATAGACCCCGTAACCTAGCCTCACGAGGCGTTTCTCGCGCACGAGAATACGCAGCACACGCAGGACCTGATCCTCGCCGCCGAGATCCCGGAACTCCCGCGGCAAGAACACGTCCTCGTCGCGTTTTCGGGCGATCCGGCTCTCAATCCTCTCGCGCAGTGTCTTTGATCGGCGCATGGGAACACGTTGCAGAAACCCGACACTAATTATACGCAAAAACCCGACACTAATCAAGCTGCCTCGCGCTGGCGGAATCGCGACGTGCGGCATTCCGCGGATCAAACCGAAACCGGGCATGCAACCGGCGCTGGCGACCGCTGTCGCGTAGCGACGGATTCGCCCATGAGCCAGGCCGATAGCCTACCGCATGATCCGGCGCGCCGCGCCGCCGAACGATCGCCTGAACGCGGCGCGCCTGTTTGGGCGCCAGAGAATCCGTCATGGCCCAGTGGATTAGCATCGGCGCCGGCCGTCCACCCCTCAGGCGCTATGGCGACTGGTAAGGGCTCGCGCGCCCCGAGAGGCTCACGATCACGCATCTAACCAGATCCGCCGTCGTTGAAAACAAACGGCCAATGGCGCAGGCAGAACGAGTCCCCGGTGGCTGCCGTGCTATACCTGGGGTAGGAGAACCCCTGCCGCACGAGCGCCCAAGTAACCCCGAGTAACAATGTTACAAGGGCCGGTAACCGATATATTCGAGTTCGACGGAAATTACCATACGAACCCAAGCAATGGGTATTACAAAGTTGGACAGTTTGCCTATACGGCGCATTCTCCGCGCCCAAGCTGCAAGGAGTACGCCGTCTCGTCGCCCCAGTCCTGGTAAATCTCCGGGTACAGCTCGGCAGGCTTCGCCAAATCGCTGGTCAGGCTGCGGAAAGTCTCCACTTTATGCCGCATCACATATTGCCGAAAATTCTCGCCCGCCGCGCGGTGCGCCAAGTAGTGATCCAGCACGCGCGACACGGCCTCGGGCGCCAACCGCGCCGGCACGCTCTGCACGGCCAGTCCGAAGCGCATAATGCCCTGTTCGTCGAAGCCGCCGCCCAGCAGCATCTGGTAATAAGGAATCTCGCGACCGTCGATCTTGCGCGCATTGCCGTAGAAACCGAAATCCGCGGTCCAGTGGTGGCCGCAGGAGTTTGGGCACCCGCTCACCTTGATGGACAGCTTGCGCGCCTGCGGATCGTCGTAGCCGCGCACGACGCCTTGCAGCGCCGCGCCCAGGTTCATGGACTTCGTCAGCGCCAGGTTGCAGGAGTAAGCTCCCGGGCAAGTGACCACGTCGCCAATTTCGCGCGCGCCCTCCTCGCCCAGCCCCAGCCCGCGCAACGCCGCATGCAAGCCGCGCAGCCTGCCCAGCGGAATGAATCCCAGCAGGATATTCTGGTCGATGCCGATGCGCAGCAGGCCGTCGGCCGCGTCCGCCGCCAGGCGCGCCAGACCGCGCATTTGAACGCTGGTCAGGTTGCCCTGATCCACGCGCACCACCACCGTGGCGTAGCCGGGCTGCTTCTGCTCGATGACGTTGGTTTCGAGCCACCGGTCGTATTGCGGATCGCCCGTGCCGTTGGCGCCAATCACCGGCAGCAGCGCGCCTTGGCCGAGGGGCTGCGGGTGCGATTGATATCCGCCGAAGCCTTCCGGCACCAGTTCGGGCCAGGCGATGCCGCCGTTTTCCAGGATATCGGCGTACTCGCGCTCGATCTGCTCACGCAGCCAGTCGATGCCGCGCTCGCGCAGCACGAATTTCATGCGCGCCTTGTTGCGATTCTGCCGGTTGCCGTACTTGTTGAACACGCGCACTACGGCTTCGCAGCGGTTCATCAGGCGCTCTTCGGGCAGAAACTCGTCCAGCAGTTGTGCTTCGGTCGGCAAGGGCCCGAGGCCGCCCCCGATAATCACACGGAAGCCGCGCCGGCCATTCCGTATCGCGGCGCGCAGTCCGATATCGTTGATAGCGCCCGCGATGCAATCGTGGCTGCCGCAGCCGTCGAATGCGATCTTGAATTTGCGCGGCAGGTTGCCGGTCAGATCCTTGCGCAGGAACGCATAGGCGATTCTCTGGGCGTAAGGCCGCACGTCGAACACTTCGTCGCGGCTTAGGCCGGCCAGGGGGCAGGTGGTCACGTTGCGCACGGTGTTGTAGCAGGCTTCGCGGTTGGTGAGTCCGGTGTCGGCCAGCAGGTGCATCACGTCGGCCACGTCCGCCAGCGGCACGAAGTGATACTGCATGTTCTGGCGCGTGGTGATATGCCCCTTGCCGCCGGCGAAAGTCTCGCTGATGTGCGCCAGTTGTTCCATCTGGGCGGCGGTCATCAGCCCGCCGGGAACTTTGCAGCGAATCATCTGGACGCCGGGTTGCCGTTGCCCGTAGATGCCGTGCTTGAGGCGGAACGGGCGGAATTCGTCTTCCGGGATTTCGCCCGCCAGGAAGGCGGTGGCCTTGCTGCGGAACGTTTCGATTTCTTCGCGGACCAGCCGGTCGTGCTGGACTTCGAAGTCTTCGCGAATGCTGAGCCTATCTTCGATAAGGGCGGCCATAGACAATCTCCCTATTGCCTATAGAGATTAGCATGAATACGGAAAAGATGCAAGGGGCTTGACGCATGCCGCAGTGCGGATATATACTGGCGTATAGACGAGTGAAGGTGCTTACGATGTATCAGACACGAGTTGCGAAACTATTCAAGAACGGCGCCAGCCAGGCAGTGCGCTTGCCCGCCGAATTCCGCTTCGAGGGCAGTGAGGTGTTTGTCACGCGCGATGAGGTTACCGGCGACCTGGTGCTGTCGAACCGGCCCGGCGCCAAGGTTTGGCGGGATTTCTTTGAGCTGGCAGGTCCCAACGACGATTCAGACGAATTCATGCGGGACCGTCCCATGAACCGGCCGCCCGCCGATCGCAATCTGTTCTTCACGCAGAAGGCTTGAGCGTGTTGTACATGCTCGATACGGATACGGCCAGCTATATCATAAAGGGCCGCGCTCCGCAGATAGAAGCGAAGTTGGCGGCTATTGATCCTTCCATGCTTTGCATATCCGTAATGACTCGCGCCGAGTTGCTCTACGGTCTGGAGCGGCTTCCGCCGGCGCATCGGTTGCACACGAGCGTGCGCCAATTCCTGAAGATTGTGCGGGCGCTGCCCTGGGATGCGGAGGCGGCCGATTTCTATGCCGGAATCCGGCATCAACTTGCGACAGACGGCCAACTCATCGGCGAAATGGACATGATGATCGCGGCGCATTCGCTGGCAACCGCCGCGGTTCTGGTGACCAATAATACTCGGCCCTATGAGCGGATACAAGCGCCTCTTATTCTGGAAAACTGGTGGGGCGAGGTCGCACGACAATGAGCAGCGGTTCACGCGGCTGGCGGGCGCAACATCAACTTCTTTTCAACCTCTAGCAGGCGGGACTCCAGGCCGGTGAGCCGTTCGTTGGCAACCGCATCGTCGGTATATAGCGTTGAGAAACCACTCTCCAAACGTCGCAGCCGCGCCTCGCTTATCTTGGCATAAACTTCAAAGCCGCGCAGGACTTCGGTTTGAGAATACCGGATCATCTCCTGGGTACGTTCCAAGAATCTCTTGCTTGAACTCCGCGAATGCCCCCGCGAGGGCCTCCGCCAAGTCTTTCTTGGTTACTGCTCGATCGTCCATCTTGGATATTAGTCTAGCACGCCTGGCTACTTCCCTTTGCTCAACCGCCGGAAGTACTCGGCCACCGCGTCGGCGTAGCCTTGCGGAACAGGCTCGGCGGAACCGCTGCGCACAGCGCCGCCCTGGTCGTCGAGCTGGCGCCGCAACAGAAGCTCGACCTGCTCGACTCCGGCCAGCATCTGCGACTCGATGAGGTGCATCAATTCGGGGTTGCCGGGCGACAGTTGCGGATCGAGCCGGTACAAGTCGTGGATCCGGTCGCGCAGATCCTTGCCAATCTGCGGGTTGTTCTCCAACTCGCGCAGCGTGTGCCGGTAGTCTTGGACGAAGTCGCCCGCGTCCCCAAAGGCCAGTCCGGGATTCGGCAGCAAGCCGCTCTGCGGGCCGTTCGCGCGGGGGCCGATCTGCCCGCCTGGTTGGCCCTCGCCCGTTTGCTGCGCCTGGGATTCGCCGGGTCGGTCGCCTGCTTGCTTGCCCTGCTGCCCAGGCTGTTGGCCGGGCTGTTGACCCGGCCGCTGGCCCTCTTGTTGGCCCTGCTGCTGGCCGGGCCGCAGCCCGCGTTCCATCTCCTTGCGCAGGCGCTCGGTATCCGCCAATGCCTGTTCGAGCGCCTGGCGGTCCTTATCGCCCGGTCCCTGTTGCGCATTGCCGAGCGACTTCTGCATTTCGTGCAACTGGTCGCGCAGGTTGTTCAAGGCTTGCGTGGTCACGGCGTCGCGCATGGTGGCCACCGCGCCATTGCCTCGGCGCATGAAGTCGGCGCTCAACTTCAGGCGATTGTTGAGTTCGTTCTGCTGCGCTTGCCCCAGAGCATCCCGCAGCTTGCTGGATAATTGCCGGTTGCTCGCCTGCGTCTCCCGCGCGGCCTTTCCCATATCGGCCTCCAGCTTCTGGTAGTCGTTGGCCAATTGATCCTTTTCGCGCGCCAACTCCTCGGCCTGTTGCCGCGTGGTTTCCTGGGCCTTTTCCTGTCCTGGCGCGCCAAACGCGCGCCGCATCTTGGCATTGGACTCCTGCTGGCGGTTGGCGATATCTTCAGCCTGGCGCGCCAGATCGTCCACGCTCCCGGCGGCCTGCTGCTGGCGCAGTCCCGCGAGCAAATCGCGCGCGTCTTTCAAGCGCTCGGCCGCGCGCTGTGAATCGGCTTCGCGCTGGCTGGAAGTGGATTGCCGCATATCCTGCTGTGCCTGCCGCAATTGTTCGATGGCGCGTTGCAGTTGCTGCGACGACATCTGGCCGCCCTGGCTGGATTGCCGGCCGGCTTGGCCCGACTTCTGCCCGGACTGCGGTTGCCCGGATTGCTGCTGCCCGGATTGCGGCTGACCCTGTTGATTCCGGTTGAGCTGCTCGATCTTGCGCTGCAGCTCCTCGGCCTCGCGGCGCAGCATCTCCTGCTGCCAGCGCTGTTGCGACACCTGCTGGTTGCGGCGCTGCTGCTCCGCCAATTCCTGCTGCCGGCGCGCGAGCTGCTCGAGCTTCTGCAGAGCCTCGTCGATTTCATGCTGCCGTTGATCTTTGGAAGCCGGCGATTGCCCGCTTTCGTACTGGTTCTTCTCGGTATCCAGCTCCAGATCGAACAGGCTTTGCAGGTCGCGCTCCGCGCCGCTCGCGCCTCCGCCACCCCCGCCGCCGCGATTGCCGAACGCCACTTTGATATCGCGCATTACGGCTTCGGCGCGCAGTAGGTGCTGCAAGGCTTTCTCCTCGGGCGCCAGCGCATTGTCCCATTGCGACCCGCGCAGCTTGTCCGCCGCCGGACCCATGGCCTTCACGGCTTCGTCCATGTCGGCAGTGAATGCCTTGATCTCCTCGCTCGCTCCAGACAACTGGCGCGCCTTCATGCGGTCCGATAGCGAGCGCGCCTGGTCTCGCAGCTTCGCCTGGATACCCGAGAGGAAGCCGGCGTTCTCGGCGGCGGCGGCCTTGTCGCCGGACCTGTCCTTGATCTGGTTCCACGTAGCCGCGATGATCTCCTTCTCGCGTTCCGAGATGCGGTTGTCGTCCTGCTCGCCGCCGCCGCCCATGCCCCCGGATTCCTGCGATTGCGAGTAGCGCCGCTCGAAAGGCTCGGCCTGCACGAAGAACATATCCGTGCGGGCGATCGAGTGCGCGTCGCGCGATGTGGCATACAGGCTGACCAAGTCGCCCGGCGAGAGTTTGAAATCCTCCAGCGCGATCGTGGTGGAGCCGGAAGCGGTTTTCTGCCCTTTGCTCTTCAGCAGCGAAACGGTTTTCTCCGCATCGCCATTGACCGAATAATGCAGGCTCAACTCATTCAGGCCGAAATCGTCCTGGCCCTCCACCGCCACGGTGACTTCCTCGATCGGATTCACTTTCGCGTCGCGCTCCGGCCGGGTGATGCGCACCGTTGGCGGCTCGTCCTTTTGCGCTTCGATGAAGTAATCCGGGCTGAGACGGACATCCTCGCCTTCCTCGACCGCGGCGATGTGATACATGCCGTCTTTGCGGATGGGCACGCTGGCGATGCGCAGGCCGTTCTCGCCCGCGCGTAGCGGCGCCTTGGTTCCATCGTCGAAGACCAACGCGCCGTTCTCCAGCGGCCTGTCCGTTTCGACGGCTATGTCGACATCGGTGCCCTCGACGGCGCGCAGATCGCCGCCGGGATCTTCGACTTTGTCCTTCATCCCGGTCCAGCTTGGGAAATGATAAGTGACTTTAAGCTTCTTGATGCCGGGCAGGTCGACCACTTTCAGGTGGTACTGTTTGGAACGCACGCCGCCGGCCTCCACGTAGTAGTCGAGCGACTCCGGCACGCCCGCGATTAGAAACTCGTAGCCGGGCCCGTCGATTTGCGGACGCATATCCGCCTGTTCCCATTTCGACGAACTGGCGTACTTGGCGAACATGCGCACGCGTTGCGCCTGAAAGCCCTTCAACTGCGCGCCTATCAGTTGATCCGCGAGGCGGCGCACGGTGCGATTGCCCGGCTGTACGGAGATGTCGTAAAACGGCGCGAGTTCGCCCTTGGGCAGACCGCCCCACAGCAGCGATGTCCCGTAACCCAGGAATCCGGGGCCGGACGTGCCCAGCCAAATCAGAACTGCCAGAGAGCCCGCCGCGCCCGCGACGAATGTAAGAATGCGATTGCTCTTGGCTACCCGCGCCGGCTCAGCGTTGCGCGTGACTTCCAGCGTGTCGGCGGCCAGCAATGGCAGGAAGGGATCTTCGGGATTGGTTCGCGCGCGCTCGGTGAAGGTGAGCAAGCGCTCTTGGAGCTCGGGGAATTTGCGCTCGGCCGCGCGCGCCGCGTTGCGCCGGTTGAGGCGCAGGATGGGAACCACCAGTCCGATGCCCAGCGCCAGCGCCACTGCCAAGAAGAGCAACACGCGCGCACCGGCGACGCTGCGGTCGGAGAAGGCGAAAGCATTCGCCAGCAGGACCGCCAGCACCGTGAAAACCAGCGCCGCCGCGGCGGTGATGGCCGCGCCCTTGGTGAAGGCCAGGATGCGTAAGCGCCGCTCGACGCGGCGGAGATAATCGGTTAGTCCGGTTAATGGATTCATACCGCCTCTTTCTCGGCTTCGGCGGGACTAAAGTCCCGCGCGGGATCAAGCCCGCCCTCCTTCAAATGGCGGTTGCCTAATAACGATTCGGCTACTGCCAGCGCCAAAACCGCGATCAGCACGTACCACCAAAACTCCATAGGCTTGGGCGCCTCGACTTCCCCTCCGGAAGTTGCGTTTTGCACTCCCTGAGCCGTATTCTGCCACAACGCCAGCGTTTCTGCCGAGATCGTATCCAGGTCCGACTCGGGGCGGTCCGCATTTACCGCTACCAATTCGTGCCGTCCATTGGGACGCTTCACATCGTAGAATCCGGCCATCGCGAGCGGCATGTTCTGCGCGCGCGTAGCTTCGTCGAGCGTCAGCGCACGCTCGCCCTTGGGATCGAGAACTTCCACCGCCGCGCCCTGTTCCTTGGCCTGCCGCAATTCCAGGTACGATCCCACCACGTAGTTACTGGGGCCTTCCTCCTGCCGCGCCAGATAGTTCGCGGTGTGCTCGATAAACGGCACGAAGGAAGCGTGCAACGGGAAATCGTTGGAGATATTGTCGAACGTGGAAGCGAATACCAGCACGCGCCCTTCGCCAAGCTGCTTTTCGAGTAACAGCGGTGTCTCGTCGCCAAGGCGCGCGGCCACGTGTGCCGCGCCTGGATTCACACGTACGGCCTGATAGAACTTCACATCGTCCCAGCCTTGCGCGTTACGAATCGACGGGTGTCCGGCGTCCAGCCAGGCGGCGGTTTGGAAGCGGTCGGTATCGCGCGCGTAGTAACGCGCCTCCGCGATGGTTTCATCAAACACAGGCACGCGATTGCGCAAGGCCGACTCGCGTCCCAGCGCCACCAGCAGCGATCCACCCGCGCGCACGTAATCGCGTAACGCCGTTTCGAAGCCGGCCGGCAGCGAACCCACATCCGAGACCACCACGAATGCGTACTTATGCGGATCCAGATTGACGCTTTGTTCGACCGGCACAGCATCGAGAGCATACGCCGATTCGGCGGCGGCTTCCAGCGCAGTGCGGAAATACAGCGCGTCGCGCTGGTTGCGCCCTTCGTGCACGAACAGCACATGGCGCGCTTCGGAGCGCTCCATCGAGAAGTAGAAGTGATCGTCGTCCGGCAGATTGTCGGCGGAATCGATGCGGATTTCGCCGCGATTCAGGCCGAACGGCAAATCCGCCGGCGTGAATTCCGCCGACGCGCGTCCACCGGCGGGGACGTCGACAGACTTCGAATCGAGCTCGCGGCCATTCAACACCAGCGAGACGCGGCGCTTGGCCGCCTCGGTTCCATAGCCCGCGACCGTGGCTTCGACGCGCGCTTTACCGGAGCCATAAACTCTGCGCGGCGCGTTGACGCTCTCTACGGCGAAATTGGCGGCATGCCGATCCGTCACGGGATGCGCGATCAGCCGCACACTATCGCCCAAGCGCAGATCCGCGAAATTGGCCGGCAGCGACGACTTCTGCATATCGGAGAACAGGTGCGCTTCCACCGGCATGCGGGCCGCTTGGGCGATGGAGCGTAGCGCGCGGGAAAGCTCCGCGTATGAGCTGCGCACATCGGTAGGCTGGATCGTTTGGATAGCCGCGGCCGAATCGCCCATGACATGGACTTGCGAGCCGAAGGCCAGCACTTGCAGCCTGTCGCGTGCGCCCAACCTCGAAGCCACCTGCGCGGCTTCCCGCTTGGCGCGCGCCAGATGGTCGCCGTCGCGCATGCTGAACGAATTATCGATCGCGAGCACGGTCAGTTTGGGGCCGCCCGCCAACGCCAGGCGCGATTGCAGGAACGGACGCGCGAAGGCGAATGCCAGCAGCGCGATCACCGCCGCGCGCAACGCCAGCAGCAGCAGATACTGCAAACGCCGATGCTTGATGGAGCTCTGCGTGCGCCGCTCGAAGAACATCAACGAGGCGAACGGCAGCGGCGTGGTTTTATGCTTCCGCAGCAAATGCAGCCATATAGGCAAGCCCACCGCCACCAGCCCCGCTAATGCCCAAGGCGCCAGGAAACCCATTTACATCCTCCCCTGCCGCACGCCCAGATATTCGCGCAGGCCTTCATCGAGAGGGCGGCCGGTATCCATCAGGAAGTAATCCAAGCCGGCGCCTTTGGCCTGGTCGCGCAGAGCTTGTATGTGCGCGTCGATCCGGTGGCGGTATTCGCCGCGCGCATATTCGGGAGAGACTTCCAGCGTGCCGCTGGTCTCCATATCGGTAAGCAGCACAGGCTCGCGGAACTTGGGCGCGATCTCCTGCGGGTCGAGGACATGGAAGAGAATCACTTCGTTGCCGCGGAAGCGTAGCGGTTCGACGGTCTTGACGATCACGTCAGGGCGCTCGTAGTAATCCGAGATCACCACCGCCAGGCCGCGGCGGCGGGTAAAATCCAGGAAGTGTACGAAGGGTTTGGCGAAGTCTGTGCGTGTGCCGGGCTGGGCTTTCTCGATGGCGTGTAGCAGGCGGAACAACTGGCCCTGGCGCGCGGAGGGCGCCACGTAGTTCTGCACATCTTCATCGAAGACGATCAAGCCGGCGGCGTCGCGCTGGGCGTGCGCCAAATAGCAGAGCGAAGCGGCCAGGAAGCGCGCGTAATCCAGCTTGTTCACGGCGTGCGAGCCGTAAGCCATGGACGCGCTGGCATCGAGCAGGATGAGCAACTGCGTGTTAGTCTCGCCGCGGTAACGCTTCAAGTAGACGCGCTCGCTGCGCGCAAATACGTTCCAATCCACGTGCCGCAAATCGTCGCCCGGGGTGTAAGCGCGGTACTCGGCGAACTCCTGGCTGAAGCCGTAGTCCGGCGAGCGGTGCAAGCCCGCGATGAAGCCGTCCACCACGGTCTTGGCCACTAAGTCGAGGCCGGAGATGGATGCCAGGGTCGCGGGGTCTAGGAAGCGCTGTAGCATGGGGAGACAAAGAAATTAACCGCCGATGCACGCCGATGCACGCCGATAAAACCAGGAATCTGTTTTGGTCTTGCCTTTATCGGCGTGTATCGGCGTGCATCGGCGGTTAATTTCATTCCTTCGGCGCTCCTTTGTACTCCAGTAAGCGCTGCAGTATGTCGTCTTGTTTGAGACGGTCGGATTCCGCGTGGAAGTTCAGTAGGATGCGGTGGCGCAGAACCGGTATATATAGAGCCCGAATGTCTTCGTAGGTCACGTGATAGCGGCCCTTCATCAGCGCTCTAGCTTTCGCCGCCAGCACCAGGAACTGCGCGGCGCGCACGCTGGCGCCGTAGTTCACGTACTTCTTGACGAAATCCGGGGCGCTTTCGTCGCTGCTGCGGCTGGCGCGCACCAGGTCGATGGCGTAGCGCGCTACGGATTCGCCGATGGGCACCATGCGCACCAGTTGCTGGAAGTCCAGGATCTCTTCGGCGCTGGTCACCGGGTCGGCCTGCGCGACGTGCGTGGTGGTAGTCAGGTCCACCACTTGCAACTCCTCGTTCGCGCTCAGATAGCCGAGCACCGTGTTAAATAAGAAGCGATCCAACTGCGCTTCCGGCAGCGGGTAGGTGCCCTCAAGCTCGATAGGATTCTGGGTGGCCAGCACAAAGAATGGCGCGGGCAGCTTGTAGTTATTGCCTCGCACAGTGCAGGCCATCTCCTGCATGGCCTCCAGAAGCGCCGATTGGGTCTTGGGCGGCGTGCGGTTGATTTCATCCGCCAGCAGCACGTTGGCGAAGATGGGGCCTTGGACGAAGGTCCACGTACGATGGCCGGTGGCGGGATCTTCCTCGATGATGTCGGTGCCGGTCATGTCGGACGGCATCAGGTCCGGCGTGAACTGGATGCGAT
>Ga0302326_10022630_pt1 | contig 12841 bp, 9 predicted proteins | sample Palsa_T0_3_FD_202264 | JGI IMG/M metagenome (GOLD analysis project Ga0302326, IMG submission 202264) | Peat permafrost microbial communities from Stordalen Mire near Abisko, Sweden - Palsa_T0_3 | ecosystem: Environmental > Terrestrial > Soil > Palsa > Peat permafrost | place: Sweden: Abisko... | reverse complement strand
GACGGGTCGAGAAGAGACAGTCCCGATCCAGCAGACTAAGAGCATGTCCCACTTCGCTGCTACCATACTCAATTAGCCTATGGCCTATCGCGATCTGCGCGAATTCATTCGCGCGCTGGAAGAAAAAGGTGAGTTGAAGCGCATCGCCGTCGAGGTGGACCCGATTCTCGAAATCACCGAGTTCGCCGACCGCGCCGTCAAGAACGGCGGCCCCGCGCTGTTGTTCGAAAAGCCCAAAGGCTATCGCGTTCCAGTGCTCATCAACGCATTCGCTTCCATGCGCCGAATGGAAATCGCCCTGGAAGTGGGGTCGGTGGAGGAGATCGCCGCCCGTATCGTCGAGTTCCTCGAAATGCGCATGCCGGAGGGCCTGCTCGGCAAGCTCAAAATGCTGCCCAAACTGGCCGAAATGGGAGCATTTTTCCCGCGCGTGGTCTCCAGCGGACCTTGCCAGGAAGTAGTTCGCACGGAGAGTTTCTCGCTCTTTGATTACCCAATTCTGCAATGCTGGCCCGAAGATGGCGGTCGATTCATCACCCTTCCGCTCGTCTTTTCCAAGAATCCCGACACGGGCAAACGAAATTGCGGCATGTATCGCATCCAAATCTTCGACGAGCGCACCGCCGGTATGCACTGGCAGACGCATAAGCAGGGGGCCGAGCATTATCGCCGCATGCAGCACCACGGCCGCAATCGCATGGACGTGGCGGTTGCGATCGGCGCCGATCCGACGGTGATGTACTCCGCCATTCTGCCGCTGCCGCCGGACCTCGACGAGATGATGATCGCCGGCTTCCTGCGCCAGAGTCCCGTGGAGATGGTGAAGTGCAAGACGTGCGATCTGGAGGTGCCGGCGCAGGCTGAGATCGTGCTCGAAGGCTATGTCGAATTGGGCGAACTGCGCACTGAGGGTCCGTTCGGCGATCACACCGGCTTCTATTCGCTGGCTGACGAGTACCCGGTCTTCCACGTCACCTGTGTGACGCAGCGCAGAGAGCCGATCTACGCCACCACCATCGTCGGTCCGCCGCCCATGGAGGACTACTACATGGGAAAGGCCATCGAGCGCATTTTCCTTCCGCTGATGCGCCTGCAACTACCGGAAGTGCGCGACATCGCCATGCCCGCCGAGGGCGTGTTCCACAATCTGATTCTGGTAGCGATCCGCAAATCGTACCCCGGGCACGCGCGCAAGGTGATGCATTCCATCTGGGGCACCGGCCAGGCGATGTTCTCCAAGTGCATCGTGGTGGTGGACGAAGATGTCGATGTGCAGAACGTGCGCGAGGTGGCGTGGAAGGCGCTCAATAATATCGATCCCGAACGCGACATTCAGTTCGTCATGGGGCCTGTCGATTCGCTCGATCATTCGAGTCGCATGGCGAATTACGGGTCGAAGATGGGTATCGACGCCACGCGCAAATGGCCAGGCGAAGGGTTTACGAGGCCGTGGCCGGGAGTGATCAAAATGTCGCCCGAAGTGAAGCGGCGGGTGGACGATTTGTGGAAGCGCGCGGGGTTGGGGTGACAGCGCCACGCGGGAAAGGGGGTCCGCCCAATAGGCGCTAACTTTGGCAGTGTAAGGCCAGCGGCTCACCTGTTCGAAAGGGCTTGGGGGCAATGTACGATTTGCGCACATGTCGGGAGCTTATCGGAAACTACGCCTTCAGTTCTACTGTGCTCCCATGGTCTTACAGTACGGCACACGGGCTTCGGTGATCGTGGCCGTAGCGGCGCCCCCGCATTGGTCCACCGTAGGCTCGGGTGACGTCGCGGTCAAGTTAGCCACTCCGCCGTCCATGCGTCCGGCCACCTGCCACCTTATGCTTCCGCAGTTTCCTTTGGAGATCGTAAGAGAACCGGTGATACTTTCTCCGATCTGGTTCAGGTTCCAGGTTCCGCGATTTTCCGGGTCGGCCCACCTTCCGCTCACATTTTGGCAGTTCACAGGAACGGAGGTCCAATAGCCCAAGGGACGCTCCAGCATCGGACTGACCGGCTTCGGAGTCGGATCCCATCGAATCGTCATTTTGCGTTTTGAGAAAAGCTCACGCAGTTCGGCGTCGGTCAAGGGGCGCGTTTTGCGATCACCTTCGGGATCTCCGGCGCTGTAGGGGCCGCCAATCATCAGGCCTAACGCCCCGAAGGTCGCGTTCAAGTCGAGCCGTGCGATTCCCTCGGCATCCGTCCGAGCTAATCGGTCCCCACCACCGCATGTATTGGTGCTCCAGTTTCCACCTACGTCCACATCCGGCCGAGGCTGCCCCGAAGCCGTCACGATCCGCAGTTCAACGGTGATCCTCGGCAGTTCCCATTCTTCCTTGGCCACCACCCTTTCTTCGGGGCCGATTTTCATGCCGCTGTTCGCCGAGTACGCGATCCCGGCGGGCCCGGTGCCTACATTGTGGAAATATTCTACGTCAAGGTAAAGCGGAACTAGCGGTGCCAGAACTTCAATTGTTCCCTTCTCGTCGGTGCGGAAGCTGCCTAATGGCAGACCTTCATGGACGGCGCAGTGATTCTGGTTCCAGAGAAATTCCGACACCGTGAGATCCATCCCTGCCTTGGGCCGTCCATCCGAGTAGAGCAGCGTGATATGGCGTTTGGTAGGCGAAGGCAAAATCAACTGCGTCTCGCTTGTCGGCAGCGTGCTTATCGTACCGAGTGAATTTATGGCCCCCCGAAAGTCGGTCCAGAAACGGTCTTGAGGGATGTCGAACGTTCGGTACCACATGTGCTCGCCTGTCTGAACGACCACAACATAGGCATCGGTGTTTGGGTGCGGATCCATTTCCCGCTTTAGTTGACTTACGTCGAGTGGCACGACCGCGAGGCCATTCTGAATGCCGGTGAGTTTGAACTTTTGCAGGCCGTACCAGGAATAGCTATACAGCCAGAGCGTTCCGGAAGTCAGTTTCTCCGACTCCGTGCCTACACAGATCACGTATTTGTGCTGTAGAGCTGGCTGCGCTAGAGCGGGCCGGAATAAAAGTGCGCTTAGGAGCGCCAACAATGAGCAATAGGCTATTGCAGATATAGTCGGTGCCCCGTCCTTCCGCGACATAGACGAGGTCATGCCAAGCAGTATACAGCCCCGCTGGCGCCGCTGCTGTTTATATGGGCCTGGAGGCACCTCTGAAAGCGGCGCCGTGGACAAAGACGGCGCTTCGGGAAAAGTTGACCCGAAGCTAGCGTGGCCCGTCGCTAGCTTATGGGTCGCCCCGCCGATCATCCATCATTTCCCGTGCGCCAGACTTTCGGCGAAACCGTGAGCGGTGATTTCCACGAACTCGGCATGCTCCTGCAATTCGTGAATGCTGGTGGCGCCGCCGTAGGAGAAGCCCGAGCGAACTCCTTCGAGCAAACCGGAGACGACGCGCGTCACCGAGCCCTTGTAGGGCACTAGCGCTTCCTCGCCCTCCACGTTGCGCGTCTCTTCGCCTCGCAGGGCCTTGTCGCCGAAAGACGCCGACCCGCGGTAGACCTTGTACAGCAGATCCTTCGCCTTGATGATGTTGCCGGGCGCTTCGTCGGTGCCGGCGAGTAAGTTCCCGAGCATCACCGCGTCAGCGCCCGCCGCGAGCGACTTCACGATATCGCCGGAATTCTTGATGCCGCCATCGCCAATGATGGAAATCGCGTGGCCGTGCGCCTCGTTGATATCGGCGATGGCTTGCAGGGTCGGAATGCCGTAGCCGGTCATGATGCGGGTGGTGCACAAGCTTCCGCCGCCGATGGATGCCTTAAAGGCGACACTGCGGTGGTACTGCGCGGGAATGTCCTCGATGAACATACCCGCCGCTTCGGCCGTGGCGATCTGCCCGATGACGATGGGATAGTCGCGATAGGTTCGAAAATATTCCTTGAGCAACTCGGCAACACGCAAGTGATGGCCGTGCGCCACGTCCAGACAGACGATGGAGGCGAAGTTGCGGCAAGCCTCCATGCGATCGCGCCAATCCGAGCCGACACCGATGGAGAAGCCCACCTGGCAGCCGGCCCCGCGAACAGCTTTGACCATCGCCTGCTCGCGCTCCACGGTACACATGCGATGAATGATGCCGAGGCCGCCCAGCTCGCCCATAGCTATTCCCATGGTTTCCTCGCATACGGAGGACATGTTGGCCGCGATGATCGGGATGCGTAGCGGGACGCCGGCCACCGACGTGGAGAGATCGGCGTCGGCGCGCGAATTCATTTTGCTGTATCGGGGGACGAGCATCACATCGTCGAATGAATAAGCTTTGCGTGGTCTCATGTAAATCTTTGTCAAATCTGGATAACTTCCTCGTTTGTACCACGGCTACGGCATCGCGGCGGGGTTGCTTCGCGTCTAATTGAGTAGATTGGGGGAAGCATGTTTGAGCAAATGATTCTTCCGGAGCCACCGGCACGCAAGAAGTGGACAATGCTTCTGGCGCTGGCCGGACAGGTGACGTTGATTGGGGCTATGGTTGTGATTCCCATGGTGACAGTGCAGCAACTGCCGCTCACGCAATTGAGTTCCGTGTTGGTTGCGCCACCCCCGCCTCCTCCGCCTCCGCCACCGCCCGCACCGGCAGTGGCAACAGCGCCACGTGCGGTTCACGCCGCGCCTCGCCATTTTGACGCCAATCAACTGTTCGTGCCCAAGGTAGTGCCGAAGACCGTCGCCGTGCTTCCCGACTTTCCGGCGGAACCGGCTGAAGCCCTCGCTCTCGCCGGTGTGCAGGGCGGCGTGGCCGGCGGGCAGATCGGCGGCACTGTTGGTGGTGTTCTTGGTGGTGTGATGGGTGGAGTGCCTTCGATTGCGCCTCCACCGCCTCCGCCTGCTAAGGCTCCCGCGCCAGCGACGCCCAAGGTGTTGCGCGTAGGCGGTCAGGTGGAAGCGGCCGAAGTGATCAGTGCGCCGCCTCCCGTCTACCCGGTACTGGCGAAAGACGCGAGAGTTGGCGGCATCGTCCAGTTGGACGCCATGATCGGGGAAGATGGACACATCGAGAACTTGAAGGTTCTCAGCGGTCCTCCGCTGCTGATTAACGCGGCTCTCGACGCGGTGAAGCAGTGGACTTACCATCCGACCGTTTTGAATGGGAAGCCGGTCAAGGTCGAAACTCAGATCATGGTGAACTTCCAGCTGAGCTGAGTGGGACATGCTTTGGCTTGTCCGGCGAGCAGAGCTCGCCCCCGAGTTTCCCTGGGTTTCGCCGCTGTGGTCGTGCTCGAAACTGGGGGCTGAAGCTCATCTGGACAAGCTAAAGCATGTCCCACTGGGGTACAATGCGAACCTGAGTTCGCTATGCCTCGACGTTATCTCCTCACACTTATTTGCGCTTATGCCGGGTTCGGACAAGTCAGCGAGAGCCTTCTGAAAGGCATGCAGTACCGTCTCGTGGGCCCATTCCGCGGCGGCCGGGTCCTCGCCGTCACGGGCATTCCGGGCGACCCGCAGACCTACTATTTCGGCGCCGCCGCCGGAGGAGTGTGGAAGAGCATCGACGGCGGCGCGCACTGGACGCCGCAGTTCGATAAACAGGACATCGCGTCCGTCGGCAGCATTGCGGTGGCGCCGTCCGATCCGAATATCCTATACGTAGGCAGCGGCGAAGGCTGCCTGCGCGGCGACATCTCCTACGGCAATGGCGTCTACCGTTCGACTGACGCCGGCAAGACGTGGATGAATATCGGATTGAAGGACACGCGTCATATTCCGCGCGTGCTCATCGATCCGCGCAATCCCGATATCGTGCTGGTAGCCGCGCTAGGACATGCTTTCGCCCCCAATAGCGAGCGCGGGGTGTATCGCACTACGGACGGCGGCAAAACGTGGACAAAGGTGCTCTACGTCGACGACCGAACCGGCGCCACCGACTTGGCTTACGCGCCCAGCAATCCGATGATTGTCTTCGCGGCGATGTATCAGGTGCAGCGCCAGCCGTGGTCCTTCACAAGCGGCGGCGCGGGCAGCGGCTTGTATCGCTCTAACGACGGCGGTGTAACGTGGAAAAAACTGGAGGGCAACGGGCTGCCTACAGGCGTGATCGGGAAGATCGGAGTTTCGGTGTCCGGCGCCGATCCCGAACGCGTTTATGCCCTGATCGAAGCGGAAAAGGGCGGCCTGTACCGCTCCGACGATGGCGGCGAGAAGTGGGAGCGCACTAACGAAGACGAACGGTATCGGCAGCGCGCCTGGTATTTCAGCCACGTCTTCGCCGACCCGCGGAATGCCGACATAGTCTATGTACTCAACACCGGCATGTTCCGCTCCACCGACGCCGGCAAGACGTTCACGCTGCTGCCTGCGCCGCATGGCGATCACCACGGCCTGTGGATCGACCCGGCCAATCCGCAGCGCATGATCAACGGCGACGATGGCGGCGCCACCATCTCCATCGACGGCGGCAAGAACTGGACACCGCAATTGAACCAGCCGACGGAGCAGTTCTATCACGTGGCGGCTGACAATCGCTTCCCCTATTATTTGTTCGGCGCGCAGCAGGACAACACCGCGCTGGCCACGCAGGCGTGGAGCGATTTCGGCCAGATCGGCATGCGCAGCTGGTATGAGGTAATCGGTTCGGAGAGTGCGTTCATGGCGCCCGATCCGCGCGACGGCAATATCGTCTACTCGGCCGGCCAGGGCGTCCTGCGATTCGACAAGCACACCGAACAGGGCACCGACGTTTCGCCGTGGCCGATCGATTCCTCGGGTCACGGTGTGGCCGACTTCCCGCATCGCTTCCAGTGGACCGACCCGATTCTGTTTTCGCCGCACGATCCGAACGTCATCTACACCACCGGCGAAGTGGTTTTCAAGAGCACCACGCAGGGAAAGAGCTGGACGGTAATCAGTCCCGATCTGACGCGCAACGACAAGTCGAAGCAGATTGCATCGGGCGGCCCGATCACCAAGGACAACACTAGCGTGGAATATTATGACACCATCTTTGCGCTGGCGGAATCGCCGGTGGAGAAAGGGCTGCTCTGGGCGGGCAGCGATGACGGCTTGATCCACATCACGCGCAATGGGGGCGGGTCGTGGCAGAATGTGACTCCTCCGGCGATGCCGGAATGGGGAACCGTCAGCATCATCGACGCTTCTCCGCACGCCGCGACATCAGCTTACGTGGCTGTCGACCGGCATAAGCTCGACGATTTCAAGCCATACATTTTCAAGACGGGCGACTACGGCAAGACGTGGGCGCTGGCGGTTACCGGCATTCCCGAGGGAGATTACGTGCACGCAGTGCGGGAAGATCCCAAACGGCGCGGGCTGCTTTACGCCGGTACGGAGACCGGCGTCTACGTTTCAATAAACGACGGCGCACACTGGCAGAAACTGCGGCTGAATCTCCCCACAGTGCCGATCCATGACCTGGTAGTGAAAGATGATGATCTGGCGATCGCCACGCATGGACGCGGATTCTGGGTTCTAGACGACCTGACGCCGTTGCGGAAGCTCGTGCCTTCGGACGCGGACACGGCGGTGAAGCTGTATCCGCCGCGCCAGGCCTACCGCCTGCGCATGCCGGATTCCGTAGATCGCCGCGTGCCTGCCGGCGACAATCCCTTGCCAGGAGCGATGGTTTACTACTACCTCAAGAGCGCGCCCAAAGAGGAAGTGAAGCTGGAAATTCTGGATGGCCAGGGCGCGGTGGTGAAAACTTATTCCAGCGTGAAGAAAGACGAGGACAGCGGGCCGGCCGAATGGCCCGACGTGCAACATCTCAGTGAGACGCTGCCGGTGGCGGAGGGCCTCAATCGTTTCGCGTGGAATTTGCGCTACGAGGATCCGGTGAAGGTGCCCGGCAATTTCTATGAGACTGATATCCCGCCCAAGGGGCCGATGGCTCTTCCAGGCGCCTACCAGGTGCGGTTAACGGTGGCGGGGCAAAGCCAGACGGCGCCGCTCGAGTTGCGAAAAGACCCGCGCTTCGACGTCTCGCAAGCGGACCTCGAAAAGCAGTTCGACCTGGAGCGGCAAATCGCGCGACGTCTCACCGCGCTGCATAACACCGTGAATGGCATTCGCGAGCTGCGCAGTCAGGTGAACGGCCTGGAGCAGCGCTACAAGAACGCGACGGGATGGCAGGCAGTGAAGCCGCTCGCCGACGAACTGGTCAAGAAAATGACGGCGGTGGAAGAGAAGATCATCCAGACCAAAATGAAAAGCACGGAAGGCGATTTGCGCTACCCCACGATGATCGACGAACAGCTGATTGCTCTGAATTGGAGCGTCGACGCCACCGACACGGCGCCTTCGGAAGGACAGCAGCAGTTGTTCGCCGATTTGAGCGCGAAGCTGCAGGAGCAGTTGGTGGCGTGGGACGGGATTATGAGCCACGATCTCATCTCGCTGAATCGGACGGCGGAGGAGAAAAAGCTCACACTGGTGGGCATTCCTCCCAAATGAGGCGGTTTACACTGCTTGACAATCCGCCGTCCCCAGGGTGCATCCCATAAGCATGGCAAGATTTACGGTGATCTGGACTACGGCGGCGATGCTGACGTGCGGAAGCTTCGTTTTGGGAGCCGGAGAACAGCCGCAGGCGCTGAACAACTTTCAGGAGGTGAGCGCCTCGCTTTGCCGGGGCGCGCAACCCTCCGATGAAGGATTTCGCGAACTAGCGAAACTGGGAGTCCTCACCGTGCTCGACTTGCGCGGTTCGGGCGGGCGGTCGTCGAGAGAGGCTGCGGAGGTGCGGAGCTTGGGCATGAATTACGTCAGCATTCCGCTGGATGGTTTTCTGGCGCCGACGCCCGAGCAGGTGTCGAAGCTCTTCGCAGTGCTGAACGACCAGAGCGCGGGAAAAATCTTCGTACACTGCCGCAGGGGCGCTGACCGGACGGGGACGGTCCTAGCAATGTATCGGATCGAACACGATCACTGGACGAATCAGAAAGCGCTCGATGAGGCGAAGACCATGAAAATGGCTGCCGCAGAGCGGTTGATGCAGAAGTTCGTGCTGGGTTTTAAGCCTCCCGCTACGGCGCAGACTGCGTCCGCGGCTGCGGTTGCCGCTGCGAACTGATGAGCTCGGCTTCGGCTGGACGGGCTAAGGCATGCCCCACGGGATGGGGCTATTGCGCACAATCGGACTCCGGCAAAGGTGGCCGTCCATACGGCGGTTGCCACTTCTCCACGTTAAGCTCAATGGTAGCTGTCGGAAGACGGGACCCGCTATATTTCCGGCCCGGGAGAACAATACATGCGACTCTTGCCCTTCATGGCTTTCTTGACGCTCACCGCCGCCATTCTACCGGCTCAGGATGAAGAATACGACAAACGTGTGCGCCACGCTACCGAAACGCTTCACGACATTATGGCGACGCCCGATAAGGCGATCCCGCGAGGTCTCTTGAATCGCGCCCGCTGTCTGGCGGTGGTGCCTGGCATGAAGAAAGCCGCTTTCGTGGTGGGCGGGGAATACGGGCGCGGATATGCCCTGTGCCGGACGGAAGAGGGTTGGAGTGCGCCCGCTCCGATTCGCCTGGCTGGCGGCAGCTTCGGATTGCAACTGGGGGCCGAATCTACCGACATCGTTTTCCTGGTGACGAACGATCGCGGCATGGGACATCTCTTGTCCGACAAGTTCAAGATCGGCGCGGACGCGGCGGTCGCCGCCGGGCCGGTGGGGCGGGATGCTGCTGCCGATACCGATATTCTGATGCACGCCGAAATTCTCTCCTGGTCGCGGACGCGTGGCATTTTTGCCGGAGTCTCGCTGGACGGCACGGTGGTGGAGCATGATGAGTCGGAGGCCAAGAAGCTTTACGGCCGGCCGATGAGCAATCACGAAATTCTCTCGGGTGACATCAACACTGCGGAAGTCTCTCTGCCATTAGTTCGGGAATTGGATGAAATCGCGCCGGCGCGGCTGAGGGTACGCGAGCACTAAAGACGAGAAGGCGCGGCTTCCTTGGCCGCGCCCATGCAAGCGGCGCTACCACCGCCCAAAAGATATAATTTAGCCTCTGACGCTAAGATTTTTGCAGGAATGGGTAGGGCACGCTTTCAGCCCCCTGGCCAGCCTTTTCCTATTGTGAAAGTATCTTCTGCGACAGAAAAGCGGCTCGAGGGCGCGCCGCGCAGGCCAGGGGGCCGGCCCGACCTGACTTCCGCAGAAATCTCACCGTGGAAAACTATGTGACACTGCGCTTTAGCTTCCCCGTTATGTGCACGGGCAAGCCCGACAGCACTCCCCGAAATTCGGCCCTCTCAGCGTGTGGAATCCGTGTGCAGGCCATCCTAACTATAAGCTTGCTCCAGGCCAATCGGACAGTCTTGATGAGGGGAAATTAGGGAGGTTGGTGGACGAGAGGGGATTCGAACCCCCGACCCCGGCGTTGCGAACGCCGTGCTCTCCCAACTGAGCTACTCGCCCCCAGGTACAATACCAATATTAGCAAATGAAGCGCGAAAATATCAGGCGGCAAGTGGGGCAAATGCGCCGCGACTGGGATCGCAGGGCGATAGAGAATGCCCGCCACTACGTTGCTACCGGCCAAAAGGAATGGTCGGACGACGATTTTTTCGCCGCTGGTGAACAGGAACTACGAGACCACATCCTGAACGACCTGGGAAACATCTGTCAGGGACGCGATCCGAAATTCATGAAGGTGCTCGAAGTGGGGTGTGGCGCCGGCCGGGTGACGCGCCCCCTGGCGCAGTTCTTCGGTGAAGTCTGGGCCGTCGATATCAGCGCGCACATGGTGCGTCAAGCGCGCAAGGCGCTCGACGATCTACGCAACGTACGGCTCTTCTGCAACAACGGGCGCGACCTATCCGTAGTGCGTCGCCGATGGTGGCACAAGTTCGGAATCGGCGGCAAGTTAGAATTCGACTTTGTGTTCTCGTGCCTGGTCTTCCAACACGTCCGCAGCCGGGAAGTGATCGCGAGCTATGCATCCGACGTAAATCGCATTCTAAAGCCCGGCGGTCTCTTCAAATTTCAAGTTCAAGGCTGCACCAATACCCACCCAAACCCGGACGACACCTGGGTAGGATATGCCTTCAGCCGCGAAGACGCTCGTACACTGGCTCAGGAAAGCGGGTTCGAGTTGCGCTACGAGTGGGGAAGCGGTACGCAGTATTATTGGCTGTGGTTTTTCAAGCGGTAAGTGGCCCGCTAACCCCCATTTGCAATGCGCGAATCGGCAGGAGGCTGCTGTTTGGAATTACGCCTGCCGGCCCAATATTTCTTCATACGCTCCGAGACTTCCTGGCGCTCCTCGGAGCCCATGGATTTCCGGCCGCGCCGCTTGGCTCGTCCCATGACATGGGAGTTTGCATCTGCCGCCCGCTGTAGTTCCTCCAGCGAGGCGATTACGCGTTCGAGTTTATCTTTCTCGGCGTATAAGTCCTGAATCGTCTTTTGAAGGTCCATCGCCACCGTTGAGATCCGCCAAAATGCATACAGGGGGACAACCCGATGGTACACCGGAAAGCGTGATTAATTCTACTGAAATACGACCTTACCGCATGAAAAATGGCCACTGTCGTACCAGCTTGAACAAATGGTAAGTAACACCTAGGTATATTCCACCAGCTGCCAATAGTAGTAGAAGGACCGTGATCTTCAGTACGTTCTCCCATGGGAAACGCCGCCCTTCCCTACGCAAAACAAACAGGTAACCCATGAAAATACCGAAATAATAAAGAATGCACATGGGCAGTGCGAATAATGTCATGTTGAAAATATCGGGGGTCGGCGTTACCACCGCCGCGATTATGAAATTAATGAGGATGGCATACCGGCTATGACGAATGAGAAAGCCCGGAGTTACTATACGCAATAGAATTAGAAAGAATATGAGGACCGGTAGCTCAAAAACTAACCCTACTCCCAGTATCACGTCCACGAACATGTCGAAGTATTCGTTGACGGAGATTACTGTAGTGATGTCCTTTTGAACACCGATACTCAGGAGGAAGGTTAAACCGTAGCGAAAAGCGACAAAGTACCCGAACAGCCCGCCCAGGATGAATAGACCAGCGGTACCAAGGACGAACGGAAAGGCGAAGCGTTTCTCCCGCTTGTAGAGGCCGGGGGAGATAAACGCCCAGACCTGGTACAAAACCCAGGGTGACGCCAGGAAGATAGAGCAAACCAGCGGCAGTTTGAACCACACCACATTGAACGCTTCCATGGGAGTCAGTTGCGCCAACTTGGGTGGGAAGCCGTTGGCAGTAAGCGCGGCCTTAGCCGGCTTCACTACGAAGGTCCACAGCGGCTCCGTGAACGTGACGCTTATGCACACCGCGACGAACATGCCGATGATTATCTTGATGATCCGCGATCGCAGTTCCTCCAAATGCTCGAGGAACGACATGCGGAGCATACCATCATCTTCTTCATCTTCGCCGTCGGTGCCGGGTGTAGGCCTGCCGACGCGGCCGCCTCCCCCGCCGAAGAGATTCCGGAGCCGCTCCAGGCCGGATTCGGTCTCTGATTTGGACGTACCAGCCGTACGGGAAGCGCCGGCTCCCTTCGGGTCGAGAGGTTGACTCATCTTTTACTTATGAATTGTGCTCGGACGTCGTAGAAACGGCGCTAGGGGACTCGGAGGCCGGCTGGAATGCGCTGTGATTGGGTGTCAGCGCATCCTGAGAATGAGCCGGTTCGGCGGAAGCCAATTGCGTGCCTTCGCTCGATTCCGATACCTGCGACGTTTCGGCGCCGCGGGCAATGGTGCCCTCCGGCGCAACGGGTGACTCAGCGCCCTCAGTTGCGGATGCGCTTGCAGTGGTTGGAACAACAGCTGTGGAGTGATCGTAACTTTCCGTACCGTAAGAACCTTCATTGGTATTGCCGGGTTCGGAATAGTCGTAGTTATAAGCGTCGTACGTATAGGGGGCGGC
>Ga0302326_10022629_pt1 | contig 12841 bp, 15 predicted proteins | sample Palsa_T0_3_FD_202264 | JGI IMG/M metagenome (GOLD analysis project Ga0302326, IMG submission 202264) | Peat permafrost microbial communities from Stordalen Mire near Abisko, Sweden - Palsa_T0_3 | ecosystem: Environmental > Terrestrial > Soil > Palsa > Peat permafrost | place: Sweden: Abisko... | reverse complement strand
CAATTGAACTAGGACACAAAGGCGCTGAGAAAGAGCTTACATAAAAACCACTTATTTTGACGGCTGCTTTTTTTCCGTCAATTTCGACAGTGGTTCTGGTCTATAGCAAACATCACGCCTCCCTTTTAACCACGCCTCAAATTGTTCTTTGTGCGTTATAGCATATCCATTATGAAGCAGCTTAATATATTCATCGTAGTCATGCGGGTTGAACCACCAGAAACAATTAGCACTTAGAATGACCAAAATGCCTTCGTTTTCCAAAAGGGCCCTTTTAAACGACATAACATATCGGAAAATAGCGCTTGGTAACTTTCTGTGCACAACTAGGACGGCAAAAGAAGGCCGGGAAAACTAAAAACAGGATGATTCGCAATTGCATAAATGTCGGTTGAGCCGTTGAAGGAGATGCGATTGGAGTAACTTTTCATAAGAGGGAGACGCCGGAGGAGCCGGTGCTTTACTTTGCATGGCCGTTCAATTGGTCGTTGATCCAATTGTCGTAATATTCCCGTCCTAATGTATTCATCGTATAAAAATCATATTTCTTATCTTCTTCGGTCAAAAGGGAAAAAATTTGTTCAACTGTCTTATTCACAAATGTGATATACGTGCCCGGATCGGCAATGCTGGTATCAGTTACGATCTCTTCGAAACGCCTCGCAAATATTTCGGCTATGTCGAAATGCCCTTGCTCATGTTTTAGTACAAAGACGTTTTTTTCGTCCATCCAGGACTTATGTGGGTTAACAAATGCGTACGCGTGAATAATCAATTTCCCATTCTTTATACCTATGTTGTAATTAATTGAACAATCAATTACGGCGAGGGTATCAAAGTCATCGTGACTCATTTCTGGTGTTGGGCGTTGCCCCAGGAAGTCGTTGTATGTCAGCCTTCGGTCAGGTGTCCATTTGAGTATAGAGTCTCGTTGGGCATTTGAGCGGCAGAAGGTCCCCAGCAAAAGAAAAAGCAGGTAATATTTCATAGTTGGGGGCTATGATTCAGACTTACGCTTTTTCCATAAACGCTGCGGTTGGCGACAGCTGCGCTCGATTCCTTTATCCAAAGGCAGGCCAATCCCCCAATTCTACACCGTTTTTACCTTGCAAATCGCTGGCACTACAAAGCCGTCGACCAGTTCAATACAGGCAGGGTCGTCCTTAATCACCAGGAAACTGCCGCCTGGATCGCTTCTGCAGGAAATTACTTTGTAAGCACATAGGCGATGACAATCCACACGCCTGCAAAGACCAAACAGGTTAATGCATCGGCCTGAACACTATCCCATTTTTTTCTTTTTATCACCAATTGATAAAGCACCCATCCAATCATTAAAGCTACCGGGATAAGGTATCTGATTATAAAATAGCTTTTCATTGCGTTATTTTTTTTCTTAGGGGTCTTTTTGGCGGCTATGAAAACAGCATTGCCACCGTATAAAGATAGCGACCATGCCCATAAAAGTCAAGCGGCTTGTTGGTTACGTCAGTCCTTTTCCGGGACACGCGTATAGAAAACATTGATTGGACCCGGCAGGACGCGGTCGGCGAAGTTATGAGGTCGTAGGATATGTCCGTGAGCCCGAACGGGCACTCAATTCATAATTACACCCAGGAACACTTCCACTTTAGAAGAAAAGGGGTTGCCCGTGGAACGCCGGAATGTCACAACCTGGCCTATATGCCACAGGCAATCCGAAATGGGGCCGTTGATCATGTTCCAAAAAGGAAGTGTTTGGTCCCCGAACGGCACTTTCAGGTTTGCGATATCACTGTCACTGTAGCCGACAATTATGGTACTGGCTCTTTTAATGTTGTCGAGGGTGGCTCTTCGCAACTCCTCATACGTGTTGTATTGGCCCGGCGGGGTCTGTTTTTGTTCGACTGCGTTGATGATCATGGTGGACAAAAAGTAGATGTGTTGCAATGTTTCCAGGCTGGTGCGTGCCTGCGGGGTTGGCCGGAAGGCCAGATCTACGGGGCGCAGTCCTTCCGTAGCCCAATAATAACGGAAGCCTAGCCCATCCAGCATCCTTGAAATCACGGCACCAGAGGTGTAATGGGCCGGTGCCGGAGGAAATGCCGCATAAGGGAGCGAATCATGCTGAGCCATTGCGGTAAGCGATGCGAACATAATAATAACACAAAAGGCCCCTGTTTTCATGATTGATTTGATTTTAATCTTCAGATTATAGGACCCTACCAAAGTATTGCCCTGTCTGCAATCGCACAAATCTTTTCGACCAACAACAGGAAACTATCGACGTATCTAAATTTCAATTGGGGAACTGCTTCTTAGATGGAATGACAAAGAAGTGCCGCTATTCCGGATTCACGATCAATTACCTCGGCAACAATTTGCTTAGCAGGTTTAACCTCATATTCGATTTCAGGCACGATTATGTTTACACCCGGCTAGATAAATGGGCAGGGATGGCTCTTGAAAGCCGGTAAGAAATATTTTATCGACGGCAATTACTGAGCCCTCAAAATTTTCCGAAGTGCTGTCAGTGTAAAGCCGCTTTTGCCTTTTTTAGACTGGCTGAAAGATATTGATCCTTCGGATGACGTGACGCTGGCCGAACATCGGGAAGATATGTAAATGAATGAATCAGCAACTCATAATCTCTTCTCCCGGGAGCAGCTGATTACTAGGATTCCGTACCAATAAAAATTGCTGCCCTTATTCTGTTACATTCATTTCAACCACCCGGTTTTGATTCCCTGGTCAAGATCGAATGTCGTTCCTACTGTTCCCACCAGACAATTCTCCTTTGTCATTCCCGTAATCTCCCGAATGCGATAAACGGAATTCAAACCGGTGCAATGCGCACCGAGAAAATATTGTATACCCATTGCCTTTAGCTTATTCGCAGTCCAGTCCAGCTGCTCATCCTTCGCTTCCAATAAATGCATCCCCCCTACCACGGCTACAACGTTTTCTCCGGGAAACTGCTGCATTACATATTCCAGCGTATTCACTATACCCGCATGACCGCATCCCGTCAACAACACAAGCCCCTTGCCTGTGCGGATCACCATGGACATATCCTCGGGCACATTGTCTTCTACCACTCCGCCGGGCGTAGTCAGTGTCTTTCCCGGCGAATAATTCTTCTCCGGATACTTGCGCGGAATAGGTCCCGTGAGATAGATACCTGGCGCTATTTTCTGCGGTCGTCCGACGACCACAAAACGCCCACCCGAGGACACATAAGCCAGCGAATCGGTTTTCAGCATCCCTACGGGCCCCCCTGTCCGGACAAAAAACCCGGATCCAATATACAGCGTGGATGCCGTGACCCCGTCCGGGAATTGCTGCCGGATCGCCGGCAGACCTGTCGTATGATCATAATGGTTATGGCTGAGTACCACCTGCCGGATGCCGCCAAGATTCACCTTTAATTCAGCCGCATTGTCTCTAACCGTATTCGGTCGTCCACCGACATCAAAAAGGATCCGGGAACTATCCGTTTCCACCAGCGCCGAAAATCCCCACTCCCCGACTCCTTTCAGATCGGTTACCATCGTGGACAATATCGTTATCTTAAGTTTCGCGGCTTCCTGCCCGGATGCGATGGCAGAAAAAAAGGCCAGGACTGCAAAAGACAAAAATTTTCTCATGTTTTGTTGTTCTATTTAAAGTTCACATTAAACTTCCCATCCGTTATGGTCTTCGTCGTCGCGCCGGAACCTATAGAAAGCGTGAGCGTGCCTACGAATAAACAAGCGAGGTGCCCTGGGAAAAACTCATCGCCGGAACATCCGTGACAGTACCTGAAGGAGGTAAGTCGTAGGTGCCGGTTGTTACTGCTGAAGGGCCATCTACGGTTAGTGAAAGTTCCGGCGCAGAAGCTGTGAGCGAAGATATACCAGAAATTGTAATTGCATAGGCGCCCAGGTAGGATGTATCTTTTGCAAGCAAAATATTGTTGAAGGTCATCGGGGTGCCGTCAACCGTAGCCGTGATTGTACCACCGGTTGGGGTAGAAGAGTTGGAACTTTTTTTACAGGATGCAAGGAGAACTAAAGCAAGGATTAAACCTTGAGCTGCGAGTTTGGTCATGGTGGATTGATTTAGGAGTTATAGGTCCTTCAAGTTAATCAAAACCTTATCAAGACGGAAACTTCACTCCGGAAAATTCTTGGCAGGCGGACAGGAATCGGTCCTGGATCTTCGTGTCTGCGGCGGCGGGGAGGGAGGGGCGTAGTGATTGGTGGTAAAAGTATTTGCCGGTTGTGAGGGCTTGCTTGTCGTTGCCGGTCGCGAGCCAGACTTGCGTCCTGGGTCCTTCTTCGAGGCTGTCGGGAGCGCCGGAGCCGCCCATTTTGGTCGCCACCCAGCCGGGTTCCAGGGCATTCGAGTAGACATCGGGCCAGAGGCGGGCGACGGCGAAGGCGAGGATGACGTCGTGCAGTTTTGAGTCACTGTATGCCTGGTAGCCGCTCCATGACCGCTCTTTCCAGGCGAGGTCTTTGAGGGACGGGTCGCCCTGGCGGTGCAGACCGGAACTGGTATAGATCAAGCGCTTCGGGCGATTGATCAGGCAGGTGAGAATGTATGTGGAAAGACTGTTGACGGCGAATACTTCGGGCAGGCCGTCGGCTGTGGCCTTGCGGAACTGCTCGCGGTAGCCGACACCTGCGTTGTGGATCACCGCATCGAAGGTACCCAGGCGGTTCACTTCATCGGCCAGGGCCTTGGATTCCGCTACGCTGGATAGATCGGCGGCCAGGGCGGTCTCGGCGCCGGGGACTGCTTTGAGCGCTTCGTTGGCGCGCGATTTGTTTCGGGCGTGCAATACGACCTGGTGGCCGTCGGCGACTAGCAGTCGGGCGGCCATTTGGCCCAGGCCATCCGCGGAGCCGGTTATGAAAATGCGGGACATGCGTTCATGATTTGGAACGCCAAATTTAGACTTATTTATTCAGCCATTAAAAGACGGCGATTTGCCAGGTGGGCTAACGGAAGGATTACATAACAGCACACCAGGTGTGCGGAACCGGACAGTTCATTTCATCGGCAAATTGCAACTGATTGATTATTAAGACCCAAAAAACGGGTACTTTTTTGGCAGTAGTCCTGCTGTATTCCAAAACCAACGGTATGTTTAGAAACTATCTCGTCATCGCCATACGCAACCTGCAAAAGCATAGGGCGCATTCGTTCATCAATATCGTCGGCCTCGCGGCCGGTATGGCCATCACCTTGCTCATCGGCCTCTGGATCGCCGACGAGTTCTCCTTCGACCACTACCACAGCAACCACAGCCGCATCGTCCAGGTCATGGTCCGACAGGAAGTCACCGCCGTTGCGCGCCAGCAATTCATAGCACACGGCAACACGTCATTGGCAGGATATACCATCTCCACCGCCCTTGGACCCGCCCTGCACACGGGCTATGACGATATCTTTGAAAAGACCGGCATGGTTACCGACTTTCACCGGTCCTCCCTGCTGAATGTCGGCGACAAGGCCATATCCGTCGATGGAGAATGGGCCCAATATACCATCCCCGAGATCTTTACCTTTCACATAGTGGCGGGGACGGCCGCCGCTCTAAAGGATCCATCGACCGTGCTCATCTCGCAAAGTACGGCCCGCGCCCTCTTCGGTCATACCGACCCGATAGGCAAGACCATCCGGCGCAATAACAAATCCTCCTTTTTCGTCGGCGGGGTCTATGCCGACCTGCCCGGGAACAGCACCTTCTCCGGTACCGGCATCCTCCTGCCCTGGGAAAACAACGAGGTTACCTGGCTCAATCAGAACAATGATTGGAGCGACCATAGCGCCCACTTGTTTGGCCTCCTCGCAGCAAATGCGACCCCCGAACAAGCCAGTGCCAGGATCAAAGACCTGCCTTCCCATGGCGCTTATATCCATTGGCCACGTAGCCCTGAAGTCAAAGAGGTGCTGATGACCTACCCGCTCGACCGCATTCATCTTCACGGTGATTTCAGTTTTGGCGTACCCAGTGGCGGCCGTATCCAGTTCGTGTGGTTCTTTGGCATTATCGGCGGCTTCGTCCTCCTGCTGGCCTGCATCAATTTCATGAACCTGTCGACGGCGCGCAGCGAGCAACGCGCCAAAGAGGTCGGCATCCGCAAGACCATCGGCTCCCTCCGCAGCCACCTGATCGCACAGTTCCTCGGTGAATCCATCGTGCTTGCCCTGTTGGCTTTTGTGCTGGCGGTCGGTCTGGCGTACTTTGCGTTGCCTTTCTTTAATGGCATTGCTGCAAAACAGCTGCATTTTCCTGTGGAGAGCGCCGAGTTTTGGGGGGTGGCCCTGGGCTTTACCCTTTTCACCGGCATCCTCGCCGGCAGTTACCCGGCTTTCTATCTCTCGTCGTTCAAACCGGTCAAAGTACTTAAGGGCGTGTTTCGGGCTGGCCGAGGCGCGACCCTGCCTCGGCAGGTGTTGGTGACGGTCCAGTTCACGGTGTCGCTGTCGCTGATCATCGGAACCATCGTCGTCTTCCGCCAGATCCAGGTTGCCAAAGACCGCCCGGTGGGATACGCACGAGAAGGCCTCATCACGGTCCCTATCAATACAGATACCCTTCGGCGTGAGGACGACGCCCTGCGCAATGAGTTGCTGACCACCGGCATGGTCGCCAGCATCGGCGAATCCTCCTTGCCGACCACTTCGTTTATGCACAATAACCCGCTCTCGTGGCAAGGACAGACGGGAGAACAAAAGCAGCTGGAAGTGCACAACGTCAATATCACCCCGGAATTTGGACCCACCGTGGGCTGGACAGTCCTGCAGGGCCGAGATCTTAGCCGGGACTTTGCGACCGACAGCAGCGCCGCGCTGATCAATGCCACGGCCCTTAAATTGGCCGGCTTCAAGCATCCTATTGGTCAAAGCGTCAGCATTTTCGGCAAACCTTACACCATCGTCGGGGTGGTCAACGATATGCTGGCGAACTCGCCTTATGATCCCATCGAGCCCGGCATTTTCCTCGGCGACGGCCGGATGGGTGAGATCAGCATCCGCATCAAACCCGGCAAACCTATGCATGCGGCATTGGCCGCCATCGAAACCGTTTTCAAAAAGTTCAACCCGGCCAGTCCTTTTATTTATTCCTTTACCGATGACGAGTATGCGCGGAAATTCGCTACCGAGACCCGTATCGGCAGCCTGGCCGCCGTCTTCGCCGGGCTCGCCATCTTTATCTCCTGTCTGGGTCTCTTTGGTCTTGCTTCTTTCGTGGCCGAACAACGTACAAAAGAGATCGGCGTGCGGAAGGTGTTGGGGGCGGGCGTGGTCGACTTGTGGGCGCTCCTGTCAAAAGATTTCCTGCGGCTGGTCGTGCTTAGCATGTTCATCTCCATGCCCCTTGTCTTCCTGGGTATGCATCGGTGGTTGGAGCACTATGCCTACCGTACCGATCTTAGCTGGTGGATCTTCGCCTCCGCCGGCGCGGGCATCCTGCTGATCACCTTATTGACTGTGAGTTTTCAGTCACTGAGGGCCGCGCTGATGAACCCGGTGCGTAGCCTGCGCAGTGAATGATGTTGGATTTGGATTTATACAATTAGCCGTTGCCTTATAATGCCTATGTGTTAGTAGTTTTCAGTAGTTTTAGATGGTCAAGGCCATCCGATTACGTGGGTAATGGATGGCCTTATTTTTTCTGTTTGTCCTGTCCGGCGGGCTGATCGTCCGGGAACAAATCCAGCGCGACGAAGGTGTCCGAAGAAGCCGTGGAGGGAAATTTTGTTTATGGTGGTGCTGTTTGTCTGGGGACTTTATAAACTTGTCAAGGAGGGGTTTAGATAAACTTTTGAATTGTGTAAGATTCCTGCCGGGTATTCGTTTCAGTTCAAAGTGCACTGTTTACTAAGGCAAACAAATGCGTCCTTTTCGTTTGTTAAAGCAAACGTTATTTTATCGATACAATCGAGCGCTATCTGCTGAGATACGATAATGTTTGCTATAGCGAACATTTTAGGCTATATTTGTTTATTATAAGAGGTATTATGGGCATTCAAACAACTACGATTTTACCAAAATTGGAGAGAATCCTCATTGAGTTGGGCGAGAATATAAAGCTAGCCAGACTTCGAAGGAAGCTCACTTCAGAACAAGTATGTGAAAGAGCCGGCATCGGTAGAAATACCTTATGGATGATAGAAAAAGGGAGCCCGACTGTATCAATGGGTGCATACGCTCAAGTGCTATTTACCCTTGGCATGCAACAGGACCTCTTGAAACTGGCCGCGGATGATGTCGTCGGCAGGAGGCTTCAAGATGCGGGTCTGGAGACCAAAAAAAGGGGGCCTAAAAAAAAATAATCGGCGATGGACATCCTGGTTTATGCAGATTGGATCGGTTTAAATGGGCCTACGTTAATGGGGATACTTTCAGTGGTACACACCAGAGGACATGGAATCTTTTCCTTCGCATACGACAAAAAATGGCTTGAAAAAGGAAGCGCACAAGAGCTTGATCCGGAATTGCGATTGTATGGGGGATCACAATATCTGGCTGCCGGCAAGAAGAACTTTGGCATCTTCCTGGACTCTTCGCCGGACAGATGGGGACGTGTGCTAATGGCAAGACGAGAGGCCATTCAGGCCAGAATGGCCGGAAGAAAAGAAAGAACACTGTTCGAAGAAGATTATTTACTCGGCGTTTTCGATGCCCACCGGATGGGTGCCTTACGCTTTAAGCTGGAATCTAACGGCCCGTTCCTGAATAACGATGACGGTTTCGCTGCGCCTCCCTGGACATCCATGCGAGAACTCGAGCATGCTAGTCTTCAACTGGAAAAGGATGCGTTGAGCGACGAAGAGTCCCTCAAATGGTTGACACTTTTGATTGCTCCAGGTGCGTCCTTAGGCGGGGCAAGACCCAAGGCAAGTGTTAAAGATCCTGAGGGAAACTTATGGATCGCTAAATTCCCAAGTGTGCGAGACGAAGTAAATATCGGAGGTTGGGAAATGGTCGTCAATGTGCTCGCGAAAAATGCCGGGATTAATATTGCCGATGGTCAGGTCAAGAAATACAATAGCAAGGACTACTGTTTTCTTTCAAAAAGATTTGACAGAACGCCTGATGGATCGCGCATTCACTTTGCCTCCGCGATGACGCTGTTAGGCCGCAGCGATGGCGAGGCCGGAGCTTCATATCTGGATTTGGCGGAATTTGTCATGCAGCAGGGTTCTAATGCCGATCACGACCTCGAAGAGCTCTGGCGAAGGATAGTATTTTATATCGCCGTTAAAAACACTGACGACCACCTACGCAACCATGGGTTTATGCTGGGTGACAGGGGATGGATACTGTCACCGGCATTCGATATAAACCCGGTCGCTCATGGGGCCGGGCTGACATTAAATATTTCGGAGACAGACAATTCCTTAGATTTTGATTTGGCTCGATCGGTAGCCGCTTATTTCAGGATAAATGCCGAAAAATCCGCATTGATAATTAGTAATGTGAAAAGCGCAGTTCGTAATTGGCAGAAAACGGCAAAACTCCTTGCTATCCCAAAGAGCGAACAGGATCGCATGGCCCAGGCATTTGAGATGAGAGGCGGTTAATTGTATATTCATTCGATAATGGTTTTCTGCGTTGTGTGTCCTCGAAGTACTATTTTGCGTAAAACTCCCGCCGGATAGTCAGCAGCAATTCCTCTGCAGCGTTCACGTTAGGCGCCTCCGGCAGGTCTGATGCGGCGAAAAGCTCCTCTATCTGCGCCATCTTTGCCTCGACTTGCTTCATTAGGTCTTCAAATGAAAACTCCCCTGCCCGGATGCGCAAAAGAAAATCCCGATCCTCCCGATAGACCCTTACGCTGCGACACCTGGCGATCTCCTCCGCCATGTTCAGAAGCCGAAAGGTGTGCATCATATTCTTGGCGTCATAGTTCTGTCCGTGGAAAAGTGTAGGAAAGCCTCTGGTTTTATGAGGTCCATCAGGGGATGACGGTATAGAATGCAATCCCGTGGAGTGCTTAATAGTTCCAGGATATTGGGGTTGTTTTTGCAAAGCAGGTCGATGAACCGACCGACCTCATAAAAGACCTCATCGTTGCTGGCATTCGCCACCTGTGACGTATAGGTCATTCCGTAGAGCTCGCTTTGAGGCAACACAAAGACGCCCTTGATATCTATATCGGAAGAGGGGAGCGCCAAGTTGTAGGCCTGGCTGCCGCTGATGCATTTCAGCAACAAGTGTTGTGGCTCTGCCATGAGTTGATCGAAAGTCATGCACCGATGTATTTGCGAAACAATTCATCCAATTGATCCGTCCCATTGGTTTGGGCAGGAAGAGCGTCGGCCTCCGCCTTGGATTCCGTTACGACGTGGGCTAGCCATTCCTGGAGAAAGGCCACAGGGGCGATAAACGCTTTTTCGGCAGCTTGCATCTTTCTCTTTAGAAGATCATCTACGGCATCTTGCTCGCCCTGCAGGTCATACTCGAAGGTATTTCGGGTCATGGACAGGTAGTGGTGACATCCGGCACGGAGCGAAAAATACTCCGGCATTAGTTTTCTCAGCTCCCGGGAGAAATTGGTCCCTTCCTTATAAATAATTGGAGATTGCAGCCATTCATACAACGGGCCATTTGATTTCAGGAACAATTGCAGCGCTTTTCGTATATCCCAACCATTGACATCCAATACTTCATTTACAGGCAGTTCAATCACATCGCGCCGTTCCCGGATGCTCAGGTATTGTTCCTTTGACTGCGAGTAGATGAAGCGCACGTCATAGTCGCTGTCGGGATATGACTAAACCGGGCCGCGAAGCGGATGCCCCAGCCGCCATAGTCTTCTAAAGGATCATAAGCTATGACATCCATTTTTTCAATATCAGATCTCTTGATTATTCTGTACTTCTCCTGCACCGGGAAAAACCGGAAATTTATGGAATCTCTTTAGCCCGTCTTCAGGCTATCTGTTTCTTCGGTCCTTTACGGGGCTGATCAGTGGAGATATTTATAATAGGCTCTCCCAGTTCCGCTTCTAATTTCGCTAGCGTCTTAAGGGTCAGATTATGATTTCCCTTTAGCCATTTATTGATCTCCGAGGGCTTCTTTTTCATGCGGTCCGCAAGATCTTTCTGGGTATAACCCTTCGCCTGCAAGATCTGGTTGATACGTAATACAATGTCCGTGTATTGACGCACGAAGATTCTTACCTCTTCGGGTGTTTCTTCCTGTATTCTCTTAGCTACCTTGCTTCTCATATTGTTTACATGTTTACAAAAAGAGCTCTTCATCAATCTCAGACCTCTAATGCGAAACTATTCACTTATAAGTTAATTTACAAATTAATAGTAAGTTGTTAAAAAAGTGATAGTTTGTCGGATATATTCCGATAAATGATTTAATATTTAACGCAATAATGATAAAAAAAACGTAATTTATCGGAAAAAATCCGATATTTGGGCCAAAATATAGCAATGGATTTCAGGGATGCAGTTGAGCAATATGCGGAGGAGCCATTGACCCGGCAAATCATGATGGATCTGCTCCAAGACTATCAACGCCCATATGACAAGATCAATGAACTGGTGAAGAAGGGGCAGCTTACTCCCGTCAAGAACGGCCTATACATACCAGGGCCAAATACAAAGACAGATAAGCCGGAGCCATTTTTGGTGGCCAATCACTTACGCGGTCCCAGTTATGTTTCCCTGGAAGCCGCTCTTTCCTTTTGGGGTCTTATCCCGGAACGGGTTTTTGAAATCAGCTCAGTAACTACAAAAACCGGCAAGACCTATTCAACACCGCTCGGAAGGTTTAGCTATTTCCACGCACCCCTGCCGTACTACGCCTTCGGGATCAAGAGTGTTGCCCTTACCGCAAGGCAAGTTGTACTAATGGCCTCACCAGAAAAAGCGCTCTGTGACAAGATCGTGATGACTTCCGGAATTTTGCTCAGGAGCGCAAAGCAGGTGCAAGAATTTCTGATCGATGATCTTAGAATAGACGAAGAGCAATTGCAAGAACTCAACGTCAAGGAGATCGCATCATGGATCGTTAACGCACCCAAGAAGAATAGTCTAAAACTATTGATCAAAATGCTAGGCAATCTATGATTAAAGAATGGATTGAGGAATATAAACCCCGCAACCAACAAGAGGCTGAAGCTGCCCTTCGGGAAATCATGCACGAAGTTGCGCTCGCTGGTTTGCAACGGACAGGTTTCTTTGAAAAGGCTGCCTTCTATGGCGGTACTGCACTGCGGATATTTTATGGGCTGGACAGATTCTCGGAGGACTTGGATTTTTCTTTATTGGAAATATCTCCCGAATTTTCCCTTGAACCTCATTTTAAAGGAATCATGGCCGAGTTCGAAGCAATAGGCATGCAGGTCAGCATTAAAGAGAAAAACAAAGCCGCCGCATCCAATATAGACTCCGCCTTTCTAAAATCTGAAACGGTATGGAAGGAATTAGTCCTTGAAGGCGTCATCCCGCAAACTGGCATACAGAACCCACCCGCCATTAAGATCAAATTGGAAGTTGATCGGGAGCCGCCACTCGGATTCGACACCGAGGAGAAATTGCTATTAAAGCCCTTTTCGTTCTATGTGAAATGCTTCACTTTACCTGACCTATTTGCAGGTAAAATACATGCATTGCTCTTTCGCAAGTGGAAGCAGCGCGTAAAAGGACGGGATTGGTATGACCTGGAGTGGTACATTAAAAAAGGGGTTCCTTTACATTTACAGCACTTTTTGCTACGCGCACAGGATAGCGGTGATTGGACTGCAAAAACTATTTCCAGAGACCAAGTAATCCGATTACTTAATGAAAAGATCGATGCTGTTTCCTTTGACCGAATTCGTGAGGATGTTGTCCGCTTTATCCAT
>Ga0302326_10022627_pt1 | contig 12841 bp, 12 predicted proteins | sample Palsa_T0_3_FD_202264 | JGI IMG/M metagenome (GOLD analysis project Ga0302326, IMG submission 202264) | Peat permafrost microbial communities from Stordalen Mire near Abisko, Sweden - Palsa_T0_3 | ecosystem: Environmental > Terrestrial > Soil > Palsa > Peat permafrost | place: Sweden: Abisko... | reverse complement strand
CCAATCCTGCGGGGACACCCCGCAACGCCCTGTACGCTGTTGGAGACTTTTCCGTAGCAGGATGAGTCTCACGTAGCTGGCCGTCAAGAGTGCCTCCGCAACGCAGTGACTCGATCACCATTTGGGGACTTGCGCCTTGACGGTTGAGCGGTGATGCAAACGTCCAGTGGGGAGTAGCACCACCGCACCTCGGTGAGTGCCGGTACAGGGATGACGAGGGCATCACAAAGCAATTCTGGGAGGCAAATCATGGATAAAACGTTTCAATACTTTGTCGGGATTGACTGGGGAACGCAGACCCACCGCGTCGCCGTCCTGGATGGTGACGGGCGAGCTATAGAGCAGTATGACGCAGCCCATAGCGGCGACGGCCTCGTCGCCCTGGTCAACAAGCTCAAACAACGAACCGCATGCGAGCCAGCGCTGGTCGCTATCGGCATCGAGGTGGCCTGGGGCGCGCTCGTTGAAACTCTTGTCGAGAGTGGCTTCACTTTGTTCTCGATCAATCCTAAACAGGTAGACCGGTTTCGTGACCGTTTCACCGTCGCCGGCGCAAAGGACGATGCCCGAGATGCGCTTGTTTTGGCCAGCTCTTTGCGAACAGACAGGCAGGGCTACAAGCGGGTAGACATCGATTGCCCCGATTTGCTTCGGCTGCGAGAGCTTTCCCGGTTTGAAGACGAGCTGAAAGTCGAACTCAGACGCGCTACCAACAGGTTGTGGCAACAACTCCATCGGTACTATCCACAGATGCTAGCGATCAGCCCCGCCGCCGACGATCGGTTGATGTGGGACCTGTTGACGGCGGCACCTAAGCCTGCCGAGGGCGCTAGAATCAGTTCCCTTCGCGTTCAGCGCATCCTCAAGGCGAACCGAATCCGGAGGCTTTCAGCAGACGAGGTGCTCTCCGCTTTGAAGACCACGCCGCTTGCACTGGCTCCAGGAGCAGCTGAAGCAGCTTGTGAGCATGTTCTTCTCCTGCTTCCTCAAGTGAAGTTGCTCGATGAGCAACTCCGGGAAGTTGGAAACCGCATCAAGCGCCTTCTGGACGCGATGACTGAGACGATGACCGGAACAGACCAACCGCCGTGTGATGCCGGCCTGATCCTCTCTATCCCTGGCATCGGTCCTGCAGTCGCCGCCGCTCTTCTGACGGAAGCTTCCAGGCCGATTAGAGAACGGGATTACGAGGCTCTGCGCTGTTACGCCGGCACGGCACCAGTAACCAGGCAAAGTGGCAAAAGAAAGACCATCGGCATGCGTCACGCCTGCAACCCCCGTCTACGAAACGCGGTATATCACTGGGCGACCAGCAGCCTCAGCTGCGATAGCAAGAGTCGACAGCAGTACGACGGCTTGCGGGTGTCAGGACACCATCATGCCCGAGCTCTGCGTGGATTAGCCGATCGACTGCTCGGTGTCCTGATCGCTTTGCTGAAAGCGCGGAAGGCCTTTGATCGGGCGCGACGAGACGGCGCTACTGCAAAGAACCTTCCGGTCGTCGCTTCAGCATAACGATGGTTTACACCAAACGTCAAAGTCGTACGCTGAGGAATTTCGGTTCCGGAGGATGCCTCTTCTCCATGATTCACCTCTCTGCTGGTCGCCATGCTTTTGTGCCTTGGGCATGATCCGACGCCGACACGAACCGCGCTAGGGGATGATGCGTAGCTCGCGGAGTCTGGTTAGCTGTCTCGTGAAGCTCTTGTGGGTGTCGATGCAGTCCGCAAAGCCCGCCTCGCGAATCTTTATGCTGCTCAGGATCGTCTCTTCGCGGAAGTTGAGCATCCAATCGACGAAAGTCCAGTTTGCGATCTGTTCGTATGGCGTGGCGTGAAGACCATAGCGCGCAACCATTGCGTTCCATAGCGGAGTCTTTTCGCTCATCTCAGAGACGGTTGACATGGCGAGGGGCTCTGCCACTGGAATGTTGTAGAAGGTGGCGAGTTCATTCCAAAGTTGCCGCCAGCGGTAGACGTCTCCATTCGACACGTTGAAGATCTCGTTCCTTGCCTTGTCTTCCCCTAAGGCCCATAGTGTTGCTCGTCCAAACAATTCTGCGTCGGTCGTATCCTGCAGGGTATTCCAGCCTTCCCTGGAGCCTGGGAAGCGGAGAGGCAATCCAAGCTCGCGACTCATGGCAGCATAGGTTGCTAGCCCGGTAACGAGGTTCATTGGGGAGTTGAGACTGGGCCCCATCACGAGATGGGGTCGCAATACTGTCCAACTGGAACCATTTTTCGCGGCCCATTCCGCGACGATGTCTTCCTGCTGGTGGTAATGGATCGGCGCAATCAGACGTGGCTCCGTCTCCTTCGCTGGAGCGTTGAAGGCGCCAAGGCTGAAGCCGTAGGACTTGGCACCACCCGCAAGGACGATCCTCCGAATGGGCAGATTGCGAGCGGCCAGAGCGTCGAGTGTATTCTTCAGCATCGTGGCATTTGGTTCGACGGTCTCCGCCATAGTCGGCTTCTCGACGTATGCAGCGAATACCAAGTCGGTCACAGTATCGAGTTTCGAAAACGCCTGGATGGTTCCTTCTCGGTCCATGAGATCCACTGCGATGTGCCGGGCGGCTGTGTCGGACCGGTACGCCGGAATCGGTCGCCGCGCCGCCGTGATGATTCGCCACGAGGGATCAGCAGAGACAGCATCGACGACCCCGGTGCCGAGGACACCGTAAGGCCCTACGAGCAGGATTTCCCGTTCGTCTGCAATATGATCCGAGGTATTTGGCATTGAACTTTCCTTTCAGCCTTTCCTATCAGCAATGATGAACCTGGTACAACTGCGATACACGCGCCGGTGTTGATTGACGTATGTTTCGCAGTTGACCGTAAACACACTTGCCAATTAAATCTGTGCTCTTCCGCCATCGACGAATAGTTCGATGCCAGTGACGAAACTGGAATCATCCGAGGCGAGAAACAGCGCCGCCTTGGCAAGTTCGCTGTCTTTCCCCATGCGTCCCATGGGGATGGTGGCCACGATCTGTGCCACGCGTTCCGGCGGCGCACCGGCCACAAGCGGTGTATCGGTTGGGCCAGGGCTCAAAACGTTTGAGCGGATGCCGCGGTCCTTCAGTTCCACCGTCCATGCCCGTACGAGATTGCGGATGGCGGCCTTGCTCGCACCGTAGACGCCAAAGCCGGCAGTCCCTTTTGCGCTCGCGACGGAGCCATTGAGAATGATCGAGCCGCCATCATTCAGCAGCGGTAAGGCCTTCTGCACGGTGAAGAGTGTCCCCTTTACGTTGACGTTGAATATCTTGTCGAAGTGCTCCTCCGTGATTGAGCCGATGGAGGCGAATTCGCCAACGCCCGCGTTCGCGAAGACGATGTCAATTTTCCCCTTCGTCTTGACGGTCTCGTAGAGACGATCCAGATCGGCCAGATTGGAGATGTCTCCTTGAACGCCTGTGACGTTGCTGCCGATTTCCTTCACGGCCTCGTCGAGTTCCTTCTGGCGACGACCCGTGATGAAGACATAGGCACCCTCGCTTACGAAGAGCTTTGCCGTAGCTAATCCTATTCCCGAAGTGCCACCCGTGATGATCGCTACTTTTCCTGCTAATTTTTTCATGACTGATACTCCATTCAGAGGCAAGCACATCGAAGTGCTTGTGTAAGTTGTTGATTGGTTGATAGGGCCTGCTGTCTTCAGGCCCTGTCAGCCCGCGTCAGGTGCAGCAAGCCCTTAGCCTGCGATCATGCCGCCGTCGACTGCCAAAGACGCGCCGATGATGTAGGAGGCCTTGTCGGAAGCGATGAAGACAATGGCGTGCGCAATCTCATCGGGAGTGCCGATGCGTTTGTTCGGGACCTGGCTATCGAGGAAAGCCGCCTTGTTTTCCGGAGTTACTGCAAAGCGGTTGAACATTCCAGTCTCGATCGGACCGGGGCCAACGATATTGATTCGAACACCCGTGCCAGCGAGCTCGATGGCAGCCGACTTCGTGATGCCTTCGACCGCATGCTTGCTGCCCACATAGATAGCAGCGCTGGGACCGCCGACCTTGCCATACGCAGACGAAATATTGACGATGCTGCCTTTGCCCTGCGGAAGCATGGCGCGGATCTCGTACTTCATGCTCAGCAGCACGCCAAGCACATTGGTGTCGAAGATGGATTTGTAGTTCTCGACGGTCACATCTGCAGCCGAACCGACAACACCTTCGGTACCGGCGTTGTTGACGGCGATATCGAGACGTCCGAAACGAGCAACGGTCTTCTCAACCAAGTTCTTGACATCCTCTTCGTGACGAACATCGGCGCGGATAAATTCCGCCTCCGCTCCGGTGGCGCGGAGCTCTTGTAGCAGCTCAGCACCGACTTCTTCGTTGCGTCCCGAAACGACGACGCGAGCGCCGTCCTTCGCGTAGACAAATGCGGTTGCACGCCCGATTCCTGTGAGCGCTCCGGTTATCAATACAACTGGGCTAGACATGTTATTTCTCCTTTTGATGGCACTTCTGAAACTTCTGTAACGTTTACTATAGATGTGTGACGGGTGCATCGGATTCAAGAATCCTGCTCTAATTGAAAAGAGGTAGGCTAGAGTCATGAGTCAAAGCGTCAAGACAGCAAAGAAGATGGGAAGGCCCAGGGGCTTCGACGAGAACGTCGCCCTTGATGCGGCAATGAACCTCTTCTGGGAGAGGGGTTACGAAGGCACATCGATGGCAGAGCTGAGCAAGGCGATGGACCTCACTCCTCCCAGCATCTATGCCGCTTTTGGGGACAAGAAGTCGCTGTTCAGGCTGGCCGCCAAACGGTACGCTGCGGGTCCCGCGCAATATCAAGCGAAAGCGCTCCTGGAGCCTACCCTGCGGGAAGTCATTTTTGCGCTCTTCCGAAACACAGTCGAATTCCTTACTGAACCAGGGCATCCAGCGGGCTGTATGACGCTCACAGGCGCGATGGCATGCAGCGTGGAAGCCGATTCGGCAAAGGAGCTGATGACCGAGATTCGAAAGCAGAATGAGGCCGCGCTGAAGGCCCGGCTGCAACAGGCCCGTAAGAGTGGCGAGATGGCTGCCGACCTCAATGTAGACGACTATTCTCGCTACCTTTCGACTCTCCTTGGGGGCCTCGCCATCCAGGCGGCAAACGGCACCTCGAAAGCGGCGATGAAACGCACCGCCAATATGGCGCTGCGACATTTGGGCTATCGGTAGATCGCGGGCAGGCTGGTGTCGGTATCTCACTTGCACCCGCTTGCCAATAGATCTGCTGCGTTCACCGTGTTTGGCCCAAGTTTGGGATGGTCTTTATCCATCCCGTATTTGGGTAGTTGCGTATAGCGCAAGACGAACTTGTAAGGTGGGAGCTTGAGGAATGCTGCGAGGCCCTTTGGGCCATCGTTTTCGACGATAGACTTTGCCATCACATAACCGATGTTGTAGAGCTCGCCGTGACCGTAGAACCCGACATCGTAAACAGCGTCGAATGAAACAGCCTCGGTTGCATTCAATCCCGCCACGGAAAGTTCAAGCAACGTCGCGCTGTTGTTGATGTGCGTTAGCCCATCCTGGAGATCGGTTAGCTGCTTGATTGCGACCTCAGAATGGGACTGAGGCAGCGCCGATATGTCTTCGACGTAAGTGGCCGATCCCTCTTCATATAGCTTTGCGAACAGTTGCGCCGTGTCTGCACATGCCTGCTGCGAGTGGCTCAGAGCTGATGCGGAGGATTTGAAGGAAAACGTGCGCTCGGCCGCAAACGCACCTTGCACTGCGTGGTACAACTCATGAGTGGTGGCGGTCTTGGCGACAACGAGATCGTCCATAAACCCGAGGTTCAGATAGAAGTCTGTGTCGCCGAAGGCGTACCCCCCTCCATCGCCACCGGCTACGATGTAACCCTGTAGGTGTATATCCGAGCCTGGAGGCGTGTAGAGCGCAATACGCGTCTCAATCGCTGCCTGGAAGCTTTGGGGATTTGCCTCGATGGTACGGGTGAGTTCTAGAAGTTGTGCTGCCTTCGGCTTCACCAACTCGAAATACAGGGTGGTCTCGACCGGGTCCGTGACTTTCTGACCGTGAGCAGCAGCGAAAAGCGCGTTCGCAAAACTCTCCGTAGTTACCGGAATTTTGAACTCGTTCTGCTTCCGGATGATGCCCTGATTCCCAGCCATTTGCGCAATCTTCAGCGCTTCTTCATGACTTAGCGAAGCGTTTTGGATTGCAACAAGAACCGCTTTCGCCGCATCCGCGTTCACCGTAACCGTAATGGCAGATGCCTTGGTAGGTGCAGTGAGTAGACTGAGAAACACGATCATCACAAAACTTTGGCTCTTCATGGTTCATCCTTTCGAAACACCCTTCGCCGAGCGAGAGTCGGCTGTGTGTAACTGTCGACTCTCTCTAATCGCGGCGAAGTGTCATTGTTTAGTTTGCTCAGGAAGAGTCCAGCGGCTCAGGCGTTGGTACCCCCGTCTACGGTCAGATTCGTTCCCGTGATGTACGAGGCCTCTGGACTGGCTACGAACGCCACAAGAGCGGCGACCTCGTCAACAGTTCCATAGCGGTTGAGCGCGGTATTGGCCTTTTGCGGTGCCGCCCAATCACCCGACGCAGGATTCAAGTCGGTGTCGATAGGGCCCGGCTGAACATTGTTGACCGTGATGCCGCGGTCGCCCACTTCTCGGGCCAACCCTTGGGTGAACATCTTGACGGCACCCTTGGTAGCAGCGTACGCAGCCAATCCTGGTGTGTAATCACGTTCCCCGACGCAAGAGCCGATCATGATGATGCGACCGTTCTTGTTCAGGTGCTTCAAGGCAGCTTGCGTTGTGATGAAGACGGCACGAACGTTGAGGTTAAGGACGTGATCGAACTCCTCGATCGTCGCCTCTTCAAAAGGTTTCGGAATGGCTGTGCCGGCGTTGTTGACCAGAATGTCCAGTGAACCAAATGTCTCCACCGTCTTGGCGACGGCACCCTTGATCGCTTCCGCGTCGACCGAATCGGCCTGGACGGCGATGGCTCTTCCACCAGCTTCCTCAATTGCCTTCACCACCGCGGAAGCCGACTTCACGTCTTTGGCGTAAGTGATGGCGACGCTTGCTCCTTGAGAGGCCAGGTGCTTTGCGATAGCAGCTCCGATACCGCGAGATGCTCCGGTGACCAGTGCGAATTTACCTTCGAGCTTCTTCGACATTTTGAATCTCCTTTTTTCCGAGTTCACGGATGTTGAACAACATTGGTGGATTACACCTGCGCTGTGCCGTCGTCGGCTATCAGCTCGGCGCGAGCGATGAAGCTGGCGTCTCCAAGTGCGTGGAAAGTTACGGCCCTGGTAATTTCATCGTGAAGGCCTCGATGGCCCATGACTGCTCTAGGCGTGGCGACCATTGGTGTCCTCCGGTCCTGTTGCAGTCAGTTCGAGCAGCGCCATCCTCAGTTGTTGATTTCTGAGGAGTAGTTCGCAGACGTACTGCTGCAAACTTGACATCCGAAGTTGGTGCTCTTGCTCCATGTTTTGGAGGTGCAGGATGGGTACGAGGTCAAGGGAAGTAGAAACAGTCTGTCGCTGCGCCGAGGAGGTTGAAGTCACTTGCGTACGTCTGACGGTGTTTTCAGATAGCAGGGAAATCATGATTTTCTTCCTCTACGTGAATTTGTTAACGAGACGCTCTTTCTTGTGCCCTTTGGCCGTAACCATCTTGAATACGACAGTAAGGCGCTTCCCGAAAACCTGTAAGGCCAGATGGAGCACAATTGGCATGCCTCTTTGGAGCCAGTTGCGCGTGTACAGACGGGGATCATCCGCGGCATTCGGAATGAATGGAAGTTGCGTGGAGATGTTCTATCTGGAGCGCACGATAAGACGGCGTCCGAAGAGACGCGAATCAATCGAGAACGCGCCAGGCCCGATCAGGAAGAGAGTTGTAGTCACGGAAAGGGAGAAGACAAGCTGATACGGATCCCGATCAACCTGATTCCATCCGATAGCGATAAGAGCGACGCTCGACGCAACGCAGCTAATGGGCGTAAACGCCCCAAGGCAAAGGAAAACGCCGAGTACGACCGCGCCAATACTCTCCCACGTGGTGAACCCTGTCGTTTCCGACATCGCGCCGTGCATCAACATTCCCGCAGCACAAAGACGCAAGATGAGAAGCCCAAACCCCGCTGCCCCAACGGGAAACATGGAAAATAGTCGCTGCACCAAGCAACATTAGCGCGCTGTTAAGAGCTAAACAATCTCAAAACGCATAGCGATTTATAGCCCTTTCGAGCCGGGTCGCCTGCGGACGAATGGACGTATTATGGACACTTGAAGATATTTGGAAGGAGGTCGCGTGGCTGAGGGACAGGTCATTCGGATCATGACGGTCGACGACCATCCGCTCATGATGGCGGGAATCGCTGGGGAGGTTAACGCCCAGTCAGACATGCGTGTCGTCGCAGAGGCAGTAGATGGCGATCAGGCGTTGGCACTCTTTCGCCAGCACCGTCCGGATGTCACTTTGATGGATCTTAGGATGCCGAAGGTGAACGGTATCGAAGCGATCTCTGCGATTCGCGGAGAGTTCCCGCGCGCACGCATCATTGTTCTCACAACCGCTGCCGGAGATGTTCAGATGGTTCGAGCATTCAAGGCCGGAGCCGTCGGCTATCTCTTCAAGAATCTGCTGCGGACGGAACTGATAGATACCATTCGCAGTGTTCACGCCGGCTACAAGCGTATTCCGCCGGAGATTGCGCTGGAGATTGCCGAACACGCGACCGACGATGCTATTACGGCGCGCGAACTCGATGTCCTTCGAGGAATTGCCAAGGGACGTTCCAACAAGATCATCGCGTCTTCTCTAAATATTTCAGAGCATACGGTAAAGAATCATCTGAAAAACATCCTGTCCAAACTGGACGCAAGCGACCGTACCCATGCGGTCATGATTGCCCTGAAGCGCGGCTTCCTGGATATGTGAGGCTCGGGGGTGAAGGCGAGGTCCGCGGGCAGTCGAAGGTCGATCTCTGTGCCGGCTCCGGGGCGGCTCCAGATTTCGAGATGTGCCCCGATATTTTCCGCCCGCTCTCGCATTCCTTGCAGTCCCCAGTGGCCTTCCCGCCTGCCCTGCTCCAGTATGTTCCGATCGATCCCGGCGCCGTCGTCCCGGATACGTAGACGGAATTGATTTGGCTCGTAGTTCAACTCCGCCTCAATCGATCGAGCTCCGGAGTGGCGGAAAGCATTACCTAGCGCTTCCTTTCCCACTCTTGATATCTCCTCACCAACAGCTGGATACAGAAGGCGAAGAGTACCACTGACGACCAACTCGAATTCACACCCATGGTCTTTTTGCATTCGATTCCCGTAGTCTGCGAGGGTAGCGGGTAGGTCATTCCTTTCCGTTGTCCTCAGGTCTAAAAGCAGTTCGCGACCTTCGAGCATAACCTGATCCGACTGCCGCAGAGTCTCTTCCAGAATTTGCCTTGTCGGATGGTCGCCCGGAAGCCCTGACTTGGCGGTGTTGAAGCGTAAGAGAAGACCCTGTATGCCTTGGAAAAATGTGTCGTGAAGATCACGAGCGATCCGCTCACGTTCGGCCAGACGCTCGTAAATGCGCTCTCGGATTCGCCGCTTCGCTTGTGCCAACCTTAATCGAAAAAGATAGGTTGTGAGCAGCAAGAAAAGGATGCCTATTAGAAGCTCAAACCATATAGTTTGAACAAAAGTAGGTGGAATAGTGAATGCGATATTCGCTCCCTCGGAGTTCCACAATCCCGAGTCGTTGCATGCGATCACTTTGAAGGTATAAGTACCAGGAGGGAGCTTCGAGTAGAAAGCCTCACGGCGGGTGCCGGCATCGATCCAGTCCTTATCGTAGCCAGCCAGCTTATATCGGAATCTCACTCTCTCAGGGATAAGAAGACTCGCGGCTGTGTAGTTAACCTGAAGGTTGGCCACATTGGGCTTGAAGCGAAGAGATGTGGCGGCCCATAAGCTACTCTTGTTGTCCGCCTTGATGGCCGTAATCCATACCGGAGGCGGCACCGGATTGTGGGGAATTTGCAACGGATCGATCCACTGAAGGTTGGTTCGCGTGGCGAAGTAAAGTCTTCCATCGGGAGCCATCCATGCCGAAGACAGACCATAGAGCGGATCGGGAATGCCTCTTACTCCATCCAGATAGTTGAAGGCCTCGATTGTCACAGCATGGGTAGGATCTGCATCGTCAAGTGCTACTTGCTCTTTTGCAATGCGCAGAATTCCGCTGCCGCCGTTGATCCACAGGTCGCCATTCGTTGCGAAAGCCACGCCGGTCACTCCGCGAATCTCCTGATTGCCCGCCAGGAGAAGAGTATGAAAGCTGCCGCTTTTCAAGACGGCAACGCCATGATCGCCCCCGGCCCAAATGTGGCCATTTGATTCGGCGAAGACTTTGATTCCACCAAGGGTGAGTCCATCCGAGCGGCTGAAGACTTGCACCTTCCCAGAAGAAAGCTGCGCAACGCGGCCATCGAGAAAGCCAAACCACGCCCTTCCCTCATGATCTCGATAGGCGCAAACCGATGATGCTTCCGGAAGGGCATCATATCCGCCGCGCTTCAGCCATGTTGTTCCGTCGAATCGATACAGCCCGCTATTAGTCAGCGCAATCCAGAGTCCACCTCGATCGTCTTCTGTAATTGCCTGCACTCGATGGAAAGATCCTGGCGGCAGCGACGGCAGTTTTTGCGGCTGAGGTCGGCCACTCACGTATTTCAGTAGTCCCGCCGAGGTCCCGATCCAGAGAGTACCGTCTGTGCCCTCGTAGAGGCTGCGTGACCACGTGTTGAAGAAGGCTGTGAGCGGAGTCGCATGCCCCGCTGTGAGTTCGAACAGCCGGTCCGTAGCGAGCACCATGCGCGGTTGCGGCTTTCCGACTGGAAGCGAGACCGTCGCTTCTCCTCCCAGGTCGACCGGCGTGAATGGAACAGAGCGAAACTGATCCAGGCCGTTTGTGGTTGCTACCCAAACGCTCCCTTCGCGATCTTCAAGGAGTGAGAAAGGATGGTCGCCACTGAGGCCTTCTCGACTTCCGTAGTGCTCCATCTGTTTACTTCCAGCGCGTGGAATGACTTTGGCTGTGGCGGAAAACCGTTCTATTCCCTGTTGATGGGTTGTGATCCAAATAGTCCTGTCACGGGTCTCAAGCAAGTCGTCCCCTAAAACAATCCCGTGCCCATCCGAAGGAAGAACTTCGGGTTGAGTAAGGGTGAAATGGACAATGGACGCGTCGGTGCGTAAGCACCAGATGCCTATCCAACGATCCTTGGAGCAGGACCAAATGTTTCCACCAGTCTTTGCCGCCCGTTTGAAAAGCTGTTTGCCGTAGGGGAGCACCATCAGGTCATCGTCTGAAGGAATCCAGACGTTGCCTTCCGCATCTATTGTGATGTCGCCCAGTCGTTTTCCTGGGAGTCCGCTGTCGGCACCGACTTTGATGACCTTCAAATTCCTGATCACTTGCAGGCCGGCATCCCCGCTCGCCCAGACGCCTCCGTCCTTATCCTCCTTGATCGATGACAGCGGACCGCCACGGAGGCCGTTCTGCTCCGTGAAGTTCGTAATCAGGCCGTCTTTGATCCTGCTCAATCCGCCAAACGTATAAGTCATCCATAGACTTCCATCTTGAGCGGCGAGAAGGTTGAAGATCTGGTCGGATAAGAGTGCTGAGCCTTGGGGAGGCGTGTACCGCTCGAAAGATACCCCGTCAAACCTGTAGAGACCGGCGTCGCTGGCTACCCAGAGAAAGCCATCCGCACCGTTGGCTATGGCGGTAATGTTGTTAGGTGCACCGTCGCGAGCGGTCCACGATTTGTGATACATCTGCGCGATTGGCACCTGCGCGGCGAGACCAATCGCAAACGGCAACGCAACAATTCCGAAAAGTAGAAACCGCTGCACAGTATGCGCAAACCTGCGCCTGGCGGCGCAGCAATGGCCCCATCGACTCATTCGGGCGCCTTTTGTGAAAGCGTCCACGCTAACCCTGCTCTCTCGGAAATCTGTCCTTTACCCGTCAAAACCGTGCGGAGCAGCAGCTCTCAGGGAGCACATCGCCAAATCGCCCGACCTAACCGGTAGGCGAGTGAAATTATTATAGTGAACTTCTTTGTGGTACCACCGACTTCCGGGTGTATCACCGACTGTACGGAGGTTGAATCTCGCTTCCGAGAACAGACCGAGTCACTCATCGAACATCGCCTTGGGTGTTGTGGCATCAATCATGGACGTCTGGAACGGGAACTTCCTGTTGGCGTGCGGTTTTTGTCGTTTGGTGTGACGATCCCGTATACGGCTGAGCTAGAATACGGCTCCCCCTAGCAGCTGCAAGAACTCACATCGGATTGTTTCCCCTTTGTGCTTCAAGTGAAGCAGTAGCTGCTGCTTGTCTTTTCATGACTAATCTCGTCGTCGTGGTTGTGGGAATGTGGGAGATGCGAGCTTTATCAGCGTCTTCCAAGTGACTGTGCGAAGGGTGGGAAACAGCTTCATCGTTTTCCATGCTTTGCACAGTCGCGCCATTTCCATGACCAGTATTACTTGCATTAAGCGTGGGGAGTCCCCAAAGCATTCATGCGCTACGCGCCAGGCGTGGTAACCAAGCCTTCCTAAGGGGAGCTCCGCCCCTCGCGCCTGCAAGGGGTTTCCCCAATCTTCCGCGCTTCGCTTGTGCAGACCTCCGCTGCGCTTCGCCCTTTCCACTCTCGCTGTCGCTTCGTTTCAAGGGTGGGAGATACCCCTCCCCTTGCACTTGCTACCCCCCGCCTTCGCCAGGTGGCGTTCGGCATGTATGTCACATGCCACTGCCAAAAGCCTAAGACCGGAGGAACCACCGATGAGCAAGA
>Ga0302326_10022626_pt1 | contig 12841 bp, 10 predicted proteins | sample Palsa_T0_3_FD_202264 | JGI IMG/M metagenome (GOLD analysis project Ga0302326, IMG submission 202264) | Peat permafrost microbial communities from Stordalen Mire near Abisko, Sweden - Palsa_T0_3 | ecosystem: Environmental > Terrestrial > Soil > Palsa > Peat permafrost | place: Sweden: Abisko... | reverse complement strand
CATTTTCTACCCGCAACATAAATCCCGAGTTGCGGTTAGAAAATTCGAGTGTGCCACTGGCCAGTCTCGAGCCCCGGAATTTTCGGATTTCTGTTTTTCACTTCACGATCTTCCGCTTCAACTGCCTACAGATTCAATGCTTTGCGGCCCATAAAACGCGCGTTCGAGCCCAGCTCCTCTTCAATCCGCAGCAGTTGATTGTATTTCGCGATGCGGTCGGTCCGCGACGCCGATCCGGTTTTGATTTGGCCCGACCCCATGGCCACCACGAAATCCGCCAGGAACGTGTCTTCGGTCTCGCCGGAACGGTGCGAAACGATCGATGCGTATTTCGCTTTGCGCGCCATTTCCACCGCCTCGACGGTTTCGCTGACCGTGCCAATCTGGTTGAGCTTGATCAGAATCGCGTTGCCGACCCCTTCCGAAATTCCGCGCGCGAAAATCTTGGGATTGGTCACGAAGATGTCATCGCCGACCAATTGTATTTTCTTTGTCCCGGCCTTCCCGCCGCCCAGCTCCCGCGTCATCAGCTTCCAGCCTTCCCAGTCGCCTTCCGCGAGGCCGTCTTCGACGGAGATAATCGGATATTGCCGCACCCAATTCGCCCAGAATTCGACCATTTGTTCGGAAGTACGCGCGGACTTGTCCGATTTTTTGAAAACATATTTCTTCGCGGCCTGATCGTAAAATTCGCTAGCGGCCGGGTCCAGCGCGATGGCGATCTGCTCCCCGGGCTTGTAACCGGCGGCGGTGATGGCTTCCAGAACGCGCTCCACAGCCTCTTCGTTCGATTTCAGATTGGGCGCAAACCCTCCTTCATCGCCAACCGCCGTCGAGTAGCCATTCTTCTTGAGCACGGCTTTCAGGTGATGGAAAACCTCGACTCCCCACCGCAGCGCCTCGCGAAAATTCGGCGCGCCCACGGGCATCACCATGAATTCCTGCGCGTCCACGGAATTATCCGCATGCGCGCCGCCGTTGATGATGTTCATCATCGGCACGGGAAGGATGTTGCCGGAAGGGTCGGAAGAATAACGCGAGAGATATTTGTACAGCGGCAGGCCAAGCTGCGCCGCCGCCGCGCGCGCTGCCGCCATCGAAACGGCAAGAATCGCGTTTGCTCCGAGATTCGATTTATTCGGCGTGCCGTCGGCGTCGATCATTTTCTTATCAAGCGCCTTCTGCTCGGCCGCGTCCAGGCCGCTGACCGCTTTCGCGATTTCGTTGTTGATGTGCGCGACGGCTTTTTGAACCCCTTTGCCCAGGAACCGCGTTTTGTCGCCGTCCCGCAGTTCGATGGCTTCGTGCTCCCCAGTCGACGCGCCGGAAGGGACTGCGGCTCGGCCAAACGCGCCGCCCTCGAGCCTAACCTCTGCTTCCACCGTGGGATTCCCACGGGAATCGATGATTTCGCGGCCGTGGATGCTGACTATTTTTGCGGACATGAGTCTCCTATAAATCCTTGGATATTTTGGGCGATGAGTATCGTAATCGTTTCGGGTGGAAAACGGAAAACTGAAAATCGAAGCGGGGTTCGCAACTTGAATTTCAGGTTTTCATAGTCCGTTTCCGCTTCTCTATTTTCCATCATCAAGTCGCGGGCACACGAAGACGATTTGCGATACCGACGGCACTCCCCTCAATTCCAAGCGCAACTCGCGCGGCGCATGGCGATTCGCCTCGCCGGCCAGTCGCGCGACGTCTTCCCTGCCGAGCGCCCGGGCGTAGACGTCGGCCCGAAACTCATACGAATATTCGTTGTAGTGAAGACTGCCGCCCTTGCCGAGATTCATCAGCGCGTTCCAGAAATCTCCAGAACGAAAGAACGAAAACATCCCGCGTTTCTTCTGCGCTTCCGCGCGTTTGATGCGCAGCGAATGGCGCGGCGGCGAGCCGCTCGATTCCAGAATAATTTCGCTACAATGTTCCGGCGCAAATGGCCTGGCGGGATCGGCGTCGGGAAACATCGCGAGAACGTCCTGCAACGCGACGGCGTCCGGCTCGAAACCCTGCCACCAGTAACGGTAGGAATGAAAGACGACCGTGCCGCCCCGCAGGACTTGTTGCAGCCGCCGGGAATCTTTTCCCGTCACCTGCACGATCATGTCGATAAGTTCGGCGGCACGAAAAGTCTGGCGCACGACCGGGCGAACGCTGAGATGTCCCGCTTCTTCTTCGGTGTATTTTACGGAGATGGTTTCGGGCAGTAGCACGCGTCGGGATTCGCTGGATCGAGATTCGCCGCTAAGATTCGCGTCTTCGGGTTCTTATTTTCAACTCTTCGGCGTCAGGCGCTCGCGCACTTTGTCGCTCAACGCTTTTCCATCGATGGCTTTGCCTTCCAGCTTGGCGCGCGCGGCCTTGACCACGGCGCCCATCTGCTTCAGCGAATCGGCGCCGGATTCGGCCACCGCCTCGGAAATCGCTCGGAACATTTCGTCATCGCTGGGCGCCGCGGGCAGATACTGCTCAATGATCGCGATTTCCTTTTTCTCTTTCTCGGCCAGATCGGGGCGCCCGCCTTGCGTGAATTGCTCGATGGATTCCTTTCCTTTTTTCACGAGCGTTTGCAGGATTTGCAGCGACTCCAGATCGTCGAGCGGCTTCATTTTCTCCACTTCTTTCAGTTTCAGCGCGCTCTTCATCATGCGCAGCACGCTGAGCCGCAGTTCGCTCTTTTCCTTCATCGCCGCCGTCAGGTCGGCTTGAATCCGGTCGAGATAACTCATTCGTGTTGCCCCCAACTCTAGCTAAGAATATCACACCGGTTTCGCGCGGCGCGTGGGAAGCTGAAGAATCGTGTCTTGGAAATTTGCGCCGCGCGTTTGACACCGTGTGTTTCAGTCGTTACGCTTCTTCGCATGAAAATTATTGTCGCCGACAAGATTAGCGAACGCGGAATTGCGCTTCTGAGAGAAACAGGCTGGGAAATCGTATTGCCCGCGGCTGCGGCCCTGCCAACGGAGATTGCGGATACCGATGGATTGATCGTGCGCAGCGCGACAAAAGTCACTCGCGATCTGCTCGAAAAGGCGCCCAAACTTCGGGTGATCGGTCGCGCAGGCGTGGGCGTCGATAACGTGGACATGGACGCCGCGACCAACCGCGGAGTTTTGGTAATGAACACGCCCGGCGGAAACGCGGTGAGCGTCGCCGAGCATACCTTCGCGCTGATGCTGGGATTGGTACGGTCCGTGCCGAGCTCGAACGCCGCCATCCAGGCCGGACGCTGGGAAAAGTCCTCGTCAGGAGTAGAGCTGCGTGGCAAAACCCTCGGCCTGATCGGACTGGGCCGCGTCGGAATCGAGGTGGCGCGGCGCGCCCGAATCTTCGAGATGAAGGTGATTGCATACGATCCTTATGTGACCCCGGCCGCTGCGCACGAAGTGGAAGTGGAACTGCTTCCCCTTGAGGACGTGCTGAAACGCTCCGACGTGATTTCTTTGCACACGGCGCTGAGTCCCACGACCGAGAAAATGATAAATGCCGCCGCGATCGCGCAGATGAAAAAAGGTGCGCGGCTCGTCAACTGTGCGCGCGGCGAACTGATTGATGAAGTGGCGCTGGCGGAAGCGCTGAAATCCGGCCAGTTAGCGGGAGCGGCTGTCGATACGTTCGCCAAGGAGCCTCCCGAGGATTCGCCGCTGATTGGGCTGCCCAATGTGATTGCCACGCCGCATATCGCCGGATCAACCGCGGAAGCGCAGGAGCAAGTCGGCACGCTGATAGCCCAACAGGTTCGCGATTATTTGACGGAAGGGCTGATTCGAAATGCAGTGAATATGCCCGCTCTTTCCGCCGAACAGTACAAGCGCTTGCGGCCATATTTGGAATTGGGAGAACGGCTCGGCATGCTGGTTGCCCAGGCTGCCGCCTCCCCGAATTTTAGCCACATACGGATTCGCTACGCGGGAGAGCCTGCCGAAATCGGATCGCATGTGATTCGCAGCGCGGTGCTGGTGGGCGCGATGAATTTCGCCTTGCAGCAAAAAGTGAACATGGTGAACGCCGCACAGGCCGCGACGGCGCGCGGACTTACGGTGGAAGAAACTACCCGGCCGAAGGGTGTTGCCGGGGCGCATTCCGTGCGCGAGCGCGGATTTCCAAACACGTTACAAGTTTCAGTGACGGCGGGTGGCAAGGATCTAACGGTGGAAGGCATCGTGGGTCAGGACGGCTCCCCGCGCATCCTTCTAATAGACGGCATCGAGCTGGAAGCCCCGCTGGAAGGTACGCTGCTCCTTACGCGCAATCGCGACGTCCCCGGCGTAATCGGACAGGTCGGAACGACGCTGGGAAATCTTGCCGTGAATATCGCGACCTTCGCGCTCGGTCGTCGCGAACCCGTGCACGGCGCGGAAGCCGTGGCGCTGGTACGACTCGACGGAACAGTGGACGCATCGATCGTGGAAAAGATTCTGGCGATTCCATCCATCACCGAAGCAAGACTCGTCCGCCTGCCGGAAGGCCCCGAACAGGATTCGATGGAGGCTCCGCGGTAGCCTCTCGCTCGGCTGGCAGACAACGTTTTTGTCGCGCGACATTTTCATGGCCTTTCGTGTGGTGGGGCCAGGGATGAAGACGCCATGCGCGCGTGTGAATTTAAATTGCAACGCACCCTCGTCGCGAATCGTGATCCGCAATCGGAAATGGGGTTGCGGTTGCGGCAAAATCTAAGGTAGCTTAAACTGGTCGTCACCCACGCAACACTCGGTCGGGGCGTAGCGCAGCCTGGCTAGCGCGCCTGGTTCGGGACCAGGAGGTCGAAGGTTCAAATCCTTTCGCCCCGACCATTCGCTCTTTTGTTTTCATCGTGTTACTCATTAAGCTGCCGCGTGAACTTCAGTAACGCGTAGCCCATGTAGCCCAAACATCGAAGCGGGGACTTCAAATCCCAGTCCGACCTTACTAACTTGGTCCTGCCTGTATTCGACGTCTTCAACAGGTTGCTTTCCGTAGCGGTCTGCCATAGTCGTGTTCGAGTGTCCCATCCAATAATCAATGAGGATTTGCCGCGCCTCGCTTCGCTGAAGTACGGCTTCCCGGAAACGCCGAAATACGTTGAACCTCGTCCCGGTTTCAGCCCGCCCCATTTTCGGTCAGGATCAAGGACAGACTGTCCCGCTTAATATTGTTGGGATCAAACATATTGCCGCTCGCAGCTTCAAATAGAAAACCTCGCCTTCGATTACCGATGAAGTCACGCAGAACTTCGGTGGCAGTCGGATGAATGTCGACGTCGCGACAACCTGATTCGGTCTTCAGGTGTGGCTTGACGCGCCCGACATGTTTTTCCCGCTGCTGTCTCACGTTGACGGTCGAACAATCCGGACTGAGGTGTTTATCTATTTCTATTGCGATGGCTTCGGACACACGCAAGCCAGTAACCGCGCAGAAGAAATAGAAGACCATGAACTGACCTTCCGCGTTGGAGAGCAGCGTAGTCATTTCCTTCGGTGTGAAAGTAGGCCGACACTGCTTCCTTGGATTTACCCGCGGCAAACATATTGCTGCGAGATTCCACTCACGGTGATGAACGGGATTGAACTTCTCGTCCAACGCCGAAGCGATAACCTTACGAAGCACTCGAAAATACTCGACTACGGTCTTGTCAGAGAACCGCCGCTTGCCATCCCCAGCTCGCTCGGACACCATCCATGCAACCAATGTCTTCGCTTCCGGATTATTAATTGAGGCCAACGCCTTATCCCCGATTTGATCGCTAAGGTAAGCCCTTTGCTGGGCTCTTGGTGTAGAGCCGCCCATTAGGTTTTATTGGACCGAGTTGAACGATTGCCAAGAAGGGGCGAACGACCAATGACTCTCTGAGCAGACTGTAACTTTGGCGGATCTGATATTCCTTCGAATACGTCGCTTGTTCCCCAGTCGCCCACTGCCTACATGCGACGATCACGCAAACCTGTTACGCCTTCCTGCCAGGCTAAAAGCATACGTTTTCCAATGTCTCTGAATCCTGGGTGTTCCTCCATTGTCTTGAGCACAATCGGCACGGTCTCCGAAACCGCCTCGGTGATAGATTCCAGGATGACTGCCTGTTCTCGGGCGGAGATGCCAAATCTTCCTGAGATGAACTTCCCTAGATTCTTGCCCGGAGTCCATGTCTTCTTGCCGAGGAATGCGATTCCTGGTGGGTTGTGCTGATTACCGGCATACACGCGAGTGGTCAGGAAAAGCGGCTGGCGTCGTTACCACCGAGCGCAGGAATCGGGTTTCAAAAATCCGCGCTGCAAATGGATAAGTTACTTGGAATCAGTCGCCGGATTCTGCGTTGATAACTAGGGATGGTTTTTTGTTATGCAAGTTCCGTTTGCCGCAAGGCCGGCACATACAGTATTTGCCTTCTTTTATGCGCCTAAGGGCAGCCTCGATTTCCGCGAGGGTTCGGCGTTCGCGTTCGAGCGTTACAACCGCCAGATCTTTCATGGCATTGTCACTCGCCAATGCCGCTTGATCGTCGGGCTCTCGGTCGATATGGACTTCGCTCATGCGCATAGTGATTCGAGCGATGAGTTCATCCCGCTGCTCCATCATGACTCTTTCCGCAGCGTTGTATTTGCCGTTTCGGGGTCTTGCGTTTGCGTTGGTGGCCACTTGATGAAACCTCTTCGTTCCTCCGAATTTTCTTTGAGAGCCCTTCCTGCACTGTAAGGCGTTGGGCTCTTGGCGAATGGAAATTTTGTTAAGCCGGAATCGCTTTTTGGCTTGGATCAACAGCGGATGACCCAAGCAGCAACAGCATAGGCGGCAGAACAAGGCATTGATGTCCAATAACGGACATATTTTCAGTTCGTGCCGCAGCCTGATCGCTGGTGGGAAGGCGCACTGGACCGGCACAAACTCGCTTCATCGTTAAGCCGATCAGGCCAACGGGAGGAGGAGGCGAAATGAAATTCAATTCACGCGGGCCGATAAGTATGAGATATTGGGCGAGTATCGAAACATTACGAAAGATGACGTTTTGCTTCTCTTGCTAGAGGGAAACCAATGAAGCTTGCGATCGGAGGCAAGCGTGAATGGTCGCTCGGTTTGCCGCGCCTGGCAAATCAGCTGCCGTTCATAGCTGTACTGGTGTTATTTGCCGGCGGCTGCGGCAATCGCGCGGTGACTGCTACGCCGGGTGCCAAGCTTGAGACCTCGAGCGTGCGGGCGTTCGCAACCGCTGATGCCGTTGTAATCGACACCCCGGAAGCCGAGTTCGTGATTTCCCCGGCAGGCTACGTCACTGCGAAATTAATTTCGGGAAGCAAAAAACTTTCGCTCGACGACGCCGCGAGCAATTCCGGAATCCAAGTGACGGCTGACGGGAAACAAATCCCTGCCGTAGTGTTTGACGTTGCCCAGGCGCGAGTGTCAGACCCTCATGGCCGCCTCGGAGCAGTCGGAAAACGCATCGAGGTCGCCGGCAAGGACGCGTCGGGTGGCTTGCAGGAATCGCTGGTGGTGGAAGTGTACGACGAGTTTCCGATGGTTGCCTTGGTGTCCGCTTCGGTTAGAAACACAAGCAAAAACGAAGTAAAACTCGACACCATCGATTTAGATCGACATCGTCTCAACGCTTCCTTGTCAGATTCGAAGGTAGCGCCCAACGATATGTGGTCGTTTCACGGTGCGAGTATCCAATGGGGAAAAGACAACGTATTTCGGATTCCGAAGACCTTTTCGCAGCAAAATCAGTTTGGATCGCTGGTTGAGGTAAAAGGCGACCTGGGCAGTGTGGGCGGGGGAATACCGGTCGTCGCCTTCTGGACCAAGACTGTCGGCGAAGCCATCGGTCATGTGGAGACGCTTCCGCTGATTCTGTCCATGCCCGTGAGAACTGAAACAGACGGGCACGTCCTCGCAAGCGTACACCTCACGGCAGACACCACGTTGCGTCCCGGCGAAGCATATTCCACGCCAGAAACATTTATCGCGGTTTATTATGGCGATTATTATGAACCACTGCGCATGTACTCGGACGTGATCGATGGTGAAGGCTTGAAAAAGCCCACCACGAATGCCGAAGATTACGCAGTGAGTTGGTGCGGTTGGGGTTATCTGTCCAACGTCACCCCGGCGCAAATGCTCGGCACGATTCCAAAGCTGAAGGAACTTGGAATTCACTGGGCCACTCTCGACGACCGCTGGTTCAACAACTATGGCGATTGGCAGCCGCGCAGCGACACGTTCCCCGGAAATACAATCCAGGAAATGGTTCAGAAATTCCACGCACAGGGGATCAAGGTGCAGTTGTGGTGGTTGCCCCTGGCTGTCGAAGACGGGGGACCGGGTTACGATTCGCACCCTTACGGCATTTCGGATGTCGTAAGAGAACATCCGGATTGGTTGATCCTTGCTAAGAACGGCAAGCCCGCCAAGATGACGCGAAACCTGGATGCTCTTTGTCCGGCAGTGCCCGAGGTCCGGGAGTATTACAAGAACCTCACGGAACAATTCATCAAGGATTGGGATTTCGATGGGCATAAGCTCGACAACATTTACAGCGTGCCCATGTGTTTCAACCCAAAGCACCATCACAAGTCACCCATGGACTCCGTCTATGCGATGGGCGAAGTTTACAAAACGATATTCGACACGACGCGGGCATTGAAGCCGGATAGCGTGACGCAGAGCTGTCCGTGCGGCACTCCTCCCAGCATTGCGTGGCTGCGGTATCTCGATCAGGCCGTCACGGCGGATCCCGTCGGATCAATACAGGTCCGGCAACGCGTGAAGATGTACAAGGCTCTGCTGGGCCCGAATTCCGCCGTGTACGGGGACCACGTGGAGCTGACGCGCATCGCAAATCCCAATGGAAATGAAAAAGATTTGGGCTCGGATTTTGCTTCGACGGTCGGCACGGGCGGGGTCGTGGGCACGAAGTTCGCGTGGCCTGATTACGGCTCGAAACTGAACGACGTCTACCTGACGCCGCAAAAGGAAGCGTATTGGAAGAAGTGGATCGGCCTTTACAATGAAAAAATGCTGTCGCGCGGCACGTTCAAGAATCTTTACGTCTATGGTTACGACGTGCCGGAAGGCTACGCGATCGAAAAAGATGGAACGATGTACTACGCATTTTTTGCGCCCGAACCTGCGCCAGGCACGAAATCGAACTCGGCAGCTGCGCAATGGTCGGGAGAGATTGAATTGCGCGGCTTGGCGCCAGGAAATTATCGCGTGACGGATTACGTGAACGGTGAAGATCTGGGCACGGTAACAGCGCCCGACGCGAAACTCAAAGCGAAATTTTCAGATCATTTACTTCTGGAAGTAACGAAGCAATAGAACGAGCGCATGCGCGAGGGTCTTTAGACGGTTTTCAGGTGGTTGCGGAAGAATTGTTCGACGTCGCCGCGATCGCGAAATGCTTCCGTGCCGCCCTCGCGCGTCGTCGAAAAAGCTCCCGAAACATTGCCGTACTCCAGACATTCCTGCGGCGACGCCCCTTGTAAAAAGCGGTGAATGAATCCGGCATCGAAGCTATCGCCCGCGCCCACCGTGTCTCTGGATTCGACTCGAATCCCCCCGTGTCTCCATTCTTCACGGCCTTTCCGAGCAATCGCCCCCGCCGGCCCCAGTTTTACGACCACCCACGGGCAAATCCGTGAAAGTTTCTCGATCGCTTGATTCAACTCATCGACACGGGCGATTTTCTTGGCTTCGCGTTCATTAGGGAAAAGAATATCAACGAAAGGCAGTACCTCGAGCAAATCGTCAGACCACTTTCCTTCGGGGTCGTCGTTCGTGTCGAGCGATGTAGAAAGGCCTCGAGTCTTGGCCATGCTGAACAGTTCAGCCATGCGTGGCCGCAGCTCGCGATGGAGGAAATACGAGGAAACGTGAAAATGCCGCGCGGACAAAATAAAGTCAACATCAAGATCGCCGAACCCTAGTTCGAACATCGTCCCGGGATAGGTCAATATAAAGCGATGTTCGGGCTGATTCAAAATCACGGAGAGCCCGGTAGAGGTTCCGTTCGAGGCTCGGAGAACGGAGGTTAAATCCACTCCGGCGCTCGCGAGCCAATCCATTGACATCTTGCCCAGAGCGTCACTACCGATCTTAGAAACCAATCCAACATGGGTGCCCAGCATCGCGAGGTTGTGAGAAAAAATCGCGGAGGAACTACCTAAGGTTAGCCGAAATCCCTCAACGAGAGTTTCTTCTTCTGGTTTCAGGTGCTTCGGCAAGCCGTAAAGAATTAGATCCGGATTGATCTCGCCAACTACGCAAACGTCCAACGGCATTCGTGCGTCCTCGTTTATTCGCCGTTTTGCAGCATCACGACGCGGGATAGATTGCGGGGCTCGTCGGGATTCAAACCCTTTTTGAGCCCGGTATAGAATCCGAGCAACTGCCCCGGAATCACGCTCGCGGCAGCGCGGGCCACTTCGGGCGCGTCGAGCGAAAGTTCGACAAGATAGTCAGCAGAGCAGCGCACCGCGGCGTTCGCGGAATTGGTAATCGCAAACGTCTTCCCGCCGAGCGCCTTTATCTCCTCGAGTACAGACACTTCGGCATCAAAGCCGGATTCGCTCAGAATAAATGTGATCAGCGTTTCCGGGCTCACGATCGCTTTCGGCCCATGGCGGAATTCGAGGGTGTGAAAACTTTGCGCGTAGGAACAAGACATTTCCTTCACCTTCAGCATTGATTCCTGGGCGATCCCGAAGAAAGGTCCTTGGCCCAGGAATACGTAGTCCGCGAAAGTGTGCTGTTTCACTAGGGATTTCACGGTTTCGTGAGTTTCGTTCAGTCGCGCGGCGACCTGATCGGGAAGTTTCCGCAGTCCATCCAGAAAATCGCGACGGTTCCCGCGAGTGGCAGCAAGCGATTGCAGAACGAGAAGCATCGAAGTAAACGATCGCGTCATTACCGTGCTTCTTTCGTCGGCGTCCGGCAACAAGATGCAATGCGCCGCGACTTTCTGAATCGGCGTGTCCTTGCCGCAGGTAATCGCGAGCGTTCGAACGCCGAGCTTTCCTTCGAGGTATTCGGCGGCTTCGACAGCTTCCGAGGTGTGACCAGAGCGGCTGATCAGCACAGGCTGGCACGGGGCGGGAAACGTTTGCGGGAAAAGCAAAACTTCCGACGCCGGAACCGCGCGCGCTTTCTCGCCGGTCAATATAGACCAACTTGCCGCCGCCGCTTGCGCCAGATAAAAACTGGACCCGCAGCCAATAAACACCCACTCGATCATGCGGGGAAGTTTTTCGCTGAGGGATCGCAACTCGCCTGGCGGCTCCAGACGCTGCAAACAGTCTTGCCAGGTCGCAGGCTCCGAAAGGATCTCGGCGATCGTGTGTTCGCCAATTCGTGAATTCAATTCCACCAACAGTTCCTCCATGACGAATCAAATATAAGAACTCAAACCGTAATAACCTTGATGTGCGCTGCGCGAAGTCCGCGTAGATACCGCGGGGAAATTTTCTTGTCGGTGATCGCGTGATGCACGGAAGAAGTGGGCGCTATAAAGGATAAGCTGCGGCGGCCAAATTTACTGGAATCGCACACGATTACGGTGGTCTTCGCATTTTCCATCATGACGCGGTTGGCTCGCGCCTCCAGCAGGTTCGGCGTCGTGAGGCCGTATGCGATGTCGAATCCATCGACGGCGAGGAACAAAAGATCGGCGGTGACGTGCCGCAGCGAATCCTCGGCCAGCGGTCCGACCAGCGAAAACGAATTCCTTCTCAGCACGCCGCCGGTTAGAATTACTTCCACATCGGTTCCGGCCAGCTCCGCCGCAATATTTACGGCGTTGGTGATGACGGTCAAATCCCGGGTATGCTTGATCGCCCGCGCCACGGCGGTCGTCGTCGTGCCGGAATCCAGGATCACCACGTGTCCTGGCCGGACAAAGCGCGCGGCCGCGGCGGCAATCTTCAGCTTTTCGTCGCGGTGCTGTTGTTCTTTTTCGTGGAGTGTGGGGTCGCGCAGCGACGACGCATCGAGGGGCAGCGCTCCACCATGGGCACGTTGAATGCGGCCCATCTGGTGAAGCGACTCCAAATCTTTTCGAATGGTGATGAGAGACGTGGAAAAACGGCGAGCCAGATCTTTGACGACCACGCGACCGTCACGATTCGTCAATTCCAGAATTTTTCGTCGCCGCTCTTCAGCTAGCATCGTTTTTGGGCTGGTTTCGATTCCTTACTTTTTGTTACTATTTTAATTGATGTTGATAGCTTGTCATAAACCCAGCGCAGGAGCAAGCAGTTATGCATGAGCCGGTGATTCTTTGCGTGAGCGCCAATCCCGGAATGGACCGGCGCCTGCGCATCAAATCGGTCGTGGTGGGCGGCATCAACCGCGCCAGCAGCGCGGAAGGTTTTGCGGGAGGCAAAGCCGCGCATGTGGCCATGGCCGCTCACGCGTTGACGGCCAAAGCGGTCTGGATTGGATTTCTTGGCGGTGCGATTGGCGAGGAATGCGCCACGCAGATGGAATCGTTGGGCGTGCGGGTTGTTTCGGTACGTAGCTCGGCGCCCACCCGCGTGAACCTGGAAATCATCGACGATTGCGGCGAGATCACCGAAATTCTCGAGCCGGGTGGAGAGCCCGCCGCAGGCGAAGCCCACGAATTCTTGCTGAGATGCTACCAAGAAATTGAAAACGCCGGCCAAGGCGCGTTGCTCGTGATCTCCGGACGTTTGCCTTCCGGGGTTGCGCCCGATTTATATGCGTCGCTGATCGAAGCTGGGCGAGAGGGAGGGCTCCAAAGCTTCGTTGATACCAGTGGCGAAGCGCTGCGCGTCAGCGTTGAAGGGAAGCCGGGATTCGTGAAGACGAATTGCGGAGAGGCGGAAGAGCTGATCGGCAGACCTGTGCAAACCCA
>Ga0302326_10022624_pt1 | contig 12842 bp, 10 predicted proteins | sample Palsa_T0_3_FD_202264 | JGI IMG/M metagenome (GOLD analysis project Ga0302326, IMG submission 202264) | Peat permafrost microbial communities from Stordalen Mire near Abisko, Sweden - Palsa_T0_3 | ecosystem: Environmental > Terrestrial > Soil > Palsa > Peat permafrost | place: Sweden: Abisko... | reverse complement strand
GCTGCTCGAACGCCACCTCGAGCGCTGCGGAACCTGTCGTCTGGAGTTGCAGCGCGTGGCGACCTTGCGCTCACTGCTGCGAGCCCGCATCGCAAGCGCGGTGGCCCCTGAGGCCTTGCGGGAGCGGATTGTCGCCGGTCTGCGGCAGGTGGACCGCCCGGCCTGGGCAGTGTTCCGGGGTGCGGTCTTCGAGTGGCGACGCGGGGTGCTGCCGATCCTGGCCGGGGCTTCGGTGGCCGCGGCTCTCTCGATTTTTTATCTGACGGTGGTGCCCCAAAAGAGCGACCGCTGGGTCGTCGGAGATGCGGCGGAGATGCACTCCCGGGCCTTGCCTCTCGAGATCGCCACCGGGCAACTCGACCAGTTGATGCCGCTCTTCGAGCATCATCTCGGGTTCGCGGTCCGTCCACCGGCGTTCAATCCGGGTGGGGTCTTGCTCGAGGGTGGCCGGCTGTCTCACCTCGGAGCGCACGACGCCGCCTACCTGCAATACGGGGCCCCGCACACTGGAGGGCGACTCTCCCTCTTCATCGTCGAGTACCCCGGAGCCACCCTGCAATTGGACGGCGCGCGTCGAACGGTGGTGGGCAATCGCGAGGTCTTCCTGGCGTATGCCCATGGACACAGCGTCATGGTCTGGCGGAATCACGACGTCGTCTACTCGCTGGTGAGCGACCTCGGTGAGGATGAGACCTTGTCGCTCCTCGCTCAAACGCGATAGCCAGCATCCCTGTCGCCATCGCGCCGCGCGGCCTCTCCCTTCCGGACTCCCTTTGGTTCGACGCCCTTTGGTGCTAGGGATGTTGACCCGCCGTAGCGCGTGACGAAATGCCCAAACGAATCCTGATGGTGGACGCCGATGCTTCCCTGCGCAGGCAGGCCGCCAGATCTCTCACGACCAGGGGCTATGAGTTTCAAGAGAATCCGGACGGCCGAGACGTGCTCGAGCAGGTCCGAACGTTTCTGCCTCAGGTCCTGATCCTGAACGTCGAGCTCCCCCGGGGCTCGGGCTACGCCGTCTGCAGCAAGCTCCGCAAAGACGAGGGCTTGAAGGCCATCAAGGTCCTCTTGACCTCTGCCGAGGCGACTCAGAAGGCCTTCGACGACCACAAGAAGCTCAAGCTTGGACGCGCGGACGATTACCTTCTGAAGCCTTTCGAAGTCGACGAGCTGAGCCGCAAGGTCGTCGCTTTGCTCGGCGACGAGTTCGAGCCCGAAGTCGAGGCTCCCGAAGCCCCGGCCGATCTGGCCTTCGATTCCGGCGAGCAGGCCGTAGAAGGAGAAGAGCGAATCTCCCTGGACGACATCGAGGAGATCTCGGTCGACGAGGAGCTCGGGCCCAGCGACAGCTCCTTGCCCGGGGAACGGGATGTCGACTTGCTCGACTCGGCCTTCCAGCGGCTCGAAGATCCCTCTCCCGAAAGCGGGACCTCGGACGACACCGGACTCAACGGCAACGGCGGCCCCGAGCCCCTTTCACTCGATGAGCCCCTCGAGCAGGACCTTCCGAGCCCGCTACATGAACAGGCCAACGAGGTGTTGCAAGCCCTCGAGAGCGAGCCTGAGGAGCGCACGGTGGTCGCGGGACATCCCCGACCGATGACCTACCCCTCGCGCCGCGACGAGCAGTCGAGCGGCGATGGCGAGCTGCTTCGACTTCGGGACGAGCTGAACGCACGGGGGAAAGAGCTGCTCGAGCAGCGCGACCGCGAGACGCTCCTCGAGAACGAGGTCGCCCGTCGGAAAGAAGAGCTCTCCCGCCGCGACGGGCAGATCCGGCAGCTGCAGCAAAGAATCGACGCTCTGATCGCCGGCCAGCGTCGAGGCGAAAAGGATCTTCAGGTCAGCCGCGAGGAAGCTCGCGCCGCGGCCCAGCGGGCCGAGGCGGCGGAGCGGGCGCGGTCGACGACGGAGGGCCAGCAACGCCAACAGGACCAAAGCGTCGAGCGGCTCTCGGCCGAGCTCGAAAGCGCACGCCAGCGTTTCGACGATCTGCAGGCCGACGCCGACCGGCTGCGCTCCCGCAACGAGGAGCTGGAGGCGGAGACCAACGAGCTCCGTGGCCACCGCGCGGAGCTCGAGGACGAGAAGCACAAGAATGAGGAGCGACTCGTCAAGTCCTACGAGCGGCTTCAGGAGGGAGAGCGCATTCGCGGAAAGACCAAGCAGGCGTTGACGCTCGCGCTGCAGCTGCTCGACGAGTCGGGCGAGTCCGACGAACCCGAAAATGAGGATCGCCCTTAACCGGTGCTTGGCGGCGGGCGGCCGCCGAGAAGCTACTTCTTCTCCTTGGCCTCCCGCTTGTTCAGCATCTGCCGAGCGGTGTTCACGATCGTGCCCGGCACGTTCTTGCTGCGCGAGAGCTCTCGAACGTCCACCTCCGTCAGCGTTCCCATGAATTTCATCGCGATCCCCAGCGGCACCTTGGGATTTTTCACCAGCGCCAGCTTGATGGCGTAGAACTTGAGCCAGTCGCGACTGCCGTAGATGTAGCGGAGGACATCCTCCTGGGCGACCTTGTTGCCGGCCATCAGGTTGACTTCACCCTCGGTAATGCGCGGGCTCTGGATGGCCGCCATGGCCACCAGCTTGTTGCTGTCGCGCAGAAGAATGGTTCGGGCTTCCTTGTTCCCGAGCATGGCGAGCTTGATCTTCTGCGAGACCGTCATGATCATCACGCGCTGCGTGAGATTCCGGCGCTTGGCCTCCTCCAGCGGGGGCTGGTCGTCACCCTCCGCGACCTGGAACTCAGCGGCGACCTCGGCGGCCGTCGGCAAGTCCGCCGGCGGAGCATCGCCGAAGATGCGCCGGTGAGCTTCCACCAAGGCCGGCACGTCCGGCAGCGTCACGCCCGAGCGAACGGCGAAGTCGGCCACCGAATCGCGCGTGGCCTGCGTGGCACTGGCGTTGGCGAGCAAAGCCCGCAGGAGCGGCTCGTGCCTGAGCAGGCGCAGCTGGTTCTGGGAGATGGTCTCGGAGAGCTTGGCGCTTGCCCGGGATGCGACCCGGCTGACGGTCTCGTCGGTGGTGGTGGTGTTGAGGCAGATGAACTCTAGGTAGGGCTCCTTGTCGGCGAGCGCCTCGGCGAAGAAATCGAGGGTCTGAGGCTCGAGCGAGTTGTCCCGCAGCGCCACCGCCAGGATTCGATCGGGAAGCCCCGCCACGGTGGTACGGGCTTGCGCGGCGATCTCGGCGTCGTCGTCGAAGGCCAGCATGAACAAGCTGGTGCAAAGCTGGCTCGGTCCCATCGGAACCAGGGCCTTGGCCGCCATTCCCCGCAGCGGTTTCGGCGAGGTGGGGTCGACGTGCTTCCGCAGGTTGGGTGGAAGGACCTCAAGCGACAGGGGCAATGCCATGCGGCTCACGCATTGCGGTCGTGCAGCAGCCGCAAGCCCTCCAGTGTGAGGAACTCGTCGACTTCCGAGATCACCCGCGACTCCTTGGCCACCAAGCTCGCCAGGCCCCCGGTGGCGATCACCTTGGGCTTCGGGTTTCCCATCGACATCAACTCGCGCGACATGCGTTCCGCCAGGCCGTCGCAAAGCTCGACGTAGCCGAAAAGCAGGCCCGACTGCATGCTGGCGACGGTGTTCCGGCCGATGACGCGCTCGGGCCGCTGGAAATCGACGCGCGGCAGCTTGGAGGCATGCTGGAAAAGGGCCTCCATCGAGATCTGGATTCCCGGCGCGATCGCCCCCCCCAGGTATTCGCCTTGCGCGCTCACGCAGTCATGGGTGGTGGCGGTTCCAAAGTCGATGATGACCAGCGACGTGCGGTAGCGTTCATAGGCGGCAACCGCGTTGACGATGCGGTCGGCCCCGACCTCACGCGGATTGTCGTAGAGGATCGGCATTCCGCTCTTGGTGCCCGGCCCCACCAGGAGCGGCTTGCGCCCGAAGTAACGCTCGGCCAACCCGATCAACGCCGACTGCAGCGGCGGCACGACGCTCGAGATGGCCACCGCGTCGACCTGGGCCGAATCGAGGCCCACTTGACGAAACAGCGCGAGCGTCAGGATTCCAAACTCGTCCGAGGTTCGCCTCGAATCGGTGGTCAGCCTCCAGTGCTGGACCAGGGTCGAGCCCTGGAAGACCCCCAGTACGGTATTCGTATTGCCGACGTCAATGGCGAGGAGCATGTGAACTCGAAGTTAGCACAGGTCGCGGTTCAGCTGGTCAAACCCACGTCGCCGGCCGTGACGCGGTGAAGCACGCCCGCTTGATCTCGGACCAACAGCGCTCCGGTCTCGTCGATGGACTCGGCAGTCCCGCCGGTCGGCGAGGTGGCTTCGACCTGCACCTGGCGGCCGAGGGTCGCCGACCAGCTCCGGCAGCGCTGCAGGATCTCGGCGAGCCCATCGGTTTGCAGACGCTCCAGCCAGAGCTCGAGTCTCTCCAGCAGCGCCGCCAGCAGAAGGGCTCGCGGGACTGGTTCCCCGCGCACGAGACTCAAGCTGGTGGCAATCTTCTCGAGCTCCGAAGGAAACTGTCCGCCGTTGACGTTCAACCCGATGCCCAGGACCGCGTAGCGCAACCCGGCTTGATCGCTCGCGGTTTCGGTCAGAATTCCTCCCACCTTGCGCTCCGCGATCCAGAGGTCATTCGGCCACTTGATGCGCGCGTCGAAGGAGGCTTCGCGCAAGACCTCGCAGAGTGCCACGCCGGCCGCCAACGTGAGCTCGGCGGCCCGGGCCGAGGACAGCCTCGGCCGCAGAACCAGCGAGAAGGTCAGGTTCTTCCCGGGAACCGAGAACCAGGCCCGCCCACGGCGCCCCCGCCCCCGGAGCTGCGTCTCGGCAACGACCAGCTCGCCGTGCGCCGCCCCGTCTTCCGCCAGCTCGCGGGCCTGATCATTGGTCGATTCCAGCTCCTCGAAGAAATGCACCGTGCGCCCGAGCTCTTCGGTCACCAGCAGCGGCGAGAGCTCCAGCGAGGTCAACCGATCGGGTACCTCGAGGAGCCGGTATCCGCTGACCGGGCGTGCGTCGATGCGGTAGCCTTTCGAGCGCAGACCCTCGATCTGCCGGAAAATCACCGCCCGCGGCAGACCAAGTTTCCCGCAGATTGCCTCCGCCCCCAGGTACTCCTCGGGGGCGTCCGCCAGGAGCGAAACCAGCATTTCCTCGGCGAGCTGGTCCGCGGCCTTGATCATGGCATTCCATTATCTGGAACCCCCGCGCTTGGCAAAAGGGCTGGTGCCCACTCACAACCCTACTCGCGCGTTCCGCGCAGCGCGGATCGTATGCCATCCGCCGCGACCAGCAATCCGGCGCCGGCCACCGGAATGAATGACCCCATCGCCGTGAGCACCACGAGAGCCCGCACTGCTGGTTCATAAGCCAGGGGGCGGGCGATTCCCTGGCGGAACTCGAGTGTCGACCCGATCAGCCCGAGCCGCCCCGACAGGGGCATGGCCAGGAGACCCACCACGGAAGCCAGCGCGATCACCAGCAGAGGATCCCATCGAGCGGAATGACCTGGCCGCAGAGCCCAGACCGAGAAGACCCAGGCGAGGCTCAGCGCCGCGACACACCAAGCCAGGTACGCAAGCCACGCGGCCTCTCGCACCTCGATGAGGTAGGCCACCATGTAGTCGGGCTGTCGTCGAAACAACAACCCCTGCGTTCCCGCGATCCAGGCGATTGCTCCCGGCGCGAACAGCCCGGTCCAGTTGGGAGGTTCGCGACTCCTCCCGAGCACTGCCAGGCGAGCCAGGATCACGCTCAGCACGGCGACCAGCGGGAGCTCGAACGCCGCCATCGGCAGTCGCTACCGCACCAGGTCGGCGTAGCGCTTTCGCGCCAGCTCACGCACCGCACCCGCATCGGGCGCGTTGCTCTGAGCGCATTCCTGATAGTAGCGGGCGGCGCGGGCGCGGTCTCCCAGACCGCGGTAGGCCTCCCCGAGGCCGAACAGCGGCGACGCCTGGTTGCCGTCGATCGCCAACCCCTTGAGGTAATCCTGGACGGCGTCGGGGTAGCGACCAAGGCCCACGTAGGCGCTGCCCCGGGCCACGTAGGCCACCGCGAGCTTGGGCTGCAACTGCAGCGCGGCGTTCAGGGCCACGATGGAATCGGCGTAACGCCGCAGAGAGATCAATGCCACCGCTTGCTCGTAGTTCGCCCTTGCGAACCGCTCGGATTGCGCGGCGTCGGGGGTCGACGGAGCAGCTACCGCGGGAGCCGGGGTAGCCACTGGGGGAGTCGGGGTAGCCGCTGCGGGGGCGGGGGTAGCCGCGGCAGGGGCCGCGGGAGGCGCGGGGACGGCGGCGAGCCTGACTCTGGCGCGCTGGATGTTGTCTCGTGCCCCCTGGTTCTCGGGATCGATCTTGAGCACGAGCTGCCACTCGTCGACAGCCTGCGGAAGAAAATTGAGCTCGGCGTAGGCGATTCCAAGCTTGAAGTGGGCCACCGCGTTTCGCGAGTCCCCGTTCACGACCTCCAGGTACGCCCTCGCGGCGTCGGACGGCTGGTGCGCGGCCAGAGCCGCATCCCCCCGTGCCATGGCTGACGCGACTGGCGTCGGAGCCGCCGGTGCGGGCACCGCTGGGGTGCGGGCGACTGGGGCGGAGGCGACTGGCGCTGGCGCGGCTGGTGCGGGCGCGGGAGCTCTCGAGGGCTGAGCGCTCGGGGATTGCGAGCCTGTCTGGGCGCGGAGTTGTTGCACCAGCGCCTTGGCCTTCTCGACCCAGGTCTGCTCACTCGGCCGCGTTTCCTGGGCGACATAGGCCTCGTAGGCCTGCACCGCCTCGGCATTTCGTCCCAGGGCGCGCAGCGACTCTGCCAAGCCGAACTTCGCGTCGGGATCCTCCGGCTTGAGCTGCTGGTAGTGCTGGTAGGCGTTCACCGCCTCCTGGAAGCGACCGGCCTTCCGCGACGAGAACGCGTAGTTGTAGTAGGCCAGCGCGTAGGTGGGATCACACTCGGTGGCCTTCTTGAATTCCGCGATCGCCTCACCCGAGCGCCCACCCTGGTACAACAGTGTCCCGAGCTCGTTGTGGGCCAGCGCGTTGCTGGAATCGCTCTGCACCGCCTCCTGATAGGCGGCCAGAGCGCCGGCGCTGTCGCCGGCCTCCTTGAGCCGGGCACCCTTCTCCATCGCGTCGCCCGCTGGCGAGGCGCGCGCGCTTCCCGGCGCCAAGAGGAGGACAAGGGTCCACAGAGCCGCAGGTCGCATGCAGCGTAATGAGCACGTGCAACCCGCGTGAGTCAACGAAAGCCGGGCCGACTCAGTGTGCGAAGGGCTCGGCCAGCGCGATGGTCTCCTCGCGCTCCGGTCCCACCGAAATGGCCACTATCTTGATCCCACTCAGCTCCTCCAATCGATCGACATAGCGTCGGGCCGCCGACGGCAGATCGGCCAAGCGTCGCAGGCCGCGCAAGGTCGTGCGCCACCCTGGCAGCTCCTCGTAGACCGGCTTGGCGCGGGACAGGGTCTCGGCATCGGCCGGTAACTCGTCAATCCTTTCGCCGTCCACCTCGTAGGCCACGGCCAGCTTCAGCCTGTCGAAGGCCGAGAGGATGTCGATCTTCGTCAGCGCCAGACAGGAGAGTCCGTTCACCCGGGCGGCATAGCGAAGCACCAACGCGTCCGGCCAGCCGCAGCGCCGTGGTCGTCCGGTGGTGGCGCCGTACTCGTCCCCCAGCTCCCGCAGCCTCGAACCCTCGGCATCCCCGAGCTCGGTCGGAAACGGACCGCTGCCCACCCGCGTGGCATAGGCCTTGGCGATTCCGACGACGGTTCCCAGACAGGCCGGCCCTACCCCCGACCCTATCGCTGCATTGGCGGCAACGCAGGCCGAGGAGGTGACGAACGGATAGGTGCCATGATCGACGTCGAGCAAAGTGCCCTGGGCGCCCTCGAAGAGAACCGTCTTTCCGGCCGTGATGGCGCGATGAAGCCAGAGAGCGGTGTCGGTGCGATGCCGGACGAGTCGCTCGGCGAAGGGCGCGAGCTGGTCGACGATCTCGGCCTCGCCGAAGGGCTCACCTCCGTAGGACACCAGAAGCGCGTTGACCTCCGGCAGTCGCTCGGCAATCCGCGCGCGAAACCGCGCCGGGTCGCACAGGTCCAGAATGCGAATCCCCCGGCGACCAACCTTGGCTTCGTAGGTCGGGCCGATGCCTCGCCCCGTCGTGCCAATCTTGCCCTCCCCCGCCAGTTGCTCCCGCAGCTGGTCGAGCCGCTTGTGCCAAGGGAGGATGACGTGGGCATGGTCCGAAAGCAGCAAGTCCTCATCGCGCGCCAGGGTCCCCAGAGAGCGACACAGATCGATCTCCTCACAGAGCACCTCGGGATCCACCACCACGCCGTTGCCGATGACGCAGACCTTCCCGGCGTTGAGCACGCCCGAGGGAACCAGGTGCAGCACCACCGTGCGCCCCGCCACGACCAGGGTATGCCCAGCGTTGTTCCCACCGTGGAAGCGGACGACGACGTCGGCGCGGTCGGCCAGAAGGTCGACGATCTTCCCCTTCCCCTCGTCGCCCCACTGGGCGCCGACCACCACCACGTTCTTTGAGCTTGGCGCCATGGATGCTCGACCGCATCCCTCGTAGCGCAGACCGATCTCCGGCGCAACGTGCTGTGTTCAAAGACCGCGGCCTGCACCCAGGACCTCGGCATAAACGGCTTCGGTCTGGCGGGCCGTTCGCGCCCAGGTGAATTCGGCCGCCCGGGTCGCTCCGAGCTGCCCCAGGAGCTGAAAGAAGCCCGGATCCCCGACCACCCGAAGCATGGAAGAGCTCCAGGCGTCCAGGTCGTTCGGCGGAAGCAACACCGCCGCGTCTCCCAGGACTTCCCGGTGGGCCGGAATATCGCTCGCCAGGACCGGTATCCCAAGCGCCATGGCCTCCAGAGGCGGCAAGCCGAAACCCTCGGCCAGCGAGGGGGCGCACAGGGCCAGCGCGCCGCGCATGAGACTCGCGAGCGCTCGCGGCTCCTGGGACCCCAGGTACCTCACTCCCGCGCCATGCAGCCCGCCCACCTCGGCAAGGATTGGGGAGCCGCCGAAGCCGACTTGCCCCGCGATCCAGAGCTCCACCCCCTCCTGGCGCCACCGCTCCTTCTTCGACGCGAAGGCCTTCAGAAGCATTGAAAGATTCTTTCGGACCTCGACGCTTCCGAGAACCAGGAAATACCGCTGCGCCGCTGGCTCCCGAAAGCCGCGTCGGGCCGGAACCACGCCCATGGGAACCACGCGCGTCGGGGAAGCGCTCGGGAAGGCCCTCCGAACCGCCTGGGCCACTGCCGAGGTCGGGCAGATGATCGCGTCGGCAAGCTGCAGGCAGCGCGACAGCCAAACCCGAAACTGGATCCGGTACGATCTCGAAACCGATTCGGGCCACTCGAGCGGTATCAGATCGTGGACGGTGAGCACGAACCGCGTGTCGACCGGCTTCACGAGCGGCAGGTCGAAATTCGCCAGGCCGTGAAAGAGCGCGGCCCGCCGGCTCCTCAGCTCGGGTTCCACCTGACCCACCATCCAGAGGGTCCGCGAGGCGCCCAACTCGGGAGCCAGCGCGAGCACTCGAGCTCCCCAGGGACCGGCGCGCAGCTCGTGAATCAGCCGCTGGCTGTAGGTCCCGATGCCGGACCGCGAACGCGAAAAGGCCGCGTCGATCGCGATCCCTTGGCCCCGGCTTGCATCGCGCGAACCTGTTGGATCTGCTAGCGTTTGTCCCTCCGCCATGCGCTTCCACTCCCTGCTGCCAGCGTTCTATCCGCACGACGCCACCGGCGCCATCGCGAGCGAGCTCAGCGGGCTCATGCGCCAGCTGGGATACGAGGCAGGCCTCTTCACCCCCGACGCGCATCCGGACCTCGCGGCCCTGGCGCGACCCGCGAGCCAGCTGAGCTCCGAGGTCGGCCCGAACGACGCCGTTCTCTACCACCACGGCATCGGCTCCGAGCTCGTCCCGCTGCTGGGGAGCCTGCGCTGCCGAAAGGTGCTCGCCTATCACAACATCACCCCGGAGCACTTCTTCACCCCGTTCGACCCTCAGGTCGCACGGGCGCTGCGGGATGGAAGACTGCAACTGCAGGCGCTGCGCGATCAGGTCGAGCTGGCGCTGTGCTTCAGCGAATTCAGCGCAGCCGAGCTGCGGCAGGTCGGTTTCAGAAACGTGCGCGTGATTCCGCCCCCCCTCGAACCTCAGCGCGTCACCCAGCCGGGCGACGAGCGCCTCTTCCGAAAGCTCAGCGATGGGCGCACCCGCAATCTCCTGTTCGTGGGCCGGGTGGTTCCCAACAAACGCATCGAGGATCTCATCGAGCTGACCGCCCGGCTTGTCCAGCGCAGCCCGGGACGCCCCTTTCGCCTCGTGATCGCCGGCTCCTTTCAGCGCCATTCGGCCTACTTCGCGTTCCTCAAGGAGCGGGCACGCGAGCTCGGCAAGCAGGTGAGCTTTCTCGGCCCCATCAGCGAGCACGAGCTGTGCGCCTGTTACCGGGCCTCGCATCTGTTCGTCTCCATGAGCGAGCACGAGGGCTTCGGCCTTCCGTTGGTCGAAGCCATGGCAGCCGGAGTTCCGGTGGTGGCCTACTCGGGGGCAGCGGTGCCGGAGGCTCTCGGCGGAGCCGGAGTGCTCTTCTCCTCCAAACGCCTGGAACACGTCGCGGCGCTCTGCGAAATCCTGCTCGACGATCAGGCCCGACGTCGCAAGCTCATCGAGGCCGGCCGAAAGCGGGCCGCCCTGCTCGGCGCCGAGGCCACCAAGCTCCCTCTCAGGCAGGCGCTGGCCGCCTGCGAGCCTCCCAACGCTCCTCGCCGCACCCCGGGGAAGAGGCCGCGCATCGGCTTCGTGGTGCACCGCTATGGTCGCGAGATCGTCGGTGGGGCCGAGCGCCACTGTCGCGCGCTGGCCCTTCGCATGGCAAGGCACTGGGAGGTCGAGGTCCTGACCTCCTGCGCCTCCGATTATCTGACCTGGGAGGACACCTTTGCCCCAGGACTCTCGACGGATGGTCCGCTTGGTGTGCGCCGCTTTCCGGGCACCACCACCCGCGACATGCGCCGTTTCAACGCGCTCTCGCGCAAGCTTTTCGGCCGTGCGCAGGAGCGGCTCGACGAGGAGCGCTGGCTGCGAGCCCAGGGACCGTCCCTGCCGGAGCTCTACTCCCATCTCGCGAAGGAGCGCGAGGCCTACGACGGTTTCGTCTTCTTCACCTACCTCTACGAGCCCACCGCGGTGGGGTTGCCCATCGTCGGCAGGCGCGCGCTCTTCGTTCCCACCGCCCACGACGAGCCGCCGCTCCGTTTCGGCATCTACCGTCAGGTCTTCGCGGCCCCGGCGGGCATTCTCTTCAACACCCCCGAGGAGCAGGCTCTTTGCGAGGGCCTCTTCGAAATGGCAGGCGTTCACCGCGAGGCGCTCGGAGTGGGGGTCGAAGCCGAATCGGGCGATCCGCATCCGCTCCTCGATCGGCTCGGACTGCGTTCCGACTACCTGCTCTTCTTGGGGCGAATTGCGCCCGGCAAGGGCGTGCCCGAGCTTCTGGCCGGCTACGCCAAGCTTCGAAAGCGCCTGGGCGCCATCACCCCGGCCCTGGTCCTGGCGGGCACCGACGAGATGGGGCTGTCCCCGACGCCGGGAGTCCACGTTCCCGGACCCCTGTCGGATGCTGCCAAGTGGGGGGCCCTCCGAGAGGCTTCGGCGATCGTCGTTCCGTCGGCGCATGAGAGTCTGTCTCTCGTCGCGCTCGAAGCCTGGGCCTGTGGCAAGCCGGTCATCGCCAACGGGGAGTCCCCGGTTCTGGCGGGCCAGGCCCACCGTTCCCAGGCGGCGGTGCTCTACCGCGGCGCCGAGAGCTTCGCCGAAGTCGCGGCGGCCCTGCTGGCCGATCCCGGACAGCGCGCCCGCCTGGGCGCCGCCGGGCAGGACTTCGTCGAGACCTCCTACGGCTGGGCGCGGGTCGAGGGGCGCACCCAGGAGCTGATGCACGAGCTGGTCCTTGCGCCGGCCCGTTCAACCCAGCCACGCAATCCGCGTCCCTCTCGCCTGGAGGCTGCTTCATGACCGAGATGTTCAAGATCGAAAGCCCCCCACTGGATGTCGAGGCGCTCTCCCTCGAGATCGAGCGCCGGGTTGGCCCCATTTCCGATGATCTCCCGAAGCGCGATCCAGCTTCGGCCGAACCGGAGTCCCTGCCGACACCGCGCTCACCGGTCGAGGCCTTGCTGGCGTCCCTCGCCGAGGATGCCAATGCGGCGCAAGGGTTTCCGCCACAGTCGCATCGCAAGCTCGGCGGCGCGGTGGTGGCGGCCAAGAAGGGTTTACGGCTCGCGCTTCAGCCGTTCATCAACGAGACCTTCGCCCGGCAGAACGTCTTCAATCGCCGGCTTCTGGATGTCATCGCCGCCCTGCATGCCGAGAACAGGACTCTCGAGACCCGACTCGAGAGGCTGGAGGCGTTGGTGGCTCGCGAATCCACCGACAGCTGATTCGCTTGCCTCGTTACCCCTCAACCCCTCACGTCGCGCTGCCGGCGGCCGTCGGGCCGGCCAGGTTCCTGCGGCCGAGCGCCTTCAAGCTGACCCTGATCATTTCGCTCGCCTGCCTTGGCCTGCGTTTCTGGGAGCTCGGCCGATCGGGGAGCCTGGTGCCCGTGTTGCGCACCCTGGAACACGCCCTGGGCGACCTGCGCTTTCGGGAGCGCGCCGCCCTGGGCCGCGCGAAGGCTCCGACCCATGTGGTGGTGGTCACAGCCGACGAGAAATCGATCAACGAGATCGGGCTCTGGCCCTGGCCGAGGCCGATCTATGCCGATCTGATCGACAAGCTCACCGCGGCCGGAGCCACGGCAGTCGTGTTCGACGTGGCATTCGTCGACCGCAGCTCCCGC
>Ga0302326_10022623_pt1 | contig 12842 bp, 10 predicted proteins | sample Palsa_T0_3_FD_202264 | JGI IMG/M metagenome (GOLD analysis project Ga0302326, IMG submission 202264) | Peat permafrost microbial communities from Stordalen Mire near Abisko, Sweden - Palsa_T0_3 | ecosystem: Environmental > Terrestrial > Soil > Palsa > Peat permafrost | place: Sweden: Abisko... | reverse complement strand
CATCTCTTCCACGTCGCACAAGAGGATCACTTCCAGTAGCGGCGCAGGCAGCTTCTCCATGGCGGCCTCCAGCGCGGCACGGTCGCTCAGACGAAGCAGGTTTCTCTCCGGAGTCTCCCGCTCGATGGCCCCCTCGGGAAGAGCGCCGCTCTCTTCCAACTCATCTTCGAGCGCCACTGTGTGCATAGCCGCGAGCCCCGTACGCGAGGTGGAATAAGTATTTCTCAAGATGCGAAAGATCCACGCCTTGAAGTTGGTGCCGGGTTCGAATGACCCGAAACCTCTTAAGCCCTTCAAAAACGTCTCCTGCACCAGATCCTCCGCGTCTGCCTGGTTACGGGAGAGCCAAAAGGCAACGTTGTAGAGCGAGGGAAGCAGCGGCATCGCCAGGGCGTCAAACGTACTGGTTTGCGGCCCCGCGGAAGGGGCCGCCCGCTTCCAAGGCAACAGCGTCATCTAGTAAGTCTGCTTCCCCTCTCTGCTAAAGGAAACTGGCAAAGGGGCAAATTATTCCGGGATTAATTCTGTTTGAAGGGTATGGGCTCTACAGCTGCGGAAAAAATCGGTTCGCGTGGAAAAATCGTTTTCTCAGCGGCTAACGCCGGACCTGTTTTCAATCATTTACGTACGGGCTGAAGCCCGTACCCTTCGGAAAAACTGATGTTTTGTATCAGCGGGACCTCTGCCAAAGCATGACAGCCCGTAACCTTCAAAAACGCAGCGCCACCGCTAGTCCTAGGTTCCCGTATCCAGATGAAACGTCTTATCGTAAGGCACAACCGGGTACCCTTTCGCCTTCCAAGCCGCCAACCCACCTCTAAGGAACTTAATCGATGAAACATCCACCTTCGGCAACAGTGCATGTGCCTTAAGCGCGATAGCCCGGCTGGTCTTATCGCTGGGGCAGGTGCAATACACGACCATTTGCTTACCCGCGGGGATAAGCGACGGATTCGCCATCGCATCCTCCGGAGAAATCCTCTGCGAACCCTCAATAATCTCTGAATCCGCCAGCAAATCCAGCGGTTGGCGAGCGTCCAGAATCACGACATCGTGCTTGGCAGCGATAAGGTCATGGAGCGCCTCCGGAGTGATGCTAAGCCGTTCGATCTCGCGCCGGGCCCTGATCCGCCGTGTCCAAATCACGGCCAACCAACCCCAGATAGCCATGGCAATGATGGTGAGTACGAGATTCATCTCCAGCCCTCCTGATAAGCGTTAGATTAGCCCCTCGCCGAAATGATTCGAGACAGTTTCAAACGGCGTTTACCAGGCTGGGTTCCTCCACCCGCAACACCCCGGCTAGGAAAGTGACAGTTTTTCCCGGAACCGCCGCCGGCCGTTCTCCCGGGACCACTACGCCCGCCAGGTTGAGTGGATCCGCCGCGGCAACTGTAATCGGCTCGTCCGAGCTCTGCAACCGGGCCTCGCGCAGCGAAGCCACCGCTTCCGGCACTGCAAACTGCTCTCCCCCGAATCCATTGACAAACCGTCCTCCGCGCACGTTTCCCCGTGCCTCAAGCCGGCGAAACATCCCCACCAGCTCGCGCCAGCGCGGTATGGTCGTTTCCCGCTCCAAGACATCGCGAAAGACGACGCCGTAACGTCGCAAAAGCATCCAGCAAGCTGACTCCAGCTCGGCTTCCCGCCGCTCCGCCTGGGCGCCCACGCTTTCTGCCAGCCCGGCCGAGGGGTTGAGGAGACACCACCGCCCAACCGTGTTCCGCGCCCGCTTCAAGCCACCCTGGAAGACGGCTTTCCGCCGCGGATCGATCAGCACCCGCAGGCTATCGAAGCCGTCGGCCGTAACCAGCCCGGCCGCCACCAATTCCCACAGGGCACGGTTCACCTGCTCTGCGGGCACGCCTAACCCTCGCACTAAGTCGCCGGCAAACACCGCCCCATACTGCGCCAGGTGGGCGCGAGTTTGCCACGCCAATTCGCTTAGGCACCCCTGCAAAGCAGGCTCGGGAATCGCCCGTTGCGCCAGGCAGCGATCCATCCAAAGCGCATCTTCGCGCAGAAAAAACGTGACCGGCGCCATGCTCGTCGGCACCACCCGCTTAGGAGCCGCAAACTCGCTGCCATGGGTGGCAAATGCCGGGTGAGGGGATATCCGTCCCCACCCCACCACCCCTTCCAGGCATAAGGTATCCAGCCATCGCGGATCGTACCCACTCACCCGCTGGGGCAGCAGCGTCCGCTCCCATTCGATGGCCGGCGCCTCGAAGCCTTCGAGCAGCCGTATGGCCTCCAACACTCCTGCCTCGCCGCTCAACTGCGAGCGCGGCGCCGCGCGCTGCCAGCGCAGCAGCCACTGCATATAGACCGCCGGCGTGACCGGCTCGATCTGCTTGCGCAGTCCGGCCAAGGTCCTTTTGTGGATACGCTGCAGCAGCCTGCGCTCGCACCATTCCACATCCTCGTCGCTAGCCGCAGGACCGCCTTCAAACACCCCGCGCAGGATCGTCCCCTGCATTTCCATTACCAGCATGGCCGCCCAGATCGAAGCCGGTTCCAAGCCCAACGTCTCACCCAAGGCGCGTGAGGTCACCGGTCCCATTAGCGCCATCCAACCCTGCACCGCCTTGCGTACCACATCGCCGTAAAGCAACTCTCTTGCTTCCGGTGGGCAGGGGACTGGCTGCTCGACTACCATTGCCGGCCATAAGAGCCGAAGATGCTGGACCCGTTCCGCCGCTACCACGTACTGCCGCCCGGCATGTTCGGCCACCGTAGCGCGCCCGTGCGCGTGCAGCCGTTCGAAAAACAACGGCCAATCCCTCTGCAGCATCTCCATCGGCAGCACGATCAGCCCACAGAGCAGATCATGCAGTTCGTGCTCATCGCGCACGTCGGGCCGGCACTCCTCGCGCAACTCGGCAATCGCCACAGGGTCGAGCCGCCCAGCGTCGCCCAGCAGCTTATCCGGAACCATTCCCCGCATGCTCACCGCACGCGCACGGCGCTCTTCAAGAGGTGCATCGTCCAGGAACGCATACGGCATGGCATTTAGCAACTCATGTGCAAAGGCCGAAGGGGTCGCGCTGTCGACCGCCAGGCAGCGAATCGCCCCCGTCCGTATCCCCGCCAACAAACCGATCAACCCCTCCAGGTCCATCGCTTCCGTCAACACATCTTTCATGACCTCTTGAATCAGGGGATGCTCCGGGATCTGGATATCGCCTTCGATGTTTTCCTGGCAGGCCGCCACCTGGGGAAATACGCTGGCCAGCAGGTCATCGGACCGCGTCCGCTGCACCTGGGGGGCGATGCGCTTGCCGTTATAGAACCGCAACAGTTGCAAACTACGCCCCGCATCCCAGCGCCAGCGGGCGCGAAAGATGGGCGAATCCAGCGAGGCCTGTTCCAACAGCCCGGTAACCGTCTGCTCGGTAAGAAAATCGAATACATCGCTCAGCGGAAAACTATGCTGCTCAGCCAGCGAAATGTTCAGCCCGTTATCGGTGGCTGCCGCCTGTAGCTCGAAATTAAACCCTCGGCAGAACCGCTTTCTCAGCGCCAGCCCCCATGCCTTGTTGATTCGCCCGCCGAACGGCGCATGCAGAATCAACTGCATTCCGCCCCCCTCGTCGAAGAAGCGTTCGGCGATGATTGTGTCGAGTGCGGGCACTGCGCCCAGCACGGCGCGCCCGGCAACGATATAGCCGATCATCTGCTCCGCGCCCGCATCATCCACGCAGCATTCCTGCTTCAGCCACGCCACCGTGTCCGCTACTTGCGGATGCGACTGGCTGATATACCCGGGCAGCACATTGCCGGTCCGCGCGCTGATCTCCTGGCGCAAGCTGGAGACAAATCCCGACAGCTCAAACGTCCGTTGCGGAGCCTCGCCTCGCCAGAAGGGAACATTGGGCGGTTGCCCATGCGCATCTTCCACCAGCACTCGCCCGGCACTCTCCACGCGCTGGATGCGCCAGCTGGTATTGCCCAGCAGAATCACGTCTCCGGCCGAGGACTCCACGGCAAAATCTTCATCCAGGGTGGCAATCTGCACCCCTTCCGGTTGCACAATGACGGAGTACAGCGCCGTGTCAGGAATGGTCCCGCCATTCGACACAGCGATGGTGCGCGCGCCTCGCCGCGACTGCATGCGGCCGTTCACCCGGTCGCGCAGCAGGTATGACCCGTAGCGCCCGCGGCTGGCTTCGATCCCATCTGCCAGCAGGCACAAAACCTCGTCATACACTTTGCGCGTCAGGTCGCGGTAGGGGTGGGCGCGCCGCAACACATCAAACAGTGCCTCTTCCTCCCACGGCTCCGCAGCGCACGCCGCGACAATCTGCTGCATGAGCACGTCAATCGAGCACTGGGGAATCTCCAGCTTGTCCAGCACGCCTGCGCGCATGGCGCGGATCAGCGACGCGCATTCCACCAAGTCATCGCGTGTGGTGACGAAGAAGCGGCCTTTGGGAATAGCCCCGCGCCAGTGACCGGCGCGCCCCACGCGCTGCATGGCCGCGGAGATCGCGCGCGGCGAGTTCACCTGGCACACCAGGTCGATGCTGCCGATATCGATGCCCAACTCGAGTGAGGCGGTCGCCACCAGCAAACGGATCTCGCCGTTCTTGAGTTTGCGTTCCGCTTCGAGCCGCAGCTTCCTTGACAGGCTGCCATGGTGTGCGGCGACATTTTCCGCCCCCAGCCGTTCGCCCAGGCAAAACGCCAGCCGTTCCACCATGCGCCGTGTATTGACAAACACCAGGGTCGACCGGTGTTCGAGCGCCAGCGCCGCCAGCCGCTCGTGAACGTCGTCCCAGATGGCATTGGTAGCCACCGATCCCAGTTCATCGCCCGGCACCTCTAGTCCCAAGTCAAGGCAGCGGTGTTGGCCCACCTGCACAATGGCCACTTCTGGGCCGCGCCGTCCCCCCAAAAAGCTGGCCACCAGCTCAATCGGGTTCTGGGTTGCGGAGAGGCCAATACGCAGCGGAGGCTGCGATCGCCCACTGATCATCGCGCCCGGGCTCAGGCGATTCTCTCCGCACACCAGCGCGTCTAATCTTTCTAAAGTAAGCGTGAGGTGAGCGCCCCGTTTATCATCCGCGACGGCGTGGATCTCGTCCACGATCACGGTCTCGACCGCGCACAGGTTTTTGCGGCTCTTCTCCGCCGTCAGCAGGATGTAGAGCGACTCGGGCGTAGTGACCAGAATATGCGGAGGCCGCTTGAGCATGGCCTGTCGTTCTGCGGGCAGCGTGTCGCCGGTGCGCACCGCGGTGCGAATGGCCGGGCACAAATAGCCGCGCGCCATGGCCAATTCCTGGATCTCCCGCAACGGCATTTCCAGGTTCTTCTGCACATCGTTGCTGAGCGCTTTCAGGGGCGAGACGTACACCACTGCGGTCGCGGGCGCGAGTGAACCTGCGATGGCCTGGCGGATGAGTTTGTCGATGCAGATGAGAAACGCGGCCAGCGTCTTGCCCGACCCGGTAGGCGCGGAAATCAGCGTCGGCCTTTGCGCCAGTATCGGAGGCCATCCCAATTCCTGGGGAGACGTAGGCGTGCCGAACTTGCCGGTGAACCATTCCCGAACTACAGGATGCGCCCAATCCAGCGCACCGGCTATTTCCACCTCAGGGGACATCCCCCCATTTTAGGCGCAGTTGGACTTCAAGAAGGAGCAGGCCCGCCGTACCCCACTCAAGCCAAAACCAGGTTTGAGTGGGCCACCCCGACGGTAGTAACGGAACGAGGGTGGCCCATTCAAGCCTGGTTTTGGCTTGAGTGGGGTGCAGCGAGCTGCTCCTTCTTGGAAAGGTTTTGGGCTAGTTACTACTCAGGTGCGTGCCCTTCACAAAAGTCCATGCTTCTTGTTCGCGTGCCAATTCGACTCTTCCTTCTTCAGTGCAGGCGGGGTGGTCTTTCCCCACAGCGTATGGTTCCACGTCACCGCGTGCAATCCATCATGACTGGGCTGAAACACCATCGGAGGCTCGACCGGTTGATCGCCCACCGCGTCGAATTTGAGCGTGATCTGGCTGCCCGAATCGGTCCAGTGGCCAAACATGGTAACGGCGCCTTTGCCTGCGTCCTGCGTCACTGTAGCGGTTCCGTCCTTACCCAGGCTCACGCTAAATGCGGGACCAGCCGGCGCGGACGCGGAAGCATCCGTCGTTTCCGGCGCTTCCGAACTATAGATGCCGGCGTACTTCGAGCTCGTAGCGAAAACAGGAGTTGCGACCACTGCCCAAACAGCCACTACAGCAGCGGCAAAATACAAGGAGAAAACCTTGGTGTTTCTCATAGCGCTTCCATCATTGCGCCGGGCCGGGATGATGGCAAGATGCAATGACGAGACGAAAGTTGTATGCAAGCCGCTCGCGCGAAAATCAGTATCCGTAAAATAACCCCATGGATCTTTCCGCCGTTGAGCGCGCCCGTCGCATTCGTCTCATACTCTTCGACGTAGATGGCGTCCTTACCGATGGCAAAATCTGGACCCTCCCCAACTCTCCCGGCATCCCCCTGGAAAAAACCTTCGAGCCCAAAGGCTTCCACGCCCACGACGGCATCGGCATTTCGCTAGCCCGCATCGGCGGCATCCACACCGGCATCGTCACCAAGCGCATCTCCGAAACCGTCGCCCAGCATGCCCGTAACCTGCGCATGGAATACGTCTACATGGGGCAGGACTACAAAATCCGCGCCTTACGCGAGATCACGCAGCGCGGCTCATTCACCCTTGACCAGATCGCCTACGTCGGCGATGACATCATCGACCTGCCCCCCATGCGTGTCTGCGGGCTCGCCATCGCTGCCGCCAACGCGCGTGACCAAGTGAAGGCCGTGGCCCACTACATCACTCCCAACCCCGGCGGCCAGGGAGCCGGCCGCGATGCTGTCGATTTCATCCTTCAAGCCCACGGCATCCTCGATCAGTGCATTGAGGAGTACTTCAACGAGCCTCGCGCCGCCGCCGAACCACAAGCCTGACCCCCGGCTGGCGTATGCTATTTCCGTGACTCCCTTCACACGCAGGAGCGTGGGCAAACTGATGTTGATTCCCTCTTTTCGCAGGTCCCTTCTTTTTCTTATTCTTCTTACCGCCTCATCCGCATGGCACTCGGCCACGGCCCAAACATTGAAAAACCTGGACGGCTCGGTCAACATCTTCGGGCAATTTTCCGGCACTTCCAATGGCAACGGCGTCAAGGACAGTCCAACCGACTCCCTGGGAGTCATCGCCAGTGTCCGGCAATCCTTCCACCTGTGGTTGGGCTATGAGGTCAATTACGGCTACACCCGCTTCAGCGAGAGGTATTCCACGATTCCCTTCGGAGTGCAGAACAACCTGCACGAGGTGTCAGGCGCATACCTGGTACAGGCGCCTACCATTCCTCTTCTCGGCCTGCAGCCCTTCGCTAGCGTGGGGCTAGGCGCCCTCGTCTTTCTGCCCACCACCGTTGGCGGCCAGAAGTACAGCGAACAATACCGTCTGGCGCTGCTTTACGAGCTCGGGGTCAACTACCCCATCCTTACCTCGCACCTCGGCCTGCGGCTGCAATATCGCGGGCTGTCTTACAAAACTCCGGACTTCAATGCCTCACTCATCACAACCAACGCCAGGCGGCAAACCTCGGAACCGAGCGTAGGCGCCTACTTCCGTTTCTAGCAGGAGAAGAAAGATGAGCAAACGAACCCTGGTCATCGCGCTGGGTGCTTTCTTATGCGTGCAGCCGTTGCTGGCCAAATCAAACGAAAAGCAGTGGGTCGGAGCCTGGGCCTCGGCACCTTCCGTGGATGGCCACGCCAAACCCGCGGAGCAAGTGTTGACCGGGGCTACGCTGCGCGAGGTTGTCCGTGTAACCCTGGGCGGAGAGACAGTCCGGGTGCGCTTCTCCAATGTCTTCGGCACCAGTCCTTTGGTAATTGGCGCCGCAGAGATTGCGCAGACCCAGAAGGGTGCGGCGATCGTGGGCGGCACGGGCAAGCCCATCACGTTTAACAAGCAGCCTTCGGTCTCGATACCTGCCGGGGCGCTGGCCGTCAGCGACCCTATTCCGTTCAAGTTTGCAGCGCTTTCCGATCTCACCGTCAGCTTCTATCTCCCCAGTCCATCGGGGACCGTCACCGAACATCAATTAGGGGTTGCCACCAGCTATCACGCGACGGGCAACGTAGTTTCGAGCGCGACGCTGGATGCGCCTACGACCTTAACCAGCTGGGAATACCTCAACGGCATTGACACCCTGGCTCCGCTCGATGCCGCGGCCGTCATTACTCTGGGTGACTCCATCACCGATGGCGCCAAATCAACCGTCGACGCCAATCGGCGCTGGCCCGACGAGTTGGCGCGGAGGCTGCAGGCCGACCCCAAGTATCGCAATATTTCTGTGTTGAACGAGGGCATCAGCGGCAACAAAGTCCTGCTCGACGGAGCCGGCCCTAACGTTCTGGCGCGCTTTGATCGGGATGTGTTGGCTCAGAGCGGAGCAAAATATCTCCTCATCCTCGAAGGCATCAATGACATTGGCCGGTTGCATGGAACTCCCGATGCAGGGCTAACGGCAGCCGACCTGATCTCTGCCATGGGGCAGATGATCCTGCGTGCGCACACGCATGGTATAGCCGTCATCGGCTGCACTTTGACTCCCTATCACGGCGCCGGCTACTCTACCCAACAAGGCGAAGCCATCCGCAAAGCCGTGAACGACTGGATTCGGACCGGCGGCGCATTCGACGGCGTCGTCGACTTTGAGGCAGCTGTAAGGGACCCAGCTCATCCTGACACCTACCTGCCTACCGTAGACCCGGGCGACCATCTCCACCCCAATGACGCAGGCTACAAAATCATGGGAGATGCCATAGACCTGAAGCTCTTCACCCTAAAGCCGAAGCAACCGTAGCATTTGTATGGTATGGGCCTTAATCCCCTGCATCCAAGGGCGCAGGGGCTAAAGCCCATCATTTTTCTAAGCATTTGCGGCCCGACTAAAGTCGTGCCCTGATACAAAGCATGAGTTTTTCCGCAGCCTGCTTAGCCCTTTTGAAGGGTACCGGCTGAACAAGCTGCGGAAGAACACCTGTTTTCTATCGAGGGACCTGCAGTGCAGACCGCAATGGGGGGCGTATTTACTCAAAGGTTAACAACCACATGACTGCCGTCATGTTTCCGTACCACCGCTGCACGCATCAAATTCGGCATGAACACCTACTGTGTCATTCTCAGCCGCCGTCCTTTCGTGAATCCCTCCTACCCCCGCACCAAGCGCTTTTACGTCGGAGCGCCCACCGCCGACCGCGCGATCCTGGCCGCATCCGCCGAAAACCCTCACTTCCGCGTCATGGGCATCGAGCACAGCGACGTGCCCCAAGCAGCTTGAGTCAATTGGCCGACGGCCGTTCCACCGCATCGACGACCAGCGCATCCACCGGCCCCCGGGTAGCCTCGAGCTTCAGACCCAACTCCTGCTGCACAGCCTCGAACAGCGGCGGGCTGGTCGCGGCCGCAGTCGCCGGCGGTACATCGCCGCCGAACTGGGTCTCATCCGGAGCCCACTCCAAATCGAAATCGTACTTCCCGGAAAGGCCGGTTTTATCCACCACCGGCCGATCGAGTATGGCCCGCTGGAGCAACGAAACCAGGTTCCCCATAGTCGCGTTCCGCCCCGGCAGCACGATCCGTTGCGGGTACACAACACCCGGACCCACCACCGCCGGCTCCTCAGAACCACCCGTGCTTGGTTTCAGCTTGGGCCCGTTTTTCCCGACCTCGAGCACATAAATCGAAAACACCTTCTGTTCGCGATGAAACGTAAGCTTGAATCGGTCCGTCAGCAGGGTTCGCAGCATCGACATTTGCTCGCCATGGTTGGGGCGGACCTCCCCGGGTGTCACCGCAACAATGTCATAGTGATCGGAGCCAACCCATTCCGGACCACCGGAGATTGTCCGCGGATTCAGATCGTACGCCGCGGCAATCAGCAGCTTCAGCGTGTAGTCCTTCTCCACGAACCGATTCGTACCCTGCATGGTGATGTACCGCCCGCTCTTAGGCCCCGAATCCGCCGGCTTGATGGTGGCCACTTCAAAGGCATCGAACTTCGGCCGCGGGGGGGAAGACTGCGCCCACACGCCTGAAACGGAAATGGTCATTGCCGCAACTACAATTTCTCGAACCATAGAAATTCCCTGAACCTCTGCAATTCGGCCGCGAACGCGGCTCGAAAAGACTTCTCCGCAGGCGGCTGTCCGCTCACAAATCCCGTATCGATGCTGAGCTCGTTGCCGCGTCCTACAGCGTTGACCCATCCAATCACGTCCGCGCGCCAGAGGAGCGGCATCGCGTAGTACCCGAGCTTCCGTTTGGCGAGTGGAGTGTAAGCCTCGAACCGATACGGCCATCCCCAGAAATACTCGAATCGCCGACGGTCCCAAACCACCGGATCGAAGGGAGCGAGAAAGCGAACCACATCTACCGGCGCCTTCCGCACCAGCCGGCCGGCGGGCCACAGATAACGAACGCCCTCCACCTCGGCACTTTCCAACTCACCGGACTTCAACAGCCCAGCCACCACCTGACCCCTACCCACCAGCTCAGGAGCAGTGTACCGGAGCCGTTGCACTACCGCTCGAAGACTTCCCAGCGGCACGGGCGCCAGGATCCTGGCAATCAGCAGCGCGAGCTGCCGCAAACGCTCGTCCGAGTCCATGGGCTCGTGCATGCCTCCGGCCCGCTCGTATAGCTTCACGCCCTTGGCTCGACCGCCAATCCGGATCAGGCCAAGGTAGTGCAGCTTCTCCAGAACGCGTGTGGTCGATTTCGAGTGGCCACCCCAGGCATTCGTTTCCCGCTCTTTTCCCAAGCCGGCTTCGAGTTCCCGCGGATGCACGCGCCGCTTGCGCAACACCACGCCGAGCACCCGCTGCTCGGCGGCCGTCAACGCCCGTTGGCTTCTGGGATGCAGCAGCCGCCAAGTCGCTTGCGGCATGAACCCATACGCGTAGAGGATATCTTCTTCCAGCTTGAGACTTCGATAGCTTCGATCCAGGTCGTCCACCCGGTAACCGATCACACGATGCCGCAAAATCAGATCCTGGGCACGCGCCGGAGCGCGGATCGGGTCCGCCTGCACGAACCCCAGCTTGCTGACCGCTCGCCCCAGGCTCGTAGGGGGAAAAAGGGAGGACGCGATGGCGTGGTGTTTAAGATCCCTCAGCGTGACCGGCATCAAGCGATCGAGAGCCGCCATTTCGTTCGCGTATACGCGACGCGAAAACCGTTGCGTTCGGCATTGCGCTGCGATTGGCTGCCCACTTCGGTGACCATCATAGCCAGTTCGCAGCCATGTTCGAAAGCATAGCTCAATCGCGCTTCCAGCAGCGCCGCCTGCAATCCGTGCCGGCGCATCTCCGGAACGGTGGACGCTCCAGCGAACAGGGCGACCCCATCATGAATATGCAGCCCGCCCGCAGCTCCAGGTTCACCATCAAGCTCGGCAATAAAGTTCACACTCTGGTCGCGATTGAAGGCGACCAAGCCAAATTGTTCAAGAAAATCGCGCAGCTCCGGATGTTCGTGCGCCCATCCCTGGGCATTGACCCCGGCCCATAAGGATGCTTCTTCCCTCATCGCTTGGCGCACCGTGACCCTGCCGGGGGCTTTGATGACCGGCGGCTTCACCGGTTGTTGCAGCACTGTGCTTAGTTCGATCGGCCGGTAGCCGCGTGCACATAGTAAGTCGAGCGCTGCCACGCCAGCCAGCGGACTTACCTCATGCATAACCGGAGCGCCGCGATCGAGAAAGAAGTGCTCAATCTTGTCCAGCGAAGCCGGTGTGAGCGCCTCAAAGAGCCCCAGCCCGAAGCTTTGCGTGATAGGAGACTCAACCCCATCAAAGACGGCGAACGCGCCCGCGCACTCGATCCAGGTGGCCCCGCTCTCCGGATAGAGATGACTGCGTGCTTCCGCAAACCCCAGGCACGACTGTCCCTCACTGCGTTCCAGCCGTCTTGCGAGATCCAAATCTGCAAAGACCATAGCGGTATTAACGATAGCGCTCAATTCACCGCATGGGGCGCAATCATTTCGGGGAGCAGATCTTTTTGGCGGCCATCGCGAACCAGGGCCGGAAAACGTTCGCCATCCTGGTAATGAACGTCCGCCGGCGCCTGCACGCCATGGTGCTCGCGGACCAGTAGCAGCTTGCCGCCTTTGGACGTCGCCGCAATCGCGCTATGGAATGCCTCAGGAGTAAAGGCCGTGCCGTTGACCGAAAGAATGCGCATGCCGGGAGAAATTCCGGCTTGGTATGCGGCCATATCCCGGCTGACGTCGAGCACGGTGCCGTCTGCTTCCAGCAACAGGCCAATCGAGAACCGCGCGTCGACTGTAGCTTGGCCGCTCCACAATGGCCAGAGCAGGTCGGTCTTATGAGCAGCCTCAAGCCCGCGAACAATGCTGCCCGCGGCCGGAACATACGTCACCTGCCAGCCCGCTCCGGAGATACCGCCCAGGGGCGGTTCCGCCACCGTTTTTGTAAGCCGATCGGTAAAGAAAGACCGCCAGTCATAAGGCTGCACTTGGTTGAGCAGGGTGATGACATCATCGAAGTTATAAGTCTTCGGTGTGCCCTGCATGGCCGGCGCCAGGAAAACTTTGCAAAAATCGTCAAGCGAATGCTTGTTCCCTGAGAGTCGCCGGATGGTGGTATCGGCCTCCATCCAGATGAGCGCGCCCTCCGCGTAAAAATCGGTGGAACGGCGCTCGGTAAGCCACGCCGTCGGGGCGGATGTGAGCAACTGCGCGCCCACCGCCGTATCTTCGAGCGAGCGCCAAAGCCGGCCGGGGTGGGTGGCCATCTCGCCCGCATCCAGGG
>Ga0302326_10022622_pt1 | contig 12842 bp, 12 predicted proteins | sample Palsa_T0_3_FD_202264 | JGI IMG/M metagenome (GOLD analysis project Ga0302326, IMG submission 202264) | Peat permafrost microbial communities from Stordalen Mire near Abisko, Sweden - Palsa_T0_3 | ecosystem: Environmental > Terrestrial > Soil > Palsa > Peat permafrost | place: Sweden: Abisko... | reverse complement strand
CTCGCGCGCTGGCCACCATCGACTGCCCGGATCCCATGCTGGGTCTTTACATCTCCCGGCGCCGCCGCGTCGGCATCCTGTTCTCGATCATCGCCTGCCTCTCGCTGGCCGCGTGGATCATCGTCCTGGTGCTCACGCTGCACCGCTCCTTCCACACCCACTACTGGCGCGGCGCCTGGGTCGGGTTCGACATCATCGAGTTCATGGCGTTCGCCGCCACCGGCTGGGCGTTCTGGCGCGGCCGCCAGATCGTGATCGCCTTCCTGCTGATCACGGGGACGCTGCTGTGCTGCGACGCCTGGTTCGACGTGATCCTCGACTCCGGCACCCGCGACATCTGGGGGAGCGTCGCCTCGGCCGTGTTCATCGAGTTGCCGCTGGCGTTCCTCATGTTCAACGCGGCCCGCCGCCTGATCAGGATCTCCGCCCTGGCGGCGGTGAGCGTGTCCGGCCCGTCGGCCTGGTCGGCCGAGGACCGGCAGCAGGTGGCGATCTGGAAGATCCCGCTCGCGGGGGTCGAGGTTGCCGCCCGTGAGGAACGAGCGCGCCGTCGGGGTGAAACCACGGATCGTTCAAGCGGAAAATCTCACAGCGAGCAGTGGTAGACCCGCACCTCAGCGCGGCCGTAGCCTCAGCTCATGGCAACGGATTTCACCGAGGAAACGGCGGCCGACGCCGTCATCGAGAGCTTCGGCGCGCAGACGGACCCGAGGCTGCGGGAGATCCTGACCGCGCTGGTCAAGCACCTGCACGGGTTCGCCCGCGAGGTTGAGCTGACCATTCCCGAGTGGGAGGCGGCGATCGACTTCCTCACCAGGACCGGGCAGAAGTGCGACGACGACCGGCAGGAGTTCATCCTGCTGTCCGACGTGCTCGGCCTGTCGATGCTGACCGAGACGATCAGCAACCGGAAGTACGGCGTCGCGACCGAGTCGACCGTGCTCGGCCCGTTCCACGTGGTCGAGTCGCCGGTGCGCGAGCTCGGCGCCACCATCGACATGGTCGGCACCGGCACCCCGTGCGTGGTCACCGGCCGGGTCGTCTCGGCCGACGGGACCCCGCTTGCCGGCGCCACGCTCGACGTCTGGCAGGCCAACGACCAGGGCTTCTACGACGTCCAGCAGCCGGACGTGCAGCCCCGCACCAACGGCCGGGGCTTGTTCACGGCCGACGGCAAGGGCGAGTTCTGGTTCCGCACGATCGTGCCGAGCTACTACCCGATCCCGACCGACGGCCCGGTCGGCGAGCTGCTCAAGGCGACCGGACGGCACGCGTTCCGCCCGGCCCACATCCACTTCATCGTCGCCGCCGCCGGGCACCGCCCGCTGACCACGCACATCTTCGTCGCCGGGAGCGAGTACATCGAGTCCGACACGGTCTTCGCGGTGAAGAAGTCCCTGATCGCGGAGTTCGAGGAGGTCTCCGACCCGGCCCTGGCGGAGCAGTGGCAGGTGGACAAGGTCCCCTTCCGCCACGCCGACTTCGACATCATCATGCAGCCCGGCTCCTAAATTCAAACCCACAATCCTTTCGAACGAACGGTGGCTCTACGTCCGCCGACCCAATACTCAGACCGCCTCCAAGCCCAGACGCGCGTCAGTACCCGAACCCCAAAACCCGCCCGGCCGTCTCCTGGAACCATCATCGTGTGCCGTTAGGGGCGTTATACGACCCGAACGGCACACGATAACTGCTTCGGTCGATATGTCTGAATCTTTGGTTTAGACATAAGGTGACAAGGGTCACATGTGTCGCGGCGCGCGTGGGTTAGCGGGCGGGCGCTGACGCGGCCAGTTCTGCTTTCAGGGCGGCGGCTACTGTGGGGTGCTCGAAGACGAAGCCGGCGTCGAGGAGGCGCTTGGGCAGGACGCGGGCGCTGTTCAGCAGTTCGGATGACATCTCGCCCAGGCCCAGCTTGAGCAGCGGGGCGGGGACGCGCAGCCAGGGGAGGTCGGGGCGGTGGAACGCGGCCTGCAGCGCCGCCGTCAGCTCCGAGTCCGTGACCGGGTTGGGCGCGGTCAGGTTGTAGGGGCCGCTGCGGCCTTCCGCCTCGGCGCCGCCCGAGGCGCCGGGACCGTCGAGCAGGAAGCGGATCGCGCGGACCTCGTCGGTCAGCGAGATCCAGCTCATCACCTGCTGCCCGTCGCCGAAGCGGGGCAGCACGCCGAGGCGGGCCGGGAGTGACAGCCGTCCGAGCACGCCGCCGCCGGAACCGAGGACGAGGCCGCTGCGCAGGTGGGCGACCCGGATTCCGGCCTCGCGGGCGGGCGCGGCGGCGGCCTCCCAGTCGGCCACCACCCGGGAGAGGAACGCCTGGCCGGCCGGAGCGTCCTCGGTCACCGGGGCGCCGCCGGTGGCGCCGTACCAGCCGATCGCGGAGGCGACCAGGAACGCCGCCGGCCGCGGCGAAGCCGCCGCCAGGACGGTCGCGAGCGCCCGGGTCGGGAGTACCCGGCTGGACCGGATCTCGGCCTTGTAGGCGGCCGTCCAGCGGTGGTCGCCGACCCCGGCGCCCGCTAGGTGCACGCAGGCGTCGACGCCGGCCAGGACCGGGTCGCCCGCGTCGGCCGCGCGCGGATCCCAGCGGACCTCGTCGGCGGCGTGCGGCGGCCGCCTGACCAGGCGGACGACCTGGTGGCCGTCCGCCCGCAGGCTTGCCGTGAGCGCGGTGCCGATCTGGCCGGTCGAGCCGGTGATCGCTACCTTCATCGGAATCATTACTCCGAGCCGGTCCGCGGCTACAGGCCGAGGTCGGCCTCGAACGCGCCCTCCTCGAGACGGCTCTTCACCGTGACCAGGAAGCGGGCGGCGTCGGCGCCGTCGACAAGCCGGTGGTCGTAGGTCAGCGCCAGGTAGACCATGGAGCGGACCGCGATGACCTCGCCAAGCGACGGGTCCTCGACCACCACCGCGCGCTTGACCACGCTGCCGACGCCGAGGATGCCGACCTGCGGCAGGTTGATGATCGGGGTGTCGAACAGCGCGCCCCGGCTGCCCGTGTTGGTCAGCGTGAACGTGCCGCCCGCCAGCTCATCGGGACCGACGTGACCGGACCTGGTGCGGGACGCGAGATCGGCGATCTTGCGCGCGAGGCCGCCGATGTTCAGGTCGCCGGCACCGTGGATGACCGGCACCATCAGGCCGCGGTCGGTGTCGACGGCGATGCCGAGGTGCTCGGCGGCGTGGTAGGTGACCTCCTGCGTCTCGCCGTTGATGACCGCGTTGAGCTTCGGGTGGACCTTGAGCGCCTCGACCGTCGCCTGCGCCAGGAACGGCAGGAAGGTCAGCTTGACGCCCTCGCGGGCCTCGAACGCGGCCTTGGCCCGCTCCCTCAGCCGCGCGATGTTGGTGACGTCGGCCTCGACCACCGTGGTGAGCTGGGCCGAGGTCTGCAGCGACTCGACCATCCGCTTGGCGATGACCTGACGCGGCCGGGACATCCGCTGGGTGGTGCCGCGCAGCGCGGACGGCACGACCGCCGGGCGAGCCTCGGCCGGCGCGACCGCGGGGGCGGCGGTGACCGCGGGCGCGGCCGTCGGCGCCGACTCAGCCGGGGCGGGGGCCGCCGGAGCGGGGGCCGCGGCGGCGACGGCGGCTGCCGCGGCGGCGGCCTCGTCAGCGCGCTGCTTGGCGGCGGCGTCGATGACGTCCTGCTTGCGGATCCGGCCGCCGACCCCGGTGCCGGCGATCGACTCGAGCGAGACCGAGTGCTCGGCCGCGAGCTTGCGGACCAGCGGCGTGACGTACGGTGAGTCGCCCGTCGGCAGCGGGGTGGGCTCGGGGTAGGCGTCGGCCGCGGCCGCCTCGGGCTCAGGCGCTGACGGCGCCGATGTCGCTGACGGCGCCGACGGCGCCGCAGGCGGCGCGTAAGACGGGGCCGGCGGTGCGTAGGACGGCGCGGGGGCGGCCGGCTGCGCGGCCGGGGGCTGGTAGGACGGCGCGGCCGGCGCCGGCGGAGCGTACGACGGCGCGGACGGCGCCGGCGGCTCGCTCCACGACCAGTTGGCCGCCGCGGCCTGCCCGCCGTTGGCCGGGGCCGGCGTTGACGGCGGCGCGTAGGACGGCGTCGGCGTCGCGTACGACGGCGCGGCCGGCTGGTAGGAAGGGGCCGACGGCGCCGACGGGGCCGGGGATGCCTCGGCCGCCGGCGCGGCCGGCGTCTCGGCCGGGGCGGGCGCGGCGGCGGCGTCCGCGTCCTCGATCACGGCGAGCTGCGCGCCGACCGCGACCGTCTCGTCCTCGTCGACCACGATGCCGCGCAGGATGCCGGAGGCCGGGGCCGGGATCTCGGTGTCCACCTTGTCGGTGGAGACCTCGAGCAGCGGCTCGTCCGCCGTTACCTGCTCGCCTTCCTTCTTCAGCCAGCGGGTGACGGTGCCCTCGGTGACGCTCTCGCCGAGCTGGGGCATAACTACGGAGACCGACATGTCGGTTCTAGCTCCTTAGGCGTGGAAGTGCAGTGGCTTGCCGGCGAGCGCCAAGTGCGCCTCACCGATGATCTCGGACTGGGTCGGGTGCGGGTGGATCAGCGCGGCCACGTCATCTGGCTCCGCGTCCCAGTTGACGATGAGCTGCGCCTCGGCGATCAGCTCGCCGACCCGGCTGCCCACCAGGTGGACGCCGAGCACCCGGCCGGGCTTGTCGCCGGGCGCCTCCGGCGCCTCGGCCAGCACCTTGGCCTGGCCCTGCGTCTGCAGGATGACCGACCGGCCGTTGCCGCCGAGCGGGTAGATCACCTCGACCACGTTGAGCTCGCGCTCGGCCGCCTGGGCGGAGGTGATGCCGACCGACGCGACCTCGGGATCTGAGTAGGTGATCCGGGGCACGCCGTCGTAGTCGATCGGCCGCACCTCGAGCCCGCCGATCTGCTCCGCGACCAGGATGCCCTCGCCGAAGCCGACGTGCGCCAGCTGCGGGGTGGCGATCAGGTCGCCCACCGCGAACACGTTCGGCACCGAGGTACGGCAGTAGCCGTCCACGTCCACGTAGCCGCGGGTGATCGCCACCCCGGCTTCCTCGTAGCCCAGGTCGGCCGAGACCGGCCCGCGGCCGACCGCGACCAGCAGCAGCTCGGCCTCGAGGGTCTTGCCGTTGCCGAGCGACACCGAGACGCCGTTGTCGGTGTGCGCGACCGACTGGAAGGGCGTGTCGAGCTCGAACTTGATCCCGCGCCGCCGGAACACCCGCTGCAGCACCTTGGCCGACGACTCGTCCTCGAGCGGCAGCAGCTGCGGCGCCATCTCGACGATGGTCACGTCCGCGCCGAACGAGCGCCACACCGACGCGAACTCCACGCCGATCACGCCGCCGCCGAGGATGATCGCCGACGCGGGCACCCGGTCGAGCCGGAGCCCGTCGTCGGACGAGATCACCCGGGAACCGTCCAGCGTGAGCCCGGGCAGCGACCGCGGCACCGACCCGGTCGCGAGCACCACGTAGTCGCCGGTGTAGACCTCGTCGCCCACCGCGACCGAGTTCGGCGAGGTGAGGCGACCGTCACCGATGATGGTGTCGATCTTCCGGCTCGCCAGGGTGGACTGCAGCCCCTTCCAGAGCCGTTCCACGACGCCCTGCTGGTAGGAAAGGACCGCGGGCATGTCGATGCCCTCGAACGTCGACTGCACCCCGAACTTGGCCGACTCCCGGGTGGAGTCGGCCACCTCGGCCGCGTGCAGCAGCGCCTTGGTGGGGATGCAGCCTCGGTGCAGGCAGGTCCCCCCGACCTTGTCCTTCTCGATCAGGGCCACGCGCTTGCCAAGCTCGGCCGCCCGCAGCGCGCAGGCGTACCCCCCGCTGCCGCCGCCCAGGATGACGATGTCGTAATGGCCGCCCTCTGCCACTGTTACCCCTCTTCCGCTTACGCCCAGTTTCCCATCATGCCAGCGCCCGCCGCTTACGCGCCGGGAAGTCGTCCGTCCGCGGTGGCCGTCGCGATCGCGATCAGCGCCCGCACCGCCGCGCCGGTGCCGCCCTTGGGCGTGTAGCCGAACGGCGCCTTCTCGTTGAACGCGGGCCCGGCGATGTCCAGGTGCGCCCAGGCCGCGCCCTCGGGCGCGAACTCGCGCAGGAACAGCCCGCCGACCATCATGCCGCCCTCCCGGTCGGGAGAGACGTTGGCCAGGTCGGCCACGGTGGAGTCGAGGCCCTTGCGCAGCTCCTCGGGGAACGGCATGGCCCACGCGGGCTCGCCCGCCTCCCGCATGATCGCGGCGACCGACGCCGCGACCGCGTCCGATGAGCCCATGACGCCGGCCGTGCGGCGGCCGAGCGCCACCGTCGCCGCCCCGGTCAGCGTGGCCACGTCGACGACCACGTCGGGGTGGTCCTCGGCCGAGCGCGCGAGCCCGTCGGCCAGCACCAGCCGGCCTTCCGCGTCGGTGTTGAGCACCTCGACCGTGGTGCCGCCGTAGATCGTGATGACGTCCGACGGCCGCTGCGCGCCCGAGCCCGGCATGTTCTCGGCGATGGTCAGGTAGGTCACGATGTTGACCGGGATCGACAGCTCGGCCGCGGCCACGGTGGCGGCGAGCACGGCGGCGGCGCCGCTCATGTCGCACTTCATCGTCTCCATGGACTTCGGCGGCTTGAGCGAGAGGCCGCCGGAGTCGAAGGTGATCCCCTTGCCCACGAACGCGACCGTCTTGGCCGCCTCCGGGTGCGTGTACGAGAGCCGGACCAGCCGCGGCGGCCGGGTCGAGCCCATGCCGACGCCGATCAGGCCGCCGTACCCGGCGGCCTCGAGCGCGCCCTCGTCCAGCACCTCGAAGGTGACGCCGACCGCGGCGGCCGCCTGCACCGCCGCGTCCGCCAGGGCGGCGGGCGACAGCTCGAGCGGTGAGGTGTTGACCAGGTCCCGCACCAGGTTGACCGCGTTGGCGATCACCTCGCCGCGGCTGACCGCGGCGCCGTTCCCGTCGTCGGTGAGCACGGTCACCGCGAGCGACGGGGCGGGGGTGGCGCGGTACTTGCGGAAGCTGTACGCGCCGAGCAGCGCCCCGGTGGTGACGGCCTCCGCCTCGGTTGCGGTCCGCGCGGGCAGCGCCACCGCGACCGACTTAACCCCGCTGTCTTTAACGGAAGGTGTCTTCGCGCTGGCCGCCCGCAGCGCCGTCCCGGCCGCGCGGCGGAGTGCCTCGGCGTCATAGGGTGCGTCGCCGTCGGGCGCGCGGCCGAGCCCGATCGCGAGGATCAGCGCGGCGGGCAGCTTACCGCCGCCGGGGATCTTGGTGAGCTCATCGGGTTCGCCGGTGGCGCCAAGCGCGGTAAGCGCGTCGGCGAGGGTCCCGCCGAGCGCTTCGTCAACGCCGTCCGCGCCGGGTGCGACGCTCGGGCCGTCCGGGGTCTGCGCAACCCCGATGACAAGGACGTCGGCCTCGGCCGTACCGGCCGCCGACTCGCTGTTGGAAAGGGAGACTGTCACGCTGCCGATGTTATTGCACCCCGCCGCGCCCAGATGCTACCCGGACCTCAGCCGTGACCGACCGCACAAAAGAACCGGCCCCGGCGGGGCAGCCTCGGTACCGTCGCCGCGATCTGAGATAATCACTTTTCGTACTCTATGTGTTACGGAGGGCGCGCGGTCGGGGACGGGGTGGTGAACCGGGCGATGCCCGCGCGTCTATGAGGGACTGGATGAGGGACCACCGGCTTGGCGCCGGCCCGCGGGAAGGGGCGGCCGCAGCCTGCGGCCGGAGTCTTTCGTCGCGCTGTGACCGGTCGGCGGCGGCAGCCGCCGGCTCCGGGCGCTGGGCCGGCGACGTGCGCCGGCGGCCGGGCAGGTCGGCGATCAGCGCGGCGAGCTGGGCGAGGGTACTGGCGGAGAGGGCCGCGCCGACGCGCTCGTCTAGTTCGGCCAGCGTGAGGCGGCCGTCGCCGACGGCGGCGCAGAGGATATCGACCGTGGTGTCCCGGTCGGCCCCGGACGCGCGCGGTTGGGCCGCCTGGGTCGGGCCGGGTCCGGGGTGGCCAGGGGGACAGGCGAGCATCAGCAGGACACGCCCGACCACGCATCCGCCCAGACGAGGATCAGCACCGCGGCGACCACAACGGTGGTCTGGGCGGAGATGAAGGTCACCGAGCCGAATAGGTTCCAGCGCCGGTGGACGATCCCGAACCACATACCCCAGGCGCCGAGCACGGGACAAAAATCGCGGACCGTTGCGTACCGGTGCATAGGCCCGCGCCGCCGTGCGGTGGCTGGGACAGAGCCGGGGTCAGGTGGGGGATTTCCCCAGGGCGCGGGAGCCCAGGAGGATGCCTACGGCAGTGGCGGCTACTGCGCCGACAGCGGCTTTGAACGTGGTGGACTGGAGGAACCCGGGCTGCTCGGCGATCTCGTAGGTCTTGTAGGTGGCGCGATCGACGAGAGCGGTCACTAGGTATCCGCCGTCGTCGGCATCGCGGTACATGACCACCGGGGCATGATCGTCGTCGGGGACCATCGCCAGATACTGCCTGCCGTTGCCGTTGCCGTTGCCGTTCTCCTGCTGCGCGTCCTGGGGGATCGCGACCGGCCTGCCCTCAGCCTGGCCGATGGCCGCGATGGCGCGGGCGACCGACTCGGCCTGAGGGCGCGCCAGTTCGCGCAAGGCATCGATCGCCGTCGGCGTCATGCGCACATTCGCCTGCCCGTTCTCGCCGGGCGCGGTCGCGGTCACCCCTTCAGGGTAAGTCCGGATGCGTCGATAAGTCATGGACGGCATGCTCCGCATGGCATTTTCTGTCATAGATAGTCCGAAATAACCGATTCGGCCTCTTCGGCCATGGCTTCATTCTCCGCCGTGTCGGCTGCCTCGCTGGTGCGCAGGAGCGAGGCGGCCGAAGCGCCGGCGGCGGCGTCGATCAGCGCGTGCATCGTCATGATGCCCGCGAACAGGTCCGGCCATGATTCGCTGGCGGCACGCCGTTCCAGCTGGTCCACGGCGGTGAGCTGCTCTTGGATATCGGCGGTCTGCGGGAGGAAGGCGCGCACCCGGTCGAGAATGTCCTTGGTCTGGCGGAAGCCGTTGCGAACCTGGTTGATCAGGTCGGAGCCGACGTTCACGGTGGTGTTGACGGTCTGCTGCAGTTGGCGGATCTCGTGCGTCTGCTCCTCGACCTTGGCGGTCAGCCGCTCGAACTCGAAGCCGCCGATCTTCAGCCGCTGGGCGTCGGGAAGCAACAGCAGGGCGATGGCCGCGAGCACGTAGATGAAATCGGTTACGTCGGGGAGGCCGCAGGTCCGGGTGGTCATCGATGATCGCGTCGCGCCGTTGGTGACGGTGACAACCTGGCAGGCGAGGTCCTGGTCTGCGAACAGCCAGTAGGAGAAGACGGCCAGGGCGGCCAGCGCCAGCGCCAGCGCGAGCGCCCAGCGGAGGGCGCGGGTCGAGTCCACCCAGGTGGATTCGCCGTTAGGCTTCCCTGTGTTCCCGGCGGATGAAGCGGATGAAGCGGATGAAGCGGACGTCACACCCTCTATCTTGGCAAGCTGACGGGCGTGGCGCGGGCGGTTAGGCCGACGGCGTCTGCGGGGGACGCCGTGCCGGCGGCGAAGAGGTGGCAGCCGTCGGGGTCGAGGCGCAGGCCGACCTCGTCGCCCCGGCTGGCCCGGTGCCGGGCGAAGACGCCGGTCAGCCGGCCGAGGCCGGGCAGGTCGATGGCGTGCTCGTACCCCCGGCCGCGGAACGCCACGTCGGCCACCCGCCCGGTCAGGTGCCGCTCGTCCGCGTCCGGCCCGACCAGGAAGACGCCGGTCGGCCGGATCGCCAGCAGCGCTTCGTCGCCGGGACCCAGGGTAGGTCGGCCGGCGTCGCCGGGCCCCGGGGACCTGAGCTCGGGCCCGGCCGTGGGGCCGCCCGCGCCGGCCGGCCGCATCACCGGCAGCCGCCCGGCGGCGCCGTTGGCCGCCGCGATCTCGACCGCGCCACCGCCGCCGTGCGCCGTCACCCGGACCCGCAGTTCCCCCGACAGCCCGGTGAACCGGGCCACGAAGGGGGTGACGGGGTGGTTGTAGACCTCCTCGGGCGACCCGAATTGCATCAGCAGGCCGTCCTCGAGCACGCCGACCACGTCGGCCAGCGCGAACGCCTCGGCCTGGTCGTGGGTGATGTAGACGGTGGTCGCGCCGGCCTCGCGGACCAGCGCGGAGATCTCCACCCGCATCCGCTCGCGTAGGTCGGCGTCGAGGTTGGAAAGCGGCTCGTCGCACAGGATCAGCCCGGTGTCCGCGATCAGCGCGCGGGCCAGCGCGACCCGCTGCTGCTGGCCGCCGGACAGCTCGTTCGGGTAGCGGCGAGCGAAGTCACCAAGGCCCACCCGGTCAAGCATCAACGCCGCGCGGGCGCGGCACTCCGAACGGCCAAGACGCCGACGCCGCAGCGCGAAGGCGACGTTGTCGAGCGCGGTCAGGTGCGGCCAGAGCGCGTAGTCCTGGAAGACCATCGACAGGTCGCGCTGTTCGGGCGGCACGTGCGCGCGCCCGTCGGCCACGATCCGCGGGCCGAGCGAGATCGTCCCGCCGTCGATCCGCTCGATGCCGGCCAGGCAGCGCAGCAGCGTCGTCTTGCCCGACCCGGACGGCCCCAGCAGGACCAGGAAGGTGCCAGGGGCGACGTCGAGTGAGACCGACTTCAACGCGGGCACGGCCGCCCCCGGGTACGTCTTAGTGAGCGAAGCGATCGAGATAGGCGAAGCCACGGTCCGTTCCTCCAATCAGAAAAAACTAGCGACCCGCACCTAGGCGCGATCCCAGCCACGGACCGTCCCGCCGATCCGCCGCCAGCCGGCCGGCGCGAGCAGCCGGTAGCCGCCGAGCACGAGACCCACGACGGTGAACGCGATCGCCACCGCGAGCACGGCCTGCGCCATGCCGACGCCGAAGTGGTAGTTGGACAGGTTGTCCTCGATCGCGATCGAGGCCGGCGGCGAGCCGGGGGCGTAAAGCAGCTGCGAGAGCGGCAGCTCGAGGAAGACGCCGCAGAACGTGTACAGCCAGGCCATCATGATCGGCCGCGAGACGACCGGCAGCACGCCCCGCGCCCACGCGGAAACGGCGCCCGCCCCGTGCGCCCGCGCGGCATCGCGCAGCGACCCCTGGATCTGCGAGACCGAGCCGACCAGCACCCGGGCGTTGGTCGGCAGCGAGGAGGCGATGTACGCGATGATCAGCAGCTGCACGGTCTGGTAGAGGTCAATGTGCAGGGTGGACATGATCGGCAGGTTGTAGGCGAAGATGTAGCCCGCGCCGAACACCACCCCCGGCAGCGCGACCGAGGCGAGCAGCACGTAGTCCATCGCCCCGGTGGCCTTGGTGCGCCGCGCCGCCGACAGCAGCCGGGCGGCGATGAAGCCGAGGAAAACGGTGACGGTGGCGGCGATCAGGCCGTAGCACAGGGACCGTTCCAACGGCCCGATCAGGCCGGACTGCTGGAACAACGCCTGGTAGTTGGCCAGCGTCAGCGTGAACGAGCTGCCGTAGTCGCCAAGCAGCGACCCGGACACCGCGCCGAACGCGGGGATGCCCAGCATGATCAGGAACAACAGCGCGAGACCGGACCCGGCCGCGACCGCCTCACGCCGGGTCAGCCGTCGCCGCACCGCCTGCCGGGTCCGCCCGGACAAGATCGCGTACGACCGGCCGCGCAGCGCCCGCGCCTGCAGCGCCAGCGGGATCGCGACCGCGGCGACCAGCAGCCAGGACATGCCGGCGGCGAGCGGGAAGGACGGCGGGAAGTTGCCGATCGCCGCGTACAGGGCGTAGGTGGCGAGCGAGAAGTTCGAGCTGTAGGCGAGCGTGGCGGCGACGCCGAAGTCCGAAATCGACTCGGCGAAGCCGATCGCCAGGGCGGACATGATGGCCGGGGCGAGGATCGGGACGATCAGCCGCAGCGCGCCGAAGCGGGTCGCCCCGTGCACCCGGGCGGCGTCCTCGAACTCCTGCCCGAGGCCGTTGAGCGCGGCCGAGATCGCCAGGTAGGAGAACGGCGCGCAGCGCAGTCCGAGGACCATGACGACGCCGAACGGCCCCATGATCAGGTGGGTCACCCAGGGCCAGTCCAGCCCCATCCGGTACATCACGCCGTCCGGCTGCACCAGGCGCACCCAGCCCAGCGACGGCAGCCAGGATGGCAGCAGCAGCGCCAGCCACATGCCGCCGCTGACCCAGCGGCGGCCCGGCAGGGTGGTGCGCGCCGCCAGCCAGGCGACCGGGAACCCGATGGCCAGACCGATCACGGCGGCCGCGCTCGACACCCAGAGCGAGTTGACGATGGCCACCGCGGTCGAGCCGGTCAGCGCCTGCTGCAGATACGTGAGCGTGAACCACTGCGATCCCTGGTCGAACAGCCGCGGCGAGACGCACAGCAACAGGAAGCAGGCGCACGGCGCCACGATGAACGCGAGCAGGATCAGCCAGAAGATCGGCATGCCGAGCCGCCCCGGCCGCAGCCTGCTCGGCGGCGGGCGCCTTGGCGTCGATGCCGAGCGCGGACGGCAGCAGGGTGGCCGGGTTCAGGTACTCGATGCCGATGTTCTTGTCGGTGAACGTCGCGCCGATCGCGGCCGAGGACTGCACCAGCGCCAGGTTGATCTGCCCGCTGGTCAGCGCCTGCAGCGTGGGGCCGTTGGTCGGGTGGATGACCAGCCCGTTGGCCTTGAGCGCGGCGAAGAACTTCTCTCCGGCCGAGACGCCGCCGAGGTAGTTCATGACGCCGGCGATGAGCGGGAAGGTAGGACCGGACTGGGACGGGTCGTTCATGCCGACCTGGCCCTTCCAGGTCGCCGACAGCAGCGCCTGCCACGTCGTCGGCGGGTTCTTCACCTTCGCCTTGTTGTAGGCGACGATGCCCATCAGCGTCACCCCG
>Ga0302326_10022619_pt1 | contig 12843 bp, 13 predicted proteins | sample Palsa_T0_3_FD_202264 | JGI IMG/M metagenome (GOLD analysis project Ga0302326, IMG submission 202264) | Peat permafrost microbial communities from Stordalen Mire near Abisko, Sweden - Palsa_T0_3 | ecosystem: Environmental > Terrestrial > Soil > Palsa > Peat permafrost | place: Sweden: Abisko... | reverse complement strand
CGGGCGAACGCGTCGTCGGCGTAGCCTGAGACGAAGACGATCCTCGCCGTCAAGCCGCGATTGCGCAGCTCCATCAGCATGCTCGGGCCGTCCATCTCCGGCATGATGACGTCGGAGACGATAAGGTCGATCTTGCCGTCCGCCTCCTCGAATACGCGCAAGGCGTCGACGCCTGACTCAGCCTCGAGCACCGTATAGCCGCGCGAGGCGAGCGCGCGCGCGGCGAAGGCGCGCACTGCCTCCTCGTCCTCGACCAGCAGGATGGCGCCGCGGCCGGTGAGATCGGCGGCAGGTTTGACCTCGATCTTCTTCTGCTGCGGTTCGACCACCAGTTCGGGAATATGGCGCGGCAACAGAATGCGGAACGTCGCCCCCCGACCGGGCTCGCTGACGCAGAAGACATAGCCGCCGGTCTGCTTGACGATGCCATAGACCATCGACAGGCCGAGCCCCGTGCCCTTGCCGACCTCCTTGGTGGTGAAGAACGGCTCGAAAATCTTGTCGCGTACGTCGGCGGGGATGCCGTGACCGGTGTCCTGCACCTCGAGCAGCACATATTCCGCTGCCGTCAGCGATTTCTCTGCGAAAGCCGCGCATTCCTCGGGGAGGACGTTGCGGGTGCGCAGCATGATGCGTCCGCCCTCGTTCATCGCGTCGCGCGCGTTGACGACGAGGTTCATCACGACCTGCTCGAACTGATTGATGTCGGCCTTGACCAGCCAGAGGTCGCGGCCGTGCGTGACTTCGAGATCGATCTTCTCGCCGACCAGCCGGCGCAGCATCATCTGCAATTCCGACAGCACGTCGGCGAGTTGCAGCACCTGTGGACGCAACGTCTGCCGCCGTGAGAACGCCAGCAGCTGCCGCACCAGGCCCGCCGCGCGATTGGCGTTCTGGCGGATCTGCATGATGTCCTGGAACGACGGGTCGGTCGGCCGGTGGTTGACCAGCAGTAGGTCGGAATAGCCGATGATGGCGGTGAGCACGTTGTTGAAGTCGTGCGCGATGCCCCCGGCCAATTGCCCGACCGCCTGCATCTTCTGACTCTGCGCGAAGTTTTCCTGCAAAGTGCGCTGCTCGGTGGTGTCGAGCGCAATGACGTTGGCGCCCGCGCCGTCGCCACGCTGCGCCTCGGCGGCGGATACGAAGAAACGCACCGCGCGCTCGCCCTGGCCCGCGACCGTGGCCTCGACCGGCGCGATCTCCGCCTTGCCCTCTGTCGCTTCGGAAATCGCCGCCCGCAGTGCGGCGTGGTCGCGCTCGACCACCGCGCTGTAAAGCGTCGCCGCCCCGCCCTGCATCGCCGCCGGCGCGAGCCGCGCGAAGGCGCCGTTGGCGCGGCGCACCGAGCCGTTCGGCGCAAGCGTCGCGAGCGGCAGCGGCGTCGTGTTGAACATGCGCGAAAGCCGCGCCTCCGCTGCTTCGGCCCCTTCGTCGCGCGGCGCCTCGGCGCCCGCCTCGAGCACCAGCGTGCGCGAGGGGGCGGGCTTGCCTTCGGGACCGAAAGTCACGCGATGGATGAGCCGCGCCGGTTTGGAAACGCCGAGCCGACGCTTGAGGTCGACGATCGTGTCGACCGTCTTGACCTCGCCCGGCGCGCCGGACGCGACCGCCAATAGCGCCGCGCCGTCGGCGGCGACGATGTCGGAGAGCGACATCCGGCCGGGCGTGAACTCCGCGATGTCGTAGTCCAGCCAATTGGCGAGCGTCGCATTCATGTAAGCGATGGCGCCGTCGGCCTCGGCCGAGAAGAAGCCGGCCGGCGCGTGGTCGAGAAAATCGATGGCGTGCTGCAAATCCTGGAAGAAGGTTTCGTGCCGCTCGCGTTCGCGCGTGATGTCGGCGACGATCCAGAGCGCCGCCTGGCCTTGCGCGGGCCCGTCGAGCGGGCGCACGCGAATGCGATACCAGGCCGCCGCGCCCGGTCCTACAAGCGGCGGCGACAGCCGCAATTCCTCGACGCCGGTCTCGCCCTTTCGGGCGGCTTGCGCCAGCCGGTAAACCGCCTCGGAGGTTTCCTGCGCGCCGGAAAACAGACGCTCGACGTTGCGAAGACCCGCCGACTTCGTCCCCGACAAAGCCCGATAGGCGTCGTTGGCGTAGAGCACGCTCGCGGCGTTGGAAGTGACGACCAGCGCGTCCTCGGCGGTCTCGACGATGGCGTAGGCGAGATCGAACTCGCTGGCTCTGCCGATGAAACGCGCGAGGCCAAACGCGTACATGAGAATGCTGAACGCGCCGAACACCGCCAGTGCGGCGATGGTGAAGGAAACCGCGCGGCGGCCGAGATCGCCTGGCAGAAATATTAGCGCCGCGGTCGAGGCGACGATGGCCAGCAACATGAGCGCCATCAGGCCTGGGCGCGCGATACGCTCGAGGCCTTTGGCCACCGGCGGAGTGGAAATAATGGACGTCATGGGCGCGCTTCGTCTCCCCTGGCGCCGCCCGGCGCGCGCGCGGACCGATTCTCGCGCCGCGTGAACATGCGTCCGGGGCGCGCGCTTGGCAACGTTTCCTGGCGTCAACCTCGGCGGTCCTACGCCCTCCTCAACCACTTTATGGCGCCGCTTACGCAGCGACCGACAATATTGCGCCAAACTTCATGTTTTCATGAGAGGTTCGATTTGCTACTCCAAGCTCGAGCGAAGTTCGCTTGGCGCGCGGGGTCCTGGGTTAACCGCGTGTTGGGGGCCGGCTCGAGCGCCTGGTGCGCTCTCCTCGGTCGAGGCGTGTTTGATGTTGCAGTCCTTGAGTAGTCTCCTGAACGACGACGGCCGCGCGCTGCAGATCGTGCTCGCCGTGGTCGTCCTCGTCGTCCTGATCGGTCTTCTCTACGTGCTTTACCGAGTGCTTTTTGCGCATCGTTTGCGTGCGCCGGGCGGCACGCGCGCGCGGGGATCGAGGCTCGGCGTGGTCGACGTGTACGGGCTCGACGGGCAGCGTCAACTGGTCATCGTTAGGCGCGACAACGTCGAGCATCTGTTGATGATCGGCGGTCCGAACGATGTCGTCGTCGAAGGCAACATCGTGCGCGCGACAACCAATGGCGCCGTGCGCGAGGCCGCCAAGCCCGCTGCCCCGGCGGCGGCGCCGCCGCAGAGCGAACCTGCCGCGGAGCCGCCGCCCGCGCCTTTCCCGCGACCGGCTGCGCCCTCCGCCGTGGCGAATGTGATGAAGCGGGCGTTTTCGCAACGGACGGAGCCGCCTTCGCTCGCCCCGCCCGCCGACCCCCCGGCGGCGCGCCAAGAGGACGCAGCTCCTGCCGAGCCGAGAGCAAAACCCGAGCCGGCGAGGTCGGCGTCGGAGAGGGCAGGAAGCAACACGGTGATCCCGCTGACCTCGCGCGCGCCGGCCGATTCGGCGCCCGCGCCCAAACCCGCGACTGAGGCGAAGGCCGCGCCGGCGCCCGTAGAACCGCCGCCGGCCGCGAAAGCCGCGCCGGAGCCGCCGCAACGGCGCGCGCCGCCGCCGCCTAGAGTTGCCGAGCCGCCGGCGCCGCGGCCGGCCCTGCCCTCGCCGATTGCGCCGCTGCGTCCCCGCCCGGCCCCGCCGCCCGAACCTGCCCGAGCCGCCCCGCCGCCGCCCGCCGAGCCGGCGCCGAAGCCGGCCGAAGTCGCGCCGCCTCCTCCGCCAGCGCCCGTTGCCCCGGCGCCTGTATCCACAGTCGCGACGGAAGCGGCGTCGGCCGACAAGCCGACTCAGCGAAAAGATGAAGCGTTCTACGACCTCGAATCACTCGAGGCGGAAATGGCGCGCCTCCTCGGGCGCGACGGCTGACGCGCTCCTGGGAGCGCGGGCGTCCCGCCCGCCCTTTGCGGCTTGGAGCGTCGGCCTCCAGGCCGACGTCGTGACGGCCTCGTCGGCCTGGAGGCCGACGCTCCAAGCGCTTCTTCCGCGCGCGGTCGGGACGTCGGAAAAGAGCGGACGGGACGTCCGCGGTCCCAGGGAGCGACGCTTCGGCTGAGTTAATCTTCGCGGTACACGCGCTCGCGGCGTTCGTGGCGCTCCTGCGCCTCTATCGACAGCGTCGCGATCGGGCGGGCGTCGAGGCGGCGCAGCGAAATCGGTTCGCCGGTATCGACGCAATAACCGTAGGAGCCATCCTCCAGGCGGGCCAGCGCGGAGTCGATCTTGGAGATCAGCTTGCGTTGCCGGTCGCGTGCGCGGAGTTCGATCGCGCGGTCGCTTTCCGAAGAGGCGCGGTCCGCAATGTCAGGATGATTCTCACTCTCGTTCTGTAACGCCGCCAATGTTTCCCTGCTTTCCGCGATAATAGATTCGCGCCACGCCCGAAGCTTTCTTCGGAAATAGTCCTTTTGCCGCTCATTCATGAAGGGTTCGGCGTCTGAAGGCTTGTAATCGTCTGGAATCACGGTGTTCACGCCCATGACGTCGCATCCCCTGATCGAAATCGCGGCCCTTATAACGACAAGCTGGTATAGGAACAATGACTGCCGCGCGCGCCCAACTCGTTGGGGCGAAAGATGTTGGCGCGACGCAGCAGCGACTGCGGATTGGACAATTTCACCACGGAGGATCGCTGATGTTTCGACGCATATTGCTTGCCGTGGATCTCGCCGACGAAGCTGAAACGCCCAAAGGTTTGCCCGAGGCGTTGGAGCTGGTGGCGGCCGGCGGCGGCGACATCCGCCTCGTCAACGTGCAGCCGCTGCTGCCGGCGACGTTCATGGAATACGTGCCCGCCGACTTCGACGCCGAACAGGAGCGTCGCGCCCGCGATGCGCTGCTGGCGATCGCCGCCAAGATCGCGCTGCCTCCGGAGCGGGTTTCGATCGCGGCGGCGAGCGGCGGCGTCTACCACGAACTGCTGCGCGAGGCATCGGACTGGGGCGCGGACCTCATCGTCGTCGGTTCGCATCGCCCGGTGATGTCCGACTATCTGCTCGGCTCCAACGCCAAGACGATTGTGCGTCACGCGGAATGTTCGGTGCTGGTGGTGCGGATGTGACGGGGTCGCCTCACCACGCAAGCCAGCGCCGTCCGGCCAGCGCGCCGACCAACACCACGACGCCGGTGGCGATCGGATACCAGGTGACGACGAACAACGGTGAATCGTCAGGGCAATTGCTGGCGTAGATCGTGGCCGCGACTCCCGCCGCCGCCGCGCCCGCCAAAGCCCCGGTCAGCGCGGGATAGCGTGGCGCGCCCTCGCGCAAGGCAAAGATCAACGCCGCCAGAGGCGGTATCGAAAGGATCGGGATCACCGACAGGCAGTGCATGGAGTTGCTGCCCACCAATTTCGCGCCCCATTGCGCGCTCGGCACCATCGCCAGCTCCATGGCGACCGCGGCGCCGAGAATCACGACGGGCGCGAGCAGCCAGGCCAACATCGCGCCGGGCGCCGCCTCGGGCCGCGAAAGCCTGAGGCAGAGGAAGAACGCCGGCGCCAGCACCGCCAGGGTGTCCACGAATTTGAGATCAAAGCGCATGGTGTGCGCCGCCCCCGCGAAGTCCGGCCGCGGCCCGATCACGCTCATGAACGCCGCAAAGCTCACCAGAGCGCCGAATATCAAGCCCAACGCGACACGGCGCCGCAGCGGGGGCCCGCGCGGCGCAGCGTCGGCGCTGAGCGCCAGGATGAGATCGTCAGTCTTCATGACTGCGCCGCCTTCCAGGCGCCGGCAAGCGACTTCAGCGCCCGATGCAGCGCGACGCGCACCGCGACCTCGGTCATCCCGAGACGCGCGGCAGTCGCCGTAATCGTCTGCTCCTCCAGCGAAATCGAACGCACGATGTCGCGCGCCCTCGGCGTCAGCATCTCCATCAGGCGCTCCACGTCGGAGCGGGTGTGCGGGTCCTGCTGTTCCGGCGCGGCGATCACCGCTTCGAAATCCTCGATCGGCTCGACACGACGGGCGCCGCGACGGCGCATGGCGTCGATCGCCTTGTGGCGCGCGATGGCGTTGATCCACGGCGTCACCCTCTGGCTCTGATCCCAGGTCTGCCGTTTCAGGTGAATCGCCAACAAGGTTTCCTGCACCACGTCCTCGGTATCCGCATCGCTGAGGCGCGCCCGGGCGAACGCGCCGCGGATAAGCGGTCGAACGACGCGGCCGATCTCGCTGAGCAGCCGACGATAGGCCTGCTCGTCCCCGGCCAACGCGGACCGCATCAACGCGGCCCAAACTTCCTCTCGCGCCTCGCTGGTCTCACGCGTCATGCGTTTTTCGCCGGCGCCGGGGGCTTGTTACGAGCAAATGACAAAATTCCATCACCGACGGCTCGGGCGGCGCGTGTAACATGCCGCCGCGAAATGTCGAATACGACGACGATGCTGGTTTCGGGAGAACGCTCATGACCTCAGCCCCCCGCGTCGCCGCGCCGCTGCCGCGCCGCGCCGGCGTCGGCTTCAAGCCGGAGCATTTCGACGCGATCATGGAGGAGCGTCCGGACGTCGGCTTCTTTGAAATCCACGCCGAGAATTTCATGGGCGACGGCGGTCCGCCGCATCGCCGGCTCGAGGCCTTACGCGCGCGCTATCCGCTATCGCTGCATGGAGTCGGCCTTTCGATCGGCGGCCCGCGCCCGCTCGACCGCGCGCATCTCGCGCGCTTGGCCGCGCTCAACCAGCGCTACGAGCCGGGCCTGTTTTCCGAGCACCTGGCTTGGTCGAGCCACGACGTCGGCTTTCTCGACGACCTGCTGCCGGTGCCGCTGACCGGCGAGACGCTCGCGCTCGTCTGCCAGCATATCGAGGAAACGCAAGAGGCCGTCGGGCGCAGGATGCTGCTCGAAAATCCGTCGACCTACGTGCGCTTCGCCGATTCAGACATCCCCGAGACCGAATTTTTGCGCGAGGTCGCGAAGCGGACCGGCTGCGGTCTGTTGCTCGATGTCAACAATGTCGAGGTCCAGGCCGGCAACCACGGGTTCGATCCGGTCGCCTACCTCGACGCGTTCCCGCTTGAGTTGGTCGGGGAGATCCATCTCGCCGGCTATGCCGAAGCGCGCGACGACGCCGGCCACGAGCTGAGAATCGATGCGCACGACTCCCCGGTTCGCCCCCGGGTTTGGGGGCTCTACCGCTTGGTGATCTCGCGGATAGGCGCGACGCCGACGCTGATCGAATGGGACAACGACGTGCCGGACTGGCCGACGCTCTTCGGGGAAGTCCACCGCGCCGACGAAGCGGCGAGGGCCGCATTGCGCCGCGAGATGGCCGATGTCGTTTGAGACCACGATCGCCGACTTCGCGGCGGCGCTGACCGATCCGTTCGCGCCGGCGCCCGCGAGGACGATGGGCCGCGAGGGCCGCCCCGACGCGCGGCGGTTCGGGGTCTACCGCAACAACGTCGCGGTCGGCCTCATCAAGTCGCTCGAAGCCCGCTATCCAGTCACGCGCCGGCTGGTCGGCGACGATTTCTTCCGCGGCATGGCGGGCGCGTATGTCGCGCTGAATAAGCCGAAATCGGCGTTGCTCATTGTCTACGCCGCCGATTTCCCGGACTTCGTGCGCGGCTTCGAACCCGCGCGGGATTTGGATTATCTGCCCGACGTCGCTTCGCTGGAAAATGCCTGGGTCGAGGCCTACCACGCGGCGGAAGCCGCGCCATGGCCGTTGGCGGCGCTCGCGGAAATCGCGCCTGAGCGGCTCGAAGCGCTACGCTTCGCGATTCACCCGGCAGCTAGGCTGGCGCGCTTCGAGACGCCCGCGGCCAGCATCTGGTCGGCGCATCAAGGCGAGGGCGATCCTGCGCCGCCTGAGCGATGGGGCGGCGAGGACGTGCTCCTCACGCGGCCGCATGCAGAGGTCTTGGTGCGGTTGCTGCCCGACGGCGGTCACGATTTTTTCTCGAGCCTCCGCTCGGGCGCTACGCTCGGCGAAGCCGCCGCGCCGCTGATCGAAACGGGCGCCGATCCCGGAGCGCATCTCGTCGGGCTGATCGAGGCGGGGGCGATCGCCGGGCTCGCCTGATCAGAGCGGAGCCGTCATTGCGAGCGAACCGAAGCCATCCAGCGCGTGAGGCGGTCGATACGGGTCCGATCTATGCGCCGATGGTTCGGCATAACGGCTTCAAACAAAGCATCGCCGAACACAATGACGATTTAATCTTCTTCGGAGTTCACACCATGTCGCCGATTACGCTGCCCTTTGCTTCGCTGCTTGCCCGCTTCACCTCGGGCCTGTTCGGCCTGTGGCCGCAATCGCTGACGCTGCTGGTGCTGCGCGTGACGCTCGCGATTCCGTTCTGGAAATCGGGCCTGACCAAGTGGGACGGCTGGTTCACGCTGTCTTTCGGCGCCACTGCGCTGTTCACCGACGAATACAAGATACACTGGTTCGGCGCCGAATATCCGTTCCCCTACCCGGAATGGATGGCGCTCGCCTCCGGGGTCGGGGAGGTGGTTCTGCCGGTGTTGTTGGTATTGGGCCTCTTCACCCGTTACGCGGCGTTTGGCATTCTCGTCATGACGGCGATCATCCAGCTCACCTATCCCGACGGCTGGCAGAATTTTCATCTGCCCTGGGCGGCGATGGCGATGGCGATCTTCACGTTTGGCGGCGGCAAGGTCGCGCTTGATGGGTTGCTCGGGCTCGATCGGGAGCCCCAGCGCTAGAGCGATTCGACGCGCGTGGTCGACGACGACGCCGGTCTCATGTAAAGACAATTCACATGAGCTGGAGCAAGGACGAGCCGCGCGGCTACCACCACGGCAACTTGCGCGAAGCGTTGATCCGCGCGGCGCTGGAGCTGATCGCGAAGAAAGGCCCGGCGGGCTTCACCTTCGCGGAAGCGGCGCGGTTCGCCGGCGTCAGTCCGGCAGCGCCCTATCGGCATTTCCGCGACCGCGACGATCTTATGACCAGCGTGGCGCTGCGCGGTTTCGAGCAGTTCGCCGCGGCGCTGGCGAAAGCCTGGGACGACGGCCGTCCCAACACCTTCGCCGCGCTCGATCGGCTCGGCAAAGCCTATCTCGACTTCGCCCACGCGGAGCCGGCGCTTTACGCCGCGATGTTCGAAGCCGCCATTCCCGTCACCGGCCACCCGCCGCTGCGCGACGCGAGCGACCGCGCGTTTTCCGTACTGCGCGCAGCCGCGGAAAAGCTCTGCGCCGCCATGCCCGCCGCCGGGCGGCCGCCCGCGCTGATGGTGGCGCTGCATATCTGGACGATGGCGCACGGTGTCGCCTCGCTGTTCGGCCGCGGCGATGGCGGACACCGGGCGCTGCCGATGACGCCTGCAGAGTTGTTGGAGGCGCAGACGCTGGTCTACCTGCGTGGCCTAGGCGTCGGCGGCGTTTGAACGCGACCCGATTTTATTTGACCGGCTTCTCCACCTCTCGCTTGACAGCCGCTCAGCTCCCCATGTAAATGTTCATTACATTCACACGGAGGTCGGGTGATGGCAATAGTGCTGATGATCTTGAGCTTCATTTGGTGGTGGCCGCTAGGGCTCGCGGTCCTGGCCTTCCTTGTCTTGCGACGGCGTTGGGAATGGCGGCGGCATCTGGAATATGCAGGAGACGGACACATGTTCGGCGGACATCACGGAATGGATCGGTGGGAGCGTAAAGTCGCCCGGGCGCAGGAGCGGGTGGAGCGGGTGCGCGGCCGGATGGAGCGTTTTGCCGGCCGCGGCGGCTGGCTCAACGCGGGCTCGAGCGGCAACAGCGCGTTCGACGACTATCGCACCGAGACGCTGCGGCGGCTCGAGGACGAGCAGCGCGAGTTCAAGGATTTCCTGTCGCGGTTGCGCTTCGCCAAGGACCGCGCCGAGTTCGACCAGTTCATGACGCAGCGCCGCGAGCGGCCGATCGAGCCAAACGAGCCGCCGCCGGCCGGCCCGCACGCCTAAACGGAGCGGCGGCGTCCACGCCGCCGACCTTCCCTCACGAACAACGGCGGCCGGGAGGCCGCCGCTCCACGGTTGATCATGCCCTCGAAAGGCGCGATGAAGCGGCCGCGGGCGTCGGTTGGGCGTCATCGCCACCCCGAGGGCTGCATGCGCTTTGCCGGAACCGCCACCTATATTGCCAGCGATGAACTGACGACGGCCGTCAACGCGGCGATCGCGTTGGAGCGTCCCCTGCTCATCAAAGGCGAGCCGGGCACCGGCAAGACACTGCTCGCGCAGGAAATCGCCGAGGCGATCGACGCCCCGCTGATCTCCTGGCACATCAAATCGACCACCCGCGCGCAGCAGGGCCTCTACGAATACGACGCCGTCTCGCGGCTTCGTGACAGCCAGCTCGGCGACGCGCGGGTCTCCGATATCCGCAACTACATAAAGCGCGGGAAATTGTGGGACGCTTTCACCCACGAGCGCCGGCCCGTGCTGCTGATCGACGAGATCGACAAGGCCGACATCGAATTCCCGAACGACCTGTTGCTCGAACTCGACCGCATGGAGTTCCATGTCTACGAGACCGGCGAGACGGTGAAAGCGGACCTGCGGCCGATCGTCGTCATCACCTCCAACAACGAGAAGGAATTGCCGGACGCATTCCTGCGCCGCTGCTTCTTCCACTACATCCGCTTTCCCGACACCGAGACGATGCAGCGAATCGTCGACGCGCATTTTCCAAGCCTGAAGCCGCGTTTGATCGAAGAGGCGCTGCGGCAGTTTTTTGCCGTGCGCGAGACGCCAGGGCTGAAGAAGAAGCCGACGACGTCGGAGCTGCTCGATTGGATCAAGCTGCTGGTGGCCGAGGACATATCGCCGGAGGTTTTGCGCGAGCGCGACCCCAGAAAGCTGATCCCGCCGTTGCACGGCGCGCTGTTGAAGAACGAGCAGGACGTGCATCTATTCGAGCGGTTGGCGTTCTTGAATAGGCGGGAGCGGGGGTGAGTCTGGTCCGCCAAGCGAGCGATTTGAAACGAGGTGTGTCATGCAGATTTCCCTCACGCCTGAACAAGAGGCCTGGTTGAGAACGCACTTCTCCGCGTTCGACGACGCCTCACTCGAGACGGCCGCGCGCAAAATTATCGATGATCGGATCGCCGAATCCGAGTTGGAGACAGACGACCTGGCGTGGGCGAAACCCCTTGTCGATGAAGGTGTCGCAGCGGTCGAAAGAGGCGAATTTATTACGCTCGAGGAGTTTAAGGCGCGCAATGCGGCTCGCTTAGCCGCATTGAAGGATTGATGGCCCGCGTTATTGTCTCGGACGTCGCCGACGAGGACATGTCGCGAATTTCTGCACGTCTCGCCCACGAAGCTGGCTCAAGGGTTGCCCGTAAATACGGGCTCCGTTTCGAAAGACTGTTTGAGTTGATTGCTCAGCGCCCGGACATGTGCGCTGCGCGACCCGGTCTAGGCCCATTTATCCGGGTAGGGATTGTCTCCCCCTATCTGGTCATCTATCGCCACATAACCGGTGAAAATATCGCAAGCGTGATTCGCGTTGTTGATGGCCGCCGCAACATAGTGCGAAGTCTTTTGCCGTAAGCGGATCGGCGCACTGACGGACGCGCGATCCAGCGCATGGAGGCAAGCTTTGCATTTCGGAACCTTCACGATCGGCATCGCCCACATTCAACCGATCGCCGCGCTCGTCGCGGGCGTTCTCATCCTCATCATGCCGCGGCTGCTGAACTATATTGTCGCGATCTTCCTGATCCTGTCCGGTCTGCTCGGTCTCGGCATATTGCGCTGAGCGGCGGCCCGCGGAGCTTCAGCGGACTTCGTGCCTTCGTGAGTCCCTTTGTGGTGAACCCGTTTCACCACAAAGGCGCAAAGGGACTCACGAAGGCACGAAGGATCGGCGTTTGTCTCGGCTTCTCCGCTTCCCGTTCCCCTCCCAATCTGGCATAGCTCCGCGCTATGAACGCCATGCCCCCGACCGCCAATTTCGACGCTGCGCTGCAGGCTAGCGCCCGCGCCGCGGCGGATTGGCTGATCGCCAACCAGAAACCCGACGGCCATTGGGTCGGCCGCGACGACAGCAACGCCTGCATGGAGGCGCAATGGTGCCTCGCGCTGTGGTTCTTGCGGCTAGAAGATCACCCGCTCCGCCGCCGCCTCGGCGCCGCGATTCTGAAGACGCAACGCCCCGACGGCGCCTGGCAGATCTACCACGACGCGCCCAATGGCGACATCAACACAACCGTCGAGGCCTACGCCGCGCTGCGCTCGCTCGGACATCGCGACGACGAGCCGGCGCTGCAGCAAGCCCGCGCCTGGATCCAATCCAAGGGCGGCCTCAGAAATATCCGCGTCTTCACGCGTTACTGGCTCGCGCTGATCGGCGAATGGCCGTGGGAGCAGACGCCCAACCTGCCGCCGGAAGTGATCTGGTTTCCCCTCTGGTTTCCGTTCTCGATCTACAATTTCGCGCAATGGGCGCGCGCGACCTTGATGCCGATCGCGCTGCTTTCGGCGCGCCGCCCCAGCCGCCCCCTGCCCTCGCAAAACCGTCTCGATGCTCTATTCCCGCAAGGCCGCGACAAGTTCGACTACGCGCTGCCGAAGAAGGCCGGCGCCGGCGGCTGGGATCGTTTCTTTCGAGGCGCCGACAAGGTTTTGCACGCGCTGCAGAACCTTGGGCAGCGCCTCCATCTCGCGCTATGGCGCCCGGCGGCGGTCGCGCGCGCCACCGAATGGATCGTCCGTCATCAGGATTTCGACGGCGCCTGGGGCGGCATTCAGCCGCCCTGGATCTATAGCCTGATGGCGCTCTACGTGGAGGGCTACGCGCTCGACCATCCTGTGCTCGCCAAGTCGCTCGAGGGGCTCAACGATCCAGCATGGCGCTGGGACGAGGGCGAGGCGACTTTCATCGGCGCCACCAACTCAGCCGTGTGGGACACGATGCTCGTCCTGCTCGCCTTCGACGATGCCGGTCTCGCAGGCGAATATCCCGAGGAAATCGAGAAGGCTG
>Ga0302326_10022618_pt1 | contig 12844 bp, 11 predicted proteins | sample Palsa_T0_3_FD_202264 | JGI IMG/M metagenome (GOLD analysis project Ga0302326, IMG submission 202264) | Peat permafrost microbial communities from Stordalen Mire near Abisko, Sweden - Palsa_T0_3 | ecosystem: Environmental > Terrestrial > Soil > Palsa > Peat permafrost | place: Sweden: Abisko... | reverse complement strand
GGTGTCCGAATCGTATACCACGACGCGGTTATTCATATATCCGTCGGCGATATAGATCTCGTGGGCTGCGTCGTCGATCTCGATTCCGGCCGGTTGTCCGAGCAGGCTGGTGTTTTGGTTGTTCTTGGGAGCATTGCTCGAATGACCGATCTCGAGCAGCAGTTTTCCATCGCCTGAAAACTTTAGAACTTGACGATCAGAGGGCGCATTGCCCCCGATCCAGACATTACCCTGCTTGTCGACCCAGATGCCATGTTCGGACTTCGGCCATTCCGGCACGTAATCGGGGCCGCCCCACGATTTGATCAGATTACCCTGCGGGTCGAATTCCAGAATCGACGGGGTATTGTTACAGCAGAGCGAGCGCGCCGGAGTGCTTTGAGCCCCCAGTTCGTCCGGGGTGGACGTCAACGGACGCTGCAGTACCCAGATATGATCGTGATCGTCGACGCTCAGCCCGCCGACCTGACCCATGATCCAATTGTTCGGCAGTCGCTTCGGCCAAAAAGGATCGACCTGGTATTGTGGCGCATCCTCATCGTCGCTTTGAGCCTGAACGGCCGCAACGGCGCCGACGATGAACGCTAAACATACCCCCAAGGCACCGGCGGCAGAGGCCTCACGGATGTTCATGCTTTACCCCAAAATCTATCGGCCATGGTTTGAATAGTTCTTGTCCGCCGGAAAGCTAGGATGCCGGACCATCGATTCCAGCACAACAGCCGAGCGGCAGCTCGAATGGAGATGGCGGATGTTCGCCGTCGCGGCTAAATTACGCCCGTCGCTACGCAGCGCACTGATGCTTGGCAAATGAACCATTCCACACCTCTATCCACCAGCGTTCATGACAGGAACGAGACCAATCCGCTTGATCTGGCCTCCAATCGGCGCTTACGCGGCAAGGCGCTGCTGCGTTTCGTCCTGTTCATAGCCCTCGCCGTTGGCTTCACGTTCGTGGCGCTGCTCATCGCCAAACACGTGTTTAAGATTGACGTCGATGTGAACGGACCGGTCTCAATGCAGGAGATCTTCGTTGCGCAAATTGTTCTGGCGATTGTGAACGCTGCGCTTCCTACAGCCATCATGGTGCGTGCGACCCATGAATCCTCGCTAACCTTTGGCTGGGGGCGATCCAGGCGATGGCGTCAGTTGGGGATCGGCGCTGCTTCGGGGATTGGATTGGTGACCGCGCTGCTGCTTGCGATGTCATGGCTCGGCGGCTATTCCTTCGGCGGCGTGTCGCTGGCCCCTGCTCAGGGCGTTGAGTACGGCGCGACGTACCTTATAGCCTTTGCATTGACCGCCATCTCCGAGGAGGGAGCGTTGCGCGGCTATGGGCTGGTACAGCTCAGCCGTGCCATCTCGTTCTGGCCAGCGGCAGTGGTGACGAGTGCAATCTTTCTGGCGTTGCACCTTACACACAACACTGAGACGCCAATCGGTTTGGCACAAGTGGGGCTGGTGGGACTGATACTTGCCTATAGCTTTCGTCGCAGCGGGGCGCTGTGGTTCGCGTTGGGTTTTCATGGCTCGTGGGACTATGCGCAAAGCTTCATTTTCGGGGTGCCCGATAGCGGTCTGTCGCTGCCCGGAGCGCTGCTGCATCCGACCTTTCATGGACCGGCCTGGTTGACCGGCGGCTCTGCCGGACCGGAAGGTAGCGTTCTGGTATTCCCCATCCTCGCTGCCCTGGCGCTGATAACGCGTCTCGCGCTGCCCTCATCGCGCTCGACTTCTTGAACCGCCGGTAATGAGGCGCTACTTCAGGATCTGAAACAGAGTACTGAATTGATCGCTCCATACTGGCAGTCCGGGACGAGGCGCGATGGCGGTGCTGAAGGCGGCAATCTCCGGCTGTTGCAGAAACCGGGCGCTGCGTGTGACCAGCGCCCAGTCGGAAGGTAACGTCAATCCATTGGGTTCAGGGCGATCGGCGACCAACACAGCTTGAAAGCCGGCATCGCGGGCGATGTTCTCGACTACGGGAGCAAGATCCAGATTCCGGTTGGTCAGATGAAATGCAATGACCCCATCGGGCTTTATGACGCGGGCATAGCTGGCGAACGCCTCCCGGGTAAGCAAATGCACCGGAATTGAATCACCCGAGAAGGCATCTACCGATAGAACGTCGAACTGCCGGTCCGGCGAGTTGAACGCACCCTGCGCGAGTTCGCGCTCCAGAGAAAGTCTTGCGTCGCCGAGCACTATTTCAATCCGCGCCTGGCTGTCCTTGAGATAAGTGAATTGATTTTCGGCTATGGCCACCACTGCCGGATTCAGCTCGTATATTCGCAGCAGATCGCCGGTCCTGCCGTACGCGGCCAGCGTTCCTGTACCCAGCCCGATCGAGCCGATCCGCAGTGCTTGCGCGGACATTTGTTCGATCAGAATCGCGTGGCCAATACCCGACGACTCTCCATAGTAGGTGGTCGGTATCGAGCTTTGCGGTGCCTCCATAACCTGCGTACCGTGTATGACGACGCCGTGCACCAGAGTCCGAATAGCCCAGTCGCCGGCGGACGATGATTTCACTCGAAGCGCGCCGTAGAAGTTGCGTACTGACAATTCGGTCCCTGTGGAGACACTACGGTAATAGCCGTCAACGAACGCCAGTGTGCATAACAGCACTATGAGGGCCAGTGCGCGCGACAGACGGTATCTTTGCAGCGCCAGAGCGGACACGAGCAGCAGGGCGGCGAGAGCCCAACGCGCATCGCCGTGTGAAAGGTTGGCCCAGGTGGGCGTAGAGACACGCAGCGCGGGAGGTATTGCCCCGAGCAGCAGCAGAATCAGCGCCGCGCCAAGCACCGCAATAATGGCATTGGCCGCCCAGGAGGTTCTCGGCAGTAGGCGCATTTCGCCGGCGCACGCTGCCAACCCCAATCCTGCCACGGCGACCAACGTCAGCGGCACTTCCCAGTAGCCATTGAAAACCAGGGGCGCGACCAGCCCGACCAGCAAACCTCCCAGTGCGCCGCCGGCGGCGAGACTCAGATAGAAATGGGTCAAATAATCGGGAGGGGGTTTGCTGCGCGCGAGTTCGCCATGACACAGCATGCAGCTCAGCAACAGCCCGCCCGCGTAGACAGGCAGCGCTGAGTAGATCGACAGATTCGCCTGGGTTGAGCCCAGAATCCACGCCATGGCTGCTGTGGCCAGGAGCGCCGGCGTCAGCCAGAATTTTTGCTCGTACCAGCCCTTTCCCGAGCGCCCCTCAAAGCTGAGGATGAAACTTAGCAGATAAATGCTTAGCGGAACAATCCACAGAAACGGAATGGACGCGACATTTTTTGTGATCTGCGTAGTCACCGACAGCAGCAGCGCTGAGCCCAGTGCGGCACACGTAATCCAGTACACGTAAAGACCTGGCGACGGAGAGGACTCAGCGCCGGCAGGCTCTGAGCTCCGGATGCGCAGCGGATCAGGCCGCCGCCGCCGCGCCCAGGCGTAGCCGATCAGGCAGCCTGTGAACAACAGGTACACGCCGCTCCACACCCACGCCTGTACGCGAACGGTCGCGAATGGCTCGATGGCGAACGGGTAGCTCAGCAAGCCTATCAGAGAGCCGAAGTTCGACAGGGCGAACAGGCGATAGATAGAGCGTTTTTGTGAGCCGTCGCTGATGCCATCGCTGAGCCAGCTCTGCAGCAGGGGCGCTGTCGATGCCAGCAGAAAGTACGGCAAGCCGATGGTCGCAGCCAACAGGCACAGAATCCGTAGCGCCGGCTCTGCGTCAACGGCTGGCTTCCAGAATGACCCCGGGATGATCGGCAGCGTCAGGCAGCTCACGAGCAAAAGCAATACGTGCAGAGCGAACGCCTGGAACCGATCTCGCCGACGCGTGAGCCAATGCGCGTACATGTACCCGAGCAGCAATACCAACTGGAAGAACACTAGACAGATCGTCCACACGCCCGCGGTCCCACCGAACCAAGGCAGGATCTGCTTAGCGATGATGGGCTGCACCAGGAACAACAGGAACGATGACAGCAGGATGACGAGCGCGGGTACGACCATCGGCTTGGTTTCTGCTGTTATTCGCGCCGCCTGTGACGCCGATCCAGACTCTACCAGCGTATGGGCCCGGCAATGAAGCGACAGGACGTCGCGACCCGCCAGCGATTGGCGCAATGTCCATGGAGGTAAGAGCGCCTGCGAAAAGTAGAGCATCCCGCTCACGCCGTCTGGGCCCGCGCCTACCTCATTGGCCGCAGTGGCGCGACCGCCATATCTGCATGAATACAGCACATATGCAGTCTAGTCGAGAGGCGGCACTGGTGTTCAGATGCGGACAGATCGCAGAGGTCAGTTCAAATCAGGCTGCCGGAGAGGATGGACGATTCAGCCCCCGTGTCAGTCCTGCGCACGCTGCGCCTGAAGGTTCGCTCTGAGGGCTATGCGTGGCTCAACGCCGCCGCAGTCGAAGCGAACCAGGTGTTCAATTATTGCAATGAGACCAGCCTCAAGGTCGCCACGCGCACGGATGGGAGACGCAAGCTCCTGTCCGGCTTTGATCTGTGCAAGCTGACGGCAGGCGCCTCGCCCTACTTTGAGAAGATCGGGGCGGATACGATTCAGTCGATCTGTGTGCACTATGCCCAAAAGCGCCGAGCCGCCCGGCGCCTGAAGCTGCGCTGGCGGGTCAGCGGCGGATCGAGGCGCTCACTGGGGTGGCTGCCCTTTAAGGCCGCGAGTCTTAAACGAAAGGGAGTGTGCCTGCGCTTTGCCGGCAAGTGTTTTAGGGTGTTCGAGCGGCAACGCCTGCAAGGCATCCAATGGCAGGGAGGCTGCTTTGCTCAGGATGCCGTGGGGGACTGGTGGATTTGTCTGCCGGTCAAGAGGGAAGTAGAACTCACGATCGCACCCGAGGAGGAGGTGGGCATTGATCTGGGGCTCAAGACCATTGCGGTCACCAGTGACGGGGAGCGTCTTACTGCGGGTCGATGGACGCAAGCTTTCTCAGAAAAGCTCGCTGCAGCGCAAAGACGCGGCCACAAGCGCCAGGCCAAGCGCATCCATCGCAGGGCCGCGCGCTGCCGGGCCGATGCCTTGCACAAGTACTCGAAGAAGATGGTGGACAGGTATCAGAAGATAGTTGTGGGCGACGTAAGCAGCCTCAAGCTGGTCCGCACTCGGATGGCAAAATCCGTGCTGGATTCAGGCTGGGGGATGCTCAGAAGGTTCCTGGAATACAAAGCCATACAGGCGGCCAGAAGCTTTCAAGTCGTCAGCGAGCGAAACACCAGCGGCACCTGTTCTGCTTGCGGGGCTCTGAGTGGCCCGCGAGGGGTCAATGGGTTGATTGTAAGATCGTGGATATGTAGCGAGTGCGGTGGCTTGCATGACCGAGACCGCAATGCGGCTCGGAATATCCTGATCGGGTCCAGGTGTCGGACCTCCGTGGGCGGGAACGAGCATCCGTACTCGCTGCTTCCGCCGAGCAACGCATGGCGCGTTCGCGAGGCAGGGATCGAAGCAGCGAGGACGGCGGCGTGAGCACCGGACAATGATTCAGGGCGCCGTGGCGCCGCAAGGCCGTACAGTGATAAATTCGCTGAACAAGAAGAGCACGCACTCTGGGGCCGCCATCTGGAGAGACCCATGCAGGACGTTGGTGTAGTGACGACGGCAGTGGATGCTCGTGCCCGGGATGACATTCGCGAACGCGGATTCACCCGACGGGGTTTGCCAGTTGACTTGGATGTCGCGCGTGCATTGGCCGAGCTGGCGCACGCGGCGTGGTCGCTTCCCAGGGATCAATACTATGAAGGCGGCACCCGGTATCGATCTCTCAATCGGCTCAGGGCCCGGATCGTAAAGGATGGGGTGGAAATCGAGCCCTGCGATGACACACAACCCTATGTGCAGCCGAAGAAGTACAACACCACATTGGGCGGACAGCAGCGCAAGTACTCTCCGCTGCCGCGTGAGATGGCCGACTCAGCCGGCGTGCGTAAAGTGATCTCCCATCACCTGATGTACCTGCCGTTATCGGAGGTGGGTAAAAGTTATTCGGTCAATATGCATGTGATCCGGTTCGCGGCAACTCCGTCTTGCCCCTGCGACACCAGCCCGGCAGGCCTGCACAAGGACGGCGAGAAATATCTCGCTACTCACCTGCTGGCGCGATGCGGTGCCAGGGGCGGAGAAGTGGTCATCACCGACAATGACAAGCGAGAACAGGATCGCTTTACCATGCGTGAGGCCGGGGAGTGCTATGTCTTCGACGACGATAGGATCTGGCACATGCTCACCCCAGTCGAAACATCGGACGGCAATCAGTTTGCGTACCGCGATACCGTCACGTTCGATCTATTGCCCGACGGTTGGGACCCTGCGATCTGACCTGCGGCGGCTCGGGTAGCCTCCAGGCGCCGATTTGTTGCCATTGCGTTGAGCATCCGCGAACATGGGGCGGCCAACCAGGATAATGAAGCATGCCCGAGAGCGGCGGTGGCTCAGGGCGCGGCATCCCCCGACGACGCAGCGGTAGCGAACAACTGCTCTGCAATGTTCTGGAATGCCTTGAATTCGAGCGCATTGCCGGACGGATCCAGCAGGAACATGGTGGCCTGCTCGCCCGGAGCGCCTTTAAATCGAGTGTAGGGTTCGATGACGAACTCCACCTGACGCGCTGTCAGCCGTTGCGCCAGCTCATGCCATTGCCGCATTTCCAGAACCACGCCGCAGTGTGGCACCGGCACTCCCTGCCCATCCACTGGGTTGTAGTGCGAGGCAATTTTGCCCTGCCTGCCCAGCTGCGGATTTAAATGACAGACGAACTGGTGCCCATATAAATTGAAGTCCACCCAATGGGTGTCGCTACGGCCCTCGGCACACCCTAGAACCATGCCGTAGAAGTGCCGGGCTTCGGCGATATCTCTGACTTGTACGGCAATGTGAAACGGCGTCAGATCCATGAATCTCCTGGGCGATAACCGTAACGGTCCGCAGCCAGCGCGAATCGCGAGCGCGTTCGTGCCATGATCGGCTCCGTTATTCTAATCCACTGACGGCCTGTCATCATGCTGAACACATATCAGATCAACGCCGGTGCTCCCGGGCCGCAAGGCGCGAAATCATTCTGGGTCGACTTGCTCAATCCGACGCCGGAGGAGACCACGCGAGTGGCGGCAGACTGTGGCATCCACGTTCCGTCGCGCGAATCTTTGCAGGAAATCGAAAGCTCCAGCCGGCTCAGGGCCGAGGGCCAGGTGCTGTACGTCAGCATGCCACTGGCCATACAGGATGACGCGACCGGTCTGGTGCCCGTGCCGCTGGGGCTCATTCTCTCGCCCCAGCAACTCATCACGGTACGCTTCTCTGAGGTACATGCCTTCGCCGACGTTAAGGCACGAGTCGAAAAAGGCGTTTGCCTGGGCAGTGCGGCGGTGTTCGCCGCGCTGATCGATGGCATGGTGGATTTCAGCGCCGATATGCTCGAGAAGTTGAGCCGAGATCTGGCCGCCGTCTCTGCGCAGGCCTTCGGGCGAAACGGGGTGGTGCCGCCACGCGATAAACGCTTCACGCATGCGCTGCGCGAAAGCGTCAATGCCGTCGGCATGGCTGGAGACCAGCTGTCCCGGATTCGCGAGAGCATTCTCGGATTGCAACGTATCGTCGGGTTTGTCTCCGAGGCGACCACGGAATGGCTGCTGCCGGAACTGAAATCCCGCCTGAAGACGGCTCGGCAGGACCTGACTTCGCTGGTCGACTTCGAAGCACATCTGTCGGGCAAGACTCAATTCCTGCTGGACGCCATTCTTGGTTTCATCAATACCGAGCAGAATGACATTTTCAAAGTACTCACCATCGTATCGGTGGTGGGGATTCCTCCAACGCTGATCGCCAGCATGTACGGCATGAATTTCCACGATATGCCGGAGCTCAGCTGGCGTTGGGGCTATCCCTACGGACTGGCGCTGATAGCGCTCAGTACCCTGGTGCCGATTCTATGGTTCAAGCGACGCGGGTGGTGGTAGGGCGAGCGAGACGATTTGTGAAGTCATCGGCCGTATGCCATCGTAGCTATAGTATTAGCGCCTAGCGCTTCTAGCGCGCTTCGCGGAAGGCAAATTCATGAGTTTTGCACCGGCTGTGTCCTTGCTCGGACGACATGTATCGTTGGTGCCGCTATCCCATGCCCATCATGACCAGCTCGTCGAGGCCGTGAAGGACGGCGAACTGTGGAATCTCTGGTATACATCCATTCCGGCGCCGGAGCAGATGGGCGCGGAAATTGATCGACGTCTCGAGCAGCAGAAGCAGGGCTCCATGCTGCCATTTACGGTCATTGAGCAGGCCTCCGGAGAAGCCGTGGGCATGACCACGTACATGAACATCGACGGCGCCATCCGCCGCTTGGAGATTGGCTCGACCTGGTACCGCAAACGAGTGCAGCGCAGCGCGCTGAATACCGAGTGCAAACTGCTGCTGTTGACTCATGCCTTCGAACAACTCGGATGCCCGGCAGTGGAATTTCGTACGCATTTCTTCAATCATCAAAGCCGCGCCGGCATCGAGCGGCTGGGCGCTAAATTGGACGGTGTTCTGCGCCAGCATCAGCGGGCACGCAACGGGACTTTGCGCGACACCTGCGTCTATAGCATCATCGACAGCGAGTGGCCGACGGTGAAGGCTCATCTTTCACATCAACTCAGCAAACCACGAGCGTAGCGCCACCGACTTATTGCTGTCGATGCAGGAGGCAACGATGACCATATCTGTCTTTGTCGGCGCCAGCGTCGATGGCTTCATCGCGCGTACCAACGGCGAGCTCGACTTCCTGCCGGCGGGCGGCGGCGAACCGCACGGGTACACCGAATTCATGGCAGGTGTGGATGCGCTGGTCATCGGCCGCAAGACCTTCGAGACGGTGCTGGCGTTTGACCCCTGGCCGTATGGCAGCAAGCGGGTCGTGGTGTTGAGCAGCCGTCCGGTCGACTTGTCCGCAGCCGTGGGCGCGACGGTTGAACAGATGGATGGTCCTCCGCCTCAGATCGTGGCACAACTGGCGGCGAGCGGTGCCCACCACCTGTACATCGACGGCGGCATCACGATTCAGCGATTCCTACGCGCCGGGTTGATCGAGCGCCTCATAGTTACTCGCGTCCCGGTACTCATTGGAGACGGCATACCGCTGTTCGGCTCGCTGCTGCGCGACATCCGGCTCAAGCACGTCGCGACTCAGCACTATCCGAGCGGCTTGGTCAAAAGCGAGTATCAGGTCACTGCGTAATTGCCGGTCGCACCCGGCCATGAGGCGATGGATTTCGCCCTCTGCTAACCCGCGCGGTCTCGTATTCGTCCCGCTGCGCGACGAGCTCGTCCCGGCATCAGGCGACGCGCGCGCCTCGGACCGGGCTCGGAGGGTAGAGTAGCGATGTGTTCCATATCCGCGCAAATAAAAGGCCCACGGCATGAGCGCATCGACGCCGCAACCACGCAGTCCGGGGCTGATGGCAGCGGCCGCCACAGATCCTGCCCTGAATTCGCCCGCGGCCAATGCAATACCTGGGAACTGGCCGAATTTGAGCCTGCTGACGGCATACTGGGTATACGTGACGCTATCGAATATCCTCTACGGCGTCAGCATGCAGGGAAGCCTCGCAACCATCGGGGTCGACCATGTGTTTGCGCCCTGGAACGCGCGCCTGCTGCAGCACCTTATTCTGTATCCTGCACTGATCGCCTGCATGTGGATTTCGCGGCGCGTCGGCTGGGAGCCCCTATGGCGCGCGGTGACGATACAGTTGCTGTGCGGCCTCGCCTTCTCGGCGCTCGCGACTCCTGCGATGAATCTCGGGCAGAGCCTGATCGGCCATCCCCAGTCGCAATTGGCGCCCGCGCCGATACCGCCCATAGCGCACGGTCTGCTCGGTCAGCAGCAGTTCCTCTGGCTGGCGGGGGTCACGAGTTTCTTATTGAACTACGCATTTTGTGTGGCCCTGCTGACGGGCTTCGAATTCTATCGGCGCTATCGCGATTCTCAGTTGCGCTCGGCGGCCCTTGAACGTTCCTTGAGCGCGGCGCACCTGGCGGCCCTGCGCATGCAGCTCTCGCCCCATACTTTGTTCAACTTGCTGCATACCATTCGGGGCAATATCGCCTGGGAGCCTGCGGTGGCGCAATCCATGATCGTGCAGCTCAGCGATCTGCTGCGACGGCTGCTGCGGGCCGGGGAGCGAGAGCTCTCCCGCCTGCAGGACGAACTCGATTTCGTGCGCTTGTATCTGCAGCTGCAACAAAGACGCTTTGCCGACCGATTGAGCATCAGCGTTGCCGATAACGATGCACTTCCCGCGCTCTGGGTGCCGAGCCTGATTCTGCAGCCGCTGGTGGAGAATGCGGTGCTGCACGGATTGGCGAATCATCAGTCGCCGGTTGCCATCCGCGTCGAGGTCGCAGTCTCGCGCGACACCTTGACGCTTCGCGTAGTGAATTCCGTCGCCGCTGGGCGCCCGGCCGGCGGCAATGAGCAGACCGGCATCGGAATTCGCAATGTCCGCGAGCGACTGGCCATTCAATTCGGGGAACGTGCCAGCCTCAGTGCCTTAGCGGGCCGCGATAATGACTGGATTGCAGAGATACGCATGCCCTTGTTACGCGACGGCTCGTCATGATGGATGTAATCATCGTCGATGATGAGCCGGCGGCCCGTCGCACGCTGCGCGAGTGCTGCGCGCGTGAACACGATCTGCGGGTCGTGGGTGAATACGGCGATAGTGACGGTGCGTTGGCGGCTATTCGCACGCGATCACCGGACCTGCTGTTTCTCGACGTTCAGATTGATTCGCTCACGGGTATCGCGCTTGCGCGGGCGCTGGATCCACAGACGCTGCCGCTCATCGTGTTCGTGACAGCGTACGATCACTATGCGCTCGAGGCCTTTGAGGTGAGCGCCATCGATTACCTGCTGAAACCATTCGATGAGGATCGATTCCAGGTGACGTTGGCTCGTGTGCGGCGCCATCGAGATGCGCAAAGCCTGGCGGAACGACAAATGGCACTGTCTGCTTTGCTGGAACAGCTGGAGGCCAGCGCCCGCGCGGCATACCGGCCTCGTCCGCGCATACTCGCCGACGCCGGCGGCCGGATGCATGTACTCGATGTCGCGCAGGTGGAGATGGTCGAGGCCGATAGGAACTACGTCCGGCTTACCGTGGGCCGCGACGTGTTCTCGGCTCGCAGCACCCTGCAACAAGCCGAGGAGTCGCTGCAATCGCAGCCAGTACTGAAAATCAGCCGCTCATGCCTGGTCAACATGAATCATGTTCGGCAGCTGAGCCGTACCCCGCGAGGCGATGTGATCGTGGTACTGGCCGGCGGCGCTACTGTCACGAGTAGCGAGGGCTATCGAGATTCCGTAAAGCAATACCTGGAACAAATGAAGATCAGCCCGCGCGATCCGACTTGACCACCTCCCTGGCGTGAGCGAGGGACGGATTTTGACAGCTCTGATGCCGCCCCCTACGATTGAAAGCATGAAAGCCCTCATCGCCGTTCTCGGCCTGTCATTGGCTGCAGATGTTCTCGCTCAGACGAGCGCGATTGATCCGATCAAGATCATGGTAGGCCGGCTGGAACTCGAAAAATACAAGTCGACGATCAAAGGGCTCACGCAGTTCGGCGACCGTCGGCAAGGCACCGATCGCAATCGTGCGGCGATCGACTGGATCGAGGCGCAGCTCAGAAGTTACGGCTGCAGCAACACTCGCCGTCTGCAATACACCTATTTTCCATCCGACCCGCTATTGCCGAGTGGGCCGCCGATCGCTCACGATCCGAATGCCGCGGTGGGCGGTGGGCGTTATCGCGGCACGACGGCTCACACCGGTGTCAATGTGGATCCGCTGCTACAGCCGGATGAGAAACTGCGCGCGCTCAATGCCCAGGCGAGCGTAGGAGGTCCGCGCGAGGAGGTGTACTGCACCAAGATTGGCACCACCCATCCCGAGGAAATGTACATCGTCGGCGCGCACATGGACGGTCATGGCTGGGGCGAGGCCGCCAACGATGACGGATCGGGCGCGGCGTTGGTCATGGAGCTGGCACGCGTATTGGCGTCCCCCGACGTGAAGACCCAGCGCTCGATTCGGTTCGTGCTGTGGAACAACGAGGAAACCGGCCTCAATGGATCGCGCGCCTACGTCACCCAGCGCGCGGCACTCCAGGGCAAAGAAGAGCCGGCGGGATCCGGTCAGTACCCGGAACCCCGATGGCTCGGCATGATCCAGTACGACATGATGCTGTTCGACCATGGGATGCCGCGCGCAGACGGAAGCGTCGCCAAAGAGCAGCGGCCCGAGGCGGACATAAACATTGAATTCCAATCCGCCGCCAAGCTCGCGGACGGCGCGCAAAAACTGGCCTGGGCGTTCTACGCGGCAAATGAAGCCTATGCCACGGATTATCCGGCAGCTGTCGGGCCACATATGACCAACACCGACAGCACGCCGTTCATGGATCTGGTGCCTGCAATAAGCCTGCGCGAAAACGAGCGCGGTCGCGAAATCGGCGCCGGCTGGGACCCGCATTGGCACCAGCCGACGGATCTGTATAGCACGTTCACGGATCAGGATTTCAAGCTCGGCCTGAACGCCGCACAGACCTCGCTCGGCGCCATCGCGCGGCTCACGGGCGCAAGTCTGGCCCAATGAGCGCGGGCGTCAGCTTCTGTGCGTTTTTCGGAAGAAGTAAGGTCAGGCAACAGAAAAGTCATACACAGTGGGAGAAGAAAGGTAAAAGAGAACTTCTCGCATCTACCGCACTTAGACTATCGGAGCGCGTTTATTAATGAATAGCGGATACCACGAGCATCTCAGCACTTTCGTAACGATCGCGA
>Ga0302326_10022617_pt1 | contig 12844 bp, 14 predicted proteins | sample Palsa_T0_3_FD_202264 | JGI IMG/M metagenome (GOLD analysis project Ga0302326, IMG submission 202264) | Peat permafrost microbial communities from Stordalen Mire near Abisko, Sweden - Palsa_T0_3 | ecosystem: Environmental > Terrestrial > Soil > Palsa > Peat permafrost | place: Sweden: Abisko... | reverse complement strand
CACGGTGTTCTCGTCGGGCAAGATCGTCAGCTCGACGCGCGCGAGCTTCGGAGCGCCTTTGAAATAGCGCGCGTTGCGCTCGAGCACGATACGCGTGCCGCGATCCCAGCGCGCGAAACGAAACGGGCCGCTGCCGATGGGCCTAGCATTGAATGGGGCATCGTCGATCGAATCGAGCGCTGCGAGCAGGTGCGCGGGGAGAACCGGCTTCGCACCCTCTTGAAGCGTCGTGAAAAACTCGCTGACGAACGGCGGGTAGCGCCGGCGAAGGTGCACGACGAGGGTGAACGCGTCCGGGGTGTCGATCGAACGAACTTCTTCGTATCCCTCGCGATGCAAGACGTTGTTGCGCGAACTCATGATCGCCCGCCACGTGAATGCCACATCGCGCGACGTGAGTGCGGCGCCGTCGTGCCAGAGCACGCCCTTGTGCAAATGGTACGTGTAGGTCTTCCCGTCCGCCGTTACGCCGCCGTTTCGAAGCGACGGTACCGCGGTTGCGAGGTCCCCAATCGGTGCGCCGTCGCGGCCCGCGATGACCAAGTACGAGAACATGAGCGATGATAGGTCGTAACTCAAGTCCATGGTGGACAGCAGCGGGTTCAGACTGTCGGGATCCGCGACATCCCCGAGTCGTAAAACGTGCGGTTGGGTCCAAGGATGGCGCGCGCCCCTTGCCGCCGTCTCCACGCGCGTGCACGCGGCGAGCACGCATAAGACGCCGAGCAGCCCGAGAACCCGGCGCATCAACTCAGGTTACGCCATTTGCCCCGGCACGAAGGGGTGCGTGCTCGTGAGACCGCCATCGACCGCGATCGCCTGACCGTTCACGTACGACGCATCGTCCGATGCAAGCCACAAGGCAACCGCAGCCGGCTCGCCCGGTGATGCCGCACGCCGCAACGGGTTGAGTTGCCCGAGCTTTCCCTCGCTCCCGCGCGCCCGGGCGCGATCGAACATCGGCTGCGTCATTCCGGTCTCGGTGAGACCAGGACAGATCGCGTTGACGCGTACGCCGCTTCCGGCAAGCGCGTTAGCCGACGTTTGCACGAGGCTGATGACGCCGGCTTTGCTCGCGCTATAGGGGATGCCTCCGGCGGTCGCACGGATACCGGCAACCGAGGCCGTGCAGACGATCGCACCGCGGCCGCGCGGGACCATGACGCCCGCAGCTCGCTGCACGAGCAGGAACGCACCGATGAGGTTGATGCGCAGCACGCGCTCCCATTCGTCGAGGGTCAATTCCGCAAGCGGCGTGAGACCGCCCGAAATTCCGGCGTTCGCAAATGCGAGATCGACTCCGCCAAATCGCTCTGCCGTCTCGACGGCCTCATCAACGATCGCTTGCGACGATGCGTCGCCGACGATCGCCGCGACCTTGTGGTTTGCCCTCGCGGCCGGGTCCGCCGTCGCGTTGACCGTCTCGTTCGCATCGACGAGAACGAGGTTCGCGCCCTCCTCCGCGAGCCGTAACGCCATCGCGCGACCTATGCCGCTGCCGGCGCCGGTAACGATTGCCGTTTTGCCTTCAAATCGTGCCATCGCAATCGTGTACGCCGCCGGCAGCGGCAAGACATGTCGAGCCGATCCTACGTCGAACGAACCGAAGCATGAGCTTTAAAGTCGTTGACCTCTTTAGCGTGGCCGGCAAGGTCGCGCTCGTCACCGGTGGCAGTCGCGGTATCGGAGAGATGATCGCTCGCGGTCTCGTCGAAAACCGGGCACGCGTCTATATCAGTTCGCGCAAGGCCGACGTCTGCGATGCGATCGCGCGGGAACTTTCCGAGAACGGCACGTGTTTCTCGTTGCCGGCCGATCTCTCGCAGATGAGCGAGATCGAGCGGATTGCAAAAGAACTGTCCGCCCGAGAGACACGCTTGGACGTGCTGGTCAACAATGCCGGAGCCGTCTGGGGAGAGCCCTTCGATCGTTTCAGTGAGAAGGGCTGGGATCGCGTGATGGACCTCAACGTCAAGTCGCTCTTCTTCCTCACACAAAAGTTGGGACCGCTGCTGTTCGAAGCAGGTACGGCCACGAATCCCGCGCGCGTGATCAATATCGGGTCGATCGACGGCCTGCAGGCACCGGTCTTTGAAAACTATTCATATTCCGCATCGAAGGCCGCCGTCCATCAATTAACGATGCACTTGGCACGCCATCTCGCGGGGCGTCACGTTGCCGTCAACGCGATCGCTCCGGGGTTCTTCCCCTCGCAGATGACCGAGTTCCTAAACGAGCAGATGGACGATCTTCTCCCGAAAATTCCACTCCATCGCGTCGGTACGCCCGAGGACATGGCCGGCACCGTGCTCTTTCTCGCTTCGCGCGCCGGAGCGTACCTGTGCGGGAGCGTCCTAAAAGTCGACGGCGGCTTGCTCGTCGACGGCCGGCAAGCGTGAACGACGTTACGCGGCTTGCGGCGAGCTGGCTTTGATGGCCGCGAGGCACGCGCGCACGCCGTCCTCGTAGGAGGTCTTGTGAATCGGCCCTATCAACCCCGCGAGCGCGGAATCGTCGAGCACGAACGGTTCGGTCATGAGGTAGTGCATCTCGACGAGTTCTCGCATCATCGGATTGAACAGACCGATCATGCGAAGCATCGTGGCATTCGCGACGAGAGTTTTCACGCGGCGACCCGTTTGCTGCTCGACGATCTGCACGATCGCACGTTCGGTCGTCGCGCCCGCCCCGCCAAGGTGTAGCACGCGGCCGTAGGCGCGCGGATCGTCGACCAAATTGGCAACGACCGGGCCGACGTCGGGGACGAACACGAATTCGTGCTGCGCATCGATCGGACCGATCAGGTTTCCCGTCGTGCCGGTCGCGCCCGCGACGAAGAGCCCGTGCAGAAAACTCTTCTCGACGCCGGGCCCGTAGAAGTCCGGCAGCCGCAACACGCAGCCGCGAATCTTTCCGGCCCGGTCGGCTTCGAGCAGCATGTCCTCTTGTTCCTTACGCCGCCCCCCCTTCACCGAGTTCGGCTCACGCGGATGATCTTCGCGAACCGGATTGGGTCCGCGTCTCGGGCCGTACGGATAGATCGTGGCAACCAGCAACATCCGGTCGACGCCCGCCGCGATCGCGCCGTCGAGCGTCGCGCGCATGAGCTTGGGATGGAGGTCGAAACGCCAGTAGTCGACGCCGACCAGATAGACGATCGCCGCGACGCCGCTCGCGGCCGCTCGCACGGACTCGGGATCCTCGGGATTCCACAGCACGATCTCGGCGAGCGGATCGGATCCGAATTCGCGCTCCAAGGTCTCCCGATTCCGGCCGACCACGCGATACGGCCGATTCTGCGCACGGAACGCCTCCGCGACGGTGCGACCGATGGCGCCGCTCGCGCCCCACAATGCGACCTTATCCATGCGAACCTCCCGGTTACACTCCAAAACCGAACAGTGTTCAGTATACGTTGACTGTTCGGATTGTCAAGCCTACAATGGGCGAATGGTAGCTTCCGGAGGCCGCGAGCGGCGGCGCATCGCGCTGCGCGAAACGATCGTCGAAGCCGCGCGCGCAATCGTGCGCGACGAGGGTATTCGCGCGCTCTCGATGCGCCGCATCGGCGACGCGATCGGATACGCGCCCGCATCGCTCTACGCTCACTTCGCTAGCCGCGAGGCGCTACTGACCGAGCTCTGCCGCGAGGGCTTCTCCGCGCTGCGCTCGGCTCTCGAAGACGCGAGCTCCCGCCACCAAAATCCCCGCACACGGCTGCTCGCTCTCGCGGCGGCATACGTGCAGTTCGCAGTCGAGCATCCCGAGACGTACCGGCTGATCTTCATGGAGGATTCTCGGCTCACCAAGGGCGTCTTCGAGTCGCTCGATTCCGACGACGGCGCGCGAGCGTTCGGCCTGCTCGTGGCACCGCTCGTCGAGCTACGCGCAACGGGCGCGATACGCCGCAGTGCCGATCCGGCCCGGCTCGCCGATCTCTTATGGACGGTGGTGCATGGGCTCGCGAGCCTGAGGCTCGCGTGTACCTCCGTCCCGGCCTCCGAGGATGGGGCCCTTCTCTCGCTCGCGGTCGCGACGATTCTCGAGGGCTCGCGGCCGGCATCGAAAGGTCGCGCTTCCTAGCGCGAGCAGTCGCCGCTCGTTCGCGTTTTTCGAAGCAACAATTGGGTATCGTATCCGCGGAGGTTGCGATATGCGAGCGACTTGGAAGCCACACGAAAAGCACGGAAATCTCACGGAGCGCGGCGACTTGCCCGATAGCGTCTTCGCCTATCCGAAGCTGCGCAAAGAGCCGATGACCGACGCTTCGCACGTCCGCAACGCGGTCGCCCGCTTCGATCAGGTCGAGGGCGTCTCGGACGCCGAGCGCGAGCTCGCGTTTGCGAACATCAAGAAAGCGGCAAAGCACTACGGCGTCGACCTTTCAGAGTCGGACTGGACCGAACTCGGCCGCCGCCCAAGCACCGGGCGAACGACCGCCGATCGCAAGAAGTCGGCCCGCAAGGCCGCGGCAACCCGCGCAAAGCGCGGTACCGGAACCGCGAAGACCCCCGCGCGCAAGAAGGCCGCCAAGCGGAAGAAATAGACGCGCCGCGACATCGGCGCTCTCCGGTTAGGATTTTCTTCGCTTCGTCTTCAGCCAGTTTGGATCGATGCGCGAAACCGAATACTCGTAGGTATTCACGCAGCATGGGCGACGCTTTCCCTCGGCGAGCTGTTCGACGGTCCGTTTGACGCGGCGCGCTCGCGTTTCGGGATTATTCGTCGCCTCCACCCAGCGGACGTAATCGCGCCGAGCGAGGTCGGACATATCCTTCCACAACGCCTGTGCCGGTTCGGACGCGGCCATCGCGGCGCGCAGATCGGGCGGAACGACGAGCTTCGGTTCCGGACCCAAGATCGCAACTTGCACCGTGTCGCCGATTCGGGCATCTGCTCCACGGAGCATCGCCTGATTCACTCGTAACGCGCGACCGCCGGAGGCCGCACGATCCAGCCCTGCACGGAACGGATGTCCGTTGATGGTGCCTTCGGCACTTTCCATTCCGTCGAGCCGCCGGCCGACGGCGTCGGGGATACTCAACACCGCGCCGGCATCGGCCTTTGCATCTTTCGAACGCAAACCCAGACGCGCTTTGAAGCGAAGAACTTCGGAACCGCTCGCCCTTGGCGCCGCCTTGCGTCCGCTCTCCGCGACCCTGCGTCGTTTGCCTGGCTCCAGCGCCTTCACGTACTCGTTCACCTCACCAGTATATCTTGCCGCCCGCGATGCCGGAAGGTCCAGCACCGATTACGCAATACGTGCGCAACCGCGTTCCTGAAGGTGGAAAGTAGCCACCCAACTTGCGCGCGGGGCAGATGCCTAGCGGCGCGTCCGCGGCTCCGACGGGAATTCGGCGCAAAGACGACGATCGAAATCCGAATTATGAGATATATCTCAAGGTTTCTTTTGCCGGCGGCTGGTCTCGCAGTCGTCTTTTCTTTGGTTGGGTGCGGGTCATCTTCGAGTGGGTCGTCTTCGAACGGATCAGCTGCAAGCGGATCGCCGTCTAGCAGCCCGGCTGATTCCAATTCGGGAGCGATTCTCGACGCGTGCGATTTGCTGACGCCTGCGATCGCCAAGACGATCATCGGCCCCGCTGCAAAGCAAACGATGAAAGCCCAGCCAAACAAGCACATGACGCACTGCCAGTACCAAAGCGGAACCGGGTCGGTCGATATCATGGTGAGCGACGACTGGGACATGACGAATCCATTCGGAGTCGATAAGAAGTCCGACACGGCGGTGCCCGGAATCGGTGACGAAGCGTACATCAACGATATGGGTTTGCGCATTCGCAAAGGGACCCGCGGCGTGGAGATCGGCGCGACCGGCGCCGCCGGCGACTATGAGGGCGCAGCCGCAGACGCGCAAAACGACCTCTCCAGAAAGCTCGAAATCAAGACGGGCAAGGCGATCGTCGGTAGGCTCTGATTCAACCTTGAGCGCGCCGGTTTTCTTTCTACCTCAGCAGATGTTCCGCCGCTAGTTGCATCACTTCGGTTCTCGTCCGCTTGCCGTGGTCTGCGGCGATCATGAAACCGCCGATGACCAGCGAGTAGACGAGGAGACATCGAACCTCGACGTCGTCTCTGTCTTTGCAGAACCTTCCGAATAACGAGCGCACGTAATCCATACGCCGGGTGTCGACTCGCTGAACTCGCTCCGCGACTGCTTTATCGCGACGCGCCCAATCGCGAAGCGCAAGTTCGACGGCAAATCGTTCGCGCGATGGCGCGAGTTCGAACAGCTGGCGCAGCATCGTTCGCGGGTCGCCGGGATGGCTATTGACGCGCGCGATGATGTCGTCGGTTCCGGCTTTTTCCCACGCGTCGAGCATCTCGTCGAGAAGCGTTTGGCGGTCTTTAAAATGCCAATAGAAGCCCCCCTTGGTTACTCCAAGTTCGCCGGCCAAAGCCTCGATACGAATGGCTTCCGGCCCTCCCGCAGCCAGAGCCTGGAGCGCCACATCGATCCACGCGCTTCGCGGAGTCCGGACCTTCGCCACCGCCGATCTATACGGCACCGTATTGACTTTCGCATGCGTCGAAACGTAGAATTCAATCCATACGAGAGCGTATGGATTGGGGGATCGGCATGAGGCTTCCCAACGCCGCACACGAGACCGGTACGTGGCGCATCAACGAGATCGTTCCGGACTTCAGGCTCGAGGACGTTTGGGCTCTTCCCGTACACGGACGAGCCGCAGACTTCCCGAAATTTCTCGACCTCGCGTCTCATCTCGACCCGGCAAACGCCGGCTCGCCCGCGACGCGCGCGCTCTGGCGCTTCCGCGATCTCCTCGGAAGGTGGTTCGGCATCGGCAGGATCACGAAAATGAGCGACGCCGCAGCGAACGGCGTCGCGAAGCTGCCGATCCCCGGCAAGAACGAGACGTCGCTCAGCGGCCGCGTTCCGGACGATCTGAGGAACACCGCCGCGCACGTGGATTTCGGTTCGTTACCGTTCTCGCCGCTCTATCTCACCGGCAACGAGTTCGGCGCGGAGGTATCGAACGCAACCGTGCACGGCGTGCTGCATCTGGCCTGGGCCGACAACGGCGAAGGCGACTATCAAGGACGGATGGCCGTCTACGTGAGGCCCCGCGGCCTGCTCGGACACGCATACATGACACTCATCAAGCCGTTCAGGCATCTCATCGTGTACCCGGCGCTCATGAAGCAGTTCGAGTCAGCCTGGAACGAAACGCGTACGCGTCCGCTAATAGTACGGAAGCTACATTGACGTGACGATGAGGGTCGGGCTGAAGTAGACCGTCCAACACACCGCACCGTTACCGCTCAACACGAAGCCGTAGTTGGCTTCGCCGGACGAAAGCCAGCTGCTGACGATCGACGTCACGTCGACTTGTCCGGCGCGCTTTGTTGCGTCGATGGTAAATCGTCCCCCCGGTGCGATCGCCCCGTTCTGCTGCGTCCACCAGCTTGACGTTCCATCGTTAACGGTCGTCGCACAGGAAAGCGGAGCCGGATTAAATGGGATCGAGCTTTCCGGGTTCAGAACGAGCATCGCGCGGAGAATGCTATGTCCCAAGAGCGGAGTGAGGTCGAAAAACGCACCGCCAACGGAAATCCAGCCTTCGTTGCAGTCAGGAGCACTGGTCCCGACGGCGAGCGTGGGAACCTGTTCCGGAAAATCGGGCGTTCCGGAGAAGCCTGAATGGCACGACGGGATGTATGCCTGTTCGTATGACGCAACGTGGAGGGCTTTGAGCGTCACGGATTGCGCTGCGGCTCCTGGGCAGGCCGCCACGCTTGGTGGGCTTTCCTTTCCGAAGAAGGTCTCCGTGACGGCAAAGCACTCGCCCGCGACGACGTTATCCGCACTAAACGCCGTAGGAATCACGCCGTTTAACTTGCCGGTATTGGTTCCAACGACGCTGTTCTTGCCGCCCGTGCGATAGATCGTGTACGAGTCGGCAAAGGCATCTCCGTTCCAAACCAGCACCGTGTTCGTGAGCGCGCCACCCAGACTCGCGCAGGCGAAGTTGCCGTTGTGTTGCTCGCATTCCGAAAGGTTGTCGGTCTTGTGGACGTTCGTCGGAACGTTCGGCTTCAGGCTGGCAGGGTGGGCCGATTGGTTCGCAATCGCCGCAACCGGAGGCGGGGGAGCGCACCAGGGTCCGGCCGCCGGGCCCTCGGTTTCGTTACGCACCTCAGTAACTTTGAAGCACGTCCCCGTCGCGACGTTCGCAATTCCGAAGGCCGTCGCGGTGAGGGTGTTCGTAGGCACGGTCCCGGCCAGAGGTTTTCCGCTGCTGTCGGTTCGGTAGACGAGGTAGTAGTACGCGGCCGGCTCGCCGAGCCACACCAGCACGAGGTAGCCTGGCGATGTCATGTCGGCACAGGTGGTGCCCCCGTGGATCGCACATTCCGACTGCGAACTCGCGCGGTGCAGCACGGTCGGCATCGGAGGCAGTTGCGGCGCCGGTGATGCCGTCGCCGTGGGCGTAGGAAGGACGTGCGTCCTGGTTTGGATCGCTCCCGGCACCGCGCCGGAACGGGCCGGTAGCGCCAGCGCGATGAGGGCAACGACGATAGTGTGGACCAATATGCGGCTGCGAGGAAAAGGGCGTGTGGGGTAAGTGGCCATGCTCGGAAATCTAGCACGCTATCGTCCACGGACCGTCCGCTCGCGATGAGCCTCGGCTGCTTGACCATGCCCGAACTTTGTGGTACAGAGTTACTTAACTTTGCAATGCAGAGTGAAGAGCTGAGGTCTCCATCCGGTGCGAATCAGGATCGTCGTTTGCTACGCCCCGCGCTATCGACGCGGCCACCTGATCGACTTCGTCCCGCCGGTCACCGGCATCCATCTCGCGGCGCTCTGCGAGGGCCACGACGTCGAGGTGGTTCACCAACAAGTCCGCGCCGTGCCCGTCGATCGCGACGTCGATCTCGTCGCGCTTTCTTTTTTCTCCGGCTTTGCGCGGAGCGCACTGGGCCCGTTTGCTCGCCGACGCCGGAGGGCGCCTGCGGCGCGTTTACCACGGAACGCCTGCGCCACTCGAGGGCTTGCCGACGCCGCGCTACGATCTCCTCGAGCCGAACTTCGTCGTTCGCCGCGTGCTGCAAGCGACGCGCGGCTGTCCTTTTGCCTGTACGTTCTGCACCGTCCCTCGTTTCAATCCCGGCTTTCGCGTACGGCCCGTCGGCGAGGTCGTTCGCGACATCGCCGTGAGCCGTTTCGCGCTTCCTTGGCAAGACAAAGTAGTCTGGTTTTGGGACGACAATTTACTGGTCAAACGAACCTGGGCCAAAGAGCTTTTGCGCGAACTCGCCGGACTCGGCAAGTGGTGGCTGACGCAAGCCTCGATCGATATCGTCAAGGACCCCGAACTGCTCGAGCTCATGGAGCGCTCGGGTTGCATCGGCATTTTCCTCGGCATCGAAAGTCTCGACGACGCCGATCTGCGCGCCGTCGGGAAGCGGCAGAATAAGGTGGCGGAGTATCGCGACGCGATCGCCCGCCTCCACGAACGCGGCATCTGTGTGATGGCGGGTTTCATCTCCGGCTTCGACGATCAAACCGTGGACGCGATCGTGGCCACCGCGGCGCGCCTCAACGCGATCGGCGTCGACGTGCCCTTTCTCAGCATTCTCACGCCGTTCCGTGGCACACCGCTGTACGACGATCTCTTATCAAAGGGCCGGATACTGCCCGAGCGCGATTGGACCCACTATAACGGTTACAATGTGGCTTTCTCGCCGGCGCGCATGTCGCCGGGCGACCTGCTTCACGCACATCGAACGCTCTGGTCGCGCGCCTTCGGTCCGCGGCTCACATGCGAACGTATCGCGCGCGCGAGCCGCTATCTGAATCCGGGCGGCCTCATGCTGGCGACGGCCATGAACGCGTTCTACGGACTCAAATGCGCGACGCAAAATGGTCCTCGCGACCAACCGCAAGAAGGTCCCGGACGCATCAGACATCCCGAGCGGCAAGAGGTGCTTCACGAGCCCGGTAAAAACGTTGCGCAATGCTCATCGAGGCTCGTCTGAGCCGCCTCGCTCTTTTTGGCACGTTCGGCGCGGCCCTTACACTCGCCGCATGCTCGGGAAGCTCGACGCCGGTAGCGCCCCAATGCGACTTTCAGTACGTCGGTTCTGCGAGTGCGATCTATGGCAGCCTCGTTGCACCCGCGAGCGGTGCAACGGGCGTTCCTCTCTCGACGCAGACCCTCGTCTTTAACGAAGCGGCCGACTTTGCCATCGTGCTCGAGACGACCGGCGGCGCTTCGACGTCGATCATTAAAGCGACGCCGACCGCACTGCCGTCGCCGTACCAAACCAATTCACCCGGCACCAGTACGGTCGGCTATTACGCCGTCTCAGTTACGGGACTCCAGGCAGACACAACATACGCCGCCGGAACCCTTAGCAATGACAATGAATGTGCCAATGACTATAAGTTTTACCAGTTCGGAACGTTCACTACAGAATAGTACGCATAGCGAACTCCGCCCGAACGGCGTATGAGCACCCGACTCTCGGCAATCGGTCTCGGACTCATCGGGGGATATGCCGACGCGACCGGCCTCTTAACGTGGAACGCGTTCGGCGCAAACATGACGGGCAATACCGTCCTTCTCGCGATCGCGCTGTCCGGGCACGGTGAAGCTGCGGTGAAGCCGCTCGTCCCGATCGTCGCCTTCTTTTTCGGCGCGATGATCGCCGGCGCGCTTCTCATCTATGCCGCGCCCGCGCTGCTCCTGGTACTCGAAGCCGCTCTGCTTGCCGCGGCCGCGCTCTTCCGCGGCTACGCTCCTGGGCTCGGACTCTTAGCGCTCGCGATGGGGATCCAGAATACCGCTATCTCCAAGTTCGGCGGCGTGCGCGCGAACACGAGCTTCATCACCGGCGACTACGTCCAGGTCGCAAAGGCGCTCGCGGAGATAGTAGCGCACTTTTGGTGCGCTCCCGCGGACACTTTATTTGAAAAAGCGATACACGGCGCTGTAGTGGCGTGCGACCGATGTACCGGCGTGTTCGGCATCGCAACCCGCCTCAGGCGGCGTGCCACCCTCGGCGTCGGTGCGGCTGACGAACAGCACGCCGGCCAAAACTCCGGGTCCGGTGGATTGGGTGACGGGCAGCAGCAGCGCCGGAAGGGAGTTCTCGCGAGCGATTTTCGCGAGCGGCTTGTTGCCGTCGGCAGCGACCGAACTGCCGTCTTGCGCCGTCCACTTCGGACCTTGTGTATGCACGCCGAACACCGTGCCGTCATCGTTTATGAGCAATGCTTGCGGTCCGACGAGCACCCACACGTACGCGCCCGCGGACTCGTGGCACGTGTAGACTTGTGCGCCGCCGCCTTGAACTTCCCGTACGAGCACCGAGCCCGGCGGCAGCGCGCGTTCGACGTCCCCGGTCGTAATCTGCGCCACCGCGACGATCGCGCTCGCGGCGCATAGGATTGCCGCTACTGCGACTGCGAGGACCGTTCGCAAGAGATTCTTCATCCAACGTTCATTCGACGCATAAGAAGCCCGAACTTCGGGCTTCTTTTGGTGCGCGAGACTGGACTCGAACCAGCACGCCCTTGCGGGCGCTAGCCCCTCAAGCTAGTGCGTCTACCAATTCCGCCACTCGCGCACAGGGGACTAACTTTTCAGTTATCGGACCGATTGACTGCGGTATTGTAGCCGTTTCGACCTCTTGAGGCAAACTCGCCCGCAGGAATGTCCTATTTCGCGTACGGGCCGAGGGACGCCGCCGGCGGCTGGACCGCGCAAAATCGTAGGGTATCCCCTACTGCTCTCGGGACGCGCGAGTCCCTACACTCTCTGCGCAGGGGGCGAACCGTCTGTTCGCTTTCCACCTTTGAAGAGGGGATCAAATGTATTTGCCACGCTTCGTTGCCTGCGTTCTTGCAGCTGCACTTTTTTCTGGGTGCTCGAGCACCACCGCTACGCTAACGCCACGACCGGCGTCGTCGAATGCAACGACCGCTCCGACCGCAACGCCGGTGTCGTCCGCGAGCGCGACTCCGCACGCGACAGCGACCCCGACGGCAGCAGCGGCAACGCCGACGCCGACGCCGCTGCCGACCGCAACGCCATCGTCCGGAGCGACGCCGACTCCGACTCCGATTCCGGCGCCAACGCAGTCGGGTTCATCGACGATCGTTGAGTACGTTAGCCCGTCAGGCGAATTCGCGAATCCGGAATGCATCGCGCTCGGGCCTGACAATAATCTGTATGTCACGGAGCCGGGTACCGATGACTTTCTGCAAGTAACGACCGGGGGCACGTTCAAAGTGCAGTCGTTTGCCGCGTGGACGAATTCGAACGGACAGGCGGCGAACTTCGCCCCCGCCGGTGTTGCTGCCGGTTCGGACGGGCGCATGTGGTTTGCCGGTGAGGGTGGCGGGTTTTGGGCCGAGAGCACTTCGCTTTCGGACATCACCTTCGGAGCGTACGGCTCCGCCATCGGCGCCGGCGGAGGCGAGCCGAGCCAACCGTACGGGATCACGAGCGGGCCGAGTGGCAATTTATGGCTAACGGATCTTTCGGTGAGCCAAGCCATCGTGATTTCGCCGGCGAACCCGACGGCCAGCCCGACGCGCATCGACATCGGTTCCAATGCCGAACCGATCGCGATCGCGGGGGGGAATGACGGCAACCTCTGGGTGAGCGAGGATCTTGTCGCGAAGATCGCGCGCGTCACTCCTGGGGGGACCGTAACACAATTCAACATTTCCGGGCAGTCGGAGGGTATCGCTGCCGGTCCGGATGGAGCGCTCTGGTTCACGGAATATACCGAGGGCGCGAATAAGATCGGCCGCCTCACGACCGGCGGAAGTTTGACGGAATACACAATC
>Ga0302326_10022614_pt1 | contig 12846 bp, 13 predicted proteins | sample Palsa_T0_3_FD_202264 | JGI IMG/M metagenome (GOLD analysis project Ga0302326, IMG submission 202264) | Peat permafrost microbial communities from Stordalen Mire near Abisko, Sweden - Palsa_T0_3 | ecosystem: Environmental > Terrestrial > Soil > Palsa > Peat permafrost | place: Sweden: Abisko... | reverse complement strand
CTGATGACACAGCAGTTGACAACCCCTTCGAACGACTGCGACATTGAACGACTGCGACATTGAACGACTGCGACATTGAACGACTGCGACATTGAACGACTGCGACGGGAGCTGGGAATCGGGGTGGACGGTGAGCCGGGCCGGTCCGTTCGGACAAATTGCTTTAGCTTATATTATATTTAAAATGAGCATTGGCGGAAGGGTGGACCGGTGAGCGCTGACGGGCTAACTCCCGGGCTCGCGCACGTCGCGGGCACGGGCACCGCGTCCGAGGACGCCCTGGCGGCGGTCCGTGCGTGGATCGCCAAGAACGTACCCGCGGCGTGGCGGGAGGCGGCCGAGGCCGACGGCCCGGCCGGGGTGCGCCGCGTCCGCACGGCCGCGGAATACCGGGCGTGGTACCCGGTGTACGGGCGCTCGGGCCTGGTCGCCGCCGGGTGGGAGGTCCGGTACGGCGGGCTTGCCTGGCCACGGGACACCGCCATCGCGGTCGAGCAGCTCATCGCCCGTTACCACCTGCCGCGGCTGAACCCGCTCGGACTTAACCTCGCCGCGCCCGCGCTGTTCGCGCACGGGACCGAGGACCAGCGGCTGCGCTTCCTGCCGCCGATCGCCCGCGCCGAAGAACTGTGGTGCCAGCTGTTCAGCGAACCAGGCGCCGGGAGCGACCTGGCGTCGCTGTCCACCCGGGCGCGGCGGGACGGCGACGACTGGATCGTCAACGGGCAGAAGATCTGGACGACGTGGGCGGACCAGGCGTCGTTCGCCGTGTTGCTGGCCCGCACGGATCCGGACGCGGCCAAGCATCAGGGCATCAGCTATTTCCTTATCGACATGCGGCAGCGCGGTGTCGACATCCGCCCGCTACGGCACCTGGGCGGCGAGATCGAGTTCTTCCAGGTCTTCCTTGACGGTGCCCGGGTGCCCGACGCGCAGCGGGTCGGGGCCGAGGGCAACGGGTGGAAGGTCGCACAGGCGACGCTGAGCGGCGAGCGGCAGATGGTGTCGGGCGCGAGTTCCGGTGGCGTGGACCGGGTCGGCGGCGGCAGCACCAGGCACCTGATCCGGCTGGCGCGCCAGCTGTCGGGCCGCGGCCTGCCCGGCGGATGGGATGACCCGCGGGTGCGCGACCGGCTTGTCCGGCTCTACTGCGAGGAACGCGTTCGCGCCTGGACGAACCGCCGGGTGCGCGCGGGGATAGCCGAGGGCCGTGCGCCGGGCCCTGAGAGCTCGATCGGCAAGGTGCACGCGGCCGAGCTGAACCAGCGGGTGCAGGCGGCCGCGGCCGACCTGCTCGGCGCCGCGGGCATCGCCTGGCGGGGGGGCGCAGCCGGGCGGGGTGACGCCGATGATCTTGAGGATTACGCTGCCAGCATGCCGGCCGAGGTCCGCGGGATGCTGCGCAGCCGGGCGAACACGATCGAGGGCGGTACGAGCGAGGTCAACCGTAATGTCCTCGCCGAGCGGGTGCTTGGACTGGAGAAGGAGCCCGATCCCTGGCGCGGCAGGCCGTGGCGGGAACTGCCGCGCAGCTGACCGGGTACCTGCCAGTTAGCCAGCAGAAGGGATCGTGATGGACGACGCCGACCTCGCGGAGGTTCTCCGTACTACCCGCGACCTGATCCGCGAGCGGGTGATCCCGCATGAGGCGGACATCGACGCCACCGACGAGATGCCGTCCGGCCTGCGGGAGGAGGCGGCGCGGATGGGACTGTTCGGCTTCGCGATTCCCGAGGAATACGGCGGCCTTGGGCTGTCGATGGCGCAGGAAGTCCGGCTGGTGATGGAGCTTGGGTATGCCACGCCTGCCTTCCGCTCGATGTTCGGCACCAACAACGGCATCGCCGGTCACGTGCTGCTCGAGGGGGGCACACCCGAGCAGAAGAAGGAATTGCTGCCCAGGCTGGCCTCGGGCGAATGGACCGCGTCGTTCGCGCTCACCGAGGAGCAGGCGGGCTCGGACCCAAGCGGCCTGACGACCTCGGTCGCCGCCCGCGGTAACGGCTACGTCATCAACGGGGCGAAGCGCTACATCACCAACGCGCCGGTGGCCGACGTGTTCATGGTGTTCGCGCGGCACGCCGACGGGGCGGCGAGCGGCAAGATCTCGGCGCTGCTCGTTCCGGCGGGCACGCCGGGGGTCACGGTCGGCCCGCGGGACGAGAAGATGGGCCAGCACGGCGCCTGGACCGCCGACGTCGGCCTCTCCGACGTCGAGGTTCCGGCCGGCGCGCTGATCGGTACCCCAGGGGATGGCTATGTCACCGCGATGCGGTGCCTGGCGCACGGGCGGCTGCACATCGCGGCGCTCTGCGTCGGCCTGGCGCAGCGCGCGCTCGACGAGACCATCAGCTACGCGCTCGAGCGGCGCCAAGGCGGGCACCCGATCGCGGAATACCAGCTCATCCAGGGGCTGATCGCGGACTCGCAGACCGAGGTGCTGGCCGGGCGTGCGCTCGTCAAGTCGGCCGCGGCGGACTTCGACTCCGGTGCCGACCGGCGCCTTGGACCGTCGTGTGCCAAGTACTTCTGCAGCGAGATGGTCTGCCGGGTCACCGACCGGGCCGTCCAGGTGCATGGCGGCGCCGGCTACATGCGAGGCGTGCCGGTCGAGCGGCTCTACCGTGACGCCCGGCTGTTCCGCATCTACGAGGGCACCAGCCAGATCCAGCAGCTTGTCATCGCGAGGCAGGCGTTCCGAGCGCGTATTTCTCCAGGAGCCGGCGGCCGATAATCGTCTTCTGTATCTCCGGGGTGCCCTCGCCGATGAGGAGCCTGCACGAACTCGCGCACGGCGCGGAGCAGATCCCGCTGAAGTTCCGTCAGGCCGGACGTGTCGATCAGGCGGGTCATGATGACTTACAGGCCGCCGGCAGCGACTTGGTGCCCTGCAGGGCGAGCAGCCCGCAGAAGCTGGCGTCGGCGACCTTCCACGTGCCGCCTTGCAGGACGGCGGAACCCGACTGGTTTTTCAGCACGGGTGTGCCGTTGAGCAGGATGTCGTACGTGACCTTGGCCTGGGTGGCCGATGTGACCGACACCGAGTCGACCTTCGCCGACGATGCCGCCGCCTCGGCCGAACTGGCCTGCGCCTTAACCGCGGCCGAGAGCTGCTGGCCGTCCTCGAGCAGCGTGATCCGCTTGGCGACGGGCTCCTTGGGGTTGAAGAACGCCGTCCAGTTCGCGGCGATCGTCTTCTGGGTTGCGGTCTGCCCGGACGCGGCCGACGGGCTGCTTGCCGGGGTACTGCTCGCCGGAGTGCTCGCGGGCACGCCCGTGGTGGCCGCGCTGGTCGTGGGGGCGGCGGTGCTCGACGAGCTCGAACTGCTGCTGCTGCACGCGGTGAGCGCCGCGCAGGCCGCGCACGCCACGAGCGTGACCATCATCCGCCTCTTGCCCCGCGGGTCGTTCTCTCTGGTCATGGCATTCTCCTCTTCGGCCGTGCTCAGGAGCGTCACGTTGCGCACACGCTAGATCAGGCAGCAGGAGGGTTCAATAGAATGATAAAAAATTTTATATACAAGTTACCGGCAGATGGAGCATCCGGGCACTCCTCCCGTGGTAGCCGGGGGTGCGGGGCGGCTGGCTGCTGACAGGCCATAGAGTTTCATATATTGTCTCATATATTTGTATAAATCTAGGGAGTTGATCCGTGACGGCGCGCCGGCTTGTGCTCGTCCTTGATCAAGACCAGGCCCGCCTTGACGCGACCGCGAGCGCCGTCCTCGCGGCGGCCCCTGGGACGCGGATTCTCGTGCTCGACGCCGCGAGCCGCCCTGTCCCGATAGTGACGCAGCCGACAGACGCTGATCCGCCGCCGGACGTTATCCTGGTAAGGGCGGAGCCTGGGAGCTGGGCGGCGGCATCGGTGCTTGCGGCGCATCACCCACCGCGGCTTGGCCGACCGGTCGACGCCTTCCTCGTCGCCGAAGGACCATTGGAGAAATTCCCTGTGCTGATCACCGACTTCCCCGGGCTGCGCCTTCTCTCGCCAGGTACGGAGGTGGCCGCCGTGGTCGCCGGACTGGTTCAGGGCAATGCCGCGGCGGCCCGGTGAGCGAGGTACCCGCGGGGATCGTGGTAAGCGGAACGCGGCAACGGCAGGCGTGGCTCGACCGCGTCCTGCCGCCGGTCGAGCGCGTCCGCCCCGGGCTGTGGTCCATCCCGACGCCCTTCCCCGGCAGCCCGCTCCGCTATGTGCTGTCCTACGCCATCGAGTACGCGGGGGGCGTCGCGCTCGTCGACACCGGGTGGCCCGCCGAGGCGGCCTGGGATGGGCTCGTGTCGGGGCTTGGGCAGGCCGGGTGGGATATCGGTGACGTCAAGGCGGTGCTCATCACCCACGGTCACGGTGACCACATGGGCCTCGCCCGGCGGATCAGGGAGCGCACCGGCGCGTGGGTGGCGATGCACGAGGCCGACACCGCCGAGCGGGGTCAGTACGACAGCCACGTGGCCTTCAGGCGAGCAAGCGCCGAGTGGCTGCGCAAGCGCGGCGGACAGGCGGCGGACTTCCGCGTCGTCGGCCAGGCTGACGCCCCCGACTCCCCCATCGAGTTCGCCGACTTCGCGCTGGTACCCGACCGGTTCCTTGTCGACGGAGAGCAGCCGCTCGGCCCGGGCACGAGCCTGACCTCGATCTGGACGCCGGGCCACACCCCCGGCCACGTGTGCTTCGCCGATACGGTTCGCGACGTGGTGCTGACCGGCGACCACATCCTGCCGCGGATCACGCCTAACATCAGCCCGGCCCCCCATGAGACCGCGGACCTGCTCGGCCAGTACCTCGTCTCGCTAACCGCCCTAGCCGAGCGTGCCGCCTCCTTGTTCGCCACCGGGGAGGTGCTGCCGGCCCACGAGTACCGCTTCATCGGGCTCGCCGAGCGCGTTCGCGGCCTCCGCGGGCACCATGAGGCGCGCCTCGGTGAGGTCATGACCGCGCTGCGCTCCGCGCCCGGCCTGACCTCGGTCCAGGTCGCGGAGGCGCTGCGGTGGAGCCGCCCCTGGGATCAGATGCTCGGCATCCAGCGCCGATTCGCGATCGGCGAGGCCTACTCCCACCTGGTTCACCTGGAACACACCGGCTACATCGCCAACAAGGGAATCGACGTCGACGACTGGCACGCCCTCAGCGAGACCTCACCCAAGCTCATCTGACCAGCGCCCACTCCCGCGACGACGGAGTCCCGCACCGCGAGCAGCGAGCGTCCTCCGCCGTTCATCAGCCTCCGCGCGATCATCATCAGGTGGCCGCACCGAGGGTAAAACAGCAGGCCAGACCCTGCGCAGGATTTTCCGCAGTACATGCGGAGCCGACCGCCGATCGCGCACCTTGACCACCATCAGAGAAATGAATATTATATACTAAATATTACACGATGAAGATTTCCGGAGGGTCCATGGCTGCCCGATCCGCCGACACCGTTGCCCAGCCGCTTCCCGGAGGACACCAGCCCCTGGGCGATATCCTTGCGCGCTCCCGCTCAGGACGGCTGATGGTAATCTCCCCCACCCTCGCCGAAGCGGTCCAGTATGCCGGAGGCTGGTTGTTCGACCAGGTCATGGCCGGATGGATGGCTGTGGTCCTCACCCCGGACCACTCCGATCCCAGGCCGCTGCATATTCTCGGTGCCCGAGCCTATGACCTGCACGACTCGCTGGCGAAGGAACCTTACCGCCGGTGCCTTGAGGCCATCGCGGTACATACCGGCCTGTACGAGTCCGACAGGCGGATCCATGCCCTGGTGAACCAGGCCCGCAGCGATGCCCTGACCGAGATCATGCTGTGGGGCGACGCCTCTCCAGGCAGCCCTGCGGGGAATCGCGGCGTCGCGGCCGACCCGCTACGGCATCGGCTCAGTGCGGCAGCGCAGGCATTCAAGGCACACGCCCTGACCGCCGCGCGAGTTCCGCTTTCCGTAGCGGAAGGCTCCACGCGCGCGGGTGTCAGCGGCGATACCGAGATGTTCCAGAGGAACACGATCAGCCGCCCGCGCCCGACGCGGGTGCCGCGGCGCTCGCGTCCCACTCCAAGCTGGAACCAGTAGGCCGGCACCGGCCGGTGGCACCGAGCCAGAGTCCAGGATTTCCGGCAGGTCGGCCCAGCCGATGAGGACGCTGCCGCTGGCCCGCCCGCCGCGCGGGGCCGCAGCGTCGACGCTGTCGGGGATCATGGCTGCCGTCGACCCGGTGGCGATCATCGAGCCGCCGCTTCGTCATCGGCGCGGCCCGGTGATCACCTGGGTCTCGGTGAAGCCGCGCCACCACCCCGAGCGGACGGCGGTAAACCTCCGCGTAGCCGTGCTCATCGTCCTGCACCACCTCCACCGGCAGGTCAAGCGCCGCGAAGTGGCGCAGCCACCAGCTGGCCGCCATGACCTCCATGCCCGCGTCGCCAAGCGGCTTGCCCTGCTCGGCGGTCAGCAGCGCGCCCAGCGCCTCGGCGTTCGCGTCAAGCACGTCGGCCGCGGCCAGCATGGCGGCGACGCGGGCCCCGCCATCCCGGCGCCACCCGGCGAAGGCCGCGTGCGCCGACGAGACCGCGCATCGAGCTGGTCCGGGCTGACCGCCGACGCCGCGGCCAGCACCCGTGCGGTGGCCCGGTTGATAACGTCGAAGGCGGCGTCGGCTGTGACCTCCTTTCCCCCGATGGTTCCCGTGGCCTCGGCTAGCAACGCTGGCGCTTCCCGCATCATCGGCTTCTTTCCTGGCTGGACGGGCATGAGCGGACCGTCGGGGCGCGGACGGGGGCTAGGAACATCACGAGGACTGGCTTGACGACGGTGCCGCCGCTGCGGGACTTCGTCATCGACTGTGCCTCCTCGCGATGCGGTGCTCACGGATGCGGTGCTGGCCGGTGACGGCGGTTCAGCCCACGTGCGCGGGCAGCGCGGCGATGCCGTTGATGAAGTTGCTGTGCAGCGGCACCGGCTCGCCGAGTTCCAGTCCTGGCACCCGCGTGAGCAGCTGGCCGATGATCGCCCGCAGTTGCGCCCGCGCCACCCCGTGGCCCAGGCAGAAGTGCGGCCCGCCGCCGCCGAAGCCGACGTGCGGTGACCGCGGCCGGGCGAGGTTGAACTCCTGCGGCGCGGTGAACATCGACTCGTCACGGTTGCCCGAGCAGTAGAACAGCACCACCTTGTCGCCGGCCGTGATCTGGGCCCCGTTCAGCTCCACGTCCCGCACGGCCGTGCGGGCGAATTGCATCACGGGCGTGGCGTACCGGACGGACTCCTCGGTCGCCTGCATGATGCGCCCGTCGAAGTCGGCCATCAGCCAGTCCCGCTGCTGCGGGTGCCGGCTGAGGGCCAGCATCGCGCTCGTGGTGGTCTGCTTTGTCGTGTCGTTGCCGGCAACGGCCATCAGCACCATGAACTGACCGACATGCTCGTCGGTCAGCCGCTCGCCGTCAATCTCGGCCTGCACGAGGCTGGTCATCAGGTCATCGCCCGGATGCTGGCGGCGGTGCGCGGCCAGGCTCGCCCCCACGGAGTACAGGTAGATGAACTCCCCGGCGAGGAAGTCCAGGACCTGCTCGGGGGGAAGGGCGGCGGCGACCGCACCGCCGACCAGGTTCTCGGCCGCCTCGGCCACCCGCCTGCGCTCCGACTCGGGGACCCCGACGATGTCGGAGACGGTCATCATCGGGAGCCGGGACGAGCACGCTTCGACGAAGTCGATGTCGCCCGCGCCCGTCAGGTCATCGACGATGGCCCTGGCGTTGGCCTCGATCCGCTCGCTGATCTGCCGGATAGCCCTGGGCGTGAAGGCGGCGCTGACCAGGCCCCGGTACCGGCTGTGCTCGGGAGGGTCCATGGTGAGGAAGAAGACGCCCGCCGTGGCCTGGTCAATGGGGGTCGGGACCATGGCGACGCCGTATCTGGACTGGAAGACGTCGGTGTTGCGTTCGACCGCCGTGATGTCCTGCGCGCTGGTCACCGCCCAGAAGCCCTGCTCGGTGTGCTGCTGGACGACCTCGGCCGGCGGGTGCCAGCTGACCGGGGCCGTGGCGCGCAGCCGCGCGAAGGACTTGTCCCGGTCATTGAAGGGCTGGTCCCAGAACGCCTGGGAGGAGATGTCCACGTCTGTCGTGACTGGGTGGCTAGTACGGAAAAGGCCCATTCGCTTCCTCCCTCATCTCCTGGCGGAGCACGCGGCGCAGCAGCTTGCCGGAGGCGGTGCGCGGCAGGGACTGCCGGAACTCGTAGCGGCCCGGGCACTTAAGCGACGCCAGCGTGGCCCGGCAGTGGGCATCAAGCGCGGCCTCCAGCTGCTCTTCGCTGGCCCAGCCGTCCTCAAGCTCGACGACGGCTACCACCCGGTGTCCCCAGTCCAGGTCATCGATCCCGACGACCGCGACGTCCGCGACGGCCGGGTGCACGATCAGCCGCTGCTCGATCTCCGCCGGGTAGACGTTGACCCCGCCGGTGATGATCAGGTCGTCACGGCGGTCGAGCAGGTAGAGGTAGCCGCCGGAGTCGAGCCGCCCAATATCCCCGGCGGTGGCGTACCCGTCCGGGCGGACGGCCGCAGCGGTCTTGCCGGCGTCGTTGAGGTACTCGAACCCCAGCTCGTTGCTGAAGAAGATGGTGCCTGCCTCGCCAGGAGACACCTCTATCCCGTCGGCGTCGAGAAGCTTGACCGCTTGCGGCCGCCCGACCGTCCCTGGATGCTCCAGCGCCTCCCGCGGGCCGACCCGGCTGACCATGCCCTCCGTCGAGGCCAGGTACTCCCACACCACCGGTCCGAGCCACTCGATCGCGGCCCGCTTCTCCTCGGGCGGGAAGGGCGCGCCGGCCACCAGCAGCACCCGCATGCTGGACGTGTCGTATTTCTCCCGGACCTCGGCGGGCAGCCGCAGCATCCGGTGCAGGTGGGTCGGCACCATATGGGTGCTGGTGACACGGTATCGCCCGATATCGGCGAGGACACCCTCGGCCTGGAACTTCCGCTCGATGACGAGAGTCTGGCCAAGGTGGAGGGCCTGCTGGGCGAAGGTGCCCGGGGCGGTGTGGTACATCGGCGAGCAGGCCAGGTGCACGCCGCGCCCGGGGGTGAGGCCGAAGCCCCCAAGCAGCCCGGTGAACCCGCCGATGACCAGTTCGGGCTCGACGTCGAAATAAGGCCGCTTGACGCCCTTGGGCCGACCGCTCGTCCCCGACGTGTAGCCCATCAGCCAGCCGTGGGTCCGCCCGGGCGGCGAGGTGCCGGCAGCACTGGAGGTCAGGGCATCATAGGACTCCCAGCCGGAGACGGGGTGGCCGACCGCGAAGCGGCGCTTGGGCAAGTCGTCTAGCACCCCGGCCAGCGACTGGGCGAGGTCGCTGGAGACGACCAGCACCTTCGCACCCGAGTCGCGCGCGATGTACGCGGCCTCCGGCGGCGTCAGGTGGACGTCGACGGGGACGAAGTACACGCCGATCTGGCTGGTCGCGAGGCTGACCTCGAAGTGCTGCACGCTGTTGTGCTGCAGGCTCGCGACGACGTCGCCGGCGCCCACCCCCAGGGCCCGCAGCGCGTTGGCGAGGCGGTGGGTAGCGGCGGCCAGGCCCCCGAACGTGACCGTCTCACCGCCAGGAACGATCAGCGCGGGGCGGCCAGGCTCCTGGCCGGCGATTCCCCAGAGACCAGGGACGATGGCCGGCTGGGCTGGATCTGGGTCGGGCATCGTTGCCGCCTCTCCTACTTCGGCTGCGGATGCAGTCGAATGTCCCGACCGCATTGATCTCGAGGATCCGGCGGAAGGCGGCCAGGTCATGCGCCGTCTCGTACCCGCCGCGGCCGACCGTGCGGGCTGCCCACCCGGTCCCCGCGCAGTTGACCAGAGCCCGGACCGGGCCAAGGGTCTTGGCCAGCTCGGTGGCGGCGATGATGTCGGCGGTGCTCGTCACGTCCACGTCCACGTGCGCGAAGACGCCGTTGACGGCGCCGCCACCGCCTTGCCCTTCTCGTCAGAGATGTCCGCGATGACCACGTGAGCGCCGCGGCTGGCAAGCTCGCGCGCGGTGGCCGCGCCGAGGCCTGATGCTCCGCCGGTCACGATCACCGCGATTCCCTCAAGTTTCATGGCACTCTCCTCGGCATAGCGGCCTTGTCAGTTGCACGCTAGCCAGCCCTGATATTATATGCAATATAATGTGCCGGGTCCGACCTGGCGTCGCTGCGCACCCGCGCGGTCAAGGTGGACGGGGGGTGGGCACTCAAGGGGCAGAAGGTCTGGACCTCGCAGGCGCAGGACGCTGACTGGGCGATCTGCCTGGCGCGCACCGATCCTGAGGTACCCAAGCACAAGGGCATCAGCTACTTCCTGGTCGACATGCGCAGCCCCGGCGTCGAGGTGCGCCCGCTGCGCGAGGCGAACGGCGGCTACCTGTTCAACGAGGTCTTCATCACCGACGCGTTCGTCCCGGATTCCCGGCTCGTCGGCAACCCCGGGGACGGCTGGCGGCTGGCCCGCACCACGCTGGGCAACGAGCGGGTCAACATAGCCTCCGGCATGGGACGGAACCGTGAGATGCCGTCCGACTCCCTCCCTGGGCTCGGCGACCCCGTTCCGGCTGAGGTGCTCGCCGAGTGCGGTGCGCTCACCGCCGACGCGCTCGCCTTCGCCGCGTTGAGCCGGCGGCTGCTGCTACGCCAGATGGCCGGGCTGCAGCCGGGCGCGGAGGCAAGCGTGCTGAAGGTCGTCCACGCCTGGAACGTCACCAGCCTGAACCGGGCGGTGCTGGGCTGGCAAGGCTCCAACGGCGCCGCGCTGGGCGGGTCGGCGGGGGAGGCCGCGCAGGCGTACCTTTCGCTCCCGCCGGTACTGATCGGCGGCGGGACGCTGGAGATCCAGCTGAATGTCATCGGCGAGCACGTTCTGAGACTGCCGCGCTAGCGCCAGGGCTACCCAGAACGGAAGGCGGCGCCTCACGGATCCCCGGCTCCGCAACGGCGGCACGTCGTAGAGGCCCAGGGTGCCCAGCACCATGCCGCCGCCGTGGGCATACACCACGGCCGGTCCGGGCTCGCCTCCCGCCTGGCTGGCCGGCCGGGCTCCTCCCCAGCTGCTCTTGGTGTACCAGCGCAGTTCGATGGACGCGCCATCGCTGGTGGCATGGAAGATGGCGGTCTGGACCCCGGAGGACGGTGGGGCGGGTGCCGAAGCCGCCTGCTCTGCCAGGGCCGCCATCACGGAGACCAGTTCGGCATCAAGTTCGTAACTCACGTGTGGTGCCTTTCGGATTGACGGCGTACCGCGTGCGGAGGTCAAGGTAGGGACGGACGTCCGGATCGGCGACACGAGACCCGACGGCCAGTATGACCTGGCGCTGACCCTGCAGGAGCCGGTGCGGCGCATGCGGGTGACCGGCCAGGGCGCGGCGACGGCCTACGATGATCCGGCCGACGCGCTCCACCAGGCACCCGGGCGCGAGGCGGACGTCGAGCTCGACCTCACATGGACCACCGACGGCACGCCCTACCGGTGGCGCTTCACCACCCGCTACGAGATCCCGTGCCGGGTCACCGGGCACGTCGTCGTGGAAGGCGAGCGCGTTGACGTCGACTGGGCCGGCCAGCGTGACCATTCCTGGGGCAATCGCGACTGGTGGGCGTTCGCGTGGTGCTGGATGGCCGTGCTAGCTTCGACGTGGCGACGCCGGTGAGCGGCCTGCCGCGATCGGTGGTGGTGAAGATCCCGTCCGCGGATCCGGGCCTGCGCGCACTCCTGGCCAAGGGGTACCAGGTTGAGGTCCACTTCTACCGTGAGCTGGCGCCGACGGTCAAGGTCGACGTGCCCCACTGCCACCTGGCGCTGGGGAGCTCGGACGGGTCGTTCACGCTCGTCCTTGAGGACCTGGCGCCCGCCACGCAGGGAGACGCAGGTCGCCGGCGCGGCCCGCAACCTGGCCGGGCTGCACGGGCCCCGGTGGAGCGACCCCGCGCTGCGGGGCTCCCCGGCGCTGAGGTTCGCCGACCCGGCCGGCGACCAGTCCCTGGCCGGGATGTTCCCGGGAGTACTGCCACAGGTGGCCGAACGGCTGGGCGCGGCGCTGTCGGCCGAGGACCACGCCACGCTCACCGACGTGGGCGCGGTCCTCTCGGCGCCCCCACCGAGCGAGGTGACGCCATGTTCGCCGCGATGATCGCGCGGTCATGCCAGGCCATCAGGGACCTCGGGACCATCAAGCTGGCGGCGGGCGGCGCGTGAGGCCCCGGGTTCAGAGTGCCCGCTTAGCACGTCCGCCAGGGCACCAGCACGGTGCGCAGGTGTGCCTCACCGGTCAGGCTTCCCTGGGAGCGGTCTCCTGTGGCGGGGCTTCCTGCGTCGGCGCCCCGTTCGGCGTGGACCCGTTGAGGGGTGCCTCGCTCGCCGGCGCGTTGACCGTCGTGGACTCGATCGAGGGTGTCACGCCCACCGGTGCCCCGGCTGCCGTGGCCTGATCGAGCGGGGCGTCCTGGACATCGAGCGGAACGTCCAGGACGATGCCGCCCCTGGCGGGCGTGCGGCCGGCCCGCAGGGCGATGGCGAGGATGAGGACGATCAGGGCGGCGCTGCCGCCGACGAGCAGGTAGGCCTCGGAGTAGGCGCTGTTGGTGTACACCTGCGGGATGACCTGGACGATCGGCTTGCCGCCGGGAGGGGTGGCGATGAGTTCGAAGGGGTGGGCAGCAGCGATGGGGGTGAACAGGGCGACGGCGAGGGCGCTGCCGACGGAGCCGAAGGCGGCGTACATCGCGAAGCTGATGCCCTGGCGCTTGGCGGGGATCTTGTCGATGAGGATGTTGGGTCCGCCGGCGTAGAAGAATCCGGAGCCGATTCCCCACGCGATGCCGATCAGTGCCTGGTCCACCCACGCCCCG
>Ga0302326_10022613_pt1 | contig 12846 bp, 12 predicted proteins | sample Palsa_T0_3_FD_202264 | JGI IMG/M metagenome (GOLD analysis project Ga0302326, IMG submission 202264) | Peat permafrost microbial communities from Stordalen Mire near Abisko, Sweden - Palsa_T0_3 | ecosystem: Environmental > Terrestrial > Soil > Palsa > Peat permafrost | place: Sweden: Abisko... | reverse complement strand
CGGGTTCGAGTCCCGTTGGCCGCCCCATTTTTTGTTGCTGCGAGAAAGCAACTTGTAGGAACCAAGACTCCGTAATTTGCCCAGTATCGCACGAAATTTCGTCTGCGACGCTCATCTAGAATCGCGCTTGCCGTGATCGCCGCGGAAAGAATGAATTGCGAAGAGCCGGCGCGGGCGATTTCATCGGCACGGCTCAGGTAACAGCACCCCGTTGATCAACCCCGTCCGCCCTACAATGGAACCCAAGGACAACCCATCGCCGGGATTGAGGTGCCGTCTTTCACCGGGTGTGTGCCTGCTCGCGGCATGGATCTCATTGCTCGGCGCCGGGCATGTGGCGGCCAATCCCTACTCCGTGACCCTGGTCAAGGCGAGCGACAGGGTGCGCGTGGAGATCGGCGGGCAGCTTTTCACCGAGTACATCTTTGGGGACGGCGCCTCACGGTCGTATTTCTATCCGGTCCTGGCCTCGGACGGAACGCCCCTCACACGCAACTTCCCAATGAAGCAGGCACCCGGGGAGGAAACGGACCATCCCTGGCACCGATCGATGTGGTTCGCCCACAGCATCGTGAACGGTGTCGATTTTTGGAACGAAAAAGGGGGCGACCCGGGCAACTCTCCTGATGAGAAAGGGCACACGGTCGTAGATGGGGCCGTCCAGACAGCCGATGGCGCCGTCGGCGTCATCCGTGTTAGCGACAACTGGGTGACCCCGGCCGGCAAGCTGATCTGCACCGATGATCGGACGATCGGATTTCATGCCGACGGCTCAGGCAGGTTCATCGACTTTGAGATCACGCTCCATGCCCTGCCCGACACGCCGCTCGTGATCGGCGACAACAAGGACGGGACAATGGCCGTCCGCCTGGCGGAGTGGATGACGATGCCTCACAAAGTGAAGGGAGTGGATACCGGGGGAAGCGGACACATCGTCACGGCCAAGGGCGACGGCGACGCGGCCGCGTGGGGCAAGCGCGCCGATTGGTGCGATTATTATTCGCAGCACAATGGGACGACCTACGGTGTCGCCATTTTCGACAATCCCGGAAACATCCGCCATCCCACCTGGTGGATGGCGCGACCCTACGGCCTCTTCGGGGCAAATCCCTTCGGCCAGCACGACTACGAAAGCCTCAAGGACCAGCCCCATGCCGGGGACTACACCGTTCCGGCGGGCGGCAGCCTGACGTTGCGCTACCGCTTCTATTTCCACACCGGAGACACCGCCGCGGCAGATATCGCCGGGCACTACTCCGAATACGCCGGCGGCCACTGACTATCATCAGTTAGGTCCGGGACCAAGTGATGGGCGTTGCCGTTGAGATGATCCGATTTCAGGAATGGAACGTTGCTCCAGTTCCGACGGGTTGATCCGACCTCAAACGTTTGCTCTCTACTCCACCGTCTTTAGCTGTCCGGCGCCCGGCGACAAGCTCACCTCCATGCGCCGCTTCTTGCCGACGTGGTGCGTGCGGGTGGTGTGAATATCCGGATACCCTAGGTGCCGGAGCGCGGCACGATAAAGTGATGTAACGAGCAGGGTTTCCGGCACTTCGCTGCGTAGTAGATACTTAGCAAGTTGCGCGTCCGCGCTTTTGGGTCCCGTCGGCCGCCCCGTTTTTTCCAGGCGCAAGCAATCTCCCCTCTCGACTCCCTCATTCCGTCCGCTTGCGGAATTCTTCGATAAACTGTCCGAGCTCGGCAGAGGAAATTTCCGACACGGCTAGGAAGTTTAGGCCGCCCTGCGACCAGCTCCGAGCATTGTAGCCATTTTCCCTGCCGTCGCGCATCGGGATTTCACCGCTGTTCGCCGGCCAGACAAATACGTTGATGGAGTGCAGGCGGAGGCGGAAGACAAGGGCCGCGGCGGGCCGGCCGTCGATGCGCTCAAGTCTCCCTCCGGCTAGTGGGAAGCCCACGTCGGCTAGATCGACGACGGGCGGCGAGAAATCGAGCTTTCCGATGAACCAAGGCTTAACCGTATGCTGGTCGGTCGAGATGACATCCATCAGGTGGCCGGCCTGGAGGGACCTGACGTGATCGGAAACCGCCTCGTCCAACAAGGCATTTGAGTGCGCGCGCGAGATCCCCAGATTGTAGCCGACCGCGATCGCAAGGGCGATCGATGCGGCCATCCCGCCGAGACTCAGGTATGACCAATGGATTGGCGGGCGACGGACGGCCCGACGGGGCGCCTCCTCGGCCCTTATCAGGCTACGAATCCTCTCGCGAAACTGCGAAGGAGCCGTGAAGCGGGGCAACGAATCGCGCAATGCGTTTCGGCGGGCGGCGATGGCCTTCGCCTGCAAGGCGCAGTCGGGACATGACCGCAGGTGCGCCTCCAGCTCGAGCTGGCGGACGAGGTCGAGTTCGCCATCGCAATTTGCCTCAAGCAGGCGGCTGATTTCATCGCAGTTCATCAAGTGGATTCCTTCCCGGCGAGGGTGAGTATCTCGGTTTGCAGTCTTCCGCGCGCACGCGCCAGGCGCGACATGACCGTGCCGATGGGTATTCCCGATACGCTGGCGATCTCCTTGTAGGCGAGGCCCTCGATCTCGTGGAGGACGATCACCTCACGGTATTCGGGTGCCAGCCGCTCGAGCCCCTTTTGGAGCAGCTCGCCCTTGAACTCACTCCAGGCCACTGCATTCGCATTCGCCACGCCCTGGGTTGAGCCGTGGACCTCATCCTCAAAGAGAACTTCCTCGGGCCCGCGCCTGTCCTGGCGCATTTTCGTGTAGCAGACGTTTCGCACGATGGTAAGGAGCCACGCGCGGCCGTCGTCGCCGCGAAACCTGTCGAGTGCCTTGTATGCGCGCAAACACGCATCCTGGACCGCGTCCTCGGCGTCGTGCCGGTCGCGAAGAAGCCAGGTGGCGAGGTTATAAGCGGCGTCCAAATGCGGCAGCATGAGCTGTTCGAAAGTCGGCGGCTCGTTGGGCACGAAGGCTTCCATTTGAATTATAACGCTAGCGCAGTCCGATTTATTCCCAGGAATCAGAGAAAAGCACTATTTCGCGCAGGACGGAATAATCCCGACCGGCACGAAGTATTCAATGGCAAAGAGGCTATCTGCGACATTCCAGCCGCCGAATATGCCTCTCGATGGGCCGCAGGCTGCCCTCCCAAAAAGTCTGCGCTCTGTCCACAGAAAATCCCACATAACAAAGCTCAGTCAAAATGAACGATCACATCATACACGATAGCAACAACGACGGAATCGACCGCAAGGGGTTCCTCAAGTGCATGGCTTGGGCCGGCACGGGCGTCGTATGGACCCTGAGCAGCGGAGTCCTCACGTCGAGGGTCCTCGGCCAGACGCCAGCGACCGATCTGCCGGCCATCCCGGTGGGCACACTGAACTTCGTGCAGATCAGCGACAGCCACATCGGCTTCAGCAAGCCGGCCAACAAGGATGTTACCGCGACATTTCGCGAGGCGATTTCCCGGATCAACGCGATGCCGGTGTCGCCCGAATTCCTCATCCACACCGGAGACCTCACCCACCTGGCCGAGGACGATGAATTCGACGGCCTCTCGGAGATGCTGAAGGACTGCAGGACGAAGCAGGTGTTCTATGTGCCCGGCGAGCACGACATCCTGAACGACAATGGTGACGCATACCGCGCGCGCTTCGGCAAGGGAAGCCTGGGCTCGGGTTGGTACAGCTTTGACCAGAAGGGCGTGCATTTTGTCGGGCTCGTCAACGTGGACGGGGTCACCGAGGGGGGCCTGGGCATCATGGGAGAAGAGCAGCTTGCATGGCTCGCCAAGGACCTCGGCTCGATCTCCTCGGAGACTCCCGTTGTCGTCTTCGCCCATGTGCCGCTCTGGGAGGTCTATCCGAAGTGGGGATGGGGCACCGCCGACGGCGCCCGGGCCCTTTCCCTCCTTAAGAGGTTCGGATCTGTGACCGTGCTGAACGGCCACATCCACCAGGTCGTCCAGAAGGTCGAGGGCAACATCACCTTCCACACCGCCCGCTCGACCGCATTTCCGCAGCCCGAGCCGGGCACGGCGCCCAAGCCGGGCCCGATGCTGGTCGACGCCCCGAAGCTCCGGTCCTTCCTCGGGCTCACCAGCGTCTCCTATGTCGAGAGCCACCCCACGCTCGCAATTGTCGATTCAACCCTCGCCTCCACTTGAACGATGAACAGCGAAATGTGGGCGAAGATGCATGGGGCGACGGTGCATTTTCCGATAGCCCTGATACTGTGTTCTGGAGCCCTGGACGCGTTGGGCTTCTTGTTTCCAGGCCTTGCAATTCGGCGCGGCCTCCACACAGCAGGCTACTGGACGACGATACTCGGTGCCTTAGGGACTGTGCCCGCTGTCGTTTCCGGGCTGGTGATGAGCAAGGGTGTCATGCTCGGCCATGACGCGCTGCGGTATCATCACCTGTTCGTCTGGCCGGCGCTCGCTCTGATTGTCGGACTGGCGGTCTGGCGCGCCTTCGCAGGCGACTTCACGACGAGGAAGCCTCCTATCGGCTACATTGCGACCCTCGGGGTGGCCGCTGTCCTGATAATGGGCGCGGGCTATTGGGGCGGCGAGATGATGCTCGGGCACTAAGACAATGAATAGCGTGGATGCACTGATACCGGAGCCGGCTACGGGCGGCAGAATCGCCGTCGCGGCCTTCGCCGGCCTTCTGGCGCTGGCCTCGTCCTACGCACTTTCATTGGGCCTTCGCCGGGAGGAGTCCAAGGTCTCGCACCAGCAGCCGACACCCGAGGCCTGGTTCGAGACCCCTACCCCGAGCTCGCCCGCTCTCATAGCGCAGGGCCGCGCCCTGTTTCTTTCGAGCTGCGCGCACTGCCACGGAGCCGACGCGACAGGCGACGAGGGCCCCGACTTGCACGATGTCGGGGTGAGCGACCGCTACATTTCGAACATTATCACTCACGGCATCAAGGGTGAGATGCCCTCTTTCAGGAAGAAGTTGGGCAGTGACGAGATCCTGAGGCTGACTGCCTACGTGCGCTCATTGGACTGATGTCGCCGCGCGAAGCAGAAGACCTCCCCGATCTCGCCGCGTAGAGGCTACCTAATCAAGCGCGAGGCGCGCACTTCCGGAATGCCGTCGCTTCCATTCTCGCACGAGCCTCGCGGGAGGACCGCGGCACGGGAAGTTGCAACGGCTAGCCCTTGACCTCCCAGCCACCGCCCAGGGCCTTGTAGAGGCTGACCAGCTCGATGCGAAGATTGGCGTCGCTTTGGGCGAGCTGGTCGTCCGCCTGCAATACGGCCCTTTCGGCCTCGAGGGTGGCCGTCTCATCGGCAAGACCCTGCTCATAGATCTGCTCGGTGACCTGGCGCGCGTGTGCCGCCTGTTCGGAAGCCCTTTGAAGAGCCGCATTCCTGCCGCGCTCCTGCTCGTATTTCACCAGGGCGTCCTCGACATCCTTCAGTGCCTGCTCGATCGCGGTCTGGTAGGCCAAGAGGGCCTGGGTCTCCTCCTCGTTGGCTGCGCGAATAGCCGCGCGGAGCTTCGCCCAATCCAGGATGGGCCAGCTGACGCCTGGCGCTATCGAGTAATAGTGGCTGCTCCATTCGGGAAGATGCTTCAGGTCGCTGCTGTCCAAGCCGAACGAGCCGGTCAGGCTGAACTGCGGATAGAGTTCGGCGGTCGACTCGCCCACGACCGCCGACGAAACGGCGAGCTGTCGCTCGGCCTGTCGGATGTCCGGACGCCGCCTGAGGAGGTCCGAAGGCACACCGACGGGCACCTCGCCCGGCAGCGAGGGCAGCCCTTTGTGGGGCGAGAGCTCGGACGAGAGCCCCGTGGGATCCTCCCCGAGCAGAAAGGAAAGGGCGTGCTGGTCCACCCGCTCGGCCGCCAGGAGCGGCGGAATGGTCGCCTCGGCGGCCCTCAGCTGAGCCAGCTCCTGGGCCGCACCCACCTCATCGCCGACACCTTGCTCAAATTTGTCCTGGGCAATCCTCCAGGTCAGGCGCTGTGATTCTATATTGTTGCGGGCGATCTCCTCCCGTTCCTGGTTGGAGCGAAGCTGCAGGTAGGTCGTCGCCACCTCGGCCATCAGTGTGACCCGCACCCCGTAGGCGCCCTCTTGAGCGGCCTCAGCCTGCGCATCCGCGGCCTCGATGGCGCGTCGGGTGCCTCCAAAGACGTCGATCTCCCAGACGGCATCAAATCCCGCCTGAAAGAGGTTGGTCGTCACCCCTGGCAGGCCGCCCTCCCCAAAGGGCGAATTGGGGCCGCCTGGCGGGGCGGATCCCGTGGACTGCGCGCCGGCGCCGGAAGCGCTCGCGGGACTGGTCGCTGCGTCCATGGGACTGAGGGCATGCGGGTCGGTTTCCTGCGGATTTGCAGAGCCGTCCGCCGAGGCTGTGGAACCATTCCCGGTCAGGCTTGAAAGGGGCAGCACCACATTCTTGCTTCCGCGACTCCGGTTGTAGCCCGCCGTGGCATCCACTTCCGGAATCAGGGCGCTGGAGGCAACCTGCCGCTGCGCCCTCGCTTCCCGCACCCTCGAGATCGCGACCCTTAGGTCGCGGTTGTTTCGAAGGGCCCGCTCCAAAAGGGAATCCAGCTCGGCATCATGAAAAACAGTCCACCAGCGGGTGAGCGAGTTCGGATCCGGGGGCAGTCCGGCGGTTGCACCCTTCTCGGCGGCCGTGGGATTGCCCCCGGCTTCACCAAAGGCCGAGGGCTGCGACGCCTGGGGCGCATGGTAGGTCGGCCCCACGGCGCATCCACCAAGCAGCGCGGCCAAGGACAATAGGGGGTATTTCTTACGCACCTGCATTCCCCCCTCCCGGTTTCACCTTGCGAAGTAGGAACGTGAACGGGATCGCGCAGGCTGCGAGAACGGCCAGGAACATGAACACGTCGATGTAGCTTAACATCTCCGCTTGGCGCTCCAGGGCTCTCCCGATCACTGCCAGCGTGCCGGTTGGGCCAAAACGGCCCCTCGTGAACAGGGTGACCGACTCCGAGAGGCGGGCATGATGGAACTGCCCGCGCTGCGCGAGCAGCCCGACGGCCATCGATATCCCAAAGCTTCCCCCAAGGTTGCGCATCGTGTTGATCAGCGCCGAGGCGTTATTGCTCTTCCCGGCCGGGATCCCCACATACGACACGGTCGTTATCGGAACGAAGAGAAAGGGCAGTCCGAACCCCTGAAACATGCGCCCCAGGGCCGCGTGCCCGAAATTGATGTCGGTGTCGAAACCCCTGAGGAAAAGGCATGCGAGGCTCTCGACCACCAACCCGAAGGCGATCAGGTACTTTGCCTGCACCTTCCTCAGAAGGGCGCCCACCACCGGCATCATGACGAGGGTGGCGAATCCTCCCGCGGTCAGGGCGAGTCCCGCCTTTGTGGCCGTGTATCCCATGACCGTCTGGAGGTACTGGGGAAGCATCTGGGTCGTGCTGATGAGGATGAAGCCCGTCACAAACATCACGATCATCGAAGCCGAGAAGTTCCAGCTGCGCATCAGGGGGAGGTCGACAATCGGGTCGTCGTGGTTGAGCTCCCAGAGCACCAGCGCCACAAGCGAGATCACCGATATGACGGCGAAGATCAGGATGAAGTCCGAGGCGAACCAGTCATCCTCAGTCCCCTTGTCGAGAACCACTTGGAGGCAAGCGAGGCCCGTGGCCACGAGGATGAAGCCGAGGAAGTCGATCTTGATTCCTCCCTTGAGCGCGTCATCCCGGTCCTTCTGGACAGCAGGGGAATCCGTTATGAAAATGCCCGAGAGAAGGAGGGACAGAAGGCAGACCGGAACGTTGATGAGGAATATCCAACGCCATGAGAAGCTGTCTGTGATGAAGCCCCCTAAGGTCGGCCCCAGGGTCGGGGCAACGACGACCGCCACGCCGTAGAGCGCAAATGCCTGGCCGCGCTTCTCCTGCGGGAACGAGTCGGCCAGGATCGACTGCTCGCTCGGGGCAAGGCCCCCACCCCCGAGACCCTGAAGGATCCGGAAGACGATGAGCCAACTGAGGGATGGCGCCAGCCCGCAAAGAAGCGAGCTTCCGCCAAAAACCCCGACGCATATCATGTAGAAGCGCTTTCGGCCGATAATCCGCGAGAGCCAGCCGCTGATCGGAAGGATCACGGCGTTGCTCACGAGGTAGCTTGTCAGCACCCACGTGCTCTCATCCTGGCTGGCGGCCATGCTGCCGGCGATGTGCTGAAGCGACACGTTGGCGATGCTCGTGTCCAGTACCTCCATGAAGGTGGCCATTGAGACGATTACGGCGATGAGCCATGGGCTGTGATCGCCGGCTGCTGACCGTTCGAGACCCATGGCTCACCGCACCTTCACCGATATCTCGACCGACATACCCGGCGCCAGGCGCCGGTCCTGATCGTCCGGAATCTTGTCGAAGACGACCTTGACCGGAACGCGCTGCACAACCTTCACCCAGTTGCCGGTCGCGTTCTGCGCGGGCAACTCGCTGAAGGTTTGGCCGCTCGCAGGCTCCACTCCGTCGATCGTGCCCGTGACCTTGAGGTCAGGATAGGCGTCGATTTTTATGGTGACGGGTTGGCCCCGCTTGATGTGGGTGAGCTGCGTCTCCTTGAGGTTGGCCGTCACGTACACATTCTGCGGAACAACCGCCATCAGGGGCGCACCGATGCTGACGACATTTCCCTCCGCCACAGTCTTGTTGGCAATGCGTCCGTCGATCCGGGCGAGCACGTGGGTGTAAGACAGAGTGAGTTCAGCCTCAGATACCTGCGAATCGGCGCTGACGATCCCGGCCTCCGCGGCCTTGATCAGGCTCTCCGCGTAACCCACCTGCGCCTCGGCCGCGCCCACGGCCTTCCTGGCGGCGTCGAGCTGCGAGGCAGTCGATGTGGAGGCCGCCACGGCGCTGTCCATTTGCTGGTCCGACACGGCACCGGGATTTACGACCTTAAGCCGCTGGTATCGTCCGAGCTCGTTTCCGGCGTTCGTTGCGTTTGCCTGGGCCGTCCCCTCGCTCGCCTCCGCCTCGTCCACCTGGGCCTCGTTGACGATCTTCTGGGCGCGAGCCTGCGCAAGCTGGGCGGCGGCCTGGGCATGCGCGGCCCGAGCCTGGTCAAGCCGCGCCGAATAGTCCGATGGATCGAGTTCCACCAGCTTCTGGCCGGCCTTCACGTCCTCATTGTCATTGACAAGGATCCTCGTGACTCGCCCGGAAACCTGGGGGCTGACTATCTGCGAGACTCCGTCCACATAGGCGTCGTCCGTCGTCACATGTGACCGGCTGTGCCGCCAGATCAGGAGTATCGCGAGGACGAGAATGATGATCGCAAGAACCAGGACCCCGACAATGACGGGCCTCTTGTACCAGGGAGGTCCGCTCGGTTTCTTTTCCTTCGCGGGATCGGGCTTGCCCCCCCCTTCAGGCGGGTCCTTCGGCGGATTCTCCTTCTTTTCCTCCGGTTCCTTTGGATCTTCAGTGCTCATCGCTGGAATGTGACAAGTGGCAAAAATTCAATTGTTTGGGTGAACCGATAGACCACCGAACGTGGCCAGAGTTTCCGCCCCCCGGCGAGGTCGATTCGTGAGGGCTGCGCCCTGTCGTTGCCCAGTGGAAATGGGAGCCGCCTCCCCGCCTTTCAGACGCCCGAGCCGAATCCCGTGATCCCGTGGCGATGCATTCGCAAGTCATTGGTCAAATGCATGATCAATGCACTGATTCTTGGGGTTGGCCCATGGCCGTGGCGTTGGCACTTCCACCATCCTGACTCGTTACCGCACACCGAAGGACACCCTAAGAGAGAAGTCCCGCGCTCCGTCTAATCTTGGATTGAAGGCGCGGAGCCCTGAACGGGCCGGAATCAGAGCGACCCGGCGCTCTCCACCTTGTCGTTGAAGTACGCGTTGCGCCCGGCCTCAATTTCGAACGAACGGGTTCCGTCGTGGAAAATCGTTGTCTCGGCCGATTTTCCCTGAAGGAAGGTGCTCGTGATCAGGCTGTGCGTGTTCGTGTGCACGAGAGGCGTCTTGCCGTCGCCTCCTATCACCGGGGCAATGACGAACTCAAAGGTCTTTCCACCGTCGACTTTGACAGCGTAGCCGCCCTCCCTGGGTGCGATATCGATCCTGGCATCCCGGACCGACTCCAATTTCCCCCAGTCGGAGCACAACGCGCGCACGAACGCCTCCGCGGCCGCGCGGCGGGCGGGGTCGGGAGCGTCGATATAGAGGCGGACCCAGTCGCCCATCAGGAGCGCATAGGCAAAGCGGACTCCCGACAGGTCGGACCCGGAAAAGTCGCCGCGGGTGATGGCGACCGCCCCGACGCCCTGGCAGGAATCCGGGGTGGCCCCGGTCAGGTCGCACAGGCAGGGCACCCGGCAGCTGCAGGTGTCCGTATAGACGCCGCTCAGGTGATAGGGCTGCTTCTCCGCGGCGAGGAGTGGGACAGCCAGGGCGAGCCAGGCGAGAATGAGACGCGGGGGCTTGATGCCCCATTTCAAACGAGCCCGCCCTGAGGGCGCCAGCACAAAGGCACCAAGGGGCGCCGGCCGCTCAGGTTTTGGCGGCCGGGAACGGATGGCTGGGCCAGTACTCCTCGTGGATCTCGAGGCCCTCCTTCTCCATCAGGGGCCCGAGCACCTGCGTCGAGGGCGACGTCCGCATGAAGACCTCCTTCGACTCCAGGGGATTTCCCCCCAGGGGAACACCGATGACGCGCAGGAACTGAAGCTCCGATGTCCCGTAGACCACCTTCCCGATTCGGGCGAAGCGAATGGAACCGCAGCACATGGTGCAGGGCTCGCTGCTCGTGTAGAGGGTCGACTTCGCGAAGGTCGCCCGAGAAATCTTCGGGCTGTAGGCCGAGATGAGGCCCGTCTCCGCGTGCTTCGTGATGTCGCCCGTCGAGTACTCGCAGTTGAAGAACTCGGCGATGACCTTGCCGTCACAGACCAGGACGGCCCCGAAGGGCGCCCCGCCGTGGGTCGTGGCGTAGCGCGCGAGCTCGTAGGCCCTTTCCATGAAGACGCGGTCGGCGGCGGTGCACGCGGGGTCGTCCGGGAGCGGCACCGGGCTCTCGGCCCAGGCCGCCAGGGCGGGCAGCAGGAGGATTGCGGTCGACGCTGCGCGCAGGCGGGCGAGTTTCACAGCGCCCGAAGAGCATCCGATATGCCACCCGCCGCAAGGGATCGACAATTCGGATCAGCGGGCCGCCTCGAGGTCAAACGCTCCAGACTCCTCGCGCCGCCCCGATCCCAGAAGGCTAAGCCCGATCGTCACGCAAAAATTCACGACAAGGCCCAGAAAACCCGCGGCCATTCCGAACACGGGGTCCCGGTGGGTGAGCTCGAGAAAGGTGAGCACGGCCAGTCCGCCCAGGATTCCGCAGAGCACGGCTGGGGCGCGCGCGCGGTTCCACACAAGCCCCATCACGATCCCGGGAAAGAACTGGCACACCATCCCGTATCCAAGCTGGAGCAGGGCAACCAGGGTCGGCGAACTGTGAAGGGCGCACCAAAGGCTGCATCCCGTGAGAGCGACGACGAGCGACCGGGCCACGCGCGCCACCCCGACATCCCCGAGGGACGGCGCGAGGATGGGGCGAACGAGGTTCTTTGCGAACAGGGTCGCCGCCGTGAGGAGCATGATCGAAGCCGGCACGATAGCGGCGAGCGCGCCGGCGCCCCCCACCAACCCGAGAAACCAGGGAGGAAAGCTCGCCCTCACGACGGACATGAAGGCGAGGTCGCCATTGGCGAGTCCAGGCTGCGAAAGGACCGCCGCAAAGCCCACGAAGAACACGAAGGGCATCATCAGGCAGTAGAGGGGCATGACGACGGCGTTGCGGCGGATCGTCTCGCCGTCCTTGCCTGAGAAGATCGAGCCGAAACTGTGGGGCCAGATCAGCTGTCCGAGCGAAGACATGAGGACCATCGAGATGTACCAAACGTGCCCATATGCGGGGACGGCGCCGGGCATCGTCAGGTGCCCGGGCCGCGTCTCGGCCAGCCTCGCGAACATCGGCCCGATTCCGCCGAAGAGCATCCGCGGGACGGCGATGCCCACGAAGGCCACGACCCCCAGCATCAAGATGTCCTTGAGGATGCTGATTCCGGCGACCGCGCGGATCCCGCTCGCGAGGACGAAGGCGGCGACCAGCGCCGCGGCGACGGTCATCGCGAACCTCTGGCCTATGCCGCCGAAGCTCGCGATCGAGACGATGATCCCGAGCCCGGTGAGCTGGAGCTGCAGGTAGGGCACGATCGCGGCGATGCCCACGAGCCCGACAACCGCCGAAAGCCACCTGTTGCCGTAGACGAGCTGAAAGTAGTCCGCCTGCGTCTGCAGCCCGTGGACCTTGCCGAGCCTCCAGATCTCGGGGCCCAGGAAATACACGGCGCAATTCGCCAGGGAGACGAACGCGATGATGTAGAGCGCGGGTCCGCCCTTCGAGAACACCCATCCGCTCGCCCCAAGGAGCGAGAACGTCGTGTAGTATTCGCCCGCCATCATGAGCCACATGATCAGCAGCCCGAAGCCCCTTCCGCCGACGGTCCATTGCTCCAGGTCCATCCTGTGGTGGCCCCTGGCGAAGAAGCCGATCGCGGTCGCCAGCCCGACAACGGACGCAATGACCAAGAGGGCTGTCGCCCCGGCGCTCATCGCGGGCCGCCGCCCTTGGAATCGCGCGCCGACTCGATCCGGTGCGCCAGCGCCAGGCATGCGCTCGTGAGGGGAATCCACGCGATCAGCCAAAAGAGGTTGAAGGGGATCCCGAAGATCAGCGGGCGCACGCGGTCCCAGAGCGGGACGGAGAAACACATGCCCACGAACGGCACCGATGCGATGGCGAGCGAGCGCCGCGAAGGAATCCGCATGTGGGGGCAACTCCGCTGGCGG
>Ga0302326_10022611_pt1 | contig 12848 bp, 11 predicted proteins | sample Palsa_T0_3_FD_202264 | JGI IMG/M metagenome (GOLD analysis project Ga0302326, IMG submission 202264) | Peat permafrost microbial communities from Stordalen Mire near Abisko, Sweden - Palsa_T0_3 | ecosystem: Environmental > Terrestrial > Soil > Palsa > Peat permafrost | place: Sweden: Abisko... | reverse complement strand
CTCGGAAGTACTTTCGCGGCCTGCCTGCCCGCGCAAACACCCACCCTCAGTGGTCCTGTGCAAGGGTACACTTTCGACGCACCGACGCGTAGTCTGCGTGCTGTATACGGTTTCCCCGGCGCTTCTACTTTTGGGCCTCCGCTCCGGACCGGCCTGGAGTTCGCTTCCGCCGCGCCGCTACAGAAGTATGCCATTGGATTTCAGGACGGCCAGTGCCTGTTGATCTCTGAATTGGGATCTTCGAAGCTATCGACCCGCACGCTCTCGGGCGTAGAAGCACAGCCGGGTGGAATTGCGTGGTCCGGCAACGGATCAGTCGCGGTCCTTTATTCCCTTAGTGGAAACTGGCTGCAGAGGATATCGGGACTTCCCAGCGCCCCCGCAATCGGAAAACGCCTTGACGGATCCACTCTCGGGGGAGGGGTCGGCGGCGTGCTTGTATCAGTGGCAGCCGATGCTCAGGGTAAGGAAATTGCCGCGGGCGTCACTGGCGAAGCAAGCGGGGTATACGAGAGTTCCGACGGCCAAAACTTTACCAGCCTCAAGCAGGTTGCGAAACCTGTTTCATTAGCTTTCTCGACTGCTACCGGGACCAGCGACTCCACTTCACTCTACGTGCTGGATAGCAGCGTTCCCCAGGTGGTTGCGATCAGTTTGAGCAGTCACGGGTATCAGACAATCGCGCTCGACGGGCTCGTGAATCCCCTCGCTATTCAAGCGGTCCAGAATTCGCAAAATATCCAACAGCTTTATGTCGCGGCCGCCAATTCGGTCAGAATTCTCGACATTTCCACCCAGCAAATCGTGGCCGATGTTCCGCTCGGTTTTAAGGCTACTGGCCTGGGTCAATTTGGCAGCAATAGTTTCATCCTGGCCGCGCGCGCCAAGACGTCGAATCCCTTGTGGCTGTTTGCGAGCGCGCCGCAGCCGGGAGCTTATTTCGTCCCCGCCATTCAGTCGCCTTCGCCGGCTCACGGCCGCGCGGGACTGCTGGGGGGCGAGCGCTAAGATGCGATCCCGAATCGTCCTCGGCGGGATGTTCCTCGCTGCATTTGTCGCCGCGCTGGCTCCGGCGCAAACGATCGACTTCAGGCTGTCGGTTTCTGAGAACGGGCAGGCGGCCCTCATCCCGAACGCCTCCGACATACCGTTCACAGCGCCGGTAGGCGGGCAAGAGTCGGCTACGGTCACCGCCACCTATATCGGAAACAGCGTGGCGACCATTACTCAGCCGCCGCAACAGCTCGGTTCGAATGAGTTCACGATAACGTCTAATTTAACTACGCCCCAAACCTTCACTCCCGGCCAGAGCTTCACGATTACCATCGTGTACGCTCCGACCAATGCGAGCCAGGCCAACGGAGAAGTTAGCGTAAACTACACCGAGCCGGGCACCGGTGCGAATTCCGGTACTCCGGTGCAAAACACGATCTTGATTGGCTTGGTTGGAACCTCGCCCGCCTATACGCTCAGCTATATTTTGCAGTCGACTAAGAATGGCGCTGTGATTCCCTCCGGCGGCACCATCCCCTTCGGCCCCACTCAGATCAACACACCGGCGCTGGCGGATCTGATCATTACCGACACGGGCAGTGGACCGGGAGCGGTCATTGGCATAACTACACCACCCGCCGGATCGCCGTTCCAGGTGCAAGGTCTACCGCCTTTGGGACCCACCGACCCCTATGTGCTCGAAGCGAATCAGGCGAACAACCTGGAGCTGGTGATTCAATACACTCCGACTGCGGTGGAAACCGATACGGCCTCAATTCAAATCACTTTCCAAGGCGGTATTACGGAAACGGTTAACTTGAGCGGCAACGGGATTACTTCCTCCTTTACGTATAAAGTCCTTATACAGGGACAGCCCACCAAGACGGTCGCGTCCGGCGGCACCATCACATTTCCGTCGGCGAATGTTGGAAGCACCAGCAGCTTAATTCTGACCATCGACAATACTGGAAGCGCCAGCGGCACCATCAATTCAATCAGCGTTAATCCTCCATTTTCGATTACCAGCCCGATCACTTTGCCGGTAACTTTAACGACCGGCAATAGCTTCAGCGTGCCGCTAACCTTTACGCCCACGGGCGTGGGAACTCAGACCGGGTACTTAGTGGTGGGTAACACCACCTTTACTCTGGTGGGGCAGGGCCTGGGACCGAATCTGACGTACTCTTACACCTCCAGCGGAAGCACCGTCACGGTGACCCCGCCGAACGGCGCGGTCTTGTTCAGCACAATCCCAGTGGGGCAGTCCGAGAAAGTGACCTTCACGATCACAAATTCGGGTACGTTGCCGGCGACCATTTCACTCATCGAGCCGAACCCCGTCAGCGGTCCGTTCACGGTGTCCTCGGTGGCACTTCCTAAGACTCTTCAGGCGGGCCAGTCGATTTCGGTTACCCTCACCTTCACCCCGACGGTGACCGGTGTTTCCACAGCGACTTTAGTTGTGAATACGACCGACATCACGCTGCAAGGCGCCGCGAGCGCTCCAGCCACGCTGCCGTCCTACACTATCTCGGGTCCCAGCGGCAACGTCCAGCCGGATACGCAGTCCAATGTCAGCCTCACATTGTCAAAGGCATATCCGATCGATCTCACTGGGACGTTGACGATCACCACCCAAGGGACTTTGGGTACCGATCCGACGGTGCAATTTCAGACCGGCGGCCGTACGGTCGATTTCACGATCCCCGCCGGCAGTACCAGCGCCGATTTCGCGGGTCAGGGAACCACAGTTGGCGTGCAAACTGGAACGGTGGCGGAGACCGTGACGTTGGCGCCCACTTTCACGACCTCCGGAGGAACCGTTGTAACGCCGGCGTCGCCTGACACGCTTCAGTTCACCATTCCCTCCGAGGCCCCCGTCTTATTGGACGCCGTAGTTACCGGGGTATCGGACAACAGCTTTACTCTCGTGCTGACCGGCTACTCGACCACGCGCAGCCTGGCTTCGCTGAACGTGACCTTGACCGCCGCGGCCGGCTATAACATTCAGACCTCGGTTCCGGCCATCAATATAAGCGGGGTTGCAGGGGCCTGGTTCGGCCTTGCGGCTTCCGAGGCGATCGGCGGACTGTTTCAGATCACGGAGTCATTTGTATTGCAAGGTACAGTTAAGACCGGTCAGACGCTCATTCAGAGCATCGCTGGAGTGACGGCAACTGTGAGCAATGGCATCGGGACATCGAATTCTGTGCAGGCAGCCGTGGACTAGAGTAACTTACATTACTCAATAAAAAGGCCTTTGTTAAGGTTCCGTAACCCATGTTGTTTCAGCGGGATATAGCTCAATTGTACTAGTACACATCTGAGTAAAAGCCCTTGTAAAAGGGCAGAATTCACCCTAACATGAGGTAGGCTTGAAGTTGAAGCCCATCGGATATTTTAGGAGGTCGGAGTTGAGTAACAAATTCATTCGGATAATTCTATTTTCGGCGTGTACGTCAGTGTTAAGTTTGTTCACTGCGGCAGCCGCTACATGCGACAGCTTAGATGGAGACACTTTAGCGCAGCTTGAGGGCATCGGCGCTTGCACCTACGGCGGGTTCACTTTCTCGAATTTTGGCTACACCTACGGAGACAGTAATGGCGGCAGTCAAGTGCTGGCCAGTCAGGTTTTCGTTAACGCCGTGACAAACGCGGATGGCTCCGGACTCTCGTTCGATGCCTCCTGGGATGCGGACTCCGCGCTTGCAACCAGCGACGGTGACGTTATGTTCACCGTGACTGCCAACGCGGGAGCTACAGCAATCAGTGACACCGGTTTGGCGCAAACGGCCGGCGTGAGTGGAAACGGTTATGCTTCGGTCAGCGAGCAAGGTTGCAGCGGAGTGGGCTGCGTTCCTGGCAGTTGGCCCAGTGCGCCTTATGTTTTTGACGCTGGCGGAGGCACCAATGCCAGTTCGACAGATGTCCTTCTGGCCGACGCGAATTCGGTCACGGTCTCGAAGGACATCAACGCGAACGCCAACAATGGTGCGGCTACGATCTCGTTAGTCACCGACGTATTTTCGGTACCTCTGGTCAGCGACATTATTGCGCTTCCTTCTGTTCCCGAGCCTCGCGGGGTTGCACTTCTGCTCGGACTTGGCCTCTTGGCCGGGTTTGTCGTCAGGAAAAAGTTCCAGGGTGCAAGCGCGTAAGCGCCTTTTCTTCTCCTCTCTTTCTCACGCAGGTCCGGAATACCGGGCCTGCGTTTCTGTTTTAGGGGCACGCGAGTTGCTCGCAAGTGCAACGGAGAGTTTAGCTGAGGCTGCTTAGCAGTTGCTTGATTCTGGGCTCGATGGCTGAGCCGGGATGATCGGCGAGAGCCTTCTGTAATTCCTTTTTGGCGGCGCTTCGATCGCCTTTTTCGTAGAGCGCCAGGGCGAGATGGTAGTGGAAAATGGACAGGGTGGGATAGCGGCGAACCAAGTCGCTAAAGGCTCGGATGGCTGCCTCGCGCTGTCCTCTTTTTAAGTAAACATAACCGAGCGTATCGTAAAAACCTGGTTGCCCAGGGACTTTCTCCAGAGCCTTTTCGGCGAGTCGTTGCGCTTCTTCCAGGTCGCCATGGTCGGAAAGAAAAAATGCCGCGTTATTCAGCGCGGGCGGGTTGTCAGGATGAGACTGGACGATCTGGCGGTAGAGCACCTTGGCCTCGTCGTTCCGGTCCGCTTTCGCCAAGGCGTCGGCGAGCACCAATGCGGGTGTCAGTTCATTGGGAGCGAGATCGTGCGCCTGTTTATAGAACACCAGCGCATTCTTCAGATCGCCTTTGGCTTGGTAAACTTCGCCCAACCGCATCCGCAGCGGCGACGATTTCGGATCCTGATCGATCAACTGCTGGAAGCGCTTTACCGCGAGATCGTAGTCTCCCGCTAGCGCCGTGGTCCTTGCCAGCTGTTCTCGAATGGGAATGGAGCCTGGTGATTGCTTCAATCCGTCGCCGAGGGTTGCCAGGGCTTTGTCAAACTGTCGCAGTCCCACATAGGCATCCGCCAAGCTGGTAATCGCGCTCGGATTGCCGCCCTGGCGAAGATTCTCGAGTATATTGGCAGCCTCCTGATAGTTTCTGTCGCGTAGCGAAAGAAGCCCAAGTTGCAAACGGGCATCGGCGTCTTTGGGCGACTCCTTCAGCAGTTGATCCAGAATGACCCGCGCTTTGTCTTCATCGCCGTTGGCAGCCAGGCTCCAAGCCTGCAAAAGCCGCGCGCGATGATTCGACGGGGCCATTGCCACGGCCGCATTGGCCGCCTCAAGCGCTTCCTCGGGCTTTCGCCGCAGCAGGTCGAGCCGGCCCAGTTCATACTGCGCCGCCGGGAAATCTTTCTGCTCCCGGAGCGCTTCTTTCAATTCCGCTCGAGCGGTCTCCAAATCGCCTTTTAAGAGGTAAGCACGGCCCAAAGTGAGCCGCAACCCGGGATCTGTGTCGTTGGGATGGCTCTTTTGCAGACTCTGCAGAATTTGCAAGGCTGGTGCTGCGTTTTCAGGCTTGCCGCTATTGATCAGCAAGTCCGCGCGCATGCGCAAGGCGAGATTGTCGTCGGGAGACTCCTTGAGGATCTGATCCACCAAGCGCGAGGCATCGTCAAACCTGGAAGCCGCCAGCATGGCGACCAAGGCTTTTTTCTCAAATCCAAGTTTGTCCTTCGGATTGCTTCGCTCAGCTGCCTGGTACGAGGCAATTGCCTGGGGGTAGTCCTTTTCGGCGAGGTAAAAATCGCCCGCTCGAAGCTGTCCGTCAGGGAAGTCCTGGGGGTCGTCGATTAATCTTTGCAAGGTTCGCTTTACGTCGGCGGGTTTCCTGACTCGCGCATAGTGACCGGCCAATTGCACGATATAGTCGGCTCGTTTCGGATTGTTCGCCACTTTAAGTTTTATGATATTTTCGGCGTCGGCAGCACGATTAGCACGCGAATAGAAATTGTAGAGAACGTCGTAGGCGGGGCCAAAAGTCTTCTCGCGCCCGACCAGCTCCAGCGCGGTTTTTTCGGCTTCCGGATAGCGGCCAGTTTCCAAAAGAACCTGAACCAATGCAGTGGTCACCCGCGGATCCCAAGGCCGTACTTGCAGTGCCTTCTGGAAGTAAGAAATGGCGTCCTGGGGTTTCCGATCCTCACGTGCCAGAAGTCCCTTGAGCCGCAGCCCTTCAAAAGAGTTCGGATCCTGCGCGAGAAGCTCGGCGGCCAATTGCTGCGTCTGTTGGTAGAGTCTTTCGGGCCGTTTGGGATCCCGCAGGTAGTATCCCAGCGACAGTTCCGCTAATTTCTCTTTGACTTCGATGTTGTCTGGGAGCAGTTGCTGGGCGCGGAGGAAAGCGTTGTAGGCTTCCGCGCCGTGGGCTTGTTGCAGCGCAGTAAGCCCCAGGCGGTAGTAGGCTTCACCATAGTTGCGATCCTTCTGAAGGGCCTTCCGGTAGTTGATTTCGGCATCCGCATATTTGCCCTGCCGAAAGAAAGCGTTGCCCTTATCAACGTAACCGAGCTTGCTGGTGCAAGCCGTGACGGCTAGCAACGCCAGGCAGATTCCGACCGTTTTTTTCATGTTCCGCCTCTCCGGTACTGCTTCTTGACGATATTCGGATTGGCATGCCGAATCAGCTCGGATCCAGCCAGGTCTGGCTTTGACGCTATACCTCTTATGATAGTCCTGGTTCCCTTTTTGTTTTGTTCGCCCGACAATAGAAGGGAAGAGATCGCCATGGGGATTTCCGTATCTTGAGGCAGCGCTGGAAAGCATTTTGGATTGCCCTTGGTTGCGCGTTCGCCGGCCTGTTGATAGTGGCGACGATACTGGCCATTCGCTGGCAAAGTACGCTCAGCTCCCTGGGCAGCTTCCTTGTGGATTCCCAAATTCCTCAGCAAGCCGACCTTATCCTTGTGCTGGGTGGAGACTTCTGGGGCCCTCGAGTGCTCACGGGCGCCGAACTGGGCACGCATCACTTCGCACCTGTGGTGCTGCTGAGCGGGCCGACTTACAACGGACAGCCCCAAGGGGAGCTGTCGATTGATTTCCTGGTGCAAAAGGGTTACTCCAGGGACCTTTTCCAGACGTTCGCGACCGATGCCACGTCTACCATCTCCGAAGCGGCGGCACTGCGCGGCGAATTAGCCCGCCGGCATGCCAGACGCGTGCTCCTGGTGACCAGCAACTTCCACTCCCGCCGCGCCACAATCGTGCTGTCGCTGTTTTGCCCTGGGGTGAAGTTCATTTCCGTGCCAGCACCCGACTCTCACTATCACATCGTCAAATGGTGGGAGGACGATAGCTCCAAACAACTGTTTTTTTCGGAATGGACCAAGATCCTGGGCACGGTACTGGTCGCCTATCCTGAGTACCTGGTTTCCAGATTGCGCTAGCGGCAAGGGCTAGCCGTGAGGCGGATTACACCGCTGTTACTTTACGGCGGAGGGGCGCAGCAGAACTTTCCGAATCTTGGTAACCCACTGAGGGCGCGAGATGGGCTCCCACGCCGAGGGCCGCTCAAGCGTAGGGTGATCCGACTCCGTTACTGGATCGGGCGACGACGGATCGCGTATTAGTACCACCCGCAGCCTGGGATGCTCGGTCTCAAGCGTCTTCATGGCCCGCGCGGCGCCCCGCAGTTTCGGATTCATTACCAGGACGTCAATTCGCAAAGACAGCTGCTTGACCATGGTCACAGCTTGCCGGCATTGCAGAGCTGGAACGGTCTGGTAACCGCTTTCGTTTAGCATCTCCCCCAACCAAAGAACAAAACCGACGTCATCGTCCACGATCAGCGCTGTGGGAGAGCCGGTGCCGTCGTTCACTTGGCGCGCACGACGAAATTGGAAGGCCGGCCTTTCGGCATACGCGAACCGGCAGTGCGAAACTCGTGAAAATTGGACTGGATGGCGATACCGCGAACGTCGCTGCGGACGATGCGGCCCTTCATTACTAACTTGAGAGGGCAAACGCCCTCCAGCAGGAAAGGCCAACTCAACATCAGCTCGATGGAGCCTGTGTCGGGGCGCAGCCCTAAGGTCTCAAAAAGCACGCCGCCGCTGCTGATGTTGCGAGTCTTACCGGAACCTAGCAACTCGGAATGGCCTTTGGCCAACAGCCGGTATTCTACCTCGAGCTCGATCGGGTAGCGCTGGTGCGAACGCTGCTCGGACATCACCTTCTTCAACCGACCAGCGGATCGCGCGGCAAGGGGGGCGGCGGACATAAGCCTCCTGGGAAAGAATTAAAAACCGACGCGGGTTAGAGTTTTTATACCATTCTTTCCGCTCTTAGTCAATCGAATCGGTGTCACGGAGCAATGAACAGTACTTCTTAATTCAAGCTTTTTCGACTTCAACATTTTCGTGAACCTTGTCCCGGAGATCGGTGTGGGAATTGGGAAAATGAGCCACAGATGAACACCGAGCTGCGTTTGACCGTAGCCATCTGCAAAGATCAAACCGAGTCACACCGCGCGAAGATTTTTATTGTGCGGAAGTAGCGCTCGAACACCGCTGTGGATCGGTTCAAACGGCTGGGCCCGGGGTTACGATTCGGGCATGAACCCGTCCCTTCAGAACTTTGCGATTCCCGGAAGCCGGCGCCCGGCGATTCCCCAGGCTAAGCTGCTGGGCAGATCGAACCCCGCTCAACAAATTACAGTTAGCATTTACGCGCGGCGGAATCCGAATCCGCCGGCAGCCGCGCTTCGCTCAGTGGATGCATTGAAAACCGATTTGCCCGGCCAGCGGCATTACTTGAACACCGAGCAATTCAATTCGGTCTACGGCGCCGATCCGGCGGACTTAGAAAAGATCGTAGCCTGGGCCAAGGCCAGCCAATTGGAACTGCTCGAAAGCAGCGTCCCGAAGCGGCGTGTTCAGGTGCGGGGCAGCATTGAAAATATCGAGCGGGCATTTTCACTGGAGCTGAACGAATATCAACATCCACGAGACGGCCAATATCGCGGGCGCGAAGGCGAGGTGCACGTTCCAGCACAGTTGCTGGGCATAGTCGACGGCGTTTTTGGATTGGATACACGAAAGGTAGGCCATCCGCGGCGGCGAACTACCGAGCGGCGAGCCGCGTTGGACTCTGTCGCGGGGACATCCAGCAATCCATTTCCCGGGTCATTCTTTCCGCCGCAGGTGGCGCAGTTGTACAGCTATCCCGAGACTTTGAATGGCACGAATCAGAACATCGCGATTTTCGCGTTCAACGGCGCGCCGAGCCCGGATCCACGCGGCGGCTACAATCTGGCGGCGCTGACCACCTATTTTGAACAGGTCTTGGGCGGCAAAACGCCCGCCATTACGGATGTCGTGGTGCAAGGCCCCGGCAACGATCCCGGTCCCGACTCGGAGGCCTCCGACCAGCAAGGCGATTCGAGCGGCGAAGTGATGCTCGATATGTGCGTGGTTGGATCGGTGGCTCCGGGCGCCCACATATTCATGTACTTCACCGAATTTACGAGCCAGGGTTGGCTGGACGCGTTGCACCAGGCGATTGCCGGCGAGCATGCGATTTCCGTCATCTCCATCAGCTACGGCAACCCGGAGGACGATCCGCAGGGCGCGTGGTCGACGATGGGTGTGCGCATAGTCAACCAGGCATTCGAGGCCGCGCTTGCCAAAGGAATTACAATTTGCTGCGCATCGGGCGACGATGGATCGAGCGATGGAGTGGGCTCGGGCGCGCACGTGGATTTCCCGGCATCCAGCCCATACGTGTTGGGCGTGGGTGGAACCAAGCTAGTGGCTACCAGCGGCGCGCCTCCCAGCATTGCCGCGGAAACCGTGTGGAATGAGGTTATGCAAGATGAGGGCGCGGGCGGCGGCGGAATCAGCGCCGTTTTTACCAAACCGTCGTATCAAAGCTGCAGCAAGGTTCCACCCTCGGCCAACCCTCCGCATCGCGTGGGGCGCGGTGTTCCGGATGTTGCGGCGGTGGCCGATCCGGAGACCGGCGTAGTCGTCATGCATGTGGATGGACGGCAGCTCGAAGCCATCGGCGGGACCAGCGCTTCCACGCCGCTGTGGGCGTCTCTGGTCGCGCGCCTCAATCAGGGACTGGGCGCCAACTGTGGCTTTTTGAATCCGCTGCTCTACAACAAATGCGCAACAGGAGTTCTGCGCGACATCACGAAAGGGAATAACGGCACTTATTCGGCTACGCCTGGGTGGGATGCGTGTACGGGCTTGGGCAGCCCCGACGGACAGCGGCTGCTGCACGCGTTGTCAGTGAAGGAGTGATTTTTCCGCTCTGCTAGACTCATGTGGAGTGGCGCGCCGTAGCGCCGTAATTCGCAAAGGAGCGATATGTCGATTCAAGAAGAAGCTGGTCTCATTTTAAAACTGTATGACTTGCGCCGGGAAGAAACCTTGCGCAAAGCGCGCGACTGGTATTTCCGCGAGTTCAATCCGCAAACCATGGCGGAGTTCAGCGCGGCGATTTTTGGCGAGCACAGCGGATATGTCCGCATGGTAGTCACCTATTGGGACATGGCGGCGGCTTTGGTCAACCGCGGCGCGATCAGCCTGGAACTTTTCAACGATGCCAATGGAGAACACATCGGCACTTTCGCCAAGGTCGAGCCGCTGTTGGGTGAGATCCGAAAATTATTTGGACCTCAGTACGCGGTGCATCTGGAAAAGCTAATCGATGCGACTCCGGACGGGCGGAAACGCACCGCCGCAACGCGGGAGCAGATGAAAGCCATTCGGGCCCAGATGGCTGGACAGAACGCACAGGCCGCGCGGAATTAGCCCTTGGCGGGCGGCCAATGCGCATGCGTTACTTAATCGGTAACCGGCGCATCCAATCAGCGTGAGCAGCGTCCTGCGTAATCTCCTCGGCTGGCTGTTAAGCCTGGGCGCATTTGGTCCGCTGCTCTTCGGCATTGCCGATTCATCGTTCCTCTTCCTTCCGTTCGGAAACGATCTTCTGGTCGTTATTTTGACGGTCCGTAATCATGCGCATCTTCCGCTTTATATCCTGACCGCGGCCATGGGCTCAACGCTAGGCGTAGTGCTTTTGGATCTAGTTTGCCGCAAGGGCGGGGAAGAGGGCTTGAAGCGAATGATGAAGCCCGGGCGCCTGGAATACTTCAAGCGGCGCATGAGCAATCAGGCGGCTGTCGCCATTGGGCTGGCCTGTCTTGCGCCTCCTCCGTTTCCGTTTACCCTGGTGATCGCGAGCGCCAGCGCGTTTGCCTATCCGCGTCCCAAGCTGCTTGGCTTGGTTTTCGTCGCGCGCGCCATTCGATTCGCCATAATTGGCTGGTTGGCTATTCGGTTCGGCGGTGACATTTTAAGGATCGCCCGGGCGCCCGAAACCACCTGGATCATGGTCGGCTTTATAGTCTTGTGCGTCCTGGGAAGTGCCTACCAGGTTATGCAATGGGTTCGCCGGAGCCGCAAGCTTGCGTAGCGTTTCCGCTAAACTAGTAAACGCAAGGAGTGAAACGTAAATGAAGATTTCGAAGAGTTCACTGGTGCTCACGGCGGCCTTTACGGGTCTGTTGAGCGGCACCGTGGCGCGGGCGAGCGCGGCCGCTTCCGCGAGTTCCTCTATCGGCGCCATTGCGGGCCCAGCGGCTGACACCCCGGTTGAGAAGCATGGGTGTAAAGGTCTAAATTCCTGTAAAGGGAAGGGCGGCTGCAAGTCCAGCGATAACGGCTGCAAAGGCAAGAACTCTTGTAAGGGCAAAGGCGGCTGCGCCACCGACGGTAAGTAATTACCATAGCCTGGCGCGACTCTATGCCCGCCAATCGCTTTAACGGACAAACCGAGTTCGGCATCGGGATCGGCCTGCGGGTTCCGCATTACCAGCACATTCTGGAACAGAAGCCGGTGGTCGACTGGTTCGAGATCATTTCAGAAAACTACATGATCGACGGGGGGCGTCCGCTCGCGATTCTCGATCGGATCCTGGAGCAGTATCGGGTGGTGCAGCACGGCGTGTCGATGTATTTCGGATCGGCCGAGCCGCTGAATCGTGAACATCTCCGCCGTTTGAAAGCGCTGGTGAAGCGAACCAAAACGCCTTGGCTTACCGATCATCTTTGCTGGGGCAGCGTCGACGGCCGCTACACGCACGATTTACTGCCGATGCCTTATACCTTCGAAGCGGCTGAAATCACGGCGCGGAAAGTGCGCGCGGCGCGTGATTTTCTGGAAGTCCCGATTGCCGTTGAAAACGTCAGCAGCTACGCAGAATTTCACATTTCGGAAATGACTGAGTGGGAGTTTCTTAATGAGGTAGTGGAGCGCGCCGATTGCGGCATTCTGCTGGACGTGAATAACATTTATGTGTCATCAGAGAATCACGGCTTCGACCCATACCAGTATTTGAACAGCGTGGCGCCGGAACGCGTTGCGCAGATTCATATCGCGGGGCATTCGAAATTCGAGAGGTATACGCTGGATACGCACGACCATCCGGTGCTCGATCCGGTCTGGAAATTGTACGAGCATGCGATTCGAAGAATCGGCGCAACGGCGACGCTGCTGGAGTGGGACGATCGCATTCCGTCGTTCGATGAGGTACATGCGGAGGCCCGCAAGGCGGAACAATTTATAACGATGCCAGCGGCGACGCCATGATGGATCTGACGGAATTTCAACGGCGGATTGCGGGCGCGGTGATGAGCCCGCTGAATGCTTCGATCAGCGCTGAGGCTGACCAGCTTGTCAAACCCAACGACCGGCTCACTTCCACTGACCGCCTGGATATTTACCATCGCCAATATTGGTATCGCATACTCGATTCGTTTCAGGAAGACTTCCCCGGCCTGGCTTCGATCCTTGGCGAGCGCGCGTTCGAGCGGCTGTCAGAAGCGTATTTGACCGATTGTCCCTCGCAATCTTTTTCACTGCGGAACCTCGGATCG
>Ga0302326_10022610_pt1 | contig 12848 bp, 13 predicted proteins | sample Palsa_T0_3_FD_202264 | JGI IMG/M metagenome (GOLD analysis project Ga0302326, IMG submission 202264) | Peat permafrost microbial communities from Stordalen Mire near Abisko, Sweden - Palsa_T0_3 | ecosystem: Environmental > Terrestrial > Soil > Palsa > Peat permafrost | place: Sweden: Abisko... | reverse complement strand
AGGAAATTTCCTCCCGCGGCGGCCGGTTTGCCGTTGCCTCGTGCCATCTCTGCAGCCGCCGGGGCTAATGCGGGTTCCAATGACCCGCGCACAGCCCAGGTACCGGGCAACGACGGCCAGGCGCAGTTGGCCATCCCCTTCAGCGATCATCATAGCGAGCAGGAAGACTATCTCTGGGGCGTGTAAACGACGGGGTTTGTAACCGTCGGCCCCGGGTGAAAAAAAAGCGTGAAACGCCCCGAAACGGGCTACCGCTGCGGCCAGTCCTCGTTTATCCTTTCAGGTAACATCTTTTCGGAAACGAAGCGAGGGCTCTATGCGACTCCGCGTCACCTCCCTCCCCGGCGACGGAATCGGTCCTGAGGTTACATCCCAAGCCATCTGTGTTCTGGAAGAAGTGGTGGACGGGTTTGGCCATGATCTGGAACTCGACGAAAAAGAGATCGGCGGCGTCGCCCTGGCAAAGTTCGGCAATCCCTCGCCGGACGCAACGATTCAGGCGTGTCTGGCCTCACAGGCGGTGTTGCTGGGAGCAGTCGGCAGTCCAGCCTTTGATCACAATCCCCGCGAACTTCGCCCCGAAGCCGGGCTGCTGCGGCTTCGCCAGGAACTCGGTACCTTCGTGAATCTCCGGCCCGCTGTCTTTTATCCGGCGCTTGCGGTCTGCTCGCCGCTGCGCGAAGCGATCGTCAAAGGAACCGACATTCTCATCGTGCGCGAACTGCTCGGGGGATTGTATTTCGGCGAGCCTCGCTTTATCGAAGGCGAGCCCGGCGCGCGCCAAGCGCTCAACACCATGCGCTATAGCGAGCCGGAGATCGAGCGCATCGCGCGCGTCGCATTTCAACTCGCTCGCACCCGCCGCCGGCGCGTGCTGTCGATCGACAAGTCGAATGTTCTGGAGTGCTCGCGCCTGTGGCGTGAAGTGGTCACGAGCATCGGCCGCGATTTCCCCGATGTCCAGCTTTCCCATATGTACGTGGATTCCGCGGCCATGTCGCTCGTCCTGAAGCCGACCGAGTTCGACGTGATCCTCACGGAAAACATGTTCGGCGACATCCTTTCGGATCAGGCGGGCGGAATCGTGGGATCGCTTGGCCTGCTGGCTTCGGCCAGCATCGGAGGCTCAGTCGGACTCTACGAACCCGTCCATGGCTCGGCTCCCGACATCGCCGGTCAGAACGTCGCCAATCCGTTAGGCGCCATCCTCTCCGTCGCCCTGATGCTTCGTCACACTTTTCATCTGGCAAAAGAAGCGGAGTGCGTGGAGGCCGGGGTTACCTCAACCCTGATGGGGGGCTTTCGTACTCGCGATTTGGCGCGAGCCGGGGAGCGCACTGTTTCTACTGAAGAAATGGGCGCTCAGATCGCCGAATTCGTGCGCCTGGCGGCAAAGTCGCAGAATCACGCCGCCTCATAGTTCCGCGTCGTGGCTTGGGAGACGGGGCAAGCCCCGTCTCTACAGTTTTTCGGGGGAGGGCACGGCGGCTGTCGCATAGCCGCCGGTCATCGCATTCCAGCGGATCCGCAGAACTTCGACGAACATTCGCAACCCATCCCGCAAAGGATGGAGCCGCGTCCCTTCGCTGTGCGCCCATAGAACCGGGACCTCTGCCACCTGCAACCCTGCGCGCCGCGCCAGAAAAAGAATCTCCGGATCGAAGCCCCAGCCTTCAATTTTCTGCAGCGGAAAGATGCGTTGGGCGGCGTCTCGTCGAAAAGCTTTGAATCCGCATTGTGTGTCGGCGAAACGCAACCCCAGAATGACGCGGAGCGCGAGATTAAAAATTCGTCCAAATGCTTGCCGGTACAGCGGCTGCGGCTCGGTCTGCAGTTCCGTCCTCAGCCAGCGCGAGCCGATTGCGATGTCGGCGCCTCGCTCGATGGCTTCGAACAATTTCTGCGACTCCGTCATCGGTGAGGAAAGATCAGCGTCGGTGAACAGGCAAATGTCGCCGCGCGCGTGCAGCATTCCATTGCGTACGCTGTAACCCTTCCCGCGGTTGCCGGGATTCTCCAGCAACAGAATCTGCGGATGCAATCTGCCATATTCGCGCACGATTTGCGCCGTATCGTCGCGCGATCCGTCGTTGACCACGAGAATTTCCGCGTCCCAGTTTTGTCCCCGCGTATAGCGGAGAATCTCATCCAGCGTCGGGCGGATGCGAACGCTTTCGTTATATGCGGGAATGACAAAAGTGTAGGTCATGTCGGCACAGGAAGAGCGAGGGATTGTCCCGTGCAGACTACGCCGCTTCCCGGCGCTTGTCGAGCATCCCAAAGAACTCCGCGACCAACTCTCCGTCCCAGAGTCCGCTTCGCGCCTCGTTGCGCATGGTGACGGCGGCCTGTTCGTGGCCGAGCGCCGGCTTATACGGGCGCGCCGTGCGCAACGCATCGTAGATGTCGACCACTTGCAGAATGCGCGGCAGCAGCGGAATCTCGGCCTCCCGAAGGCCGTCCGGATAGCCACTGCCGTCGGAGTGTTCATGATGATGCCGAATAATGGGAAGCACGAGGCGCAACGACCGCAAGGGACGGCAAATGGTTTCGCCGGTGACCGGATGCTGCTTCATGATCGCCCACTCGGCCGCCGTCAGATCGCTGCCTTTCTTGAGGATTTCATCGGGCACCGCGATCTTTCCCAGGTCGTGCAGGTAGCCGCCTCGCCGCAGGGCCACAATGGATTCTTCCTCGAGGCCGAGAAAGCGCCCCAGATCCGGGGCATTTCGCGCGAGCCGCTCACAGTGGCCTTCGGTATAAGGATCGCGCGCTTCCACGCTCAGTCCCAGGGTGCACAGAACGGAATCCGCCGTCTCCAGTTCGTCGGTGAATTCCTTCAACTTCAGCAACGAACTGACGCGCGCGAACAATTCCTCGGGGCTGATGGGCTTGATCAGAAAATCGTCGGCGCCGGCTTCGATTCCCTTGAGGCGGTCTTCTCGATCGGTCAGGCCAGTGATCATGACGATCGGAATCAGCCGCGTTTTGGAATCCTCTTTCAGCTCGCGGCACAGCTGGTAGCCGCTCTTGCCCGGCATGACAACGTCGAGCAAAATCAGGTCGGGAGCTTCGCGCCGGATTTCCGCCTCCGCCGCGGCCGCATCCTCTACCGCAATCGTGCGATAGCCGCGACTGCCCAGCATCTCTTTCAGCAGGTCGCCGTTCATCGGAATGTCATCGACCACCAGAATCGTCTGTTGCCGGCGGCCTGACAGCACATCACCCATACCTGAGTAAGAGCCCAAGTGCGGGATAAAAGTTGTCCGGCGCTGCCGTGGCGGAAGATTCATGGTTGCACTCTTCTCTGAACTTTCCTCTGCACTTTCCTCAATTCGAGGCGATATCGCAAGCTCGCGAGCGAGAAAAACATCGTCGTTTATTTTCCCGAAACTTTGGCAGTTGCCTTCGCGATCGGCGCCGCGGTCTGCCGGGCTTCACACTTATGCGCGTTGAATTGCTGCTGAACTCCGGACTGCCCCAGCTGGCGAGGATCGGCCGAGAACTGCATATTGCAGGATTCACACGTTCCCAGCGACGGGACGTTGCTTACTCGCTTCAATATCCGAAGGCTGCGCTTTGCCATGATCACAGTCTCCCACAGGGCTTGAAACTGCGCCACCAGCCTAAACCTCCTTAGACGGACGAACGAGAAAAACCGAACATTTTCCCTGTTCAGAGGTCATTGCGCGATTTCCAGAGCCGGGCCAGTCTTTCCATATGCCGCGAAAACTTTCGCTGATATTCGTGATGCTCTGCATAGCATGGACTACAAGCGCGGCCATCCCAAAGCCCCACGTCATCACCTTTGGGAAATGGACTTCCGCCAGGTGGCCGAACGCTACCGGAAAGAAGCTGCTCGACCTGAAAGTGCGTCCGTTGTTTGTGGATACGCGGCTCAAGGAATACACCACGGGAACTCCGCATGAACTGACCGACCGGCTGTTCGTGGTGCGACGGGTTTTTCGCGTGAACGATGCGCTGCCCACGGAAAATGCCAACGCTAATGCCCCGCGTTGGCAATGGCAACGCGGCGGCTGGCTGCTCGTCGACCGCGTCACGGGACGCGTCTCCCAACTCAACTTGCCTGAGTTCGATCCCTTCTATTCGACCGCCAGCTGGTATCGCGATTACATCGCTTATTGCGGCGTCTCCGAAGATGGCCAGAAACTCTACGCGATCGTGGCCCAGGTAGGACGCCGCAAGGCGATCCTGAAAAAAGATGCAGGCAAACCCGCTGGCGCCGACGATCCCGACTCGGAATGCGCGCCTCCAGCCTGGGAGCGCAACCCCATGCGAGTCACCTTTCAGCATGGCGACGAGCAGAAGCTGGTGTTCTCCATCCGAGGGCGCGTAGTCGGCATAGTCAACGACGCCGAGGAACCAGAAGAGTAGCTGTCAGGCCCCATCCAATCGCCGCGAGGGCTGGTAAGGTTGACTGGCGCATTGGCTCAATGAGTAAGGCTCGGGCAGGATTTTAAATTTTCATTCTTGTGATTCTGGGCTGGTATTCAATTCACAAGGTGATCAGATATTCCCTAGAGCATGATCCCAAGGTGTCCCTTGCGCTCTCCACGGCCAGGACAGAAGCGCTGCCGCTCATCAATGACCTGGAAGATTTTCATCGGGCGCATGGTTTTTATCCCAGGTCGATCAAGCAGCTGCCGAGGAATAATCTGTGGGGAAAATATCTTTACGACACCAATTCGCTGAATGTCGTATATAAATCGTTGGATTGCCAGAAGAGAGTGCGAGATTTAATGGGATGGCACGCGATCGCACACGTCGCTAGCTTCCCTTTTTAAACTGAGCGCCGCGCCTCTATTCATCACATACACTTGTGCGCGCCATCACAGACACCGCCCCCGCGGGGCGCGACAATGTCCTCTGATTAAAATTAGGAAAGCTGTGCCCGTCTCCAGAGACGGCCAGGGAATCGCTAGCAGTGCTTTGAAATCGAGGTAAGAGAAAAAGGTAGCTAAGTCCTTTAGAAGGGATGCCTTAGAGCTAAGTCTTTTAACCTCAATGCTTTAGCGCAATTCGCGGGGGGGGTACAAAACCAACACCAGAACCAACACCCAACCCACTCAACAAAAAACAGAACCAATTCTTCAAAGGCTGCGGTGGAGAGACGGGACTGCTTAATGTCCATGATGCGTCAACGCCGGACGCACTCTGAGAAAAATCTGGAACGAGACTGGATCTTTTCCGTAATAGGGATCGAGCGCGGCTCCCTTCGAATAAACGGTAATGTCCGTGCCCAGCGCCAACTGCCACAGCGGGCGCTGGAAAAGATCGTGCGCGCCGCCAAAGGTGTAAGCTCCAATCCGGAAGCTCGGAAACGACGGATTGTCGGGAAATAATTCGTCTTTATCGACAAGTTCCATTCGCGAGAACGCATAATTCCGCAACTTGAAGTTGGCCGTCGTCTCCAGCAGATAGCTGTTTAGATTGTGATCGTCGAATGCCTTGTGCACGCGTCCCCACACCATCGATGTGGACCACGATCCCTGCGAGAATGGGAGCACATATTCCACCGCAGCCCCCTGACGGCGCTGGCTGCCGGGTTCAAGCGCTTCGGGATGCTCCAGCCGTCCATAGCTGTACTCGGCGGTCCAGTTGCGCGAGGCTGCGACGCTGACGCGCGCCGACCACGAATCGAGCGGAGCGAACTGGATGGTGTAATGCTTCTCGTCCGGCTCGCGGCCGTTGAACACCGAGCCTTCAATCTTCACCCGGTCGATAATGAGTCCCGTGGTGATCACGCCGAAGCTGGTGTGCGTGGAATCCTGCAAATGATGAGACAAGGGCGCCATCGGCAACTCCGACGCGGAAGCGCGATGCATGAAGGCTACCGGTCCGAGCGCGGGCTCGCCCGCGGCCGCGCCATAAAACTCCCACAAAACTTTTGCATGGATCAGGTCTAGCTCCCCGATGGGACGCGTGTAATCGAAGGCCAGTTCGGAAAACACGTTGTGCGGATGCTGATGATCGACGAGGGCCTGGCCGTGATAAGTTTCGCCTGTCTGGAAAAGCTCGGGAAATCCGGGGTGCGGCGAGGTCAACGACTCGGCAGAAAACATCTCGCGAAACAGAATGGTGCCGCGTCCGAGCTTGTGCTGCTCCATCAGCATCAGCCAGTTGACCGACTCGGCTTTACCCTCGCCGCGCGGGCCGCCCTGCTGGTTGTAGTCGATAAAGATGACGCCGTGGGCCATCACATCCCATGCGCCAAACGGCTTCATCCACATGGGCGCGTCCACATCCGTGGCCGCGGGCTGCCATCCGGTTCCCGAGCTGGCGTGCGGCGAGGGCATCCAGCCGGGCGCCATCTCCATGCCCGGCATATCCATGCCGGACATGTCTTGGCCAGGCTCTGTCTGATCTATCACCGCCGAGACGCCGAGAACTTCTTCAAAAGTTGTCATGTTGAGCGGAGCGAGGGAGTTGGAGTTCTCTACGCGTCGGTAATCAGGTTGACCACCGCGATCGTCGGCAACAAAAATCTGCTGTGCTTCGGACGAATTTACCCACAGATTGATTGCGAAGACACTCAGAATCAACAACCGCACGTTCCACTCCTCATAGAAAGAAGGTCACAGATAAAAAGTCCTGGATAAAGGGTCATACGCAACCGCGAGACAGCCGCCGAAAAACCTTGGTTTATCAAGGCATGGCTTCCGCGGTGAAACAGTTGCGGAAGAGGAGACTAGATTCGCAGGGGAGTAATACCAGGCGGGTCGGCAGAGTGAACCATGGACGCTTCGAATCCGCCTGAGAGGCGTCCGGTTAACGCAAACTCTACTGGCACTGTGGCGCGTGTGGACCGCGCCGAAGGTTGGGCGAAATGCGAAGCCTGCACTGCCGCCGCGTCATGCCCAGTAAGGCAACACTGATAGTTCACCGGCGAGGGCAAGGGTGAATGAGGAAGCCGTGAATCAGGAAGGTGTGAATCAGAAAGCGCGGTGCCACCGTGCCCGTGACAGCCGGCCGGGACTTCACCGCCTGCTTTCGACGATGCGGACGCGTGATCCACTTCAGCCCGGGCACTCGTCGCCAGGGTCGCCATAACCAGCGCCGCGCTCAGCAGAAGCCCCAGAATTTTCGATCGGAGATGCAATCCTTCAACCTCACTACAGCAATCAAGAGTTTCAGAACTATGGTGCGGCGCCGCGCTCACGAGCCAGTGAGCTTCACCCTTATTTCCTCGGGCAAGCGCTCGCGGATTTCCTGCGGCAGCCGGTCATGCACGTGGCGTGCGCCGAGCTTCGCCGCATCCACCACCGCCATCGGAGCGGGAGTCGCTACAGCCACGATCAGCCAGATCACCGCCGACAGCGCGAAACCAGCCAGCGCTCCAACCTCGAGCCAGAAAGCGTGGCGCGGCTCCAGGTACCGGATCACGGCAAACGCCAGCAGAAACACCGCCGCCGATGCCGAAGCCAGCGCAATCAGCGAGATATCGATGATGCGGTGCAGCTTCTGGCGGCTGCGGCAGCGTTCGCAGGTTGCGAAATGCGTTTCGTAATCCCCGCGCATCTCCGGAGCCAGCCCGGAAATATCGTAGCGCCATCCCGCAAGGATTTTCCCTACGATCGGTTCCACACACTCATTCATAAGAGGCTAAACCGGCACAAGAGGCTACAACCGGATGGATTCGAGAACTTCCGCCTGGGTTGCCAGCAACACAGGCTTGTGCCACAGCCCGCGCCGGCCCACAAGCGCCTGCTCGGCCGACAGTCGAGCTTTTTCACGATGGTTATTCTGTTCAGACAAATGGGCCAAAACCAAGTATTCAGCTCCCCCATCATAGTCGTTGGAGAAGAATTCCGCGAGCGCCTCATTGGAGAGATGCCCCACCCGGCTCATCACGCGCTGCTTTACCGACCACGGATATGGCCCCGAACGCAACATCTCCAAATCGTGGTTCGATTCAATGACCAGCACACTACAGCCGCGCAGATGGTCTTTTACGTTGGCGGGCATGTAGCCGAGGTCGGTGGCGAAACCAATCTTGACGCCTTCCGCGCGAAAGGTGAAACCTACCGGATCGATGGCGTCGTGCGGAATTCCAAAAGGCATGACTTCAATATCGCCAACGCGAAAACCGCGGCCAGCGGAAAAGTGTTCCGAGTTCGGCAATTCGGGCAGCGCGCCATCGGCGTCGCGCACAGACCGGTTCCAGCTATGATGCGTGGGAGCAGTCAAGAAGACGGGCACGTTCAACTTGGCCGCCAGGCGCTCCAACCCTGCCACATGGTCGGAGTGCTCGTGCGTGATCAGGATCGCGGAAATATCCTCGACACGTTCGCCGAGAGCGCGCAGCCGCTTGAAAGTTTCGCGCCCCGACAAACCGGCATCGACCAGAATGCGAGTTGCATTGGTCGCCACCAGCGCGCAGTTCCCACGGCTTCCGCTAGCCAGCACCGACACCGACACGCACATATATGCGTAGCTTACTCCGAGCGGCTGTGGAAACGGCAACAGTTTTTCGCCGCCCGGTACCTTTGGTGGGAACTCTCCAGACTCGGCTTCGTCGCTCGAACCATTAGCCGCTCGCGCCATGGAACCTTTTACGTTTGGCTTGCGTATTCTGGAGTGCACTGGCTGTCCCTCGTCAAGAAAGCCGTGTCTCAAGAAAGTCAGGAACCTTATGAAGCGACTCTTCGTTCCGCTGAGAAAGCTGTTGCTGCTTCCTCTGCTTGCCTTGTGCCTTGTCCGGGCAGATGCCCAGGTTCCGTCAGCGCAGATTCCGTCTGTGGAAGTCCAGTCACTCGAAAGCATCAAGTCGCAGGAGGAGCTCAATCACGCCATCGGAACGCTCGATGCAGCGCTATTCGATGCCTACAACAGTTGCGATCTGGAGAAGTTCGGGTCGTTCCTTGCCGATGACGTCGAGTTCTATCACGATCAGGGCGGAGTGACGCTCGGGAAAGCGAAACTGGTCGATAGCATAAAAACCAATATCTGCGGCAAAGTGACCCGCGAACTGGTTCCCGGCAGTCTGCAGGTGTATCACATGAACGGCTACGGAGCGGTTGAGATGGGTGTGCACCGCTTCCACCATCCCGGGCACGACGATACAGAGCCGTTAGGCGAGGCGAAGTTCATTCATCTATGGCAGTACAAAGACGGCGTATGGAAAATTACGCGCGTCATCAGCTATGAGCACCATGCCGTGGCGAAATGAGCCAGCGCAGCCTGGGCTCACTTCCTTCTCGGCTCACTTCTTTCTCGGTTCACTTCTTGGCAAACAAATTATCAAACACGTTCCGCCCGACTGCTGCCCCGTACGCGCCGGCAATGCCCGGGACGAACGCGAGAAACGATTCGTAGATCTGGGCTCGGCCCGGTTTTTCGGAGAGGAAGAAATACGCGAGCCATTCCACGATCGGCACGCACACGCCGACCAGCACTACCCAGCGCCATGGCTTTCGCGGGCTCAGGAATCCCAGCAGCATGTTGGCCATGAGCACGACCATCGCGGTCAACAGCAGATCGCCGACTTTGATGTCCAACCATCCCGCCAACACGCCCGACATCGCTCCGAGCAAATAATAAAAAACGTCTCCCTCCGTTTTCTTTTCCGGAAGAATCTGTCCCCAGAACGTTGTCATATTGCTGCCTCACGCATCTTCTATCCCGCATCCACTATCCGGCGACTACAACGTTATGAGTAAGTGTAAAATCCGCGTCCGCTTTTGCGTCCCAGCCAGCCCGCATCCACCATCCTGCTGAGCAGCGGACACGGCCGATACTTCGGATCGCCCAGACCCTCCTGCAGCACGCGCATAATATCCAGACACACATCGAGCCCGATAAAATCCGCCAGGGTCAGCGGCCCCATGGGATGCGCCATTCCGAGCTTGAACACTTCATCCACCGCCTCCGCCGTCGCCACACCTTCCATCACCGCGTACATGGCCTCATTCAGCAGCGGCATAAGGACCCGGTTCGACACGAATCCCGGAGCGTCATTCACCTCCACTGGAGTCTTCTCCAGTCGCACGGCCAGTTCGCGCACCGTCTGAAACGTAGCTTGTGAAGTCGCGAGGCCGCGAATCACCTCGACCAGTTTCATCACCGGCACCGGATTAAAGAAATGCATCCCGATCACCTTGTCGGCGCGGCCCGTCAGCGCGCCAATCCTCGTGATCGAGATGGAGGAGGTATTCGAAGCCAGAATCACCTCAGGTCGCATCATGCGATCCAGTTCGCGGAAAATCTCGGCCTTGACCTCAAACTTCTCCGTCGCCGCCTCAATGACAAGATCGCAACCCTCCATTTTGGCGGGATCGGCCACCGCCGAAATGCGATGCAAAGTCGATACCTTGTCGCTGGCCGCAATCTTGCTCCTGGCCACTTCGCGATCCAGGTTCTTCGCAATCGTATCCAGCGCCCGATCGAGCAAGCGCTGGTTCACATCGCAGAGCACCACGTCAAAGCCGCACCGCGCCAGCACATGGGCAATCCCATTGCCCATGGTGCCCGCCCCGATCACTCCAACCCGCTGCATCGCCATAATCGCCTCGTAAAAGCCTGAGCCAAAGAACGAAACTGGAAAGTTTAGCAGAGTCGACTTGAGGGTCTTGCAACCATTCGCCGATCACGCGGAGGTACGACCTTTCGCGGTGCTCTTCCCAGCGAAACAATCCGGTGACGGCCTTAAGGAAAGCCGCCTATGAAGGTGGTGAATGAGGACGGACATCGGCCTACGGAAGCGGGATACTCAGTCCCGTCAAAACCGTAAGAAGTGAAATGCAGGAAACTCACTTTTCTTTTGCTACATTAAGACGCGTTTCGGCGCGCTGCAGAGCATCTTCTGCCCGCGTGTAATCAACCTTGGGATCATTGCTCTTCAGAAACTGTTCGGCGCGGCCTTTGGCTTTTTGCGCGCGCTCTACATCAATTTCCTGCGGACGCTCAGCTGCTTCCGCCAGAATTGTCACTTTGTCCGGCAACACTTCGGCAAACCCCCATGCCACTGCAAACGTGTGCGTAGCGCCACTCACTTTGTAGGTAATTACACCTACGCCCAGCTCGGTAAGTAAAGGAGCGTGTCCGGGAAGAATTCCCAGATACCCACTTACTCCGGGGATCTGCGCGTCTTCCGCCGAATCCTTCACCACCATCTTCGTGGGAGTTACAATTTCGAGTTGGAAAGTGTCTGGCATTTCGGTCGTTAGTCGTTGGTCGTTGGTCGTTAGTCAGTAGTCAGGATAGTTATTCGTGGCTTATTTGCCAGCGACTAACGACTAACGACCAACGACTCGTCTTATGCTGCCGCGCCTTTCATTTTTTCTGCAGTCTCCAACACTTCTTCCATTGTCCCCTTCATGTAGAAGGCCTGCTCGGGAATATCGTCGTACTTCCCTTCCACAATTCCGCGGAAGCCTTTTACCGTTTCGGCAATCTTCACATACCGTCCCGGAGTGCCCGTGAACTGCTCAGCCACAAAAAACGGCTGGGAAAGGAACTTCTGGATCTTGCGCGCCCGAGCCACGGTCACCTTCTGATCTTCGCTAAGCTCGTCGATACCCAGAATGGCGATGATGTCCTGCAAGTCCTTATAAGTCTGCAAGGTTTTCTTGACCATTTGCGCGACATCGTAATGATCCTGCCCCACAATCCGAGGATCAAGAATCCGCGAAGTAGACGCCAAAGGATCCACCGCGGGATAGATGCCAATCTCAGTGAGCGCCCGCGATAGCACGGTCGTAGCATCGAGATGAGCAAAGGTGGTAGCTGGAGCGGGGTCGGTCAAATCATCCGCCGGAACATAGATAGCCTGGACCGATGTAACTGAACCCTTCTTAGTAGAAGTAATTCGCTCCTGTAACTCGCCCATCTCTGTAGCCAGATTTGGTTGATAACCTACCGCTGACGGCATTCTTCCTAATAAGGCTGATACTTCGCTGCCGGCCTGGGTGAAGCGGAAGATGTTGTCTATGAACAGCAGCGTGTCGCTGCCTTCTTCGTCACGGAAATATTCGGCTACAGTCAGCGCGGTCAGAGCTACTCTTAGGCGGGCGCCGGGGGGTTCGGTCATTTGGCCATAGATTAATGCTGCTTTTGATTCCGCCGGTTTGCCCGGCTTGATAACTCCTGATTCGGTCATCTCGAGCCAGAGGTCATTGCCTTCTCGGGTGCGTTCGCCTACTCCGGCAAATACGGAAAAACCTCCGTGTTGTTTCGCTACGTTGTTGATCAATTCCATGATTACCACAGTCTTGCCTACACCTGCTCCTCCGAATAAGCCGATCTTTCCGCCTTTTAAGAAAGGCTGGATCAGATCGACTACTTTTACTCCGGTCTCGAACATTTCCGCTGTCGTGGATTGTTCATCGAACGCCGGCGCCAGGCGGTGAATGGGCATTCTCTTTTCGCAGGCGATGGGGCCCAGATTATCTACAGGCTCGCCGATTACGTTCATCACTCGACCCAGCGTGCCTCTTCCCACGGGCGCGGAAATGGGTCCGCCCTGGTCTATGGCTTTCATGCCTCGCACCATGCCGTCCGTGGCTTCCATGGCGACACAGCGGACGCGGCCTTCGCCCAGGTGCTGCTGCACTTCGAGGATTACGTTGATGGGGGACGGGACGGTGAAGCCGTCGCTTACTACGCGCAGGGCTTCGTAGATGGGGGGCATCGCGGCTTCGGTGAACTGGACGTCCACGGCGGGGCCGGCGATTTGGATTACGTGTCCGAGATTTTCTGGCATAAATGAGATCTCACCACTCAAAATCTTAGTTACTGTGCTGCCGCTCCACTTACTATCTCTATAATTTCTTTAGTGATCTTGGCCTGGCGCGCTCGATTCATGATCAGGGTCAGCGAATCGATCATGT
>Ga0302326_10022605_pt1 | contig 12850 bp, 10 predicted proteins | sample Palsa_T0_3_FD_202264 | JGI IMG/M metagenome (GOLD analysis project Ga0302326, IMG submission 202264) | Peat permafrost microbial communities from Stordalen Mire near Abisko, Sweden - Palsa_T0_3 | ecosystem: Environmental > Terrestrial > Soil > Palsa > Peat permafrost | place: Sweden: Abisko... | reverse complement strand
CCTATCAATAGTTGTTTCATCACTGATTTTTATTGAAGCCCATACAATTGTTTTACTTCCTCCAGGTCGCTCGCATCCGTCGCCCGTTGCATACTCAGCAGGATATTTTGCTGGGTGAACTGGTGCAGATCGCTGTAATTTTGATCGATCCGGGCTCCTGCCCCGTCAATGATCCGCAGGCGGCTCCCATCGCTCATCTGCGTCACAAGGGTCGTAATCACCATTTCCAGCTGTTTCAGATTTTCCACGCTTTGGTTCAGGATACCGCTGTAGACACTGCCGATATAGCTGATCTCCTGGGCGCTGAAATGACTGTCCTTTTGCATCGCGGCCCAGGCCGTCTGGTAATCTTTGACCAGCTGCGCCTGTTTGTCGATCATGGCCACTACCTTATCATAGGCCGTCAGCGCATTTTTGACTTGCAGTAACTCCTGGTAATACTCCGAAAACAGGTCTTTCTGTTGCTGCACCCAACTGGTAATATCGCCCAGTTGGGTCTGTTGCATGGCATTTTCGACCGCCTTCTCGGCGTCCTGTAAATTGACCGTTTCGGTCTGGACTTTCTGTATCCCCAGGTCGACCGCCATGAGCGCCGCTTTGATCGCATCTTCGATGGCGTCGATAATCTGTGCATCAGCCCGGCCGGCCGGAACCAGGATCGCCGCGACCATCACTAAACAACCAATAAAGACTTTTTTCATATCTTAAACTTTTCTGTTCGAACTACGGTTTATCTTTCAGGCATTCCACTTCGTCCGTGAAATAACTACGGGTTTGCGGATCGTTCAGGGTAGGAATGGCCTCCCGGACCTTGATCACTTCCTCTTCGGTCAGCGACCGGCTGAGATCTCTGTCCAGGTTGAAGATGGCCCAGCAATCGGCGTATTTTCGAATACAGTACATGGTTCTTTCTTATATTTTCTTATTTGCTTTCTGGTCCGCCACCAGTGCAGTGATACCCTTCTCCACACTGCCATACTTCGCCGCATATTCCATCACCAGCACCTTTTCCTTTCCTTCGGTCGTATAGGCATAATATTCCTCCGGCGACGGCTCAAATCGGAAGACCTTTTGCACCTGCCCGCCGAGCTCCAAATAAAACTCTCGATATCTCCGCCCAGGTTCATTCGCGCGATTGACCGAAAACAGTAATGTTTTCCCTTTCTCCGACATCCCCAGGGTAGCCTGCAAGGCGTCAAACTTATTCATGAACTTGCGCATATCCATGAGGATCTTGATATCGGAGTTGCCAATGATCGCCTCTTTGATGATCGGCGAGCTGATCAGGTCATCGATTTCCTGGGTAACCACTATCGGTATTCCGTATAGCTTCCGGAAAGTCTTCCAGGCATACTTCATGAACTGAGACATGCCGGCCTGCATCATCGGCTTCCAGGCTTCCTCGATGGCGAAGGCTTTGAGGATGGCCGGAATTTTCCGCATTTTAGAAATCGTCAGTTCCATAATGATCAGCGATACGACCGGCAGTAAAATCGGATGATCCTTGATATTATCCAGCTCAAAAACGATAAACCGTTTGGTGAGTAGCCCTAGGTTTTCCGTGGCATTCAGTAAATAGTCGAACTCACCGCCTTTGTAATAGGGTCGCAAGACATACAAAAAATTCTCGATGTCGAAATCCCGGTCTTTGACTCGGTGCTCTTGCAAGACGGTCACATAGTCCGACTCCAAGTATTCGTAGAACGTATTGAAACAAGGATATACGGTGGATTCACTTTCCAGTTTCGTATAATAGCCCTGCAAGGCATTGGACAGCGCCACATATTCGCTGCGGTTAAAGGTCTCGTGTTCCTGCTTCCAGAGGGTGACCAGCAAGGCTTTCAAGCTTTCTTTCTTTTCGGTATCGAGCACCTCTCCTTCGGCCAGGAAAAACGGGTTGAACCGGATCGGATCTGTTTCCGTATAGGTAAAATAATACCCGCCGACCAAATCGCACAACCCTTTATAGCTCCCGCCAATGTCCACGATCACGATATGTGCCCCCTGGTCATAAAGCGACCGGAAAAGATGATTGCACAGCATCGATTTGCCGCCGCCGGACCCGCCGCAGCAAAACATCCCTCGATTCGTGATGGTCGATTTCTCTATAGGCCCATGAAATAAATCCATCTCAATCGGTTTGCCGGTGATCCGGTCCCCGAAGCGGATGGTATGGGGGCTTTCCGAAGAGTGGTACGAGCTTTCCATATTGAGGAAGCAGAGCGCTTGTTCGGCGAAAGTATCAAACGTCTCATTCATCGGGAAATCCCCGGCATTGCCCGGTATCCCCGCAAACCAAATCTGCGCTGCCCCGACCGTTTCCTGATGCGGCATGGCTTCCAGTTGGGCGATGGCGGAGCTAACCCTGTTTTTGAGATCCGCCGGCTCCTCCGGATTCTCCGTCCAGGCGAAAACATTGAAATGTGCCTTGACTGGCAGCCGTTGTTCCTTGATAGCCTCATTCAGAAAAGCATTGACGCTATCTTCGGCGATGGCGTTTTCCCGGGAGGCTTTACTGAGCGATTGCAAGCGCAGCCGCTTGGATTCCAGCTTTTTTAAGGTAATCGCACCGTCCTCAAGGAAGATGTATTGATTATAAATATGATGGCAGCGAAGCAAGGGTCCGAGACCAGCGGAAAATCCGATGGGGAATTTGGTCTTATCGGTCGAGTATTGGTCAAACGTTATCCGGGGGCTGCACCAGGCCGGTAATTTTTCGGCGTCCGCCAGTGTGTAGAGCTGACAATGCCGGTCCCCGATCCGCATGCCATGATCAAAAGTGATGTCCCGGATCACCGGCGTTTCCCCCGGCGCTGCTAAAAAAACGTACTGTTCCAGCAGACCTGTTTTTTGTGTAGTACTCCATATATCATCTTCCGTCAGTCGTTGCAGTTGCCATTGCTTGCCATCTTCCAGGATACGCTGGAACTGGCCAATACTGTCCAGGAACTCCCGCACGGCAGTGGGGCTGAGTGTTTCTTCTGGTACTAGGGTTTTACGGAACAAACTGGACGAAGCGGAACTGGCCGCTTTCCGTCCGGGTGGCTTTCGGGTAATATAGATATAGGCCCGGTGGTCCAGGTAGGGCCGCCCCTCAAAAAACCGGTCGCTGGCCTGATCGAGAAAACTTTGGCTGGCACGGTCGGCAGCAGCCGCATACCGGGCTCCCGTGTACCAGTCCTGGAAATGAAGCACGCAGTTGGCTGGCAATACCTTAATGGCTTTGACGAGCGTTTGGTGCATGTTCTCATAATCGGCTCCCGATAACGTAAAGATCTCCGGCTTCGTCACTTCAAACGCCGCCGTGTAATCGCCCATCTTCGAGACAATACAATCTTTTTCAACGCCCCAAATGGGGAATAATTCCGCCAACTCTCTTTCCATCACGGTGTCATTTACTGAAGGTTTGAAAATCAATTTCGCACTTCACCTTTTTTACAAAGTCCAGGTATAGACATACCCGGATGTATTAAACCTTATCCTATGAAAAACGCTGCTTGAACAGCCTCCGTGAACGCGCATGAATCACTTTGGGGATATTTCCTCGCGCCCGCCGCTTCATCAGCCCATACTCCCCGTACCGGCGGCTCATCCGGTATACCCGCGCCACCCCGACCGCGCCCAGGCCCCCAACCAGCGGGATGCAGAGGTAAGCACTTACGCCAATAATGTAAAGAGCGGCAAAGATGATCATCCCACCAATCACTACCCCGCCCAGCCACCAGATATACTGAGCTCTCAACCCCTTGAACTCTACACTTTTATTAATCCCCTTGTTAATGGGATAGACGATACCAGCCATACTCTCCTGAATCTAAGAAACTCCAAAGAATGCTTTGAGAACTGTCGCCACGATCACGAGGAAGATACAGCTCCCGAACCAGGCTGCGGCTACCTTTGATGTGTCGTGATCGCCGTGATTCCATTTTTGATAGACCTTCACCGCCCCGATCAATCCCAGGATCGCACCGATGGCGTACATTAAATTACATCCTGCATCGAAATACCCCGCTATCGTGGAAGTAGCCTGGCTGATCCCGGCGGCGCCGTCTGCCGTCTGCGCAAAGGCATCTCCACTGATCGCGACGAGCAGGACAGATTCGATAAACCCACCAATAACTCCAGGCGCGATTCCTTTAAAGCACTTCACTCTCCACTTTCTCATACTCTCATTGCTTTTATGATAAATAAATAAAGAACGGTTGTTGACCTGTAGCCGCCTGCCCCCAGATCAGGGATTACCGTGGCGTACGGCGGGGGGCAGGCCGGCATACAGGCAGTCGCTTTCATTTCCTTTTCCTCAGCACTTGGTTCTCCTGCACAGGAAACGAAAAGCAACATCTTCGTTATTACACCCAAAGGCCGCCGACTTCGTCCTCATCCAGGTCTAAGGCACACTGATTTTTGCTTTCTATATATATTAATTGGCTGATCGAAGGTTGAAAAGGAGTGTCTTTCAGTGTGGGATACTTTTGTAGTAACCGCTGTAGCTTACCTAGCAGGTCGTCTTTATTCGCCGCATTCCCTTCCGCTTGCAAGAGCGCACGTATCTCGTCTACGAGGTCGTGCACCACCGGCAAAAGAGGATTGGGTGTTGGGGAAGCATCCGGCATAGCAGGAGCCGCGACCGGCCGAGCGGATAGACCCGGTGACTTTTGGGTTCGCAATCGGCACCATAAATCTTTGCGGTAATAACTCACGCCTACATATAAGTAATATAGGCCGATCATTACAACTAATGCCGTGATAAACTGTTCCCAGGAAATACTGCTGCACATGCTCTTTTGCTTTTGTTGGTTCGTTTGCCGCGTTGACCATACAAAGATGTGCAATCGGGGAGCGATGGGGTTAGGGCAAACGGATGAAGAATTAGGATAAACGGATTATCTGTGCGAGCTAGAAAGCAAACGATGCTGGCCCAAGCGGCTTGCAGACGAGTGCCGCTGGCCGCGGTTTCGGCCTGACCGAAGTGATCGTTGCGTTTGTCGCGATTTGGGACCATATTCAGGATTTTGGCGACGTCGCCGCAAACGCCGGTAAGCCCTGGTCGCCGTAATTGTCGATGGCCTACATCTTGTCCACGACATCGACGGAGAGGGCCGTTAATATCGACTTCCACGCCGGGCAATCCTTGAAAATGCCTTCGACTTCCGATCCAGTATTCCGAGCTGAACTGAATTACTCGCTAACGTAAGGCGGATGCCTTTTTCAACTGGCTATACCCCCTCAGGATGACCTGTTCGCTTCCTTCACTGGGTTTGGACAGGGTGAAAACAAAATACCCCTGTTTATCTGTCGTGGCGTAAAAAACATCATTTACTACGTCTAGCCGAAACTTTGCGCCCATCAGGCCTGCGTCAACGCCATCCTTCACCTCTCCCCGGAATTCATACCGTTGCTGCACCATCCCCCGGCGATATAGCAATACCAGTACGGCCCGCCAGCATTCCCCGCATGCGTAATTTTATTCGACGATAGTTTCGTAATAGATGATCTTTCCCGTGTAGCTGATCCCTTCCACCTTAACCCGGAATCTGCGGGTCGTTTCGTTGTTGGTAAACCGCATGCGGTATTCGTTACCCGCCGCCCAGGGATCCCATAGTAAGGTGACTTTATCCGCTTTAAACAGTAGTATCTTGTCATATCACTTTGACGGATATTTTGTTCAGTCCTCCGCGCATCGTTCTAAAATCGCGGTCTTTCCTCAGATAGATCAGGATGTTTAGCGGGGGCCCGCCTGACACAGGGATCTTTAAACCTGATGATGCCCCTGCCAAGGCAAACGTCGGCCTTGCTGTTGACAGCCAATCGCTTTCCAGTACTTTAACATAGGCTATTCTATCGAAGTCAAACATTTGTACGCCGCCGGCGTCATATTCTGTTTGGTCAACGTAATAATGAATTTCCCCGCCGCCGGGGTTATTAACTAGCCCAGTCGTTGGGTCATAGGTAAGGCCCGGGCACTCCCTAGACAAAAAACTGCCCAAATCCCTTACATAGGGATTATCGTACGTCCTGAGGTCAAATGAGTACATCGCAGGTTCGCTGAACGGCCGGTTGTATACCGGTTATCGAGTTCATTTCTATGGCTTTTCCTGGCTTTAACGACTGCGGCTTTAAGGGTTTTTATTTTTGACAGTTCATATCTTGACAGCTCTTTCTTTGTAAAAAACGTGTCTTCTTTGCCAATAGGTATTTCGTCATCAACCCAATCGTTGAAACAGGAAGAATCGATAGATGGAGGAACGAATTTTGCCAGGCTCAGGTGAATGTTCTTTGTACTTCCATCTTCCTCTTTGTTGACTTGGTACTGCAGGTCGATATTACCAAAAAAGAAAAGCGAATCCAGAATGAATTTCCCCCATCGCCCATTCGGGTCGTTTTGATGAAAACAAAGTTCGAATCCCGGACGCCGGTCATTACGATCTCGCGGGAAAAAGGATCTTTGATGTTCTTCCCACCGAAGAGGTAATTTTCCTTGGTGGCCTTGCCTGTGAACGTAATATAGGACGAGTCGACCAGGTGATTGGGGACCGTCAGGTCATCCGTAAATACCTCAGCCAGTTTTTCTATGGTAGCGGGTGAAGGCACAGAACGATCCGCGTCCGTTACCGTTACGGACATGCCGTAACCGGTGGAATCCGGGAGCTTCAGGTCCCAGGAATTGTACCCGTCGGGGGAAGTATCCAGGGTATCGGTAGTCAGCCGAATATCCGACTGCATGTTGTTGACGGGGATGACCTGTCTGCCGATCAGGATAGAATCTTCGTAGAGAAATAGGCTTTCGGTCGGATGGGTGGGTATTGCTCACTTAATAGCTCTCTAGGCCGGTCTCAAAGCCTTTCTTTTGGGCGTCTATCCCTTGTCCCATCCATCTCGGCATTGGTAAATCCTTTAAATAGTGATCAAAAAATTGCTTAAGTCTAATTGTATAGTCCTCAGCCGCTTTGCCCACTACACCGTGTGCACTTCCATCGTATTGAAGCATCCAGGCCTTCTTTCCTAATCGCCTTAATCCGGTAAATAGTTCAACTCCTTGTGAAAAAGGTGTACCATCATCGCCCTTGTTATTGAGCATAAGTAGTGGTGTAGTAACTTTGTCTATATAAAAAATAGGTGAATTCTTTAAGTATAAGTTAGGCGCTTGCCACAGGGTAGCTCCAATCCTCATACGTCGAAGTTCCATATATTCTTCTTGACTCCCACCGTTTCCCCAAAGACTACCGTAAAAACTGACCAAATCGCAAACGCCTGACGAGGAACATGCTGCAGCAAAAATATTCGAATGCGTAAGTAAATAATCGGTTTCATACCCTCCAAAGCTATGACCATTTATACCCATTTTGGCTTTATTGATCCATGGCATCGATGATAAGTAATTAGCCGCCGAAACTACGCAATTAACTATACTTTCTCCAGGATGGCCAATCTTATAATGGATATCAGGAGTAAACACCAAATACCCATTGCTAACAAAATATGGAATATTGATAGCTCCTTCGGAAAGTCCAGGAGCGTGAAACAAGTTCAAACCTACGGAAAGCTTATCATAATAAGTAAAAATGATCGGATACTTCTTGTGAGGGTCGAAATTTTCCGGCTTATATAATATACCTTGAGAAAGGCTTCTATCCATTGTCCTCCAAGTAATTAACTGAGCCTTCAGCCAATTAAATTGGTTTTCAGGGTGAAGAGTACTAAGCGGAGTAAAATTCTTAAAATCCAATGTGTAAAAATAATTCCGTGATTCGCTGGCATTTTCCCGTTGTACAATATAACCTCCCTCCGTATTATTAGACGGAGTGGATGATTTACATATAAACTCAGGTTCTCCGTAAACATATGGTTCCATACTCAGCATTTTGGGTTCCCCTTTGCTACCTATGCAATAAAACCCATTATCTTTCGTCGTGTAATTAAATGCACTTAAAATTAATCTTTTACGATCGGGGACAATATTACTTGGATAAGTAAATGCAATTCGAAAACAAATTCCATGTTTTCGGCCGTAGCCATTGGTAAGACAAATAGGTGCTGTAAAGCCAGATGGATCTACTTTCCAGATGTCATTTTGATCATACAATAAGACAGCTGAATCTCCGCTAAACCAGCCTGCAACGGGATAATTCGAGTTCCTACCATAAGGAAAATCGTTGTCATAAATGCTCCAGTCTGTGTTAATATTATGAGTTATGTTACGAGTAGTATTTGAAGTTATATTATAGCTTAAGTAACAACGAAGCTTGGGATCATAATAGACTACGTATTTGTTTTCTGGTGACAAAACGGCACCGTTCAGCCATATCCCTAAGTCTGCTTCCTTAATTTTAAAATGTTTACTACTACTAGTAGAAACCAAAAAAATGGTAGACCTCGAAGCTTTATTCCAATTTTGTTCGCCAGCACCAACATCTCCGTCATTGTGGTAAACAACCACATAATCATCTTTAAGTTCATCGTTACGCCCAAACATGCTTTCAATGTCTAATGCTTCATTCTTTTGTTGTAATTGTATAATTCTCCGATTTTCTATATTTATAACGGCAGCAAATTTTCGCGGACCAATTTCAAGCAGTTGCTGAGACTGAAGTTTTTCGTCGCTCGTACTCCAAATATCCAGGCTTATCCCATCGCTTTTTGAAGGCTCCCTATCTTTTTCCATTAGATTAAAGAAAATCCGAGTTCCATCCTTGCTGAAACATTGAATATTACTTATCGTCAATTCATTTTCGATACTTATTGGTGGTTCACTAGCCAAACGAATTGCCTTGGGTGTGCCAGCTTTATAATACCATATATTATTTTTATTTTCGTGATTGCTGCCACCATTCCCGATGAAAGCGAGTTGCGAGTTGTCGTCGCTAAATACTATATTTGTTAAACATGAGCCATTCCAAATTATTTTCATCGTGGAATCTTGAAGATTGACCCAAGCTAACGATTGTGAATCTCGGCCCTCGTCTTCTTGTTCGTAACGAAGTAGTAAAGCCTCTGCATTTCCGCTAAACAAATAATCTTTAACGCGCAAGTACGACCTCGAACATTCAGTACTTAAGTTCTCTAATACAACTTGATTCTGCACTTGGTCTCTACAGTATGCCAGCCATTCGAAATTATTATTGTGGGCAAGTTTAAATGAGGTAGCTTTCGATACGTAGTTGACGCTTGATATTCCGAGGGTAATAAAACATAAACTATCATTTGAATTGATGAATATGGCTCTTTTGCTGTCAGCAGTAATTGCGAACTGCTTCGGACCGGGTAGTTGCATCTGCCAATCGCTTGAAAGGCTCTTTATAACCATAGTGCTATTCCCTAAAGGTTCATTGTCTATAAGGTATAATAGAAAGCGACCATCATTACTAATGAGGTCGGAGCCGACGGTTTGCCATTTTCCAAGAACACTAGAATCTATGGGAGGTTTCTGGCCGTAGCCGCCTGTTAAATGGATCAAACAAATAATGCATAGCAAAGGTGTCTTCATCTTGAAGATTTCTTAGTTTTTAATTTCTTAAATGAATAGAATTTACTTGGATCATCAAAACAAATAATTAAACAGGATATCGAATGTTAAACTACTATTTTTGCTTGTTCTTATTAATCGCGTCTTGGAATAATGCTACTTCCGACGCATCAAGAACCTTTCCATACTTTTCCAGATACGTCTTTGCGACAGGTATGTAGCCATTCCAGTTTTGCGAGTTATACAGGGATATGGTCTTTGCTCTCAGAAAAATCTCATCTCCTGGCGCGCCAAAAACTTTTATTTTTCCCTCAATCATATTCCAGTCAGGGTCATCGGTCGTGTTTATCATCGGTTCTATCTCGCCTTTATAAATCATGTTCATCATCGCTACGGTATACGGCCGGTCGCCCATGACCCGCCGGAAATCGGCGGCGTTATCCATCATCAGCCTAAATCCGGTATCCCTGGTGCTGGAGGTGAACTGTGCCACGGACTGGATGTCCTCATCACTCAGCGGAGCCTTTAATGAAGCGACATAGATCGAACCGGCGTCGCGCGCTCCCGGCTTATCGCCTGTCTGGATCGCTGTCATCGCCAGCCTCTTCAGAAAAGCCGCATCGTGCCGCCCATCGACGAATTCCTGTAACATCCGTGCATAGATCAGTCCCGGCTCGGTCAGATCGGCATTCAGTGCCGTGACGGCCGGAATGGTGCCCATGTCTGGGTTCAGCCGTGCATGGATCTTCCTTAAGGTCTCGAAAGGGATCTTCACAACTTCCCGGTCGTAGGTCATCAGTCCGTTCTGCTCGCCTTCGACGTCGAAGGGTTGGGTATAGATGGAACCGCTGAGCCCTTCACGCTGCATCAACTGCAGGTGCTCATTCATAATGGTATATTTGGCTGCCAGCCCGGCCGGCTTTTCGTCGATATACCCCCAGGCGGTTCCGGTGCTCCACTGGTGGTCGGGGATGAAGACGCCGATACCGCCGAATTCCCCTACAACCTGTGCCTTGCCGTGCTGTTTGATGGGCATCATGGGGTCGGGATAGCTGTGTACATCGGTCATATCTGCATCCACATAAGGATTGGCCGCCGGTGCCCGCAGTTCCTCGTTGACGTACAGCAGCTCGCCGGTATGGCCGTTGACGATCCGCGAGGGATCGGTCGCTTTGATCCATTTGGTCAGCCGTTCCTGGTCATATTGACCCCAGCGTTCGTTGAAGAGTACCCAGGTCGTGATCGCCGGATGATTGTAGAGTTGATGCAGGGTCTCCGCAGATTCTCTTTCGAACTCGGGCTTGGAGCCCTCGGGCAGGCCCTGGTTGGGATTGACCATATCCTGCCAAACGAGCATACCCAGTGAATCGGCATAGTAATACCAGCGTGCAGGCTCTACCTTGATGTGCTTGCGGACGGTATTAAAGCCCATGGCCTTGATCGCTTGGATATCAAAGGCTAGCGCCTCATCGGTCGGCGCGGTATACAGTCCGTCTGGCCAGAACCCCTGATCGAGTGTACCCAGATTGTAATAAGGTTTATTGTTCAGACAGATCCTCTCGATGCCGTTCTCGTCCTTGGCGACGCTGATCTTCCGCATCCCGAAATAACTTTGTACTTCGTCGATGACGGTATGACCTTTTTTCAATTGGATGGTCAGCCGGTAGAGAAAAGGATCTCCGGGCGACCAAAGATGGGCGGAGGTCACAGGCAAAATCAATTGTGCCTGCCCGTTGACCGATCTGGCTTTTGCCGTGCCTGCAACGGCGCCGTTGGTGGTGGCTATCAGTTCGACGGTATACCCTACCGGCGCATCGACGGTCGCGTCGAGAACCTGTTTGTCGATATCCGGCGTCAGCCGGATCTCCCTGATATAAACCTCGGGCACCACCTCTAACCATACGGTCTGCCAGATCCCCGAGGTCGGCGTGTAATAAATGTTCTGTGGATTCAGCACCTGTTTCCCGTGCGGGCCGATGCCCTGATCGGAGGGATCGAAGACCTGCACGACCAGGTCGTTATCCGGCTGAAGCCGGTCGGTGATGTCGAAAGTAAAGTCCGTGTAGCCGCCGGTGTGAAGGCCAACCTCCGCACCATTGACCAGAACGGTCGCTTGCCAATCTACGGCGCCAAAATGCAGCAATGCTCTTTCTCCCGTTTTCAGCACAGGCCGTTTAAAATGGAGATGATACCAGAGGTTGTCGGAAGGCAGCAGGCTTTTCTTCACGCCGGACAGCGCGGACTCGATGGGATAGGGCACCAGGATCTTGCCGGTATAGTGCGCTGGCATGGGAGCATCTTTGGCCGTAATGGCATAATCCCAGAGTCCGTTGAGGTTGGTCCAGGAAGATCTCACCATTTGTGGCCTTGGGTAAGCAGGCAGGGCGTTGTCAGGACTGACATCCTTGGCCCAGCGCGTCTGGATGGCGACGGGTTGCATATGCCAGTCGGGTTGCGCGGCTGCAAAACCTAAAGCGAGGAATTGAAATAATAATAATAATACTAAGTTATACGTGAAAACTTTCATGTACTCTCGACATTTAATTTTAACAAATCGCATCCGGCGGAAACACTCCGACATCAAACAACTAATTGCCTCGTCGAATGTGCCAACAGTTAAAGTAATAATTAGAAAATACTAGAATCCGTAACAACTGATTAAGACTGCCAAGGCTTAAATTGAACGTTCGCAACTGCAAAAGCAACATACGTTCTATTTCATTGATCTTCCGAATTTAATAAAATCCGATAGTCCTTAAAACTTTTACATTCGTCAAAATAATGCAAATAATTAGATCTACTAAGTGAAAATGCAGCTCTCAAATAAGTAAATAGCATACACCAACATATGTGTTTATATCAACAAAACCGCACATGCACATTTTATTTCATCGGAATTATGATTTCATAGTAAGTACTAAAGGCATAATTTAAGTAACCGCTGTGCCTTTAGAAGTTCTTTAGCACATTAACGAAGTACTTGATTTTTCGTTCTCACTTCAGTGTCGTTTTACTGACCCACCTTTATGTCACTAGGAATTAGCCAAGTCTTCTCCCCATTCCTCATCTTTTTCAAATTATACATGATGCCAGTGTCCTTTGGGTCAAGAGCCGCGGCCCTAGCTTCCCAAAATAGTGCGTCCTTTTTTCTCTTCATTTTATAAAGCAGATTGGCGTAAGTATCCAAATATGATGCATTGCTTCCAGAAGTAAGTTTAATTGCCGTATCTGACATTCTAATCGCTTTTTCCAATTGATAATTATCAGAACTATATTCAAACAGCTCCCAAGCAATTGCATTTAAATTAAAATCAGTTTCGTAGGATCCATATGGACCATACCTATTGAACTTTTTAACTATAGTTTTGCAATACTCAGGCCAATTCT
>Ga0302326_10022604_pt1 | contig 12850 bp, 9 predicted proteins | sample Palsa_T0_3_FD_202264 | JGI IMG/M metagenome (GOLD analysis project Ga0302326, IMG submission 202264) | Peat permafrost microbial communities from Stordalen Mire near Abisko, Sweden - Palsa_T0_3 | ecosystem: Environmental > Terrestrial > Soil > Palsa > Peat permafrost | place: Sweden: Abisko... | reverse complement strand
TCCCGTTCGGCTCACATGTCTGCGAAGTCGAGATCGACCCCGATCTCGGCACCCTCGAGATCATCAAATATTCCGCCGTCGACGATGTCGGGCGCGCCGTCAATCCGATGATCATCGACGGACAGACCCATGGCGGCATCGTCCAGGGCGTCGGCCAGGCGCTGCTGGAGCAGTGCTTCTACGACGCCCGCACCGGGCAGCTGCTGTCGGCCTCGTTCATGGACTACGCGATGCCGCGCGCCGACGTCTTTCCGTTCTTCGACACCGGCATCAGCGAGGTGCCGATGCCGGGCCATCCGCTCGGCATCCGCCCGGCCGGCGAAGGCGGCACCACGCCCGCGCTCGCCGTCGTGATCAATGCGGTCGTCGATGCACTCAGTGATTTCGGCGTCCGCCATGTGGAGATGCCGGCGACGCCGGAGCGCATCTGGCGCGCCATGCGCGGCAAGCCGGCGCGTCCGCACACCCTGGAAATGAGTTGAACCGACGATCGAACTTGCAACCAGACTGGAGCAGTTTTTAATCAGGTTGACAGGCCGTCATCAATCCCACGGACCTCATCGTGAAGGATGAGGCCGTATAGTCAATCAATTCGCGGCAGCGCCGAGCTGCTTTGCCATCCAATCGGCCGATTGCGCTCGGTACTTATAGAACCGGTTGTGGGCGACGTGATTGCCGTCGTCGATGACCAGCAGCTCGACCGGGCCGCGCGCGGCCTCGGCCAGCTTTCTCGCGTCTTCCGGCGGACACAGGCGGTCGAGGCCGCCGGCGATGACGAACAGCGGGCATTCGATCTTGTCCGCGACGCCGGCGAGCGAGAGCGCGTGCGCGCGCGTGCGCCCTTCCTCGTCGCTCGCGCTATGGCTGCGGGCGATGAAGGCGAGGCGCGTCAATTCCGGCAGGCTGTCCCACAGCGCGCCGAAATCCCACGGGCCGCAATTGGCGATGCAGGCCCTGAGCCGCTTCTCGAACGCGGCGCTGCGCGGCGCGTAATAGCCGCCGAGGCTGATGCCCCAGATGCCGATGCGGGTGGCGTCGATGTCCTTGCGCTCGCGCTCGACCCAATCGATGACGGTGCTGGTCACCGCCTCGTAATCGGCGCGGATCGGAAAATCGTACTCCGCCTCGCCCTGGCCCGGCCCGTCGAAGGCGAGAATCGCCATTCCGCGCCGGAGGAAATTGTCCTCGAAGGTCAGCAATTCCTCCTTGGTGGAATCGAGCCCCATGGTCATCAGCACCAGCGGCGGCCGCGCGATGCCGTGCGGGCGTCGCAAGGTGCCGGCGAGGTGCTTGCCTTCATAGGGGATCGTCACCCGCTCGCCGGGCGGATCGAGATGCGGTAGCGCCAGGGTGAGGCACGCCACCGCCCGCCGGTGGGCGGCGTGCATCTGCGCCATGTCGTTGACGAAGAGATACTTGGCGAAATGATAGGTCGCGGCGGCCCGGCTCAGATGTTCGCCGGCGCTGACGAAATGCTTGTGCTCCAGCGCCTCGAGGCCGAGGTCCTCGTGCACCTTGGCGCGCGCCGACCAGGCGCGGCACCAGTCCTCCCAGCGTTCGATCGAGGCGAGCACATCGTGGAAATCGCTGGGGGGCACGCCATTGACGGTGAAGCGTGCGAGCCAGTTCGCCGCGTGTTTGATCCTGGGATCCGTCATCGGTTCCTCCCGTGTACTCCGGCTCTGTCCCAAATCCGGCCGGCAAATACAATGCCTCTTCTCCCTCTCCCCGCTCGCGGGGAGAGGGTCGGGGTGAGGGGGCCTGTCCGCGAGTCTGAGCGGTAAGGTGTGGTCTCTCATAGGCTCGGACTCGCGGGAAAGCCGCCTCACCCTCCCTCGCTCAGTCTGGTCGACCTCTCCCCGCACGCGGGGAGAGGTGCTCGCATCCCGTGACGCGGTATGTGAATCGGACAGCTTCCCCAAGGAGAGAGGCTTCGGAATCAGCCCGCGAGAATCGGGACCAGATGTTAGTGTCACCGCACCAGCGAGGACGCCATGGCGGTTGAATTATCGGCGGGTTTTTTTGGGCGCAGCGTCCTGCGGCTGGAGGATCACAAGCTGCTGCGCGGCGCCGGGCGTTTCGTCGACGATATCGCCGTACCCGGCGTGCTCCACGCCGCCTTCGTGCGCAGTCCCATCGCCCACGGCCTGTTGCGCCGCGTCGACGCCGCCGCGGCGCGCGCTGTCGCCGGCGTCCACGCGGTGCTCACCTATGCCGACCTTCGGCCGCTGATGACGGCCGATCGCATTCCGCTGGCACTGCCGTCGGCGGCGATCCGATTCGATGTCGATCCCGCCTGGCTCGCCGAGCGCGAGGTCTGCCATGTGGGCGAACCCGTGGCGATGGTGGTGGCGGCGAGCCGCCGTGTCGCCGAGGATGCCGCACGCCTGGTCGAGATCGACCTCGACCCGCTGCCTGCGGTGGTCGATCCCTTCGCTGCCGTTGCGGCCGGGGCGCCGCGGGCGCGGCTCGATTGCCCGGACAATCTCGTCGCCCGCACCGCGATCCGGTACGGCGACATCGAGGCCGCGTTCGCCGGCGCCGCCCATCGCATTGCCGAGCGGTTCCATCTCCACAAGGGCGGCGGCCATTCGATCGAGCCGCGCGGCGTCATGGCCCGCTTCGATTCCGCCGAGCCATTGCTTACGGTTTGGGACGGCACCCAGATGCCCCACCGCGCCAAGGCGGTGCTGGTGAAGGCGCTGGGGCTCGCCGAACACGAGGTCCGGGTGATCGCCCCCGACGTAGGCGGCGGGTTTGGCCCCAAGGCGGTGTTCCATCCCGAAGAAATGGCAGTGCCGGCGGCGTCGATGCTGCTGGGCCATCCGGTGAAATGGATCGAGGACCGCGCCGAGAACTTCGTCGCCACCGCCGCCGAGCGCAACCAGGTGTGGGAGGCCGAGGCCGCGTTTACCGCGGACGGGCGGCTGCTCGGCGTTCGCGGGCGGCTCTATCACGACCACGGCGCCACCACGCCCTATGGCGTCGCGCTGCCCTACAATGCCTGCACCAACCTGATCGGCCCTTACATGCTGCCGGCCTATCACATCGACATCATGTCCTGCATGACCAACATGCCGCCGGGCACGCCGACCCGCGGCGCCGGGCGGCCGCAGGGCACCTATGTGATGGAGCGCCTGCTCGACCGTGCCGCCGCGGCGTGCGGGCTTGCCCGCGACGAGATCCGGCGCCGCAACCTCATCCCGCCGGAGAAAATGCCCTATCCGACCCCGGTGCCGCAGCGCGACGGCGGCGTCATGGTCTATGACAGCGGCGACTATCCGGAATGCCAGCGTCGCGCGCTCGCCGCCGCGGGCTGGACGGATTTTCCGCCGCGCCGCGAGGCGGCGCGGCGCGCGGGGCGCCTGATCGGGATCGGGGTTTCCAACTACGTCGAGGCCACCGGGCGCGGGCCGTTCGAAACCGCGGGCATCCGCATCGGCCCGTCCGGCAAGATCGTCGTCACCACCGGCGCGACCGCCCAGGGCCAGGGCGTCAAGACCATGCTGGCGCAGCTCGCGGCCGACGTGCTCCATGTCGACCCCGCCGCCATCCGCGTCATCGACGGCGACACCCAGGCGAGCCCGCTCGGCCTCGGCGCCTATGCCAGCCGCCAGGCGGTGACCGCCGGCAATGCGGTGCACCGCGCCGCGCAAATCGTCGCCGAGAAGATCAAGCAGACCGCGGCCAGCCTGATGGAGGCTTCGCCCGAGGACATGGAACTGGCCGGCGGCGACGTGCGCGTGAAGGGCGTGCCCGGCATGAAACGCAGCATCGCCGAGATCGCCCATGCGCTGGCCGGCGCACCCGGCTACGCGCTGCCCGGCGGGCTGCCGCCCGGCCTCGTCGCGTCCGTCGATTTCGAGCCGCCGGCACTGACCTACACTAATGGCACCCATGTGGTCGAAGCCGAGGTCGACCCCGCCACCGGCGCGGTGCGGCTGATCCGCTACGTCGTGGTGCACGACTGCGGCCGGGTGATCAATCCAATGATGCTCGACGGCCAGGTGCTGGGCGGCGTCGTCAACGGCATCGGCGCCACCCTCTACGAGTGGATGCGCTACGCCGAGGACGGCCAGCCGCTGACGGTCAATTATGCCGATTACCTGTTGCCGACCGCGGATACGGTCCCGCCCATCGAAATCCATCACATGGAGTCGCCGACACCGCTCAACCCGCTCGGCGTCAAGGGCGCGGCCGAGAGCGGCACCATCGGTGCGCCCGCGGCCATCGTCGCCGCCATCGAGGACGCGCTGTCGCCGCTCGGTGTCGTGATCCGCGATCTCCCGGTGACGCCGGCGCGGCTGCGCGCCCTCATCGAGGCGGCGAAGGCGCGGGCATGATGAGGCGGGCGGCCGTCATCGGCAGCGGTCCCGCGGGCCTGATGGCGGCCGAGCGGCTCGTCGGCGACGGCGTCGCCGTCACGGTCTACGACCGCATGGCATCGCCGGCGCGGAAATTTTTGTTGGCCGGCCGCGGCGGACTCAATCTCACCCACAGTGAACCGCTGGAAGATTTGCTCCGCCGTTACTGCCCGGCGGACGGCCCGCTGCGCGCCGCGATCGAAGCGTTTCCGCCGGACCGGGTGCGGGCGTGGTGCGAAGCACTGGGACAGCCGACCTTCATCGGCACCAGCGGCCGAGTGTTTCCCAAGGCGATGAAGGCGTCGCCGCTGCTGCGTGCCTGGCTGCGCCGGCTGCAACGCGAAGGCGTCACTTTTGCCATGCGCCACCGGTGGTGCGGATGGCAGGACGGCGGACTTGTCTTCGCCGGGCCCGACGGCACCACCGTCACCGACACGCCCGATGCGGCCGTGCTCGCGCTGGGCGGCGCAAGCTGGCCGCGGCTCGGCTCGGACGGCGGCTGGGTGGCGGCGCTAGAGAGTGCCGGCGTGACCGTTGCCCCCTTACAGCCCGCCAATTGCGGCTTCCTCGCGCCATGGACGGAACCGTTCCGCAACCGCTGCGCCGGCGCGCCGCTCAAGCGCATCGCCGTGACGTTTGCCGGGCGGACGGTGCGCGGCGAGGCCATGATCACCGCGCGCGGGCTGGAAGGCGGCGCGATCTATGCGCTCTCCACTCCCCTGCGCGAGGCGATCGCACTCAGGGGTGAGGCCGTCGTCTCCATCGACCTGCGTCCCGACGTTGCGGCAGCCGACCTCGTTGCGCACATCGCGCGCGGGCGCAAGAAGGAATCGCTGTCGACCTCGCTGCGCAAGACCGCGAAGCTTTCAGCCGCGGCGATCGATCTCATGCGGGAGGCTGCAGTGCGCGCTGGCATCCGTCGCGGCGACCTGCCGCCGCCGGAAATCGCCGCCCTGATCAAGGCGGTTCCGGTCCATCTCAACGGCATCGCGGGCATTTCGAGGGCGATCTCGACGGCGGGCGGCGTGTCGTTCTCCGAAATCAACGAAAAATTCATGCTGGGCCGGCTCCCCGGGGTCTTCGCCGCCGGGGAAATGCTCGATTGGGAGGCCCCGACCGGCGGTTATCTCCTCCAGGCGTCGTTCGCCACCGGCATTGCCGCGGCCGAGGGCGCCATCGCGTGGATGGCACGGAATGATTCGGCAAGCCGGTAGGACGCGGGTATAATTGCGGTCGTCTAAAATCCTCCGAAACGGGAGCAAGGCGGGCGGGTCCAAGGCACGGCAACGAGAAGCATCGGGATGGACGCACGCAGCAATTTCAAGACCGGGATCGCCTATGACGACCTGCGGGAATGGCTGGCGCTGGCCGAGCGGCTCGGCGAGGTCCGCACCGTGCGCGGGGCGAGCTGGCAGGAGGACATCGGCCTTGCCGCCGAGGCCATCCTGCGCGCCGAGAACGGCCCCTGCGTGGTGTTCGACGACATCCCGGGCTGCCCCAAGGGGTTCCGCCTGCTGTTGAACATGTTCGCGGGGACGCGCCGCAACATGACGTTCGGGTTCCCCGACGACCTCACCAAATGGGAGCTCAGCGAAGCCTACCGCGAGGCCTATCTCAAGGAGATGCGCATCATCCCCCATGAGATCGTCGACACCGGCCCGGTGTTCGAGAACATCATGATCGGCGACGCAGTGGACGTGCTCAAGTTCCCGGCGCCGGTGTGGCACCAGCTCGACGGCGGGCGCTATATCGGCACCGGGACCTACAGCATCACCCGCGACCCGGAGGAGAACTGGCTCAATGCCGGCGCCTATCGCGCCCAGGTCCACGACAAGACCTCCGTCGGCGTGCTGATGGCGCCCGGCCATCACGGCGCGCTGCATCGCGAGAAATACTGGAAGAAGGGCGAGGCCCTCCCGCTGGTGATGGTGCTCGGCGGCGACCCGCTCGCCTTCTTCTACGGCGGCACCGAGGCGCCCTACGGCGTATTTGAGATCGACATCATCGGCGGGCTGCGCGGTCGTCCGGTGCGCATGGTCGAGGGCAAGGTCACCGGCCTGCCGTTCCCCGCCGATGCCGAGGTCGTGCTCGAGGGCTATGTGACGCCGGACCGGCGCGAGATCGAAGGCCCGTTCGGCGAATGGACCGGCCATTATGCCGGCGGCGCCGCGCCGCATCCGGTGCTCGACATCAAGGCGATCTACCACCGCAACGATCCGATCCTGCTCGGCGTGCCGCCCATGGGGGCCGGGCCGGACGAGATGGCGCGCTACCGCGCCGTGCTGCGCTCGGCCATGGTCAAGCAGAACATGACCAGCGCCGGGGTGCCGGAGGTGCAGCAGGTGTGGTGCCACGAGGTCGGCGGCTCGCGCATGCTGCACGGCGTCTCCATCAAGCAGAAATATGCCGGCCATGCGGTGCAGGCCGGCCACATCGCCGCCCAGTGCGGCGCCTCGGCCTATGCGTCGAAATACATCATCGTGGTCGACGAGGATGTCGACGTCACCAATCTGGAACACCTGCTGTGGGCGATGCTGACCCGCACCGACCCCAAGGAATCGATCCAGTTCATCGAAGGCTCCTGGGATTCCCCGGCCGATCCCCGCCTGTCGCCCGAGCGCCGTGCCGCCGGCGACATGACCCATTCCGTCGCCATCATAAATGCTTGCAAACCATACCATTGGCGCCACAAATTCCCGCCCAGCAATGCGCCGAGCGCAGAGGTGGCGCGCAAGGCGCGCGAACGGTTCGGCTGGCTGCTTGATGGCTCGCCCCAGACCTGAGAGTGTTGCGTAATGTCCAGGGGAAACTACGACATCATCATCATCGGCGCCGGCTCGGCCGGCTGCACGCTGGCGAACCGGCTGAGCGAGGACAAGGACACCAAGGTCCTGCTGCTCGAGGCCGGCGGCTGGGACCGCGATCCCTGGATCCGTATCCCGCTGGCATGGCCGCGCCTGCTGCTCAAGCGCAAGCACGACTGGATGTATTTCGCCGAGCCCGAAGCGACCATGGACGGCCGCGGTCTCGAATGCGCCCGCGGCAAGGTGATCGGGGGGTCGTCCTCGATCAACGCCATGGCCTATGTGCGCGGACATCGCGGCGATTATGACCGCTGGGCCGCTTCCGGGCTCACCGGATGGTCCTACGCCCACGTGCTCCCCTATTTCCGCCGCCAGGAATCCTGGCATGGCGGCCCGAGCTATTTTCGCGGCGGCGACGGCCCGCTCTCGACCCGGATGGCGCCGTTCGACGATCCGCTGGTGGAGGCCTTCGCGGCGGCCGGCCGCGACGCCGGTCATCCCGCGACGCCCGACTACAACGGCGCCCGCCAGGAAGGCTTCGGCGTCTGGCAGATGACCGTGCGCGACGGCCGCCGCTGCAGCGCCGCCGACGCCTATCTGCGGCCGGCGCTCGGTCGCCGCAATCTCAAGGTCGAGGTCAATGCGCTGACGACGCAGCTCATCATCGAGGGCAATCGCGCGATCGGCGTCGAATATCTGCGGAACGGACGCCCCATGGTGGCGCGTGCCAGCCGCGAGGTCGTGCTGTGCGGCGGCGTCATCAACTCGCCCCAGCTGCTGATGCTGTCGGGGATCGGCGACCCCGACGCGCTCCGCGCGCTGGGCATCGAGGTCAAGGTGGCCCTGCGCGGGGTCGGCAAGAATTTGCAGGACCACATTTCCGCGAGCGTCGCCTACAAGCGCAAGGAGCCCGGCGTGCTGCACAAGGCGATGCGGTTCGACCGCATCGTCCCCGCCCTCGCCGCCGCGCATTTCCGCGGCACCGGCATCGCGACCGGGCTTCCGGCCGGGATGATGGCGTTCCTCAAGACGCGGCCGGACGCATCCCTGCCCGATATCCAGCTTATCTTCAACGCCGCGCCGATGACGGCTGCGCCCTATTTCTTCCCGTTCAAGCGCGCCTATGAGGACGGCTACGCCTGCCGCGCCGCGGTGCTGCGGCCGCAGAGCCGCGGCACCGTCGAACTCGTCTCCGCCGACCCGACCGCGGCGCCGCGCATCCGGCAGAATTTCCTGGCGACCGAGTCCGACTGGAAGACCTTGCGCGCCGGCCTGCGGATCGCCCGCGACGTGTGCCGGCAGCCGGTGATGGCGCCGTTCATGGACCGCGAGATCGCGCCGGGCGCCAATGCCGTCGATGATGCCGACTTCGACGCCCACATCCGCGCCAACGGGATCACCGTCCATCACCCGCTCGGCACCTGCAGGATGGGGCTCGCCTCCGACCGGATGGCGGTGGTCGACGGCGAACTGCGTGTCCACGGCATCGACGGACTGCGCGTGGTCGACGGCTCGGTGATGCCCGATCTCGTCGGCGCCAACATCAATGCCCCCATCATCATGATCGCGGAAAAGGCGGCCGACTTCATCCGCGGCGCGCTGCCGCTGGAGCCGGCGCGCGTCGCCGCCGCTTCCGAAGCGACCCGCAACTGACCGGAGAACGACGTGGACGATCGGACCTTCAGCCTGAGCTGGCCGGATGCGATCTATGGGCAATTCCGCCGTGTCGGCATCCGCCAGGTCGGCTACGTCCCCGATGCCGGCCATAGCCGGCTGATCGAACTGTGCGTCAACGACCCGGACATCCATGACGTCGTGCTCACCACCGAGGAGGAAGGCGTGGCGCTCGCCGCCGGCGCGGCGCTGGGCGGGCAGCGCGCCGCGCTGCTGATGCAGAGCAGCGGCGTCGGGAATTGCATCAACATGTTCTCGCTGATGAAGAACTGCGGCTTTCCCTGCCTGACCCTCGTCACCATGCGCGGCGAGTTCGGCGAGTTCAATCCGTGGCAGGTGCCGATGGGCTCGATCACCGAGGCGAGCTTGAAGCTTTGCGGCTTCCTCACTTACCGGGTGGAGAACCCGGGCGATGTCGAGGACATCGTCGGCGCCGGTGCCGACATGGCGTTCTCCGGAGATTTCCAGGTCGCGATCCTGCTGTCGCAGCGGCTGATCGGCCGCAAGGTATGGACCAAATGATGGAGCGGCGCGAATTCGTCAGGCGACTGCTGGCCGACCGCGGCGATCTCGCCGTCGTGTGCGGGCTCGGCTCGCCGACTTACGACGTAGCCGCCGCCGGCGACCATAAGCTGAATTTCTACCTGTGGGGCGCCATGGGTGGCGCCGCCATGATCGGCCTCGGCCTCGCGCTCGCCAGGCCCGACCGCCGCGTCGCCGTGCTCACCGGCGACGGCGAGGCGCTGATGGGGCTCGGCAGCCTCGCCACCATCGGCGTCAAGCAGCCCGCCAATCTCGCCATCGTCGTGCTCGACAACCAGCATTACGGCGAGACCGGCATGCAGCCGAGCCACACCCATGACGGCATCGATCTCGTCGCCGTCGCCCGCGCCTGCAAGTTCCCGGAGGCACGGGCGATCTCCGACATCGCCGAGGCCGGCGCCGTCCGCGATCTCCTGCATGCCGGACGCGGGCCGATCCTGGTCCAGGCGCGGATCGCGAGCGGCGACACGCCGCGCGTGCTGCCCAACCGCGATGGGCATGCGATCAAGCTGCGGTTCATCGAGGCGCTGGAAGCGGCGGGCCAATAAACCCAGTCATCACCCGATAAGGCGCCGTCATCACCAACAGGACACCGTCATCACCGGGCTTGTCCCGGTGATCTCGATTTCCAAGGCACAGCGCCAGCAAAGTGGAACCGCCGTGCACTCCCAAGCGAGATCACCGGGACAAGCCCGGTGATGACGACCGTGGAGGTGACGCGCGCGGGTTCTCCGTGTCGTCGGATTGCGAGATGCCAAGCCCCCCGCTACTGCAACTGAATGTTCATCGCCTTGACGACCGGCACCCATTTGTCGACTTCGCTCTTCATGAACGCCGTGATCTCCTCCGGCGTCATCGGCCGCGATTGCACCATTTCCTGCGCCAGGTGATCGCGGACCTGCGGCACCTCCATGGCCTTGTTCACCTCGCGATTGAGCCGCTCCACGATGTCGCGAGGGAGCCCGGCCGGACCCGACAATGCATACCAGGTGGTGACGACGAGCTCGGGGTAGCCGAGCTCGACCAGCGTCGGCACGTCGGGCAGCTCCGGAACCCGCTGCGCCGACGAGATCGCGAGCGGCCGCAGCGCGCCCGAGCGGATGTGCTGCAGGGTCGTTGACAGCGTCATGCTGCCGACCTTCACGTGGCCGGCGACGAGATCGAGGATCGCCGCGCCGCCGCCGCGATAGGCCACATGCACCAGCTTCAATTTCTCTTTGGATGCGACGTATTCGGCGACCATGTTGCCGACCGAGCCGATGCTCGGCGACACGTATTCGACGCCGTTCGGCTGGCTCCGCATGAGGTCGATGAGTTCCTTGAAGGACTTCACCGGCGAGGAGGCGTGCACGACGAACATGTTGGGCGGCCCGCCGAGATAGGCGATGTGGGTGAAATCGCGCACGGGGTCGAAGCCGGCATTTTTTGCATTCATGGCCGGGGCCAATACGTGGGACGGCATGCCCGATGCCATCAGCGTGTAGCCGTCGGGTTCGCTGCGCGCCACCGCCTCGGTGCCGACGATGCCGCCGCCGCCGGTCCGGTTCTCGACGAAGAACTGCTGCCCGAAAACCTCGCTCAGGCGCTCGGCGAACACCCGCGCCAAAAGGTCGTTGGCGCCGCCCGCCGCATAGGGAACGATGATCCGCACCGGTTTTGCCGGCCACTCGGCCGCCCAAGCCGCGGCGGACGGGATCAACGCGGCTGCCATGGCAACCGCCGCGAGCGCGGCGCGAAGGCGTTTCATCGGTTCTCCCATGTGTTTCTTCATCGTCTCGTCCGCGCGTCCCTTCTATCACGCGTGGGGATTTGCGGTCTCCCACCCCCTTTCGGGGCTATCGGATTCACACATCGTCGAACTGGGCACACCTCTGCCTGCAAGCGGGGCGAGGGAGCAGACGTGCCACACGTCATGACGCCGCCACCTTGACGCCGAACAGGCGCGCGGCATTGGCACCGATGATATTCTCTTTCTCCTGCGTCGACAGCGCGCAGGATTCCACGAATTCGATCGGCTTGGGCTCGCCGACGGGATAGTCGGAGCCGAGCACGACGTGGTCGGCGCCGACGCGCTTGACCAGCGCCTCCAGCACCTCGGTCTCGTAGACGCAACTGTCGAAATAGAGCATGCGCAGATATTCGGCGGGGCTTTTCGACATGTTGACCCGGGTCGCCGGCTTTTCCAGGTAGTTCCGCGCGATGCGTCCCATGTAGTAGGGCATGTAGCCGCCGCCATGGGAGACGCAGATCTTGAGCTTGGGATAGGCGTCGAGGATGCCCTCGTAGAACAGCGAGGCGATCGCCATCGCCTCCTCGAAGGCCTGGCCGATGCTGTTCCACAGGTACCATTTCTCGAACCGCGGCCCGGTGTTCCCGGCGGGATGGATGTAGACGACGGCGCCCAGCGCCTCCGCCTGCTCCCAGAACGGCCGCAGCCGGCGGTCGCCCAATTCCATGTCGCCCGCCGTCGTGGAAATGCCGACGCCGGCGAGGCCCAGCTCGGTCATGCAGCGGCCAAGCTCGGCGGCGGCGAGCGCAGGGGCGTGGAGCGGCACCCCGCCGAGGCCGATGAGGCGCTGCGGATTGGCGGCGACCACTTGGGCCATGCGGTCGTTCAACAGACGTTCCAGCCGCAGGCTTTCCTGCGGCGTTGCCCAATAGGTGCATTGGTGCACGAGGCTCGATGACAGCACCTGGATGTCGACACCCATGGCGTCCATGAGCCTGATGCGCTCCGTCGTGTCCGACATCCGCGCCTCGATGAAGGCCACGCGCTCGCGTACCACCTTCTTGGCGGCCTCGTTCATGCTCGGGTCGGCGTTCGACTTGACGAACATGCTGTGCGCCGCCGTCGCCTCGTACATTTCCGGAATCATGAGGTGGGCGTGGAAATCGATCGCGCATGTCCACCGGAGTGCATTGGCGCGGATATTCATTCGGTCCTCCCGGCTTTGGCGGGATGGTCGGCCAAAGCGATGCGTCGTTGCAAGGGAAAGATCTGCAGGCCGAAGCGGTCGGCGAGAAGCCCCCATACGCCGCGCGGCGCGAACAGCATGATGGCGATCGCGACCGCGCCGAGCATGAGCAGATAGAGGCTGCCGAGATCGGAGAACAGCTGGCGCAGCAGGAAGAAGATCGCGGTGCCGATGATCGGGCCTTCGATGCGCCCGACCCCGCCGATCACGGCGATGAAGATGACGAATGCCGTCCAGTCGTTGGTGCTGAAGGCTCCGTCCGGCGAGATGCGCAGTTTCTGCAGATATATCACTGCGCCGACCATCGCGGTGCAGAATGCCGTCGTCACATAGACCACGAACTTGACCCGGGTGACGCCGATGCCGCTCGACCGCGCCGCGACTTCGTTGTCGCGGATCGCGGTCAGCGCCAGGCCGTAGCGCGAGCGCAGCAGTGCGACGATCAGCGCCAGCACCAGCACCGCCAGCCCCAGTGCGATCCAGTACACCA
>Ga0302326_10022601_pt1 | contig 12850 bp, 10 predicted proteins | sample Palsa_T0_3_FD_202264 | JGI IMG/M metagenome (GOLD analysis project Ga0302326, IMG submission 202264) | Peat permafrost microbial communities from Stordalen Mire near Abisko, Sweden - Palsa_T0_3 | ecosystem: Environmental > Terrestrial > Soil > Palsa > Peat permafrost | place: Sweden: Abisko... | reverse complement strand
GAACAACTGTTACCAGGACTACGGAGTGCGCAACGCTGCGGAGCTAGCTGCGATGCTTGCGGGCGAGGGCCTCGACGAGAGATAACCAGAGCGACCTTTGGGCAGTGCGCCCCGGGCCCGGTGTTCCGGTGCACATTGAGAGCACATGCGGTTTTAGCCATAAGGGGCGTGAACGCGATTCGGAGAGGACATGGCCGCGGTTGGGACGCTACTGCGAGTCGTCTAATACCTCGACCATCTGGGCGTCGATCATGCTCGTCTTTGCCAGGTAGGGGCGCAGCGTGGCGTCGATATCGCGGAGCTGCCAGTTCTCGTCCACGTCGTCGTCGGCGACGACCACTTCGAGGTGGTCGTCCAGTTCCCGCATGTGAAGGCCTTCGAGGACCCCGTGGAACTGCTCGGCGACCTTGCTACCCCCTCGGGTTCCGTAGGTGACGAAGCTGGCGGGCTTGTCCCGCCACTCGACGTAGAGGTAGTCGAGGGCGTTCTTCAAGGGTGCCGGGTAGCCCCAGTTGTACTGGGGGAACACGAAGATGAACCCGTCGAACGAGCTGACGATGCGGCTCCACGCTCGGGTGTGCTCGTGCTCGTAGTACTGAAGGGCAGCCTTCAGCGACTCGTCGAGGAAGGGTAGGTTGATCTCGGCCAGATCGACCAGCTCGTAGCGGAGTGGGCTGTCCTGCTGGGCCACAGTCCTGACCCACTCGGCGATGCCGGGGCATATTCGAGTCGGCCGAGTGCTCCCGATGACCACCGCCACCCGTCCTGCCCCCGACGGTTTCCTGTCCGGAGCGGCGCCCGCTCGGCGCGCGCTGTCGCTCGTTGCCACGCCGTGTTCCTTTCGTCGGTCGGGAGAGGTGTCGAGGGCTGCCTAGGTCATCCGGTCGATAGGTCGACCCCGTGGGCGTCGGCCGTCAACGTGCCCAGAGCCACCGATGTTGCCGTTTTGCGGCCCCTAGGAGGCGGGGCAACAGGCTGACCCAACTGCAGGGGACCGATCATTGCCATGCCTCCGAGGATAACGGTGCCGAAGAGACGGTGCTCTAACCCGGCGGGCGCTCCAATGCTGAAAGGGGTTCACGAACACAGATTGCCTGATCGGCGCCCCGCGTCCACGGGATCGGGCGATCTACGACAAGCCGCTCCAACGGCGGGTATGGAGAGCTCATCGAGCTTCGTCGCTCAACTACGCCGAACCACCTGCCGCCAGTTGGAGATAGTGGGCGTCCCCGCTCGGACGTGAACCCGTGGGCAGCCCCATTTGCCGCCAGACGAAGCTTTGCGCAGAGCAAGCTCTACGGAACATGAAACGAGGTTTCTGTTAGGGCTGTGCGGGCGGCGCCGGCCGGCAGGTGTGGCAAAGACTGTGCTATCGTTTCTTCGCCACCAGCTTGACCCGTCAGCAAAGGACCAGGATGGAGCCCGGACCGGCCGTCAGGCACCGCAACCGACCGAGGCGCCACTGGTCCGAGGGTCTCCTGCGGCCCCGTGACTGCTCGCTGCGCTGGGGACGAAGAGCAGGGTCAGGCAGGCATGTCCACTTCTTCGTCGTGGCGGCTGCCACCATCAGCCTTGCACTACCGGCAAGCACCGCAGCCGCTATCCCAGTCGCGACCTCGCGCTTGGTCCCCTCCGCAACAAAGGACTTGTGCCCCAGCGCGAGCAGCATCTCAAAAATCGTGGGCTACAAGGTGCCAGCTCCCGAAGCCTCCCCTTTTACTAGCACCTTTGACCAAAAGCGCAACGTTTCGGCGAACGGTAGCAGTTGCAGCTACGGTCCCGGAACTTCGGACTCGTCAGTCGAGCTTGCTTACGAAACGCTTTCGAAGAAGCTGTCGCTTTCGGTCATAGAACACGACCTGCAGTCCAGCGAGCTTGCCAACTTGCCGGCGAATGCAAAATATTCGATCTCGCGGTACTACGGGCTGAAGGACCCAGCGTTCTTGGAAGAGGATACTGGCTCTGCAGCGGTTTTTTTGGAGGGAATCGTGGCCGTGCAGGGTCAAAAGATCGCTGGAGCTGTGGCCGAACAGCCGCTCCCGATCTCCCAGCTGGCCGAACTCACAAAGCTGGCAATGGCGAACTATTTCTAGGCCACCTGGTGCGCTTCCGCAGGGCGCCCGATAAACCGTTCTCTTGGTGCAAAAATCAAATCCTGTTACGTCTTAGGTGAGATCCATAGCGTGGGCGCAACGGGTTGCCTACCTTTGTCCCGGCCCCACCCGCCAGCGCCACCACGAAGCCTGGCAGCAACCTGATGGCCCGTTGCCCGCAATGCGGCATGGGCCCCACAGCAAGCTTTGCGCAGAGCGAGGTTTGCGCAGAGCGACGCTTAGGGCACCTGCCCGGCGCCCAGAGACACATTGACGGGCAACGAAAGTGCGCTCTTGAACCCGCTCCCGGCCGTGGTCTGTACGGCCTGGAGCTCGTAGCTCAGCAGGGTTGGGACTGCCGCGACCGAGCCGGTCGACTCCACGTACGCGCTCGAGTCCCCCTGCATGGCGAGGCAGGTGGCGGGCGTGCCGGCCAGGGTCTTGAGCACGGCGTTGGTAGTAGCGCTTATTAGGTAGACGGTGCCGGCGCTTTGCGCGAGCGCCACAAAACAGCCATCCGGAGCGGCGACGAGGGCCACCGGCGTGTTGCCGGCGCCGATGTTGACGTTGCTCACGGTGTTACCGGCCGTCCCTATGACCGAAATCTGGTCGCTGCCGCTGTCGCCGATGTAAATTTCCATGCCCACGGTTGGGTTTTGCACCACGTCGATATCCGCGGGGGTCTCCGCCCCGGTTCCCTGGTTGCCAACTGCGTCCTCCGCCACGAACGTGTTGGCCGTCGCCCCGCTCAATGAGAGCTCGTCTACCTGGTTATTGGCACGGTCGACAACATAGGCGTCCGTGCTCGAAGGCAGGACGACCATCCCCATTGGAGCCGGCGGCTGGCCGCCAGCGGGCGTGGGTAGTGGGACCGTTGCAGTCACAGTGTCCGTCGCTGTGTTGATTACCGTGACAGTGCCAGCGCCGTAATTGGCCACCAAGAGCTCCGAGGAGTTGGGTGTAACCGCCATCGCGGCCGGGTCCCCTAGCGCCCCGACAGGAACCGTCGTGGTCACGGTGTAAGTGGGCGTCGGTGTAGGTATGGGAATTACGTCAACCTGGTCGTTGGTCTTGTCGAGCACGTAGGCCGCCGAACCGTTCGGCGCCATCGCCACGGCAATTGGGACGGCGCCGCTGCCTGCGAGGGTCACGGTGGCAACCACCTTGTCGTAATTGGCATCCCCGTGAACGGAGCCGACAACCAGCACGTTGTGGCTGCTCGTCCCGCTCTCGGCCACGTAGGTCCACGAGCCGCTCGGTGCGGTGGTAGAGGCGATCAGGTTCTCCTCGGCCCCGAAGTCGTAGGTGCCGACGGGAGTCGTAGTCCCTGCGTAATTAGCTTCGAGCCTGTTGCCAGAGGTGAAGTAGTACGTGGTGGTCGGGAGGGCGTCGGTGGCCGTGTCGTCGGTGAACGCTGTCGCGGGTGGTGCGCCCGACGTCGACCCGGCGAGGCTGTAGGCGCCCGCATCTACGCTCCGCCAGACCCCGTAATACCCCACCAGGTAGTTGCCGTCTTCGTCCAACGCGGGTGAGCCGCCCCAGCTGAGCGGCAGAGCCGTGTGGTAGGTGGAACTGTCGCAGGAGGGGGTGGAGGTTGCCAGGCCGGTTGGGGCCGCCAACTCTGCACTCTGTTCGCTTTGCGGGCCAACTGTGAGGCCGTAAGAGAGCTGGGCCTCCGCCGCCTGAGGGTTGCCCACAACGGCCAGGCTCACAACCGTAACGAGACCGATGCCAAGCCGGGCTCGCCGGAAGCCAAACCCGCCTCGCCCAAAAAGCAGCCGGGCTCCTACGAGATGCCGGTTCATCCCCCCGTGCTCGCCTGCTGTTTTGTCACAGGCTCGTCGGCGGTGGGGGCTACGTCACCACCCTTGGAGCTAGCGGTGTAAATGTGGCTGAGGGCGAGGAGCGATACAGCCGACGCAGCCGATGCCTTTTCGGCAAGAAGCTTCTCGGCGGCACGGTGCTCGGCGGCACGGTGCTCGGCGGCACGGTGCTCGGTGACAAGGTGCTCGGTAACAAGGTTCTCGACGACAAGGCGCTCGGGGAGCGCCCTGCCTTGCTTCTGACGAGGCCATCGCGCCGGTATGACTAGCTCCTTTTCGACGCTCTCCTCCTCCTTGAGGTCCTTCTTGCCCCAGATGAGGAACAGGCCACCGGCCACCATAAGCGTGAAGAGCACGACTTCCAGAGCCACACGGGTGGACTGCTTGTAAAGCCAGACACCGAGGTAGCCGAGGTATGGCACAAAGTAGTGCTCGGCGTAAGCGGTCTTGCCGTCCAGGCGCACCGGGCCCGGGTCGGCCACGTTGTTGGCATCGCCCTTGGTGCGGGCCCAAACCTGGCCATCGCGGTCGGTGACCGCTATGACGCGGTGGATGCGCACGTAGTCACCCTCCCCAGGCGGGTGGAAAGCGATGATCTGCCCGGCGCGCACCGAGCTGACCGGCTCTGGCCAAAGGACGGCTACGCCGCCGACGCGCAGGGCCGGCGTCATCGAGCCGCTTTCTATTACTTCGTAATGCCACCACCCCGCCACGGGGCCGATCGCGGCCACGACGACCACAGTGGCGAGCAAGAAAAGGATCGCTTCCAGCGAGGAACTGACGGCCCGGACCGCAGACGATTTCCCTGTGCTGTTGCTCGCTTCGGCTCCTGGGTATTTTTTCGAAGCTCTGATTTGCAACGCTTTCCCTCCTGGGAAATGACTACGCCAGCGCCTGAGTCGTGCCTACTAAGGCTGTCCTGCTACTGGTGGCGGGCTCCTGCTGCCCTACTCCTGCCGTCCTACTCCTACTCCTGCTGTCCTATTGGGCCGACCCGGCCCGCTGCGTTGCCAAGAAGTTGTAAGTGAGTTCCGACGTACAACCCTCCATGTTCTCGGTGGTGCCGGTACCTGAACACGCCGTGGGGTTGACAGCAAGGTTGCCCGGAGCCGTCGCGGGGAACGTCAGTGTGAAGAGCAGGTAGTCCTTCCCGCCTGCGGTGAGGGATTTGAGCCCTAGCAGAGCCACGGGCGTCGTCACGAGGTTTGCAACAGCTGTCGAGGCCAGGACCTGCGTCGAGGTCCCCCCGCACGTGTACGTCGGAGGGGCGCCTGTTGGGGCCACAGAGCACTCCGAGACAGTCAAATGGAGGCCGTTGGTTGCGTCGGTGTTCAAAAGAGAGCTGGTGTTGGCTGTGAAGCCAAGTGTAATGCTGGCGTCGTTCGCGGTCGAACCTGTCGAATTCAGGTCGATCTCACGAGTGATCGTGTCGCCCGGAACTATGGCGGTGGCGCCGGTGCCCGCGGTGTTGGTCGGGCCGGTAGCGATGATTATCTTGCCGGAGCTGATCGTCTGAGGGCCCGCGCTCACGGTGTCGGTAAACGTTGCGAACGCACCGCCGAAAGCAAGTGAGAGAGCGCCACCAACAAGAGCCGTTGACGCAAGAAGCTTTTTGAGTGTGCTGCGGCGGAGTTGTGCCCTTGTCATGAGAGGTAGCCCGGTCCTTTCCTCGTTCCCCCCTCCATGGGCTATATGTACTTGCTCCGTAGCGGCGTCGTGCCTGATCTTCTGAAATCTTCTCGGCTGTGTCTCGGCAATGCTTCCGGGGTACTTGAGAATGTTCCAGGGGCGCGCGCCCGCAGTGCGAGTTGGAGCCACGGCAGCCCGGGTCATTGCACCTTGCGCGGGCAGGCCGCCGACCTGCCTTTATAAGCTCGGCCCGACCTGGGTTTATTAGCCCGCCGAGTTGTTTATGACCGGCGTGCCGCCAACGCCCTCTAAAGGCCCCGTCTGAGGCCTCGCTAAGGCGTCAGCACTCGTGCCGTGGCGCGCCGGCCAGCCAGTTTGACGACCTCGATCGCATTTGGCAGCTGCTCTTTTATCTCCATCGAATGCGTTACCACGAGGATCTGGCGGAAGCGTCCCTTTAGGCGTTCCAAGGCCAGCAGCATTCGCGTCTTGCGCTCTTCGTCCAGCGGGCCGAAGACCTCGTCCAGCACCAGTAGCCCGACGGTGCCCCCGGACTGGAACCGCACATGCTCGCTGATGGCCACGCGGAGGGCCAGGTTTGCGAGGTCTACTTCTGAGCCGGAAAAGCGTTCGAGGTCGTAGGACACCCCGCTGTCGCAGATCTGAAGCCCGTAGGTCTCCGTGTCGACTTCTAGGCGGTCGTAGTCGTTGTCGGTGAGCTCGCCGAACAGCTCGGCCGCCTGCACAGCAAGGCGTGGCCCGACAGATGCCACGACGCTGTTGCGGAAACCGTTGAGGAGCTCGGCGGTACGCCCGAGGTGCACCGACGCCGACTCGAGATCTGCGAGGAGAGCGTGTTGGGCCTCGGCCTCGGCCAAGCGCTTGGCTTCGGCGTCGGCCTGCGCTCGCGCCTTAGTGGCGGTCAAATGGGCCGAACGAGCGGCCAGGTCGGCCTCTTTGGCGGCTGCTTCGGCCTCGCCCAAGGCCTCGCGTGCAGCGACCAAGGCCTCCGGTTCGAAGCCGAGCGCGCGGACCTTGGAACGAAGGTCCTCCACCAATAAAGACGTGTTGGCCACGCGCTCGCGCGCTTCGTTCAGGGCCAGCTCGGCTTGCGGGCGACGCTCCAGCCGGCCGCGCAGGCGGCTCGCTTCTCCGGCAGCGTGCTTGCAGGCCGAGAGCTCCTTGCGGGCGACCTCGAGAGCCGCTGAGACCGTCTCTGGGCCGGGGGCCGGACCGAAGGTTTTTGCGAGGGCGGCATCATCCTTTGCTAGGGCTTCGAGGCCCGCCGTCAGCCTCAGGGCGGCTGTTTCTCGGCGTGAGCGGGACTGCTCCCAGGCAGCGAGAGCTTGGCGCGCCGCCGTCACCTCGGCGTTGAGGCGGGCCATCTGGGCTGACGCCCCCTCCGCTGCCGCGGTTGCCTCAGCGAGGGCCGCCTGTGAAGCGTCCAGCCGCACCTGGGCGGCCTTCACTTCGGCTTCCCGGTGCGACTGGACCTTGGCGAAGGCGTCACCGAGAGCCTGGCCGCACAGGGGGCAGTCTTCTGCTCCTGAGAGGGCCGCTGAGGTTGTCAGCGCTTCGCTGGCGACCTTGAGCAGAGTGGCTGCGGACTCGCGTTTCGCGCCAGCAGACCCAAGCTCAGAGCGAGCCTCCATCGCAACCTTCTCGGCGCCCGCAAGGGCCGCTTCATCAGGCAGAGGGGGTGAGGCGACCTCGGGCAACGAGGCCAGCTCGTTTGCGCTCCCAAGCAGGGCACTCACGAGTTGGGCTCGCTGTTCTACGACGGGCAGGTCGGCGGCTAAGGGCTCCAGCTCGCTCAAATTGGCCTCGTTTGCTGCAAGGTCGGCCAGCTCGGACGCGAGCTCCTCGGCCTGCTTGCTGGCCGCATCGAGCTCTGCTCGGGCCGCTTTTCCCTCGAGGACCAGCTTGACCTGGTCTTGGCGGACCAGGTCCAACTTGTCGAACCTTTCTCTGGCCGCCAGGGCTGACTCGAGTGCCACGGCGGTCGCTTTTTCTTCCTCGGCGGCAGCTGTGCCCGAAGCGGAGGCCCGAGCCTCGGCATCGGCGGCTGAAACCCTGGCCTCCTCCAGGTCGGGGAGCATGCCACGGAGGCGTTTATGCTGCTCGGTGGTCTGCCTCGCGTCGGAGCGAGCCTTGTCGCGGGCGGCGTCTAGGGGCGTTACGCCGAGGAGTGCCAGCACAAGCTTGCGGCGTTCCGCCGGGCTTTGGCTGGAGAAGGCATCAAGCTGCTTTTGCTCGGCGAACACCGAGGCCCTGAAGGCGCCGTCGTCCATCCCGAGGACCGAGTGCACGTAACGGCCGGTGTCCCGCACGCCTTCGGACATGGCGAGCCCGTCGCAGTGCGCCTCGGCTCGCACCGTCGCGTTCGCTCCCGAGATCGTCCGGCGCACGAGGTATATGTGGCCCTCGTGCTCGAAGGTGATCTCAGCGATGCACTCGCCGTGCGCGCCCGCCGAAGGGACCTCCTCCTTCGCCGTACGCGCCTTTCCCCAAAGGGCCCAGAGCACGGACTCGAGCAGGGTCGACTTGCCGGAACCGTTCGGCCCGTACACGCCGACAAGCCCAGGTGGCAGCACGAGGTCGAGCTCGTCTTCGAACACCCTGTAGTTGCGTAGGTATATGCGGTCGATGAGCAAAGGTCTGGTAGTCCCTGGCTAGCCCGCCGACTCGATCGCTTCTTCGAGGTACTTGTGGCCCAGGTCCTGCACGCGCTGGCGGTCGAGGCCCGTCAGGTCCTGGTGAGTGAGCCAGGAGTCCCATTGGCCGCCGAGGGTTTCGACCCGGGGGAGCTCTGCCGGGACGCTCACGTCCACGAACTGGGGCTCCAACCTCAAGTCGAGGGCGGCAGCTGCGACTTCACGGACCAACTGGCGGTCGAGGAGGCGGTAGGCCTCGGGGTCGACGCCTTCCAGGTAAAGCCGGGCGACGGCGCCCGCGGGGACAGTCGCAGCCCGCTGCAGGATCTGCTCGGAAAGTTCCGCGGGCGAAAGCCCCAGCGCATAGACGTTGTCAAGGGTGACGAGGGGCCGCTGCCCCGTGAGGGGGATGTGGCGGCACTGGCCGGTGACCGTGTCGAGGACGACTATCCCCTTGGCCTTGTCGGGGTCGTCGGCAAAGCTGAACGTGTCGGTTGAGCCGGCGTACCAGATGCCCTCCGCGACCTGGGCGTGAAAATGGTAATGGCCCAGCAGGACGAGGTCGGACTGAAGCGTCCCGAGGTCGATCTCGATCTCGTTGATGTCAGCGTGCCTGGGCTCTACCTGCTTGATCCGGGGGTGAGTGATCAGCAGGTTCGTGTGCTCCCCGCTTCGCGACCGGTTGGCCACCTCGAGGGCCTCGAGCGTCGCGTCCACGCTCAACATCTGCGGAACGGCGTGCACAACCAGGGCGTCGGCTCCAGTGCTGATCTCAAAGCGCTCATAGGAGAGCCTGTGGGCGAAGTGGATCTCCGGGAAGGTGTCCGCCAGCGCAGAGTAGGGGCTGCCTCGGCCAGGAAGGCGGGGTGTGTCGTGGTTACCGCTGATGACCACGGTCGGCACCCCGTGTTCGCGCACCTTCGCCAGAGCCCGCTGCACGACGCGGAACGAACGGTAGTGAGGCGCCGGGTGGTCGAATATGTCGCCGAGCCATATCACCAGGTCCGGCTCCTGTGCCAGGGCAAGCTCTACTGCGGCCTCGAACGACCTCTCGAAGTCCCATTCCCGTTGGTTGACCCCACCCTCGACGGTGTAGGGAAGGTACGAGCGCCCGAGGTGGGCGTCGCCAATCGCAGCAATTTTCATCGTGACCAGTACACCACGGCCCAGTGACGAGAAGGCGCAAGCTGGGGCCAGAGCCTCGGGGCGGGGCCGGGTGGCGAGGAGTGATGGGCCCGAGCAGTGACGGGCCAGCGGAGTGACGGGCCAGGAGCGAGGACGGGCCGAGAGCGAGGGACGGGCGGTAACGAGGGACGACGGCCGGTAACGGTCACTGCTCGCTGGGACAATCCTGGCGTGCCTCGTTCCTTTGCACCTTCGGCCGGTCAGGGCAGCCTCTACGGTCCAGGTCGCTCGGCTTTGGACGCGTGGAAGCTGGCGCGGCGGGCGCGCTCGAGGCGACTGGCGTTTGTGGTCACCCCTCTGGCGCTTGTAGCGCTTGTGGTCGTGGCCTACTGGGTGGCCGCGCCTCTTGGGTTGGCTGCTCGCCTTGGGCTGGCGCAGCTTCCCCCCGGGGCTAATTGGCCAGTCCTTGCCCTTGCGCTGGGCGCCGGCGGCGCGGCCATGGTCCTGTGGCCTCGCCAAGACCCGAGCCGCTGGGCCAGGGGCGCTGCAGGAGAGCTCGCCACAGCGGCCTTGCTGGCGCGTTTGCCGGGGACGCATTGGGTGATATTGCACGACCTCGCGCTTCCTGGCAGCCGGGCAAACGTCGACCACCTGGTCATCGGGCCGACCGGCGTTTGGGTTGTAGATACCAAGGCCTATCGGGCGCGGCTCGAGGCTCGTTGGCGCAACGTCCTGGTCGGGAGCGTCCCGCTTTCGACGGCGGCCGTGCGCTGGGAGGCCGAGCGAGTCTCGGGTGTGCTCGGCGTCGAAGCCCGGCCGATCGTTGCAGTGCATGGCAGAGGCCTGCCTCGCCGCGGCAGGCGCTGTAGCGGGGTGAGGGTGATCCCGGCCACACGACTTGTGAGCAGGCTCGGTCGAGGCCGGCGACTTTGGCCCTCCCTCACTGCCCGTCGGGTGGAGGAGCTGGGGGACCTGGCTGAGAGCAGGTTCTTTGCGCGGGCGGCGAGCGGCTAGTCTCCACGTAGAAGCCGGTCTGGTCCCGGCGGCGAAAACACGATGTCCAACCCACTTGATTTCGACCCGATCATCGAGGCCCGCCGGCAGTGGGCCGCGAACGGTTGGGAGGACGCCTGTGACGGTATGGCGGCGATCACTTCAGTCGTTCGGGCGCAGCAGCTGTTCCTGGGGCGGATCGACACGGTCCTGCGGCCGCTGGAGCTGACCTTCGCACGTTACGAGGTGCTGATGCTTCTGCTGTTCTCCCGTCGTGGTTCCTTGCCGCTCAACAAGATCGGTGCCCGCCTTCAGGTCCACCCGACCAGCGTGACCAACGCGGTCGACCGCCTCGAAGAACAGGACCTCATAAAGCGTGTCCCGCATTCGAGCGATAGGCGCACCACGCTGGCCGAGATCTTGCCGGTGGGCCGCGAGCTCGCCATGCGGGCGACCAGCGCGTTGAACGAGGAAGTGTTTTCCCAACCTGGCATGAACCGGGACGACCTCGACCGGCTCATCGACGTGCTACGGCGTTTTCGCCAAGCGGCAGGGGACTTTTCCGAGGCAGTTTCGGCGGCGACACCTGAGCCGCTCCACGAGCGGTCAGTCCACTAGAGGTCAGTCCCCCCGGGAAGTCAGTCCCCCGGGAAGTCAGTCCCCCGGGAAGTCTGTCCCTCGGGAGTTGGAGAACGGCGATGGAGCTGGAGCGCTAACGTTGCCGGTGGGGGCACGGGTTGTGCCGTGCCCGGGCGTCGTTGCTCCGGCACGACCGACGAAGGAGAAGGCGCGATGGACGGTTCGCCTGCCAGCATCCCCCGACGGCGCAACGCGAGAAGCCCGTTTCAGCTTCGCCACGCGGGGCGTCCGGCCCTGGCGGGGATAGTGGCCGCCATTGGCGTGCTGTCGCTGCCCGTTGTCGCTCAGGCTCAACCGCCGGCGCCCGCACCGCCGAGCGGGGCGGCCGCATGCAACCTAGTGAGCTCCCTTGACGTCTCGTACGTCGTCGGGCGGACCGTTCCGGCCCCCCAGGTCGTTTCGGGCACCCAGATCTTCGACCAAAAGGACAACATCAGCGGCACTTTTACCGAGTGCACATATGGTTCGCTTAGTGGTTTGGCCGTCACCAAGGCCGTGGTGCTCACCTACGAAGCCCTGTCGGCGCCGGTCCCGGCGTCCGTCGAGAAGGCCGACTTACAAGCGGCGGAGAATAAGAGCGGCGGATCTCTCAAGGTGACGCGCTACAACGGCTTGGGCCACCCCGCCTGGCTTCTCAAGGGTACCTTCGCTGGCGGGCCAGCTGAGCTGATCGTGATAAAGGACCGACAATACCTAGCGGATGCCTCCGTGTTCTCAAGCCTGTCCAAAGTCAGGCTCGCCGCGTTGGCCGACCTCGCCGAAAGGGCCTATTTCCCGCTCACCCCTTGAGGCGCCGAGCCACGCGGAAAAACGCACCTGTGGAACGTAAGGTTCCACTGCTCGGTTGCATAGGCATGGTCGTTTGTGCCCCGGGGAGGTCAATCCACCAGCGCTGAGATGTTGGGCGGCGCTACTGCCCGCGGAGCCGGCGCCGGCGGGGTCGAGCGCACCACATCGTCGTAAAGGTGCACCAGGGCCGGGACGGCAAAGGGAGCCTCCAGGTTGACCACGAGGCATTCGCCCGGCATCAGCGTCTGGATTTCCGGCCCCAGGGCTGAGAGATCCTGTTTAGCGGAGGAACGAAGGATATTGCGGTCCTTTTCGTCGGCCAAGCCGAGCACGAAGAAAGTGTTGAACTGGCTGAGAAGTTCGTCGTCGAGCAGTTTGGGCTGCTGGGTCACAGCGAGCAGGCCCACCCCGAACTTGCGGCCCTCTCTAGCCACCCGCGGGAACACATTGGACTCGCGGTCCTTGTTCGCCGAAAGGACTCTTTGCGCCTCCTCCAGTGCAACGGCCACGACAGGAAGGGTCTTGTGACGCTCGGGATCCTCCAAGAAGGCGCTCTGCCACTCCTCGATCACCCGGCGAGTGAGGAACGAAGCGACGAGCACTTCTTCGGTACCACCGAGCCCGCTCACGTCGACCAGTACAACCTTGCCCTCGAGCAGCTCGTCGAGGATCCGCCGTCCCACCGAAACCGCGGGGTCCGTAGAAATGCAGGGCAGGTCAACTATACGGCGCGCCCGGCGGTGCACTACCTGGAGGGTATTGAGTGCCACTCTGGCCGACAGTTCCACGTCCCGGAAGCCGGCGAGGTCCTCGATCCTGGCAAACTCGGCCAGCCACGCCAGCCCGGCAGATGAATAATGGCGCTCCAGCTCGTGCAGTGCTTCTTCTTGAGGCCGGCTCCATTCGTACGCGGTCCGCAGGTCGTCGACCGACAGCTCCGCAAGGCTGACGCGCAGGGTGGACGTATTCGGCAGTCGCCGGTCCGAGTAGGTGCGTAGAGCCTGTGCGGCCCACGGGTGGCGGCCCAGTGCTGCGCGGTGCTCGCCGTGCGGGTCGATGACCAGGAGGCCGTAGCGCCCGTTCGCCGCCATCACACCGGCGCAGA
>Ga0302326_10022600_pt1 | contig 12851 bp, 16 predicted proteins | sample Palsa_T0_3_FD_202264 | JGI IMG/M metagenome (GOLD analysis project Ga0302326, IMG submission 202264) | Peat permafrost microbial communities from Stordalen Mire near Abisko, Sweden - Palsa_T0_3 | ecosystem: Environmental > Terrestrial > Soil > Palsa > Peat permafrost | place: Sweden: Abisko... | reverse complement strand
TCTTCGGTTGGCTCGATTTCGGTGGCGATTACGCAGTTGCGGCCGTTGTCTTTGGCGCGATAGAGGGCGGCATCGGCAGCGTGAATGAGCGGCTCAAACTGCGATGGGATGCCGCAGGCTACGCCGAAGCTTGCAGTGATGGAGATGGCGCGTTCTCCGTCGTGAATGTACGCCTGCTGCACGGCCAGGCGCAGCTGCTCGGCACGCATCCGTGCGCCGGAGAAGCTTGATCCGGGCAGGATGAGGAGAAACTCTTCGCCGCCATAGCGCCCTACCCAATCGTAAGAGCGCACCGCACCCTGAAAAATTGCGCCGATCTCTCTCAACACCAGATCGCCGGAGGGATGTCCGAAGCTGTCGTTCACTTTTTTGAAGTGATCGAGATCGACGAGAATCACGGCCAGCGGCGTTTTTTCACGATGCGATCGATCTACTTCCTGTCGCAAGCGCTCGATGATGATGCGGTGGTTCCACAGGCCGGTCAGATCGTCGTGCTCGGCAAAGTGGCGCATCTGCTCACGCGTACGCAGCAGCTCGGCTTTCTCTCGTTCGAGGTCTTCGGTTCGGTGCTGCACGGCTTCTTCCAGATGCCGTTTCTGCATCACCAGCAGATGCACGCTCCATCGCCAGGTGAGCACTACGGCCAGCGCAATGACCAGCACGAGGCCCAGGCGCAGCGGTCCGCTCTGCCACCAGCGCGGAGTAATGACAAACGAGACTTCTCCGACGGTTGAGACGGCGCCGCCGCTTCCATCCACGGCCACAGCCTGCAACCGGTAAGAGCCGGGTTCAAGGCGCGGATAGCGCGCGCTGCGCTCATTTGTTTCCACCCAATCGGAATCTATGGGGAGCAGCCGGTAGCGAATGCGCACGTGACTGGATTCCCGGAAGCTGAGAGCGGCCATGGTGATGGCGAGCGGATTGGCGCTCCAGGGAACCTCGCTATCGTTGCCGATGGCCTGGCCGCCGTAGGTTATCTGCGCAAAGAGCGGAGCCTGCGGCGCCGATGCTGGAACTTTTTGCGGCTGCTTGAGGTGCGACAAGCCTCCGGAGGTGCCAATCCACATGCTGCCGTCGCGATCTTCGGTCATGGCGTCGCTGTCGACGTCATTCCAGATCAAGCCGTCGTCCTGGGTGAAGCTGCGCCAGGCGTGGCCGTCATAGACTGACACGCCGGCGTCCTGACCTACCCACACCCAGCCCCGATGGTCGACGGCGAGGGAGACGACTTGATCAGAGAGCAGATGCGGACGCGCTACGTGCTCCGACTCCACCACCTGGTTGCCGACGATACGGAGCCGCATGACGCCGGGGAAGGCGCCCGCGGCCCAGAAATTTCCGTTGTTGTCGACGACAATCTCGGCAGGCGTGACGCCGGATAGGCCGGGATCGATGGCATGCCAGCCGGAGTCATCCATGCGGTAGAGCCCGTCATCGTTGGTTGCCCACAGGTGACCGGACTTATCCAGATACAGATCCCTGAAGCGACTGCGGTGGTGGGCAATTCCAGGGTCTTCCACCAACTGCGGGGCGTGATCGCCGGTTGCGGTGTCGACTACATAAAGTCCCGCGTCGGTGGCTGCCCACACGCGATGCCCGCCATCGCTGAGGACGACAAATACTTCAGGCACCTTCCATTGCACGCCATGCTGCGTTCTTGGATCGATGCGTACCAGGTTGCCGGTTGCCGAGCCCATCCAGATGGCCCCATCTGGACTTTCGGTCAGTGACACGGCACGCTGCGTCTGAATGCCTGTCTGTTGCCACGGCTTGGGCGCACTACTGCCGGGAGGGAGATAGTCCAGGCCGGATTCGGTGCCGATCCAAAGCCGGCCGCCACGGTCGCGGAGGCTTGCCCAGACGATATCGTCGCTCAGGCCGTTCGCCTCGGTGTAGGCTTCCCATTCATTCTGGCCGACCCAACGCATCATGCCGTGACCCACGATACCAATCCACAGAGAGCCTTCGCGATCGACGAACAGATCGGAGATGTCGTAGCTGGTAAGGCCGTTGCTGGCCGTCACCATGCGCCAGTGGCCGTTTTCCCATAGGCCGAAGTCGGGGCCTTCCGACGCCACGATGCGTCCGCTTGTGTCCTGCACAAGCTCGGAGTAGGGCATGGCAGTGGTGCGGCCAGGCAGGTCATGCTCTTCAAAGCGGTCGGCAGCCGGAAAGACTTCGCCCAGGTGCAACGATCCGCGAATCCAGAGTTGGCCGTCACGGGCCAGCAACAGATGGAGCCAGTTCTCTTCAGGCAGCTTCAGCGCGGCGCGCAAGTGGGTGGTCTTGCCATTTTGCATGCGGCAGAGATCCGCGTCGCAGCCATACCAAAGCACGCCGTCGGGATCTGCCAGCACGCTCCAGACAGTCTGTCCATCCAGGTGCATGGGTTCGGCTGTCCAGTTGCCCGAATCATTGCGTTGCAGCAGAAATGTGCCGCTGCGGTCTGCGGTTACCACCTTGCCGGGCGCCAGGGCCGTGAAGACGGTGCCGATGCGCTGAGAAAAGCCGGTGACCGGCGCGGGCGGATGAATCTGGCCGAAGCCGCCATCTGGACGCCGGAAGTAGATGCCTGTCGTGGTGCCCACAAACAGGGTTCCATCGGGGGCTACGTAGAGGGTCTGGATGACGTGAGAATCCAGTCCATCGGCCGGGCCAAACTGCTTGAACTCACGGCCGTCGTAGCGATAGAGTCCGTTTTCTGTTCCAACCCACAGGTAGCCAACGCCGTCTTGCACCAGGCTTTTGACATTCAGGTTGCTGAGGCCTTCGGCAATGGTGCTGAAACTGTACTCCTGGCCGAGGCAGGCAGATGCGGCCACGGCCAGCATAGCCACGGCGCAGAGCCAGATTTTGGAGAGACGTCTCAGCTTCCGCGCTACCATTCGCGACCGCGAACCCTTCCTGTTGGAATGGTTTCACTATATACCGGGATTACCGGCCGACTAACGTGGAAAAGCCGAACCGCCGCGCGATGACGTTGTTGAAAAATGGGAATTTGCGACCGGTTTCAATCGCAGACCAGAGCGTCTTCAGGAAAGTTGCCGGGCTCGTCCTCGAGCTGCGATGAGGCAGCTTCGTTCACTCCCTCGGCATATCGGGCCGCAAAGAATTGCTCCACCTGACCCAGCACTTCAGCTCCGGTGCGCGCGTGATAGATGGCGGCACGCAACTTTGCTCCTCCCGGCACGCCGTGGGTGAACCAGGTGGCAAACTGCTTCATCTTGCCGGCTGTCTCACCCATGCGGTCGCTGCGGGGCAGGTCTTTGGTGGCTTCCTGCTCGGCGAGAAGCATCTGGAAATAAGCGCGGATCATGTGGTGGCGATCTTCGACAGTGGGACGGTCGTAGGCGCCGGTCGCGGTGTACTGGGCGATCTGGCGGAAGATCCACGGATTGGCAGGCGCGGCGCGGCCGATCATAACGGCGTCACAGCCGGTCTCGGCAATCATGGCGGCGGCATCTTCAGGAGTCCGAATATCGCCGTTGCCGATTACGGGAATCGAGACTGCTTGCTTGATGGCGGCGATCCATTGCCATTGCGCCTGGCCGCTGTAACCTTGCTCGCGGGTGCGGGCGTGCAGCGCGACGGCGGCCAGGCCTTCGGCTTCGGCCATGCGCGCCAGGTCAACGCAGACAATCTGCTTTTCGTTCCAGCCCATGCGGAACTTTACGGTGAAGGGAATCGTGACGGACTTGCGGACGGCGCGAAAGATCTCCGCGATTTTGGGCAGGTCGCGCAGCAGGCCGGAGCCACCGTTGCAGCCGACGACGCGCTTGGCGGGGCAGCCTAGGTTGAGATCAACGGTGTCGAAGCCGGTGTCTTGAACAATGCGGGCGGCTTCGGCAAGCGTCTCGGCATTGGAGCCGAAAAGCTGCGCACCGATGGGGTGCTCGTCGTCATAGAAGGTGAGGTAACGGCGGCGCTTTGACTCGCGCATGCGGGCCAGGCCGTCGGCAGAGGTGAACTCGGTCATCAGCAGGCCGCAGCCGGATTGGGAGTTGGTGACGGCGGTTTCGATTCCGGCTTCGGTGGCGCCCGTGGCGTCAGAGTTTGCGGTAAACAGGCTGGCGTGGCGAATGAAGCGGCGAAAGACGGTGTCTGTGACGCCGGCCATGGGAGCCAAGACGGTGGCGGGGGCGACCAGCACCGGTCCTATCCGCATCTCCGCCGGTACCCGCACTTCGGCGGGCATGGGGTGGTCGATGGGGTTGTCCCAATCCTTGTTTACGGTGAAGCCTTTGCCAGCCATTGAATTACGCTTTCCAGAAATTTCAGTGCGCGTTTCTGATTCTTTCGCCCCGTTTAGTTCGGCAACTCAGACACATGATAGACAAACGGCTTGCCACGCGATTCCGGATCCCAGCCTGCTTCCATGGCTTCGCGAATGTGGGCCTGTACCCTGGGCGCGACGATGGTTGGCCGGGGCGCAGGTGTCCACACGTAGCCGGTCTTTCGCGGCCTTGCGAGGGGATACTCAAGATGCAACTCGCGGCGCGTGCCTTCTGCCACTTTGACATGAATGGACATGCCTAGAAGGTCGTCATCTTCGCCGGACCCTTGCTGCTCGCGATGCAGATGCCAAAGCAGCGGAATGCCGTCGATGGTGACTGCGGAATGGATGGAGCGCTTGGGGGCTGGCATGTTCGTTAAAATCTCACATTTTGAATCGCGCGCAGTGACTACTCGCGAAATTCCCAGTTCGCTGTGTGGTCAGCTACATAACGATCAGCAAGCTCGACGATTTCTTTTGAAGATCGGAAGCGCTCTGCCTTGAGGACGACCCTGACAGACGGATCATCCTCACTCAAATCCACAGACAGAATTCCAATGCGACCGACGCCATCCTCAGCGAGCAGACGGCGCATCAGTTCGGAGCTGGGTACAAACCGCTCCATCCCCGGCGTAAAACCGACCAGGGCGACATATCTGTATTGTGTCGGTAATGAACAAAGCAGCTTGCTGTGCTCGTTCACCAGAATCGCAGCCTTCGTGACTAGAAACTGCCAATCTCCTTGACCATCGGGCTCGACCGGCACGACTTGAACTGCGTGAACATCGCCCACGCCAGCGCGATCAATGGCCAAGAGATCCAACTGCGTGCCGTTCAAGTCTGCGTCGAGATAAATCTTAGGAATGAGCAGTTTGCGAACGAGGTAATCCTGTAATGCATTCTTCGCTCGCCCGAGCTCTTGCTGAGTCTGTTCCTGAATCATCTCACCACCCCTCAATCCTCAACTCTTTACCAGCTGCTTCAGCCCAAGCCTCGAACCGCTTGGCATCTAACACAATTTGCTTGATCTCGTTCTCCCTTGCCATATCGGTGGCGTACGCTATCCGGCTCTTTTTGGAGAGTAGTCTTTCCAGACGATCCACTCCCTGCGGGTTTGAGGATTTTCTTACTTCAAGGAGCGATCTCAAATCTCTGGAGGCCTTCTGATGATCCTCTGACGACACGCTGGCACTCCCCATGCCAGTTCGCAATGCGTCGCAGTAGGAAATTGCGCCATGAATTCCAAGCAACGCTGAGGAGAATCTGAACTCGGTCAGGTCATCCTTGAGCAGGTCCATCCCTTGCAGGAAGTCCCTCGCCCGGTCTAAGAAATGCTGGACCTCAATGACGCTCATTCAGGACTTCCTGTGCATCTTAGCTATGCGAAAAGGCCCCCGCCGCAGCGGAGGCCAATCGTGCTATCCGATTGAATCGGCTCCGGTTACTTCGCCGCTGGTGCCGCTGCTGTTTGCGAGTCGGCTTTGGCGTACTTGCGGCGGAAGCGTTCTACGCGGCCCGCTGTGTCAACCAGGCGCTGCTTGCCAGTGAAGAACGGGTGGCACGCCGAGCAGATTTCCACGTGAATTTCGCCCTTGTGGGTCGAACGGGTGTCAAAGTTGTTTCCGCAGGCGCACACAACTCGCACCGCGTCGTATTTGGGATGGATATTTTCCTTGGGCATCTACTTGACCTTTCCTGCTATCGTCCTCATCTATTGTAGGGGCAATTGGGTGGTTTAGCAATTGTGATGGCCGCTTGCCATCCCCTAAGCCACGGCTCGCAAAGTGACAATCTCCGCAACGCTGAGAACGAGCGCATAAGTTGCAAAAAGAAGTGCCCCGTATTTGCCCGCTGAAGACTCCTGCATCCTGGGCATCAGCGTGGAGAAGTGGGAGAGCAACACGGCTTCGCCCACCATGCCGGGAATGGCAATAAGCAAGGTCGCGGGCGCCCACTGGGCATAGGGGACCTTGCGCCAGAAGAGAATCAGGAAGCAGCCTACCGCGCTCACAATCGGCGCGATCATGAAGTTGATCCAATAACGGGTTGCAGTCGTTTCAAACACGCGCGGCCCGGTTCTTTCGAACCAGAGCGTGCCCGCGATCCAGATGACCGCTCCAAGGGCGACAAGAAGACAGATTTCGCGGATTCGCACGGGAACCTCCCGAAGAAGTAGAATGTGTACCAGGCGGTACATGGAATTTGTACCACGTGGTACATGTTGAGGCAAGATGCATCGAAAAGAAATTCAAGATCTGGAGAAGCTGGTGGAGAGCTGCCTGGGGGTGTTTATTGCCGCCGGCTCGCTCGATGTGAGCCTGGACCGGCTTGCGGAAAGCGTGGGGACGAGCAAACGAATGCTGATCCACTACTTCGGAAGCCGCGAAAATCTTGAGGAAAGGGCGATTGTCCTCTTGGAGGAGCGGCTGCGCGACCAGTTCAGGGCCGACCGGTTTCCTGCGGGGGTTTCGTTTGAGGCGGTCGTCGCATCTCTTTGGGAGCAGTCCACGGCTCCTGAGTCAAGAGGGGTTCTGCTGCTGATTATGGATGTTTCGCGGCGTGGCTGGAGCGGATCGGAGCGGGCGCAAGATTTCTACCGGGAGCAGCAGCGGCTTTGGGTCGAAATGCTGCTGAGGTTTTTGCCGGATGCGGCGGCGGTTGAGGAGTTCTTGCAGCTCTTTCAAGGGGCGATACTGGCTTACCTGGTCACTGGAGACGGGAAACTGGGAAAGCGAACGTTGATGCGGATGATGGCTGGGGAAAATTGATGATTGGCAAGCTGGTTGCCTGGTGCCTTGAGCCGCCCAATTGCAGGTCCTTGGGCTCCGCTGAAGTGCGCTTCGCTCAGGATGACAGATCTGTGGCGGGGGAAGGAACGGGATGCTGGTTATTGGCGGAGGGCTTTTTGGATACCGGCTTCGGCGAGCGGAGCCATCATCGCATAGCCTGCGGGGGTGGGATGGACGCCGTCGTAGCTTAGCGCGGCTGGGAGGCCGTCGCGGTCGTCTTTCATGGCGGTGTGGAAGTCGACGTAGACATAGCCCTTCTCCGTTGCTTGGGCTTTGATCCACTGGTTGACGGCGAGGATTTTGGGTGCGGGCTCGAGACCGCGCTTCCACGGATAATCGAATGCCGGGAGAACGGAACACAGCACAACTTTGATTCCATTCGCAGCGGCGAGATCGGCCATGGAGGCGAGATTGTCCTCGGTCTGCTCAAGCGTCATGGGGCCGGTGTTGCCGGCAATGTCGTTGGTGCCGGCGAGGATCACCACTACCTTGGGCTTGAGCGCGATGACATCCTGACGGAAACGGACCAGCATCTGCGGGGTGGTCTGGCCGCTGATGCCGCGATTGATATAGGGCTTGCCGGGGAAGGTTCCATCGGGGCCTTCAATCTTCCAGGCTTCGGTGATTGAGTCGCCCATGAATACTACGCGGTTTTCGCCGGGCGCGGGAGGAGCGAGCTTCATGTTGGCCGGGCTGAATTTAGCCAGCCAGCCAAAATCGTTGAGGAGCTGCTGGTTGTGCTTGGTCGAGTAATCGTCGACCGGGGCGGATGCGGCCTGCGCTGCTGGGGGAGCGGCTTTTACGGGAGTGGGGGCCTTGGTTTCGGGGACGTTTCCGGGTTCCTGGGCTGTGAGTCTTGTGGGAGCTAAAAGTGCGATGAGTGCTGCGGCGGTAAGCAGGGCGGCGCGGGAAGCGGTTCGATTCAAGGCAGTGTCTCCACTTTGTTGGCGGGTCAGAGTGAGCTGTGCCCGCTGCGCGTTCCATTGTAGGCAAGCGGGCTAATGAATGGCGAGAAAATGCAGGTCCATTCGCCTCCGCTGAAGTACGCTTCGCTCAGGATGACAGATTTGTGGTGAGGAAAGAACGAAGAACAAATGCAGGTCCATTCGACTCCGCTGAATTGCGCTTCGCTCAGGATGACAAGGGTTTTTGGCTATTCGGTTTAAGGATGGGCGAGTGCTTTCTCGATGCCTGCCTCAATCAGGGGCGCCATGATGGCGTAGGCGGCGCGGTTGGGATGGACGCCATCGCCGCTTAGGTTGGCCTGCATGCCGCCGCGATCGTCTTTGAGTGCGGAATGAACGTCGACGTAGACGAAGTGGTTTGCGGCGGCATACTGGCTCATCCATTGATTGAGGGCTACGATGCGGGCGGCCGGCTCTGCTTTCAGGGCCCACGGATAGGAGTAGGCGGGCAGCACCGAGCACAGCACCACGCCAATGTGATTCGCGGCGGCCATTTTTGCCATGGCGGCCAGGTAGTCCTCGATCTGGGGCAGGGTGTCGGGACCGGTGATGCCGGCAATGTCATTGGCGCCGGCGAGAATTACGACTGCTTTGGGCTTGAGGGCGACGACGTCCTGGCTGAAGCGGCCGACCATTTGCTTTGCCGTCTGGCCTGCTATGCCGCGATTGATATACGGCTTGCCGGGAAAGCCGAAGGGACTGTTGAGCCACCAGAATTGGGTGATGGAATCGCCGATGAAGACCACGCGGTTTTCGCCGGGCGCGGGCGCAGGCAGACTGGCGTCCTCGTCGTGATAACGGCCCAGCCAGGGAAAGTCTTCGGCCATTTGCCTGAGGTGCTGGGCGCGCTCGTTTGCCGTGGCTGCGGCCTTTGCGGCGGCATCCTGCGCGGGGGGTTGCGCATTGGCCGGGGGCGGGCTTGCCGGCTGCTGTGCAATAAGACAAGCCGGAAGCAGCAGCGCTGAAATTGCCAGGCAAATGAGGGCTGTCTGGACCAATGCGGCGAGGCGGGGAAGCTCACGTTTCATATTTCCGATTGTAGGGAATGGCTGTTATGGATGGCCAAGGAAATGGCAAGAACGCCGCGGCCTCGCGCCCCAACGCGGGTGCGCGCTTTTCCACATTCGGGCATGGGCGATGCACCGAGGCCCGTCTGTGCCGGGTGCGCTAGGCTGGAAGCAGATGAGCGTTTGCGAGATCTGCGATGGGGTGGGGCTGGTGCGGGTGGTGAATGCCGCCGGCCAATGGGTTTCCCGTGCCTGCGATTGCCAGGAGATGGTGCGCGAGGAACGGCGGCTTGCTTCGGCGCGGATTCCGGAGCGGTACCGGCATTACACACTGGACGGCTATGAGACGGCGTTTCGCGGTGCGGACACCTCGCTGGGCCGCGCGCACCTGACGGCACGCAAATTTGTTGAGGCTTATCCCGTGGATACTGCCGGCAAAGGGCTGCTTTTTACCGGTTCAATTGGGGTGGGCAAGACCCATCTGGCGGTGGGCGTGTTGCGGAGGCTGGTGCAGGAGCGTGGCGTCAAAGGCTTGTTTTGCGATTATCGGGAGCTGCTGAAGAATATCCAAAATAGTTACAACACGCAGGTGAATACGACTGAGCTTGAGTTGCTGAAGCCGGTGTTTGCCGCCGAGGTGCTGGTGCTGGACGATCTGGGCGCGCAGAAGCCCAATGAGTGGGTATGGGACACGGTGGCGCTGATTCTGAATACGCGCTACAACGACAAGCAGACAACGATCATCACCACCAACTACGCGGATCTGGCGGCTGGGGGCGGCAGTCAGTCCGAGGTGGAACGCGCGGCGCGGGAGCAGACGCTTGGCGACCGCATCGGCGACCGGATGAGGTCGCGGCTGGCGGAGATGTGCGTGCGCGTGGAGATGACGGGGGAAGATTTTCGGCAGACGGTGAAGCGGGCGCGGTTCGGGTAGGGGGTCTGCCGGTGTTTGCGATCTTGTTGGGAGTACCCGAAATGCAGGTTCTTCGGCTCCGCTGAAAAGCGCTTCGCTCAGAATGACAGCTCTATTTTTGATGACGGATTAGATTGCTAGAACAGCCAGAGAGTGCAGAGGACTAGAAGGATGGCGGCGACGGTGACTGCCTGGTAGGCGAGGTCGTCGCGCTTGCGTGGCTGAGTGGACGTGGCGGTGGAGTAGCGCAGAGGGGTACGCGCAGAGGGAGGGGGCTGCATCGGTGACCTGCCTTTCTGAATCTATCGGCGAGATGCGCGTAAACGCGAACAGGCTGTCTTCTGTTGCTTCAACTCTTAGACGCTGAACGCACTGCCGGAGATTCCCAATGGGTGTTTAAGATTAGGTGACAAGTTTCATTCGCCGAAGACGCGTTCGCCAATGGCGAAAATGGCGCGACCTACTAACAAGAACGTGGGATGCGCGAGACTTCCTTCGGGTTGAGGTGTAGAATCCGCTCGTGAGCACTGGTCCGCAACTCGTTCCTTCCGCTACCCGGGTGAATGAACCGCCCGAACGCAACTGGCTGCCGATGGCGATCGCGGCGGCTGTTGTGGTGATTGTGGCCGGGACGGCTGTTCTGATGCTGGAGCGCGGCAAGCCCAAGGCTACGGTCACGCCGATCTCAGCGGCAGCGGACACCTATGCGGCCAGCTTGCCGATCACCAGGCTGGTGATGAGCGAGTCGTCGAACCTGGCCGGCGGCAAGGTGACTTATGTCGACGGTCACATTGCCAACACGGGCGAGCGTACGGCGACGGGCATCTCTGTGCAAGTGCTTTTCCGAACGTTTGCCCACGAGGTAGCGCAGAACGAAACACTGCCTCTGATGCTGGTGCGCACACGTCAGCCTTATGTGGATCTGGAGACGGTTTCCGCGACTCCGATAGCGCCGGGCGGCGAGCGTGATTTCCGCCTCATCTTCGACAGCGTGAGCCGGGACTGGGACGGGGCTTATCCGGAGATTCGCGTGGTGCGGGTGGATACGAAGTAGGGCGGCCTTTAGAGGAAGTTATCGCCGCAGGAAGCAGATTCTGTCGGCCCAATCCCAAGAGTGAGCCTCTTTTGTCAGAGCCGCCAAAGCATGAACCAGGCCGCCGATGTCCGCGGGCGAGATAGTCTTTTGGTCCACGAAGATTACTCCGGCGTGGTGCAGCCCGGTTTCGGCCCAGGTCTTCAGCAGCGGAGGAATTGTTCTGCGGTCGTACGTCACGAGGGTCAGCCCCTGTGCGACCGCCTGACGCAGACATGCAGCGTCGTCCTGACCCAGAAAGTTGCCGTCTTCCCACTCGGCCATGGCGTGAACGGCGATCTTGCGGCCAGTGCGGCGCAGGCCTTTTGCTACATCCGGCGAGATGTGCTCATCGAGCAGCAGCTTAAGCATTTCGGCGCTTTGCCGCTTTGCCGGCAACAAACTCCGTTGCTTGCGGCAGCATTCGTTTCAGAGCTGCAAAATCCACGGCGTCGTTGTCGGCGATGGCTTCGTCGATTTCCGATGCAAATGCCTCCGCATAGTTGACAGCTGCCTGGACTTTCATCCGAGGCCATTTTAGATATCCGGCTACGGATGCCGCGTTGCCGTTGTGACTCCGAAGCAAGAGTACGATCTCCCACACGGCGAGAGTGCTGCCCTGGATACATGCCTGGCGACCTGCCGCCGAGTCGCGAAAATCGATAAAGGCAAACTCCGAGCGACGCAGACCCTCTTCCACCAGGCGCGCGCTGGCGTCGCTTGCCGTCCAGCCGTGGCGGCGGGCCATGCGCTTGAGGCGCTGTTCACTCTCTTGGGGCAGACGCATGCTGATGACTGTGGATTGGGTTGTGCTCATTGAGTCCTTCTTGCTGCTTTGTAGCTATTGTAACTATTGTAACTCTTCTGTCGACCAATTGCACTCGTGAACCCACGGTCCGGTTTTTCGATTTGCGGTGTCTAACTTTCTAATACCATCCCAGCGGAGGAATTGATGATCCTGACCGTCCCACGTCCGACATTCGCATTTTGCGGAGCCTTGTTCATCGCGTTGTTTGCCAATGCTACCTGTACTTTTGTTATCGAGGCGCAGTCGTCAGAGAGCCCGACGAAAGTCGTGGACCAATCGCTCACTTCCGAACAGCTTGCGGTCTATCGCACGGTGCTGGTGAGTTGGTTTCAGGGGGAAAAGGCCAAAGTTAATCTGGGCGTCCTTACGGACCCGATTGAAGTAAAGGGGGATCCCGCGGACAGAACATGTCTAAAGGGTTTGAGTTGGGAGACCGTTGTTGTTGGGCGGGTTCATCGCATTAGGCCAGAAGATCTGACCCAACTTGGCCCTTTCGAGTTCCGCCTTGTCGAACCCGACGCCGGGGGCAAGGAAGTTTCAGACAACGATCCGGGGAAGGCGATCCACAAGGGAAAATCGGTGGATGATGCGGTTGCGAATGGCTTCGCACATGGGCTTCTGACAGTCGGCGAGATTCAGTTTGACAAGTCCCATACGCACGCTCTCGTATCGTTCAGCTTTGTGTGCGGCGGCCTATGTGGCAACGGAACCACAATGCTACTGGAAAAGAAGGACGGGACCTGGAAGATCAAGGCCCACTGCGGCATGTGGGTTTCGTGATTCGAGTGGTATCGATTGCATGTGTGGCGCAAACGTGCGAGTTTCCGCAACGCCTGTGCGCCCCTTTAGAATCGAATCAGCATGAATTCAGAGAAAGTAATTTCAGCCGTCCCTGACACGATTCTCGACGGCAGCCGCTTTGTGCGGGCTTGTTTGCGCCGGCCTGTCGACCGCACGCCGGTGTGGTTTCTGCGCCAGGCGGGGCGGTATATGCAGGAGTATCGCGATGTCCGCAAGCACCATA
>Ga0302326_10022599_pt1 | contig 12851 bp, 10 predicted proteins | sample Palsa_T0_3_FD_202264 | JGI IMG/M metagenome (GOLD analysis project Ga0302326, IMG submission 202264) | Peat permafrost microbial communities from Stordalen Mire near Abisko, Sweden - Palsa_T0_3 | ecosystem: Environmental > Terrestrial > Soil > Palsa > Peat permafrost | place: Sweden: Abisko... | reverse complement strand
CGAGCGCGAGCGGCGCGAACTTGGTCAGCCCGGCAAGCGCTGCGAACGCGCCCCGCACGGGCGGCGAGCCGGCGAAGTAGATCGCCGCGAGGATCATCACCGCGACGAGCGTGTCGTTGGAGTCGCTCTCCAGCGCGAACAGCGTGAACGGAAACGAGACCCAGGCATAGGCGAGCGCGACGCCGAGCGTCGGTCCGCGCATGCGCCGGCCGATCAGGAACAGCAGCGCGACCGCGAGCAGGTCGAAAAAGACGGAGGCAGCGTGCGCCGCCGGCAGGTCGTTCCAGGTGCCGCTCCAGCCGAAGATCTGCTCGAACGGGACGTAGGCCTCGTAGTTGACGGGGCCGTACGTGTCGCCGTGTTCGTTGTCGGCCGGCCAGTGCCCGTAGAGGGCCTCTCCGTGGACGACCTTGCTGGCGCCGATCACTCCCGCGTAGCCGACGTCGATCACGTTCGCGTCGGTCATGTTCAGCGCGATCCGAAAGCCGAGCAGCGAAACGATGCCGAGCGCCAGCCAGGGGGCGGGTATCAGCAGGCGCAGCGGGCGGGCCGTCTGCCCCCCGGGCGCGCCCGATCGGGAGCCCGCCCGCCCGCGGCGCAGCAGCGCGAGCATCCGTGCGAGCAGGTAGAGCAGCGGCGGATAGGTGAGCGGCACCGAGGCGTAGATGTGGGCGTGGTTGAAGAACGCGAGCGAGACCGAGAACGAGAGCAGCACGAGCAGGTCGAGGTGCAGCAACGAGAAGGGTCGGCGCCAGTCGATGAACGGCAGTAGAAACAGCAGGCAGAGCGGCAGCCACACGTACAGCGCATTGACGTGCTCGCCGAACGCGCCCCGATAGCCGCGCGCCATCGTCCAGGCGACCTGAAAGCCGGTCCACTGTTCGAGCACGCGGCCGCTGCTGTCGGCGATGATCACCTGGCCAATCTCCTTGGCGCCCTTCACCGAAAAGAAGCTGACCTGCCAGCGCAGCGGCCCCTTGAAATAGGCGCCCCCGTAGGAGCCGCGGTATTTCCTGCGCACGGCGCGCATCTTCGGCAGCGCTTCGGCGATTTCCAGGACGCGATCGGCGGACAGGTGGCGACCGGTCGGCGGAATCGACGATGCGGGAACCGGGACGGGGGCTTCGGCGACCGTCGCCTGCGGTTTGGTCGTCGTGCTCTTGGCGGTCTGTGCGGGCGCGGCGCGTCCTGGTGACGCGGGGGGTGCGGTGGTCTGCGTCGCTTGCGCGGCGAGCGCCGCAGACGCGGCGAAGGCGAAGGCGAAGGCGAAGGCGAGCAGTACGAACGAGACGGCAGCCGCGAGAAGTGCCCGGGAGCGCATCCGCCGAGGGTAACGGCGTACCGGTGGCTCAGGCGGAGGCGAGACCGAAATGCCGGCGCACGAGCGGCGCGATGTCGCGGATCGCCCACTGGCCCGGCGGAGGATTGGATGCCCGCCCACCCAGATCCAACCCGCAGAGGATGAGCGCGCCGAGCGAGTCCGAGGCGTGCAGCGAGCCGTGGCTGCCACCGCCGACGTGGGCGGCGCCACCCCAGTCGAGGAACTCGTAGCCGGGGGCGGCGCTGAGCAGGACCTCGCCCGAGGTGGGGCAGGTCAGCGCCGACCACACGCGGGCGAGGGCGTCGGGGTAGGCGGGCGAGACGAACAGACCATCCTGTACGCGGGCGTCGAGCGCGGTCAGCTCACCCTCGACGCTCCACTCGCGCCCGCGCGGATCGGTGACGTCCCCCGCCGCTGCGCCGGGGGCGAAGCGCAGCTCGCCGCGACCGGGACTCGCGATCACCGCCTCGCGTGGCGCATCGTGCGCATCGCGCTCGAGCCAGATCACGAGGTCGACACCCTGCAGCGTGAGCGCGCGGGTGACCACGGAGGCGCGCATCGCGTCGCGCTCGGCGTCGCGCAGCGCGTACACCATCGCCCCGCGCTGGGACGGACAGACGGCGATCCTCGGGGCCGTAGCACCCGAGGCGTCTGAGCCCTCGAGACCGCCTTTGGGGGCGAGCACGCCGAGATCGGCGAGCTCGTGCTGGAGTGAGATCGTCTGCTCGATGAGCGCATGGGAGTGGTCGGCCATCGCGATCACCGCATGCTCCTCGAGAAACCGGTCGATCCCGCCGGCGGCGTTGAACACGCGCGCGAGCTGCAGGTCGGCCTGGGCGATCGAGTGGAGCTGGCCATCGGGGCCGTGTTTGTGGGAGTACCAGTCGTTGTCGGGGAGCGAGAGCAGCAGGAAGTCGAACAGGTCGTGCTCGACCATGTAGGCCGAGACGCATCCCGAGTGGCGGTCCCGCACGCCCGGCATGCCGAGGCCGGAGCGGCAGCCGGTGGCCCGCGAGGCGAAGATGTCGGCGTAGAACAGCTCTCGCGGTCCCATCACCGGATGGCGCATCAGACGCGTGGCGAAGCGGGTGAGGGCGGTGTCCTTCTGCGGCTCGTGGCGGTGACGGCCGCGATACATCAGGTAGGTGGTGCCGGCGGTGCGGAGATCGGCGTCGTCGAGGGACTCGAACACGGTCGGCGTGTCCGGGGAGAGATGCGCGCGGTTCATGTTGTAGACCGTGTCCGTCAGCTGGCGCACGATCCCGAAACGCTGGGCCGCGCGGAAGCTCGAGCCATACTCGACGTAGCGGTGCTCCTCGCGGTGAAACCAGTTCATGCCCGGGATCAGGTGCTCGTCCTGGGCGACGCCGGTGACGATCGAGGCGGCGCAGACGGGTGTCACCGACGGGAACGCCGCCACGCAGTCGGGGATGTAGCGCCCGCGCTCGATCAGCGTCGCGAGCATCGGCGCGACCCCGGCGTCGACGGCGCGCGCGAGCATCTCGGGCGACATCGCGTCGATCACGCAGAGGACCAGCTTCTTGGTGCTCACCGCCCGAGGATGCGCAGGCCGGCGTACTTCTCGTCGGCGCGCTGTCGGGTACGCAGGAACAGCACGGCGAGCAGCACGAGCAGGACATAGCCGAGCGGGTGCAGGAGGCAGACGAGCGCAGCGCACAGCAGCGCGGCGCCGTCCAGGTAGATCGTGAGCGCTTCGCGGGCGGGGCGGTCGGGCAGGCGCGCGCGGGCACCGAGAACCACGGGACCGGAAGCACGCAGGGCCAGCGCGGCGGCTGCGGCGCCGCCGACCAGCCCCGGCCACCACGTGTCTCCGTGGGCGGCCAGCGTACCCGCGAACAGCAGTGCTCCGACCGCGACCGCCTGCGCGACGATCGCCGGTGCAACGACGGCCTGAAAACGCTCCTGGCCGAGGCGCAGCTGCAGCAGGTAGGAGTTCACGAACACGAGCGCGACCGCGATCAGCCACCAGCCGGCCTGCAGGAAATGGAAGTGGTGCGTGAAGCCGACCCCCAGCGCTTCGGCCGAGCCGAGCGCCCCCGCGAGCAGGGTCGGCAGGTAGGGACGCAGCCCGCAGGCGGCGGCGAGTCCGAGACCGAGGCCGATGTAGAAGAAAAGACCGTTCATTTAGCTCGCGCCAGAATAGAGGTGTTGAAGGGGCCGGGCCGCGACCGATCGAAGATCGGCCGCCAGACGACGCGCGCGAGCGCAGACGTGCCACCAATCGTCCGGGATCGGCCAGCGATCGCGCCGTTAGCCGATCTCTGATCGGTAGCCGCGGCAAAGGGTTGCGCTACCGTGCGAGGCGCCATGACGATAGCCCACGCTCTCACGGGTCCACTCGTTTGTGGTGCAAGGTTCCGAGGGCACGGCGCCGAATAGAGGCATAAGGAAATGGATCGATCGATCGGCGGATCTCACAGCGGGCGGCGGGGTCGCGAGACCGCGCACGAGCTCGCGCGCTACGAGGCGCTGTTCGCCGCGCGCACGCGCGGGATGAAAAGCTCCGCTATGCGCGAGATGATGGCGCTGACCGAACGCCCCGACGTGATCTCGCTCGCCGGCGGGCTGCCCGACACGAGCACGTTCGCGCCCGAGCTGTACGCGAAGCTGATGTCCCGGGTGGCGGTCGAATCGACGGCGCGAGCGTTGCAGTACGGCCCAACCGAGGGGATGGCGGTCACGGTCGACTGCATCGTCGAGGTGATGGCCGCGGAGGGCACGTCGATCGACCCCGCGAATGTGATCGTCACGACGGGCGGCCAGCAGGTGATCGACCTCGTCTGCAAGGCCTTGATCGACCCGGGCGACGTGATCGTCGCCGAGGCGCCGACCTATCCGGGGGCGGTGCCGACGTTCGGCGCCTATCAGGCCGACGTCGTGCAGATCGAGATCGACTCGGACGGGATGCCGATCGACGAGCTCGAGGCGGTGCTCGACCGGCTCACGGCCGAAGGGCGCCGGCCGAAGTTCATCTACACGATCCCCAATTTTCAGAACCCGGGCGGGGTGACTATGTCGCTGCCGCGCCGGCGCCGGCTGGTCGAGGTCGCGCGCGAGCGCGAGCTGCTCGTGCTCGAGGACAATCCCTACGGGCTGCTGCGCTATGAAGGCGAGGCGCTGCCGACGCTGTACTCGCTGGACGCGCAGGATGGGGGCGCCCCGGCTCGCGGTGGAGGCGGCGACGGGGCTTCGTCAGACCTCGTGATCTACCTCGGGACCTTCTCGAAGATCCTCTCTCCGGGGCTGCGCTTGGGCTGGGCGGTAGCGCCCAACGCGGTGCTGGAGAAGCTGAACCTCGGCAAACAGGGCGCCGACCTGTGCAGCTCACCGATGACCCAGCTGTTCGTGTCCGCCTACTTCGCCGAGCGAGGAACCGAATCCCACCCACCCCGGCCCGCCTGGATCGAGTACGTCGAGCGCCTGCGGAACCTGTACCGCCGCCGGCGCGACGTGATGCTGGAGTCGTTGGCCGAGCACTTCGGCGGGCGCGCATCCTGGACGAGACCCGAGGGCGGGCTGTTCATCTGGGCGACGCTCGACGGCGTCGACACGACCGACCTGATGGGGCGCAGCAAAGGCGTCGCGTTCGTGCCGGGACGCTCGGCGTACATGGACGGGCGCAGCGGCGCGAGCTCGATGCGTCTGAACTTCGCGGGCGTTCCGGAGGAGGACATTCGCGAGGGCATCCGCCGGATCAGCGCGATCGCGGGGCCGGACACGGGGCTGATGGGAGCGTTGACCGGTTCCTCCGCGCAGGCGACGTCCGCTGGCGCGGGCGCAGCGGAGCGGGCACCAGCCGGCGGCGACGCGGGCGCGGGCACAGCGACAGAGGCGGGGTCAGGCCAAGGCGGTGAGACGCCCAGTGGAACGGGCGGGGACTCCGGAGCGGGCGGTGAGACGCCCCGTGCGGGGACGGGCTCACGCGCGGGACAAGGCTCACGCGGGGGTGCGGAGCGGGATCCTGGGTTGGCCGACGTGGTGGAGCTGCCACGCCGCGAGGTATTGGACCCCGCCCACCCATCGCCGTCGCGGCGGCGCCAGGATCGATGAGCGAAGAGCCCAAGAAGATCGCGGTCCTCAAGGGCGGAGGCTCGCTCGAGCGCACGGTCTCGCTGCGCTCGGGCGCGCGGGCTCAGAGCGCGCTGCGCCGGCTCGGCCACGAGGTTGTCGCGATCGACGTCGGCGCGGATCTCGTGAGACAGTTGTTGGAGGTCCAGCCCGACGCCGTGTTCGTGGCGTTGCACGGCAGCGACGGGGAGGACGGGACCGTGCAGGGGCTGCTCGAGGCGATCGGCGTTCCCTACACCGGCTCCGGCCCGGCGGCGTGCATGCGCTGCACCGACAAGGCTTTGGCGAAGTACCTGATGCGCGAGGCTCACATCCCCACGCCCGAGTTCGCCGCGTTCAAGGAGAGCGCGATCAAAGACCTCGGCGTCGCGGCGGCGCTGCCGAGCCTGGAGCGGAGCATCGGCTTTCCGATCGTCGCCAAGCCGGCCAGCCAGGGCTCGGCGCTGGGCGTGAAGTTCGCGCGCTCCGCGCAGGAGCTGCCGGGGGCGATCGTGGGCGCGCTGTCATACGACCGCAAGGTCGTGATCGAGCGGTACATCAAGGGGCGCGACCTGGCCGTCTCTGTGCTCGACGCGGCGGATGGAAGCCTGCCCGCCGATGGGTCTGGCGCGGAGCCCGTGGCGCTGCCGGTCGTGGAGGCGATCCCGCGCGAAGAGGAGTTCTACAACTACGAGTCGCGTTACGAGATCGGGATGACGACGTTTGTGTGCCCGGCCGAGCTGCCCAGCGGCATCGCCGAGCGCGCGCAGGAGCTGGCCCTGGAGACCTACCGGCTGCTTGGCTGCCACGGCGTCGCGCGGGTTGACCTGATGCTCGAGGAGGAGACCGGTGAGCTGACGGTGCTCGAGACGAACGTCGTCCCGGGCCTGACCGAAACCAGCCTTTTGCCGCTGGCGGCGGACGCGGCGGAGATTTGGTTCGACCTCTTGGTTCAGCGGATCCTCGACAGCGCCTTCACGCGCTAGGAGTCGCCTGCGGCGAAGTCCTCCGGGGAGACGTGGTCGAGGAACTCCTTGAACTTCTCGACGACGTCCTCCGACTCGTCGACGTTGTGCTCGAACTCGATCGCGGACTCGGCGAGCACCTCGTCAGCGGCGTAGATCGGGGCGCCGGAGCGCACGGCCAGCGCGATCGCGTCGCTCGGGCGGGAGTCGATCTCGAGCTCGCGGCCGGCGACCGACAGCGTGATCGACGCGAAGAAGGTGTTCTCGCGCAGCTCGGTCACGGAGACCTGGGTGCACTTGACGTCGAGCTCGCCCAGAATGTCGCAGAGCAGGTCGTGGGTCATCGGCCGGGGGGTGCCGGCGCCCTGGAGCTTCATCAGGATCGAGGCGGCCTCGGGGTGTCCGATCCAGATCGGCAGGAACTTGTTGCCGTCGGCGGTCTTCAAGAGCACGATCGGCTGCTTGCCGACCATGTCGAAGCTCACGCCGTAGATCACCATCTCCTGCAACAGAATCTCCTCCAGAGGGGGAAGTCCAGAGTATAAGTACCGCCGCCAGAACCTCGGCGGGGGAATCGAGGACGGGGGCTGCTTACGCGCGGAAGCTCCAGAGCTTGTTGCCGAGGAAGTTCAGCGGCATCGACGCCGCCACCGCCAGCGCCTGGGCGGGCAGCTTGGACACGCCGGCGCCCTCCACGAGCAGGGTCAGCAGCAGCAGGCTGAAACCCTCGGCCGCGAGGCTGACGACGAAAAAGCGCATCGCCTGGAAGTGCGCCCGGCCGGCGCGCGCGTCGAACGTCCAGTGGCGGTTGAGCACGAAGTTGTTGACAACCGCCACCAGCCAGGCGACGACGTTTGCCGCGCGGTAGTCGAGCTTCGCGTAGTGCACGAGCAGGCCGTACACGATCAGGTTGACCGCGAAGCCGACGCCCCCCACCAGGCCGAAGCGGACGAGCTGCAGCCAGTTCGCGGGCCGGCGCATGCCGTGCCAGAGGCGAATGTGCGTGCGGATCTCCACGGCGGTCGCCTCGTCGCGCATCTGACCAGGGTAGCGGCACGACTGGGCGTAGGCTCCCGCTAGCCTTCGGGGATGCGTTCCGGACAGAAGATCCTCACCGGATGGGGCTGTTTGCTGGCCGCGGCGGTCCTCGCCGGTTGCGGCGGGTCCGCGGGCACGGGCGGGCACGCGTCCACGCCGGCCGCAACGACAGGGTCCACGATCTCAAAGACAGCCCCCTCGACGACGAAGGGGGAACCGCCGGGCTCCCCGGGCAAGTCGACGGCGAAATCGGGCTCTCCGGGCTCGTCGACCGCGAAGACGGATCCGGCGGCGGGCGCAAAGGGCGCCACGACAGCGGTGAAGACGGCGACCGTCAAGACGCCCAACGGCCGGGCCGAGGTGGCCGAGGTCCGCGACCCGGAAGAAGCCAAGAGCTTCCCCCTGCCCGCGTCTGTGAACCATCGCTCCGCCAGCTCGCCGAGCGTCGCGGCCGAAGCCGCGGTGGCGCCGGGCGCGCCTTCCGACGCCGAAGTGAAGCGCGAGCTGAACGAGATGCACGCGGTCGAACGCGCGGCGGCGCAGACCCAACGCCGGGAGCTGACCCCCGTCGCCGGTGGGGAGTCGGTCGGTGGCAACGGCACGATTCCGATCCCGTCCGGCGTCCCGGAAACCGTGCAACGCGTGATCGCCGGCGGCAACGCGATCGCCGACTTCCCCTACATCTGGGGTGGCGGGCACGCGTCGTTCATCGCCAACGGTTACGACTGCTCCGGCTCGGTCAGCTACGCGCTGGCCGCGGGCGGACTGCTCAGCGCGCCGCTCGTCTCGGGCGATCTCGCCACCTGGGGGGAACCGGGTCCGGGACGCTGGATCACGATCTACGCGAACGACGGCCACACGTTCATGGACGTCGACGGCATGTGGTTTGACACCGCGGGGCGCTCCGGCCCTTACGCATCGCGGTGGCTGGTCGCGACGCCGCCCCTGGAAGGCTACGCCGTGCGCCACCCGCAGGGGTTGTGACCGCCGGACGGGCCCGCGCCCGGACCTGACGACCCACGAGCAAAAGACCCCCGAACAGAAAGACTGAGAACGGCCGGGTGTGGGAGCAGTGGCGAGAACCGGGCTCGAGGGCAGCGCGCGAGGGCAGCGCGCGAGGAAACAGCAGGGTCAGCGCGAGAGGGTGACGGTGCTGATCACCGTCGTGGTCAGCGGCGTTTTGGAAGATGCATTTCGCACGACGAGCCTGATCGTGAGCGAGACGCTGCGCAGTTTGCGCAGTTTCGCGGCGGTCTTCTTGCCGAACTGGATCTTCACCGTGTTGCGCCCGCCCTTGGTCGTGACCAGGATCGCTTTGCCGATCACGATCGAGGGAACCGAGCCCGGGGGCATGTCCGTGGCGGGGGCGCCGTGCAGGCCGATGCGCTTGGCGATCGAGGACGCGAGCAGGACCTGGAACTGGCCGGCGACCTGCTCGTTGACCGAGTAGCCGATCACGAGGCCCTTCTTCAGGACGGTGGACAGGGAATGGGAGACGACCGCCGCGCTCGCGACGGGGCCGGGGATCGGGGGCTTAGCGGAGGAGCCGGCGCCAGGGGTAGCGGAGGAGCCTGAGGTGGAGCCCGAGGAGCCGGCCGCGCTCGTGCCACTCGCGGCGGCTGCGGGAGCGGCCGGAGTTGCCGCGGGCGTCGAGCCCGGCGCTGGCGGCCCGTCGGCCGTAATCGGCTCGGTGTAGCTGCCTGTGTTACCGCCGGCGTCGGTCACGGTCAGTGTCACGTTGTAGGTCCCGCCGTACTGGTAGGAGTGAAACACGCTCGCGTCTTCGGTGCCGGATACTTCCGGCGTGCCGTCGCCGAAGTTCCACTTGTAGACCGTGGCCGTGAAGGGCTCGTCGGACGGAAGTCCCTTGGTGGTCGCCGCCAGCGTGATGTCAGACTCGGTGCCGGCAAAGCCCACCACGTCGCCCACGTTGACGGGGTTCGGCGCGGTGAAATGCGGTTCCAGGGTGACACCCGATGCACATTCGAAGGTGTGTCGGGAGGTCAGGCTGACGCTGTCGAAAGCCAGCTGCAGGTAATAGGGGTTGGTGCCAATCGTCTGGTTGGAGAGATTCGCGGCATGCGTCTCGGGGTTGGGCGTAGGGAGCGTTTCCGGCGGCGGGCCAAAGCTCCACTGACACATGTCCCCCTGCTCCGGGTATTCGTGTTCTGTTACGTGCAACGGATTCTGATACCAGCCGGTGAACAACGGGTCGACGACGATGTTGCTCTGCTCGATGCTGAGATCGTTGACGATCACGTCGGCGAGACCCTCGGCGTAATTGCCGAACGGATTCAAACCGGACAGCTGATTTGGCTCCTCGAGAGGGGTGCTGTTTGCCTGGCAAGCGAGCTCTTCCGGGGTTGTGCCCGAAGTTATGAGCGGTTTTTCTTCTTCGATGAATAGGCCCGCGTCGCCCGCGACCCACGGTTGCACCGCGTACACGACGGGACTTTCGCTGGTCGGGTTGATGACCGAGTGATATCCGCAGATCCCGTTGGGCTGAGTTTTTTCAGCCGCGGTGGAAACCGAGCAGTTTCCATCGGTTATTTCGGTACAGACGATCACGTGTGGGGGGGTCAGCAGATAATAAACGGCGGGCCCCGTCGCGCCGGGCAGTGCTCCGGAGCCGATGACGTGCTGCAGCTCGGTCCTGATCTGCTTGTCGGTCAAGCATGCGAGTTTTTCTGACTCTTCTGTGGTTCCGTCTTTTCTGCTTCCAGAATATTCTGCCGTGCAGTTTTCAGTGGTGGGATACGGATCCGTGTCGGTGTAGCCGCCGCGGAAAGTCGATTGATTGGAGGCGTGACCCGTGCTGTCGTTGTACTGCGTGTCCACCGAGAAGACATCTCCGAGCGACCCGCTTTCGGCGCCCACGTTTTGAAAGTACTTATCGATCAGGCGCTGCCAATCCCCGCGGTAGACACCCGTCGGATCCCAGTAGATCGCGTATGAATCCGAGGAATGCAGCACCGGCCCTCCGTGGTATTGCAGCGGGGCTGCCTCGATTTTGGGGGCGGTGCGCTGCTGCAGGCCGAAGCTGACCTTCGAGCCCGGTTCCACTTCCACTTCCTTGATGAACGCCCCTGCGGGTGCGGCCGCGAAGGCGAGCGCCGCCAGCGCGGCAAGCATCAGCGTGACGGTCAGACGAAGCCGGCGCATATCGGCCGATCGACGGCCGGCCAGTTGGGAGAGCGAGCGAGTAAATGTGGGCACGAGCCCATCATCGGCAGCCTCCGCCCGATGCCTTAGCCCTTGCGCACGCGGTCTGCAAGAGGTCTACCGGCAGAAGTGCAGACTCCCGTGCCAGCATGCCATTCGGCGGGGGCGAGGCGGCGATCGCGGGCGAGCAGGGGAGGCTGTTGCGAGGGATAACCGTCGTTAGCCGTCGCGCGGAATCACGCGGTCGACCTCGACAGCCTCCCCGGACTGCGTGTCCGGATAGGCGACGAACACCGTTGGCGCTCCCCCGAACCAAGCGCTCGTCTCGGCCCCACCGACGTACTCGCCGGCGCGCTGGGATCCGTCGGCCTGGATCACCCACACGGGCTGACCCTCGTGGAAGGGGCCGTCGCCGACATCCGTCGTTCCTTTCAAGTGCCTCACAGTGGGCGATCCAGGACTCGAACCTGGGACCTCAACCTTGCAGCATGGGGGGAGCAGGCTCCCCCCATGGACCCCCCACCTACCAAGCCGGCTACTTGCAAAAGATTCACAGTGGGCGATCCAGGACTCGAACCTGGGACCTCTTCCTTATCAGAGAAGCGCTCTAACCATCTGAGCTAATCGCCCGCGGTCGCCGATTCTAGCGAGCGGCCCCGGGCCGCCTTTCGCCGGTACGTCGCCACCGATGCGCCTCAACGCCGGGCGAATCAGGCCACAGCGCCCGGACGCAGGCGACGGGCAAGCTCGAGCGCATCATCGGGCGTGGCGAACTCGATCTCCGCGCGATAACCCCCGGCACGGATTGGCTTCACCCGAACCTCGGCCCCGAGCGCCCCGCCGAGCGCCTCCGCGAGCTCCTGCGCCGCCTGCAGCTGGTCGGGATGGGGCCCCCGCGGCGCGCTTGCCTTGCGGTCCGTCCCACCCTTCGAGCCCGGGCGGGCGGCGTTGCTCTCCCGCGCGCGTGCTTCCACGACCCTTACCGACCACCCCTCCGCCGCGGCTGTCCGCGCGAGGCTCCGGCGCACCCCATGATCCTCCGCCAGCAGTAATGCCCGCCCGTGACCCTCGCTCAAAGCGCCATCCTCGATCGACTCGATCACCTCATCGGGCAGGTCGAGGAGCCGCATCAGGTTGCTCACAGCCACACGGCTGCGCCCCACCCGCCGGCCGACATCCTCACGGGTCAGCCCAAGCTCCTCCACCAACGCCGCGCAGGCGCGCGCCTCCTCGATCGGATTCAGGTCCTCCCGCGCCATGTTCTCGATCAGCGCCAACTCCAACGCCTCCGCGTCCGCGCGGGGTCGCACGAGCGCAGGGATCTTCTCCAGGCCCGCGATCTGCGCGGCGCGCCAGCGCCGCTCACCGGCGACGAGCTCGTACGTACCGCCCGGCTTCGCCCGTACGAGCACCGGCTGCAGCACACCGCGCTCCTCGAGCGAGCCCGCCAACGCCTGCAGCGCCTCCTCGTCGAATCGCCGCCGCGGCTGCTTCGGGTTCGCGGCGATCAACTCGACGGGCAGCTCGCGCAGCTGGTCCTCCACCGAGTCCGCGTCGCCGCCGGACACCGACAGGATCGCGTCGAGCCCCCGACCCATTCCCGGCTTCGGTTTAGCCACGCGCGGCCACCTCCTTGGCAAGCTCGAAATATGCAGCAGCGCCGGCGCTGTGAGGATCGTGATGCGTGACCGGCAACCCATAGCTCGGCGCCTCGCCCACGCGCACGTTGCGCGGGATCACAGTGTCGAACACAAGCTCGGGGAAGTGCTCTCGCACCTCCCGCTCGACATCGCGGCCGAGCCGTGTGCGCGAGTCGTGCATCGTCAACAGCATCCCCGCGACCGTAAGTCGCGGGTTCAGCTCGCGCTGCACAAGCGCCAGCGTCTCCAGCAGCCCCGCCAACCCCTCCAGCGCGAAGTACTCCGTCTGCACCGGCACAATCACCCGATCGGCCGCCACCAGCGCGCTCACCGTCAGCGGCCCGAGCGATGGCGGGCAGTCCAACAGAATGAACTCGAACATCTCCCTCACCACCGCCAGGCGCTCGGCGAGGCGCTGCTCAAAGCCCTCGATCCGAGGCAGCTCCACGTTCGCACCCGCCAGACCGGGCCCCGCCGGCAGCACCCGCAGGCCGGGAATCGCCGTGTCCGTCAGGGCCTGCACCGCCGTCGCATCCCCAGTCAGAACCTCGTACAACCCCGGCACCTGCGACCTGGGAAGCCCCAACCCCACGGTGGCGTTCGCCTGCGGGTCCACGTCGACCAACAGCGTCTCCCGCCCAGCCTCGGCGATGCAGG